>Ga0105239_10010596_pt1 | contig 10308 bp, 6 predicted proteins | sample KBSC44metaG_FD_92761 | JGI IMG/M metagenome (GOLD analysis project Ga0105239, IMG submission 92761) | Corn rhizosphere microbial communities from Kellogg Biological Station, Michigan, USA - KBS C4-4 metaG | ecosystem: Host-associated > Plants > Roots > Rhizosphere > Soil | place: Michigan, USA...
AGTTGCGCCCCGGCGCGGCATGCAGGTCGAACACGACGAGCAGCAGCGGAAACGCGGCGGCCGATTCCTTGCAGCCGGAGGCGAGGAGAAAGGCGAGACCCACGCCCAATGCGCGCAGCACGACGGAGTCGATCGCTGCATCCAGGAGCAGGCCGGCCAGGATGAAAAACATCAATGTCAACTCGAACTGTCCGCCAATCCATGCGGTCGGCTCGATCAGCGCGGGGTGCAAACCGTAAAGCAGCGCCGCAAGCCCCGCCCACAACACACGGTGCGGCAGGTGTCCGGCGAAGCGCGCGGCCAGCAGTCCTACCAGCAGGGCATTCGCCAGGTGCAGGCCTAGCGATACGACGTGCATCGGCTCGGGTGCCACGTCGAACAGATGTACCTCTGCCACGAACAGCACGATCACCAGCGGCCGGAAATAGTTGACCCAGTCATTGAAGCCGCGCAACACGAATTGCGGCCAGGCATCCGAACGCAGCCAGGCATTGCCATGGAACGAGGTGTTGTCGTCCCAGGCGAAGCCGCCGTGGCTCACCGGCCAATACAGCGCGCCGATCAGGCCGAGAACGGCGAGCATGACAATAACGGCGAGCGATCGGCGGCGCTTCAACGAACTTGGCTTCGTCATTTCCCGGCGGCCGTCGAATTCGCCAGGGCCTTCTTGAATTCCGCGCGCCGGGCCTCGCGGACGTCCGGCGCAAACAACGCGAGGGCAATGTCCGCCGCGCTTTGCGCGTCGTTGAGCTTGCCCTGTTTGACGAGCAGCAAGGCCAGATTCATATGCGCGACTGGTTCGGAGGAGTCGATGACAATCGCATCGCGGTAAGCGCCTTCCGCGCCGGAGTCGTCGCCACGCAGCTCGCGCAATACGCCTTGCGCGACGATATAGCCGTGCAGCAGCCGCTGATCGTTCGCAAGTTCACGGCTTTTCCCAAGCGTATCGAGAGCCGCACTTGCGCGGTCGGTATCGCGTTCGGACATGGCCAGGTAGGCGATGTTGAGCAGGCAGTCCGCGCATGGATTCGGATCGGCGATCAGTTTGTCGGCCAATGCATGGGCATGTTCGCGGTCATTGCGCATTACGTAGTACGAAAGCAGGTGTTCCTGAGCCTCAACTGAGTCGGGGTGCATACGCAGCGCCCAGCGCCACAGATTGTATTCGTTCGCCCACAACGGCAGCGTGGCGCGGATGTTCGCCACGGCCACTACGAGCCACAGCGCCGCCAGCACCGGCGCGCAGGCCCGCACCAGCGGTGGAAGGAGCGGCGGCGACCTCAAGACTGGAAGCATCGCGCAGGCGATTGCCAGCGCGGTCATCGCGTAGCGTTCATGGTAGAAGCTGGAATCGAACGCCACCGGGACAAGATGCGCGGCGGGCAGCAAGGTCGCCGTTGCCGCGAGGATCAATATTCCGGCAGGCTTGCGTCGCAATGCACCGAGCAAGGCGACGAGCAGTACGGCGCCGACGGCTACCGATCCTGCTGCCGTTAGCGCGGCCGCCGAATCCAATCGCAGCGAATCGACCGGATGCACCGGCGCGAGGCCGGCCATCGGCCATACCATGATTCGCCAATAGATGAGAATTGCGCGCGCGGCGTCCGCCATGCGCCCTGGCAGCGATTCGTCGCTGATGGGCGCGACCGCGACCAGATGACCAAGCGCTCTGTAGCGCAAGTCCAGATAAGTCAGCCCGGCGATCAGTACGGCAAGATATGTCCGCCACTGCCAACGCAGCAGTCGATAGATCGGGCGCTGTGCGCTCGTCGCCGCCGTCGAGCGCAAGGACAGCCAGTCGAGCAACAGCAGGACTATGGGGAAGGCAATTGCCGATTCCTTGGTGCACGCGGCAAGAAAAAAACACGTACCTACGCTGACGGCACGCCAGAATGGAAGGTCAATGGCCGCGTTGCACAGGCAGCCCAGCAATATACAGCTGGTCAAAAGCAGCTCCGTCTGGCTGCTGATCCAGGCGACCGGTTCGACTAGCGCCGGATGTAATCCGTACACGAGCATGGCCGCCCCGACGCGCCAGGTCGAGGTGCCAGAGATTTGCTGACCGAGCGATGACGCCAGCCGGCCGACGAGCAGGGTATTGGCGACATGCAGTGCGAGCGATACCCAGTGCATGGCTCCCGGGCTCACGTCGAAGATGCGCACCTCGGCAACGAACATGAGCACCGCGAGCGGGCGGAAATAATTCGTCCAGCCGCAAAAGTCGCGCAAGACATAGCTTTTCCAGAGTTCGCCGCGACTCAGCCACGCGCGATCATGCAGGCAGACGATGTCGTCCCAGACGAAATCGGCGTTGCCTATGGGCCAATACACCGCCACTACAGCGCCGACAACCGCAAGCCCCAGGACAACGATTATCCAGCGTTTCGGCGTTTCCGCGGCCGCTTTCATGGGTGCTGCGCCGCCGACGCCACTGTTTCGATTTCGCGGCGCTGGCGATCGCGGACATCGGGCGCATAGAGTCTCAATGCCTGATCTGCAACGTTGCGCGCCTCCGCGGCCCGTCCTTGCCGAGCAAGAAATTTCGCAAGCGCCATCGGTGGGTCGGGCATCAGCGGATCGACGGCAATGGCATCACGAAATGCAGCTTCAGCGCCGGCGTCATCGTGGCGCGCCTCCTGCAGCATGCCGCTCACGAGGATGAATCGCTGCAGGAAGCGCTGGTTGTAGGCGAGGATTTTCGGATCGTTGCTGATACGCGCGAGCAACGGCGCCGCATCGTCCGGATCGCCGTCTTCGAGCGCCAGCTGGGCGGCATTGAGCACACAGAACGGACATGTCGTATTGGCCGCCAGCAACGCGCCCGCCAGTTGGCGGGCATGCGTGCGGTCCCCGGCGTCGATATAGGCAGCGAGCAGGCGATCCTGTGCGGTCAGCGAGCCGGGATTGCTGCGCAACGTCCAGGTCCACAACGTGATTTCGTCCGACCACAATGGAATGTCGGTACGGATATTCGCCGCGGCGACGATAAGCCAGAGCACAACTGCGGCGGCAGCCAGCCGCGCCGATCCACGGAATCTTTTTGGCGCGCGCAGCTCGAGCAGGTATGCAGGCACCAGCGCGCAGAGCAGGGCCAGCGGCATCATCACGTAGCGCTCGTGATACAAGCTCGCGTCGAAGGCCACTGGCACGATGTGCAGCACAGGCAGCAAGGCGATCGTCATAGCGACAATTGCGCCGCCGAGCAGGTTGCGGCGCCAAGCGCCCACGAGGCCGAGAGCGATGATGGCCACGACCGCGGCGATCATCGCACAAGACGCCAGGGACGCCGTGGCGAATCGTGCGCTGTCCACGAGATGGATCGGGCCGGTGTCCGACATCGGCCAGAGCAGGATGCGCAAGTACGTCAGATAGACGTAAGCGACTTCGCGTGCGCGCGCGAGCAACGCCATGGAACTGCCCTGGGCGGGTTGCACGATGACGTAACCGAAAGCCCAGGCACGCAGCGCAAGGTAGGCAAGTCCCGCACCGAGTACGGCAGCGTAGGTCGTCAGCTGCCGGCGCCAGAGCGTCCGTGCAGGAATAGTGCGGTCACCAAGCCAATCGAACAGTACCAGCAGCAGCGGGAACGCGACTGCCGATTCCTTGGAACACGCGGCGAGGAAGAAACATGCGGCCACGGCGAACGCGCGTAACGGTGCCTGCGCAATGGTGGCGTTGAGGAGCAAACCCGCCAGCATGAAGAAAACGACCAGTAGTTCGGTTTGCGTATTGACCCAGACGATCGGTTCCAGCAATGCCGGATGCAGGCCGAAAACGCAGGTAGCCGCCGCGCCCATCAGCCACGCAGGGCTTGCACTGCGGCCGCGGCAGAAGCGCAGCGCAAGCGCGCCGACGAGAAGGGTGTTTGCGAGGTGGATTGCCAGCGACACCATGTGCATCGGCGCCGGGGCCGCGTCGAAGGCGTGCAACTGCAAGGTGAACAACACCACGAGCAGGGGGCGGAAATAATTTGTCCAGTCGCAGAAACCGCTGAAGACGAAATGCTTCCAGCCAGCGCCCACGCGCAGCCAGGCGGCGTCGTGAAAGCACATGACGTCGTCCCAGACGAAACCGGCGTGCCGGATTGGCCAGTACACGACGGCAACCAGTGCCACGAGCGCTATCGTGGCAGCGGCTTTGAGCAGCCGCTGATTCATTGCGTAACAGCGTGGCGCATCACTGCGTCTTCACCACCATCGCCGGCCCCGGCAGCGTGATGCGGAAACAACTGCCGCCGCCGGCCACCGGAACATACTCGAGGCCGGCCTGATTGGCTTCGCACATCTGCCGGGCGAGATAGAGGCCGAGACCGGTGCCGTATTCGTACGTCGTGAAGAACGGTTCGAAGATCTGCGCGGCGACTTTTGCCGGAATGCCCGGGCCGCGATCGACCACCTCGATCAGCGGCGGGCCCTTGTCGGTCTGCATGCGCGCAACGACGGACACGCGCGCCGGCTCGCCGGGCAGACGCCCGTAACGCAGCGCGTTCTGCACCAGATTCCAGACCACCTGCTGCAACTGCTGCGGATCGGCCAGGGCCTCGACATGGATAGGCTGGGTCACCGCACGCAGCGTGTCGGAACCGATGTCGTTCGCGGTCTTGTATTCGTCGACAAAATGCGTGGCCCAGACCGAAAGGTCCAGGCTTTCCGGCCGCGAGCGTTCGCGCCGCGACAATTGCAGGATGTTCTCGACGATCTCGTTCACGCGGCTGCAATGGTTGTTGATGATCTCGACCATGCGTTTGTCGGCCTCGATCAGGTCCTCTGATTCCGCCAGCAGCTGCGCGGAATAACTGATCGCTGCGAGCGGGTTGCGCACCTCGTGCGCGATCGAGGCCGACAAGCGCCCGAGCGAGGACAGCGTCAATTCCTCGGCGCGCCGCGATACGAGCGAAGTGTCGTCGAGAAAGATGAGCACGTGACGATCGTCGTTCGATGCCAGTTTCGTGAAGCGCGGAATGACTTCAGGTACGCCTTCGGCGAGCGCCACGGCGAGGTTGTCCAGCTTGCCGGTCGAGCGCCAGTGGTAGAGCCGCCGCGACAGTTCCGGTGCGACGGTGCCCAGGTCGCGCTGACCGGGTTTCGGGTTGCCCATCAACGCCCACGCCGACTCGTTCCAGCGGTGCACGCGGTTCGCATCATCGACGACGAGCACGCCGGTTTTCATGCGCCGGATGATCAGCTCGTTGATCTGCGCCAGATTGGCCAGGTCGAGGCCGCGCTGTTCGGCGAGCGCCTCGGTTTCGCGCATCTGCTTGCCGAGCACGAAACACAATGTCGCCGTTGCGAAATAACCCAGGCCGTACAGTCCGGCTTCGAGCAGATTGCGATCTTCGTGTTCGACGACGCGACCGTACACGCATTGGCCGAGCACGCCAAGCGCGGCCAATGCGGCGAAGAATCCGCCGAGCCGTGGCGGCAACAGCAGCGCGCCGGCGCCGACATTGACGAGCAGCAGCATCGCGATCGCGCTCGGCGGATTGGCCAGTGCGAACATCGCCATGGTGGTCGCGCAGATGTCGAGCAGCAGCGCGAGCGCGACCTTGAACTGCAGGTCGTGCCGCCAACGCTCGGTTTGCAGCAGCGCGTAGCCGGCGAGCACGAGGTAAACCATCGCGCAGATGCGGCCGAGCAACGGGTGATCGAGCCGGATCCAACCAAGTTCGGGCGGACTCAACAGCAGCGCGCCGATGATCACCGCCTGGATCACGCGGAACAGGTTGAAGAAATACAGCTCGCGCCGGCTGATCTCGCTCAGCACCGGCGCGGGTCGCGTGCGGATGTCTATGGCGCTGGCCGCGGCGTCTTGCATGGATGCGCGGAGTATAGCAATCGGCCGCGCCGGCACGCCGCCACTTTTTTTCTCGGCCGCCATTGTTCACAATACGCGCCCCCATCGGCTGCGCGCGCAAGCGCAGCCATCCCAGCCCCCGACCAGGCGTGCCGCATGAATTTCCACGAATATCAGGCCAAACAGTTGTTTGCCGACTACGGCATCCCGGTGCCAGCCGGCAGGATCGCGCACACGCCCGAGCAGGCGGCGGAAGCCGCGCGCGCGCTCGGCGGCGACGAATGGGTGGTGAAGGCGCAGATCCATGCCGGTGGTCGCGGCAAGGCCGGCGGCGTCAAGCTGGTGAAGTCGGCGGACGAAGCAAAAGCGGCGGCAGCGAAGATGCTCGGCACGCAGATGGCGACATATCAGTCCGGCGGGCGTGCGTTGCCGGTGAACTCCGTACTAGTCTGTGAAGCGACCGAGATCGCCAAGGAATTGTATCTTTCTATACTTGTGGACAGGGCAACGAAGGCGGTCGCGTTCATTGCCTCGGCGCGCGGCGGTGTCGACATCGAGCAGGTCGCGCGCGAAAATCCGGAAGACATCCACACGCTGGAGGTGAAGTTCGTCGAAGGCCTGCAGCCGTATCAGTGCCGCAAGCTCGCGTTCGCGATGGGGCTCAACGCCAAGCAGGCCACGCAGCTGACCAAGATCATGCTCGGCCTGTACCGGCTGTTCAACGACAAGGATCTGTCGCTGGTGGAGTTGAATCCGCTGGCAGTCGTGAAGTCGGGCGATCTCGCCGCGCTAGACGGCAAGGTCAATTCCGACGACAACGCGGAGTTCCGCCATGCCGACCTCGCCGCCATGCGCGACGAATCGCAGGAAGATCACGCCGAAGCCGTCGCGGCGAAGAACAACCTCAACTACGTGACGATGGACGGCAACATCGGCTGCATGGTCAACGGCGCCGGCCTGGCGATGGCGACGATGGACGTGATCAAGCTCGCCGGCGGCGAGCCGGCGAACTTCCTCGACGTCGGCGGCGGCGCCACGAAGGAGCGCGTCACCGAAGCGTTCAAGCTGATCCTGTCGTCGGACAAGGTGCGCTGCATTCTCGTCAATATCTTCGGCGGCATCGTGCGCTGTGATTTGATCGCCGAGGGCATCATCGCGGCGGTGAAGGAAGTGGGTCTGACGATTCCGGTGGTCGTGCGGCTGGAAGGCACGAATGTCGAGAAAGGCCGCGAGATGCTGGCCAATTCCGGCTTGAAGATCACGCCGGCCCTGGATTTGAACGATGCGGCGCAAAAAGCCGTGGCCGCCGCAAAGTAAGGAATCGCGATGAGTGTACTTGTCAACAAATCCACCAAGGTCATCACCCAGGGCTTTACCGGCCAGCAGGGCACGTTCCATTCCGAGCAGGCGCTCGAATACGGCACCAGGCTCGTCGGCGGCGTGACGCCGGGCAAGGGCGGTTCGCTGCATATCGGCCTGCCGGTGTTCAACACGGTGCAGGACGCGGTGGATGAAACCGGTGCCGACGCGTCGATGATCTTCGTGCCGCCGCCGTTCGCGGCCGACGCGATCCTGGAAGCGGCCGATGCCGGCATCCGCGTCATCGTGACGATCACCGAAGGCATCCCGGTGCTCGACATGCTGCGTGTGAAGAACGCGCTGAAGGCGTATCCCGATACGGTGCTGATCGGGCCGAATTGCCCCGGCATCATCACGCCGGGCGAGTGCAAGATCGGCATCATGCCCGGCCATATCCACAAGCCGGGCAAGATCGGCATCGTCTCGCGCTCGGGCACGCTCACCTACGAAGCGGTATTCCAGACCACCAATGTCGGCCTGGGCCAGAGCACCGTCATTGGCATTGGCGGCGATCCGATCAATGGCCTGAACTTTATCGACTGCCTGACCTTGTTCCAGGACGATGCGCAGACTGAAGGAATCATCATGGTCGGCGAGATCGGCGGCAGTGCCGAGGAAGATGCCGCCGAATTCATCACCGAATACGTGACCAAGCCGGTGGTTTCGTTCATCGCCGGCGCGAGCGCACCCGCGGGCAAGCGCATGGGTCATGCGGGCGCGATCATCTCCGGCGGCAAGGGCACAGCCGCGGCGAAATTCGCCGCGCTCGAGAAAGCCGGCGTGACGACGGTGAAGTCGCCGGCCGATCTGGGCAAGGCGATTGCTGCGCGCCTGAAGTAGGCGGCGCGAGGATCGGCGATAATCGAAAGCCGCGACGAGTCGCGGCTTTTCGATTTGAGGAGACCCGATGGCAACGCTGCGCTTTGCGCTGGCTCAGTTCGATTTTCCGGTCGGCGCCGTCGCGCGCAATGGCGAGCGCGTGCGCGAGCTGATGCGCGATGCGCGTGGTGCGGGCGTGCAGCTCGTCGCGTTTCCGGAGCTCACCTTGTCCGGTTATCCGCCCGAAGATCTGCTGCTGCGGCCGAGCTTTCTCGCCGCCTGTGAACGAGAACTTGGCGCCGTTGCACAATCGGCGCAAGGCATCGCCGCCTACGTTGGTCATCCGCATGCGCTCGGTGAAGTATACAATGCGGCATCGCTGCTCAGCGAGGGCGCAATCGCATTCAGCGCGCACAAGCAGGCGTTGCCGAACTACACGGTCTTCGACGAGAAACGCTATTTCCGCCCGGGACACGACTCGGCCGTTGCCGACTTTTCTGGCGTGCGCGTCGGCTGGCTGGTTTGCGAGGACATCTGGGAACCCGAACCCGCAGCACTCGCAGCGGGCAATGGCGCGGAACTGCTCGTCGTCATCAACGCCTCGCCGTTCGACCTGGAAAAATCGAAACAGCGCGAAGAATTGCTTGCGCGCCGCGCGCGCGAGAACGACGTAGCGATCGCGTATCTGAACCTGGTCGGCGGCCAGGATGATTTGCTGTTCGACGGCGGTTCGTTGCTGGTCGAGCCGGATGGCCGCATTGCCGCGCGCGCGCCGGCATTCGTCGATGCACTGCTGATCGCCGAATACGACAGTGCCACACGCAAGTTTCTCAGCATCGACTGGCCGATCGAAGTCGATCCGTCAGTGGAGGCGCGCGTCTACGCGGGCCTCGTGCGCGGCATCCGCGACTATGTCGACAAGAATCATTTTCCGGGCGTGCTGCTCGGCTTGTCCGGCGGTATCGATTCGGCGCTCACGCTCGCGCTCGCAGTCGATGCGCTCGGGCCCGAGCGCGTGACCGGCGTGCGTCTGCCGTCACGTTACACTTCCGATCTGAGCAACGACCTGGCGGAACAGCAGGCGGACGCGCTGGGCGTCCGGTTGTTGACGATTCCGATTGAGGCGCCGTTCATCGGTTTTCTCGATGCGCTCGCGCCCGCGTTTGCAGGCAAGGCTGCCGACATCACCGAAGAGAACCTGCAATCGCGCAGCCGCGGCGCGATCCTGATGGCGCTGTCGAACAAGCTTGGGCGCATGCTGCTGACCACCGGCAACAAGAGCGAATACGCGGTCGGTTACGCGACGATCTACGGCGACATGTGCGGCGGCTACGCGCCGCTCAAGGATTGCTACAAGCAGCTCGTATACGCATTGGCGCGCTGGCGCAATCGGCGTGGCGAAAACATCCCGCAAGCAGTGATCGAGCGCGCGCCGTCGGCCGAGCTGCGCGAAAACCAGACCGATCAGGACTCGCTGCCGCCTTACGAAATACTCGACGCGATTCTCGAACGGTTCATCGAAGGCGAGCAGTCGCAGGCGGAAATCGTCGCTGCCGGGTTCGACGAAGCGACGGTGCGGCGCATTGCGCGGCTGGTGCTCGCCAGCGAGCACAAGCGGCGCCAGGCAGCGCCAGGACCCAAGATCTCAACGCGTGCGTTCGGGCGCGACCGGCGGTATCCGATTACTTCGGGGTGGCGGTAACCGGCGATTCCTCTGCCAGGATGTCTTCGAATTCCTTGCGCCGTTGGTCACGTAGTTCGGGTGGGAATAGAAGGAGAGCCGTCTCCTCGACCTGGTGTGATTCGTCCGCCTTTCCAACATGCGCGAGGAACACGGCGAACTGCATTTGTGCGATCGGTTCCCGCGGATCCGCTGCCGCCGCAGCGCGGTACGCCTGCTCGGCGGCGAGCATATTTCCCTGCATTTCGAGCAGGTGTGCTCGGGCAATGTCGGAAGCTTGTCGCAGCCGGTTGTCATGCACGAGGCTTTGATCTGCCTTGAGTCTTTCCAAGGCAGCCGTGGCGCGGGCGGCATTGCCTTCGCTCATCGAGAAGTACGCCAGGTTGAGCATGCAAGTCGGACAGGGCACCGGATCGGCGATCAATGCATCGGCGAAGTCGTGAATGTGCGGATTCTTTTCCGTAATGTAGTTGGCAAGCAGATTCTCTCTTGCCGAAACCGACGCTTGATTCGACCGCAGCGTCCACTGCCACAGTAGCGTGTCGTTCGCCCACAATGGCAGCGTGACGCGAACGTTGACCATGGCCGCGATCAACCAGACGACGAACACGCCCATGCAGCCGAGGCGCAGGATACGCGTGTGCTGTGTTTCGACA
>Ga0105239_10010597_pt1 | contig 10308 bp, 8 predicted proteins | sample KBSC44metaG_FD_92761 | JGI IMG/M metagenome (GOLD analysis project Ga0105239, IMG submission 92761) | Corn rhizosphere microbial communities from Kellogg Biological Station, Michigan, USA - KBS C4-4 metaG | ecosystem: Host-associated > Plants > Roots > Rhizosphere > Soil | place: Michigan, USA...
CAGCCGCTGCAGGCGATCGATATTCATGAACTCCCGCGTCCGCAGAAGGGGCGCAGCGCGGTGTCTCCATCCGCGGATGAATGGTCCATGCTGCTCGCGCCGGCGCTGCGCGGCGAGGACATCGGCTTGATCTCCGAGGCCGGCCTGCCTGCGGTCGCCGATCCAGGCGCCGCGCTGGTCGACGCGGCACACCGCGCCGGGCTGCGTGTCATCGCCCTGCCCGGCCCGAGCTCGCTGATGCTTGCGCTTGCCGCGAGCGGGCTCAACGGGCAGAGCTTTGCGTTTGTCGGCTACCTGCCGGTCGACGCCGCCGAGCGCGGCACGCGCATTCGCGCGCTCGAAGCACTGTCGCGGCGCGAGCGCCAGACGCAATTGATGATCGAGACGCCGTATCGCAACGAGGCGCTCTTGACGGCACTGCTCGCGCATCTCGGCGGCACCACGCGCCTGTCCGTCAGTTGCGGGCTGACGTTGGCGGACGCGTTTTCGCGGACCGACAGCGTGTCGGGCTGGAAAGCCGCACCGACAACACTGCCCGCGGACCTGCCCGTCGTGTTTTCGCTGCTTGCCCCCTGAGGCCGGCGGGGCGCGCGATCAGGAGGTGGTTTCTTCCGGGCTCGGCAGCTTGGCGCCGAACAACGCAGCCACGCGCTTCTTCGGCTTGATATAGGGCGACAGGCCACGCGATACGGCCGGTGCCTTCACCTTCTCCCAGGCGGCGGGTTCGGCACCCGCAGCGGTCGCCTCGTAGGGCTTGTCGAAGAACGGGTCGCTCGGAGCCCGCGGCGCGGCGTAGCTCGGCGCGGAGCGTTGTGCCGAACGTGGCGCGCGACCGTCATCGTCGGAGCGGACGCGTTCGCGGTATTCGCGGCGCGGAGGCTGCTCGTCGTCGAGCTCGAGCGGCTCGAGGTCGATCTTCTTCTTGATCAGCTTCTCGATGTCGGAGATCAGCCGCGCGTCGTCGCGCGAGACCAGCGTCACCGCGAGACCCGACGCGCCGGCGCGGCCGGTGCGGCCGATGCGGTGCACGTAGTCCTCGGCATTGAACGGCACGTCAAAATTGAAGACCGCCGGCAGATCGGCGATGTCCAAGCCGCGTGCGGCGACATCGGTTGCGACCAGCACGTCGACATCGCCGCGCTTGAACGCGTCGAGCGCCTTCAGACGCTCGTCCTGCGACTTGTCGCCGTGCAGCGCATTGGTCCGCAGCCCGTCGCGCTCGAACGAACGCGCGAGACGCGCGCAACCGAGCTTGGAGTTGACGAACACGAGCGCCTGCGACAGCGAACGCTCCTTCAGCAGCTTCATCACCGCCCGGCGCTTGTCGTCGGACGTGACGCTGTAAAAGCGCTGCTCGACGTTCGTTGCCGTCGCGTTGGGTCGAGCGACCTCGACGAGGATCGGGTCCTGCAGATAGCTCTCCGCCAGGCGCTTGATCTCGGTCGAGAACGTTGCCGAGAACAGCAGGGTCTGGCGTTGCTTCGGGAGGTAGCTCAGGATGCGCTGCAGATCGGGCAGGAAGCCGATGTCGAGCATGCGGTCGGCCTCATCGAGCACGACGTACTCGACCTGGTTCAGCACGCAGTTCTTCGCCTCGATGTGGTCGAGCAGGCGGCCCGGCGTTGCGACCAGCACCTCGACGCCGGCCTTCAGCTCGAGCGTCTGCGGCTTCATGTCGATGCCGCCGTAGACCACCGCGACGCGCAGCTTCGTCTGCGCCGCATAGCCCTTGATGTTGGCGGCCACCTGGTCGGCGAGCTCGCGCGTCGGCGCGATCACCAGCGCACGCACCGGGTGGCGAGCCGGGGACATGCTGGCGTTCTCATGCTGCAGCATCTTTTGCAGAAGCGGGAGGGAGAACGCGGCGGTCTTGCCGGTACCGGTCTGGGCTGCGCCCATCACGTCGCGGCCAGCCAGGACGATGGGGATCGCCTTGGCCTGGATCGGGGTCATCGTCGCGTAGCCTTGGGTGGCCACGGCGCGCAGCAGCTTGTCGTCGAGGGCGAGGGTGTCGAAGCGGGCGGGTGGCGCCGGGGCGATGTCACCGGTCGAAGCGGAGTCAGTCATTGGTCCGCATTATCCCCTAGCTGCGATTGGAGCGTCGGTAGACCAGCCAGCGTGGGGATTTGAAGCGCACGATGCGCCAGTACAGCACCACGTAGCCGACACCGAACAGCAAGATGAAAGCGGCGAGCACCACCGTACTGTCCCAGAACAAGACCGCCGGGACAACGGACATCATGCACAGCATCCACAAGTACGGAGAGGTCATCGAATTGCGACGAGTGAGCGCCTTGGCGCTCTTGTTCCCGATGGCCCAGCGCATCAGACGCCGATAGACCAGTGAATGCAGGTGCAAGCCGTCAGGCAGACCCGGCGACACGTCGCGCAGGACCTTGCGTCGATAGATGGAAAACACGGTCTCGAAGACCGGGTAGATGCACAGAAGAAGCGGGAACATCGGCGAGACCTGCGGATTGCGGTGCAGCAACAAGATCGCCAGCTCGGCAACGAAGAAGCCAAGAAAGTACGCGCCGCCGTCGCCGAGAAAGATCAGGCCGGCCGGGAAATTCCAGACGAAGAAGCCCAGCATCGCGCCGATACCGACAAGTGCGAGCAGCGTCACGAGCGGGTCGCCGACCAAGCTTCCCACGTAGCACAGACAAACGAGGATCAGCACACCGCACATCGACGACAGCCCATTGAACCCATCGATGATGTTCAGGGAGTTCGCGACACCAGCAACCACGAAGACCGTGACCAACGCCGCGCCGGCCGAGAACGAAACGATCCAGTCGAGTCCGGGAATCGCGGTGCGGGAGACGACCGCCTCGACCAGCCAGACCGCCAGCGCGGCCGACATCGCCGTGAAGAACAGGCGACGGCGCGGGCTGATGCGCTTGGTAATGTCCTCCGACAGTCCCGCCAGAAACGTCGGCGCGCCGCAAGCGAGCAGCATGAGCCCTTGAACGCCGACGCTACGATTCAGTGTCAGCACGACCAGCACGCCGGCCACTGTGCCGGCCACGATGCCGACACCACCGACGCGAGGGACGGGACGCGCGTGGAATTTCTGCGGCCCAGAAAGATCGTGGTCGTTGAGGAGGTGCGCGTGGCGCTGCGCCATCGCGACCGTGAGGAGCGTCAGGCCCAGCGATACGCCGAAGGCCACAAGCAAGATCAGCATCGCGCGCCATTCTATCGGTCAGGTATGCCAGCGAGGCGTCGGTAGAATGCCGCCGGTCCCGCGCTTGCGGGCGACTCCGGCCCGCATCGATGCCCTCTTGCATGAACCGATTTCTACGCTCTGCCTCGCGCCTGGGGTGCTTGTCCGCGATGGGGCTGTTCCTAGTGCTTCCGGCCCTGGCCCAGATCCAGGTTCCCGATCCTCAGCAAGGGCAGCAGAACTTTCAGAGCTCGACCGACAGCACGTCGAACAATAGCGGCCCGATGCGGCTGCGTCAGGGCGCGCAAGGGCAGCAGCAACGCGGCAACGACGCGCTACGCTGCTCGCAGCAGGCGTTCTTGCCGGAGTATCGGCCGGGCGAGTTCGAAGAGTACGTGCAGCGCCTGGCCGTGCAGATGCCGTCGAATCCGCCCCGGTCGCCAGACGACGCGCAGCAGCAGAACCAGGCCTCGACACAGAGCCAGCGCGATGGCGTCGACGTGCCGCAGCGCCGCCAGACGACGCAGAAGGTTCGCCGACTAGGCGCCGATCTGATGACGGCAGACCCGTGTCCAGCCGAAGGCCCGGACTACAACCCATTGGTCCCGGCGGACTATCTGGTCCAGGCCGGCGACGAACTGGCGCTTACGCTGTGGGGCTCGGTGGACGCCGATCTGCGGCTCGTCGTCGACCGCTCGGGGAGTATCAGCATTCCACGCGTCGGCGCTGTCATGGTCGCCGGCGTGCGCTACGCCGAGCTGCGCGACGTGATCGCCCGCCGTGTCGCGCAGGTGTTCAAGAACTTCCAGATCAGCGTATCGCTCGGCCAGTTGCGCGGCGTGCGCGTCTATATCACCGGCTTCGTGCAGCGGCCGGGCGCATACTCGGTCAGCAGCCTCTCGACGATCGCGGGCGCACTGGTCAAGGCGGGTGGCCCGTCAGCGGCCGGCAGTTTCCGGAACATTCAGCTGCGCCGCGGCCGCACAGTCGTGTCGACGTTCGATTTCTACGACTTGCTGCTCAAGGGCGACCGATCGAACGACCGCGTCGTGCAGCCCGACGACGTGATCCATGTCGGCCCGCTCGGCACGCAAGTGGCGCTCATCGGCAGCGTCAACCAGCCGGCCATCTTCGAGCTCAAGCCAGGCGAGACGCTGCTTGACGTGCTGCGCATGGCCGGTGGCTTCACGGCGGTCGCCGATGTCAACCGGCTGGCCGTCGAACGCCTGGACGACCGCAACACGACCCGCATCACTCAGCTCGAACTGCCCCAGGCGAGTAACGGCGAGCTGCGCAGCGGCGACGTGCTGCGTGCGTTCAATTCGGTGCTCGCGGTACTGCCGGTCGAACGGCAGAACAAGCGCGTGCGTATCGAAGGCGAAGTGCTGCGACCGGGTGAATACGTGCTGCCGGCGCGCAGCTCGATCAACGACGCGCTGAACGTGGCCGGTGGCCTGACATCGGCAGCCTACATCTATGGCACCGAGTTCAGCCGCGAAAGCGTGCGTGTCACGCAGCAACAGAACTATGAACGCGCGCTGCGCGATCTGGAGCTCGAGTTCGCGAAATCGGCGACGACGCTGCGCACCAACACCGCCGACGAAGCCGCCGCGCAATCGCAACGCACATCTGCAACGAGCCAGCTGATCGAGCGTTTGCGCTCGCTTCGGCCCACCGGGCGCGTGGTGTTGCAGATGCCGCCGGACAGCCGCGAACTTCCTGACCTGGCGCTGGAGGATGGCGACCGCGTCTACGTACCGGCCCGGCCGACCACCGTCGGCGTGTTTGGCAGCGTGTTCAACGCCGGCAGTTTCTTGTGGTCCGACAGTCGCTCCATGGACGACTATCTGCGATTGGCCGGAGGCCCCACCAAAGGCGCCGACGATGCCAGCGCCTTCGTGATTCGAGCCAATGGCAGTGTTGTCAGCAACTTGCAGAGCAAGGGCTGGTTCAGCTCCCGCAGCAGCCAATTCGCGGGCCTGACCACTCAGCCCGGCGACACGATCTTCGTGCCGGAGGAGATCAACAAGACGACCTTCGTGCAGGGTGCGAAGGATTGGACGCAGATCCTCTATCAGTTCGGGCTGGGGATCGCAGGGATCGTGGCGGCGACGCGGTGATGGACGGGCACGTGAACGACCTGCCCGCAAGCGGAACGGATGTTTCGGCCACTGCCGACGAAAGCATTTCGCTGTTCGACTTACTGGTTCCGCTGGCGCGGCACATCAGGCTGCTGACGATCGGCCCGCTTGCGGTCGGTGTGCTCGCATTCGGCATTGCCTCGTTCCTTCGACCCACCTTCACCGCGACGACATCGTTCCTGCCACCGCAGCAGTCCCAAAGCTCGGTCGCAGCGTCCGCAATGGCTTCGCTCAGCTCGCTCGGAGCCTTGGCGGGGAGTGCCGGGGCGCTGCGCACACCCGCCGACCAGTACGTGGCCTTCCTCCAGAGCGTGACTGTTTCAGATCGGATCATCGATCACTTCAACCTCATGCAGGTCTACGGCAAGGAACTCCGAGTCGATGCGCGCACGGCGTTGAGCCATCTCGTCCGTGCGTCCGTCGGCAAGAAGGACGGGCTCATTACCGTCGAAGTGGACGATGCAACGCCCGGGCGTGCCGCCGACATCGCCAACCGGTATGTGGAAGAACTGCGTCGGATGACCGGAACCATCGCGGTGACCGAGGCGCAGCAACGGCGCCTCTTCTTCGAGCAACAGCTGGCCCAGACGCAAAAGAAGCTCGTGCAGGCGCAGCAGGCAATGCAGTCCAGCGGAGTATCCGAGGGTGCCCTGAAGGCAGAGCCGCGGGCCGCGGCCGAGGGATATGCGCGCCTGAAGGCTGAGCTGACGGCGGCGGAAGTGCGCTTGCAAACATTGCGCGGCAACCTGGCCGACCCGACCTCTGAAGTGCAGCAACAGCTGGCCGTGGTTGCCGCGCTGCGCAGCCAACTGGGCAAACTCGAGCAGAACACCGACGTCCAGCGCGGCCCCGACTACATCACCAAGTACCGCGAGTTCAAGTACCAGGAAACGCTCTTCGAGCTGTACGCTCGCCAGTACGAGCTGGCGCGGGTCGACGAGAGTCGCGAAGGCTCCTTGATCCAGGTCGTCGATCCCGCGACTCCGCCTGAAAGAAAGAGCAAGCCGAAGCGCAGCATCGTTGCGCTGGTCGCCACGCTGCTCACCGCCCTGGCCCTGACCACCACGGTATTGGTTCGGCATGCATGGCGCCGCTCGGCGGCGGACCCTGCGAAAGCCGAGCAGATCGCGCGCCTGCGTGCGGCCCTGGCGCGGCGCTGAGCCCGCCGGCCGCCCCTGATAGTCGATTCGCCTGCCGGCCGTACAATCCGCCTCGGTGTTCATCGCATGAACAAGTCCGTCGCACTCGAATCTCACGACATGCCTAGCCTTCCCAAGCCCGCGGGCCCCGACGTCGACGGTGCGCACCTCGAAGTGCTGCGCCTGCTCGAGGCCGACCCGTCGCTGACGCAGCGCGATCTTTCTCGTGCACTGGGACTGAGCCTCGGCAAGACCCACTACTTGCTGCACGCGCTGCTGGACAAGGGACTGGTGAAGATGCGCAACTTCGAGCGCAGCGATCGCAAGCTGGCCTATGCGTATCTCCTGACGCCGGCCGGACTGCGCGAGAAGCTTCGCCTGACGCGCGCGTTCCTCGTCCGCAAGGAGGCCGAGTTCGAGGCATTGCAGGGCACCATTGTTCGCCTGCGCGAAGAACTTCGCGGCCATGCCGACAGCGCGTCGGCCGATCATCGACAAGCACAAGACGCCTCATGAAGAAAGTTCTCGTTACCGGCGCCGACGGCTTCATTGGCTCCCACCTCGTCAAGTTGCTTGTTGCGCAGGGCCTGGATGTCAAGGCGCTGTCCCAGTACAACTCGTTCAATCACTGGGGCTGGCTTGAGGACGTCCCCTGCCTCAAGGACATCGAGGTGGTGAGCGGCGACGTCCGGGACCCGCACTACTGCAAGCACATCACGCGCGACGTCGACACCGTGTTCCACCTCGCCGCGCTGATCGCGATTCCGTACTCGTACGTGGCGCCCGACAGCTATGTCGACACCAACATCAAGGGAACCCTGAACATCTGCCAGGCGGCCCTGGAAAACGGCGTTCGCCGCGTCATCCACACCTCGACGAGCGAGGTCTACGGAACGGCCCGCTACGTCCCCATCGACGAGAAGCATCCGCTGCAGGCGCAATCGCCCTACAGCGCGTCGAAGATCGGCGCCGATGCGATGGCGATGAGCTACTTCAACGCCTTCAACCTGCCACTGAGCATCGCTCGACCCTTCAACACCTACGGCCCGCGGCAGTCCGCTCGCGCCGTCATCCCGACCATCATCACGCAGATCGCGAGCGGTCAGCGGCAGATTCAGCTCGGCGACGTTTCACCGACCCGCGACTTCAACTACGTGGCCGACACCTGCCGCGGGTTCCTCGAACTGGCGCGCTGCGAACACGCGATCGGAGAGACGGTCAACATCAGTTCCAACTACGAGATCTCTGTGGGTGACACGCTCGGGCTGATCCGTGAGCTGATGGCGAGCGACGTCGAGTTCCTCTCGGATGCGCAGCGCATACGCCCCGAGAAATCGGAGGTGTTCCGCCTCTGGGGCGACAACACCCGCATCCGCGAGCTGACCGGCTTCCAGCCCATCTATGACATCCGGCGCGGCCTGCAGGCCACGATCGAATGGTTCACGCGCCCCGATAACCTGGCCAAGTACAAGGCCGGCATCTACAACGTCTAGGCCAGAGCCATGTTCGACGCCCTGATCCGATTCATCCGCGAGCAGTACCGGACCGATGAGTTCATTCCCCTGCACGCTCCGGTGTTCCCGGGACGCGAACGCGAGTACGTTGTGCAGACGATCGAGTCGACCTTCGTCTCCAGCGTCGGCACCTTCGTCGACCGCTTCGAGCGCGACATGGCGGCATACACCGGCGCGCAGCGCGCGGTGGCGACAGTGAACGGCACCGCGGCGCTGCATGCAGCGCTGTTGCTGGCGGGTGTCAAGCCGGGCGAACTGGTCGTCACGCAGTCGCTGACCTTCGTGGCAACCTGCAACGCCATCGCCTACTGCCATGCGGAGCCCGTTTTCGTCGATGTCGACCGAGACACGCTGGGACTCTCGCCGAGCGCCCTGGAGGCCTGGCTCGATGCATCCGCGCGGCTCGACGCGGACGGCATGTGCCGGCTCAAGCAGGACGGACGCCTGGTTCGCGCCTGCCTGCCGATGCACACCTTTGGCCATCCGGTCCATCTCGACCGCCTCGTCGACGTCTGCCGACGCTGGAACCTCGCGCTTGTCGAGGATGCGGCTGAATCGTTGGGCAGCCTCTACCACGGCAAGCACACCGGCACCTTCGGGCTGCTGGGCACGCTCAGCTTCAACGGCAACAAGATCCTCACCACCGGCGGCGGCGGGATGATCCTCGCGGACGCGGCGCTCGGCGCGCGCGCCAAGCACCTGACGACGACCGCGAAGAAACCTCATCCGTACGAGTTCGTGCACGACGAGGTCGGCTACAACTATCGGCTGCCCAACCTCAACGCCGCGCTCGGCTGCGCGCAGCTCGAACAACTCGATCGTTTCGTCGAATCCAAGCGGGCGCTCGCCGAGCGATACGGGGCGCATCTGGCAGGCAGCGGCCTGGAGTTCGTCCGTGAGCCCTCGGGATGCCGATCGAATTACTGGTTGAACGCCGTCGTCTGCGACAGCCGCGAGCAGCGCGACGCCCTGCTCAAGGCCACCAACGACGAGGGTGTCATGACCCGGCCGATCTGGCAGTTGATGACCCACCTGCCCATCTACGAAAACTGCTTGCGCGGTGACCTCGCCACAGCGGAGTGGCTGGAGGCGCGTGTGGTCAACCTGCCGAGTTCGGTGCTTCCTGTCGACGCCACACCACTCGTCTCCTCATGAGCAAGCGCAAGATCTGCGTTGTCACCGCAACCCGCGCGGAGTACGGGTTGCTGTTCTGGCTGCTGCGCGAGCTGCAACAGGCGCCCGATGTCGAGCTGCAACTGGTCGTCACCGGGACTCACCTTTCCCCCCGGTTCGGCATGACTGTGCGCGACATCGAGGCCGATGGCTTCGAGATTCGCACCCAGTTGCCGATCCCGCTCGACGACGACACCCCGGTCGGCGTGACGCGATCGATGGCCACCGCGACCGCCGCCTTCGCGGACTGCTTCGCCGCGCTGGCCCCCGACTTGCTCGTCCTGCTAGGTGACCGATATGAAGCGCTCGCGGCCGCACAGGCCGCAATGGTGGCCCGAGTCCCGATTGCCCATCTTCACGGCGGCGAAGCCACCGAGGGTGCCATCGACGAGGCCATCCGTCACTCGATCACCAAGATGTCGCATCTGCACTTCGTCGCGGCCGAGGCATTTCGGCAACGGGTCGTTCAGCTCGGCGAGACACCCGACAGGGTCTGGATCGTAGGAGCCACCGGGCTCGACAACATCGCACGACTGGAGCCGATCGACCGAGCGCAGATCGAAGCTGAACTCGGGCTCAGGCTCGCCACGCCGAGCTATCTCGTCACGTATCACCCGGCCACTCTCGGTGACGAACCTCCGGCGCAGGCAATGCGAACCCTGCTGGAAGGTCTCGATGAAGACGAACCGACCATCGTGCTGACGGGCGTCAATGCCGACACCGGTAGCAGCGCGATCCGGCACGAGATCGAGCGCTTCGCCGCGGAGCGCCCGAACCGCGTGCGGATGGTCGAATCCTTGGGGGCTCGCAGATACCTGAGCGCGATGCGCTGGGTCGATGTCGTCGTCGGCAACTCGTCCAGCGGCCTGCTGGAGGCGCCCTTCGTCGGCACTCCCTCGATCGACATCGGCGTGCGCCAGCAAGGCCGCCCGCGCGCCCCGTCGGTCATTCACTGCGCCGCAGAGCGCAACGCCATACGGCAGGCTCTACGCCAGGCGTTGAGTCCCGAGCACCGCGCCATCGCTGCACGGCGCGAGACGCCGTACGGCACGCCGGGTGCGGCACACCGCATCGCCGAAGTGCTGCGTGCGCATCCATTGGACAAGCTGCTGACCAAGCGCTTCCATGATCTTCAACCGGGGACGATTCATGAGTGATCGGGTCTTTGTCATCGC
>Ga0105239_10010601_pt1 | contig 10307 bp, 15 predicted proteins | sample KBSC44metaG_FD_92761 | JGI IMG/M metagenome (GOLD analysis project Ga0105239, IMG submission 92761) | Corn rhizosphere microbial communities from Kellogg Biological Station, Michigan, USA - KBS C4-4 metaG | ecosystem: Host-associated > Plants > Roots > Rhizosphere > Soil | place: Michigan, USA...
CCTCGATGGAATTGCCGGGCGCAACCGGATAGAAAGGCCGTAACAGGCCGGAATGCTACCGGCCGGGCAGAGCACAACCTTCGCCAGCCGGTAGCTTATATCAAAAACAGTACAACGCCATTTACAATAAAAATTTCTAAAAGCATTACTATGTATTCAATAGACTATTCTACTGATTTTGGCTTTTTTCTTCAGGAGCAGATCGGCGTCTGCTCCACCAATGGTGGCCGGCAGGTCCAATTCTTTTCCCGCCTGGAAAAGAGATCCTTTAAAACTGTTACATCCGCAAAGCCTCTTTCGGATTCTGAGATCAATCAACACTGCCTTCAAATTTTTAATGAACTGGTATGTGTGCGAAAGCCGGAAGGTTTTACGGTTTGTCGAATCTATAATGAACATACCGATTGCTTGCATGCCCTTAAATTTAAACAGGGGGAAGAGGAATCAACCATAGAAATCCAATTGTACCGCTACGGCAGCTCCAAACATTTTTCGCTTAGAAAATATGTTGATGTTGACCTGGTGCGCGACGAAACTATATGGGCCCAAAACTGGGGCCAGGCATACCTGCAGGCCAAAGCCCACCTGACCTTTAAAGTACCGGCAGAAACCTGCCGGTAGTCTTTCCCTTTCGCTAATCACCCAGGTTTTTGCAACAGTAGGCAATAGCCTGAATCGCTGATATCGGAAAATCATTTGAATATAAATACTCAAAATATGCAAAACAGTTCAACAGTTGACAACGGCGCTTTTGTCATTACCGTGGTAGACGGGGTTAAACATTATGTTCGTCGTAAGTCGATTAGTGCAAAAGGTAGGGCCCGTGTTACCATGACTACAACGAATATTAAAAAGGCTTTGAATTTTGGTTCAGTTAAGAAAGCGACTGAATTTAAGGACAGGTTAGGCACTGGATATGATATAGAGCCGGAGCAATAGCGATTCTGTCACCCTCTACCGGCCACCGCACCGGCAGGTTGATCCGGTACTTCCTATATTTTAATAACTCCCTTTAATACTTAATATGGCAAAAGGCATTCACTCCATATATGCATGCTCGCATTCTGATTTTGATCGTAAAGCGCACATCGAGGACTACCTGGTAGGCCGCTTTATTGGTGACCACTGGGCAGACCAAGAATTTGGCAACCGGCTGAAACGGATAGAAAAGAAGATCGTCGATACCTGGGGCCACGGCTCGGTAATTTGGAGCTGGTCGCCGGCAGATGTAAAGCCCTATAAACCGCTCACTACCGAACAGAGACTTGCCAGGGCCTTAACCAAAGCCCAAAACAAATACCGCAAAAACGTACAGGGTATTATTGAACAAAATTTTCTTTTTCAGGAAGCTTTTATAAAGGAAGAAGAAGAAAAATTAAAACATAGGAACAAGGTGCTGAAAACACGTTACCAGGGATTGATGGAAAAAACTGGAGAAAATTACTGAGCTGTTCATACCGGCCTGCAAGGGCTACAATTTTTCCTTTACAAACTTCTTTATAAAGACAGTGTACTTTTCAAGAGCCTGCAGCGTTGAAACCAATCCATCGCAAAGGCTGATTAACTGGTCTCCAAAGACCTGTGGCCGGGGCCCGGTTGCCCCGGTGGTATTGATCCGGAGGAAGTACAGGCTGTCCAGATCCGCGCGTCCCTCTTTATAATAAGTATAGAAGTCCTGGTTGGTTTCAATAAAACGCCTTAACCTGGCATGTTCATGGGCCCAAAAATCAACAGCCGATGCCGTATCTTCAGCCGGTTTGAAAAGTTCTGCCTGGTACCGCAAGGTATAATACTCCAAACTGCCCGTAAACTTTGGTTTAATAGTTTTGAAAAATTCAATTTCCTCTTCCGCGCTGGTAAACCCCCTTTGACACACCAACAATTGTAACTCGTTCCATTTGTCATAACAGGCCTGAAAACAACATTCTATTTTCAATTGTTCCCCTACACAGTTTTTTTGACAAGCTTCGATTTTTGCCTGTAATTCTTTATAAATCGGCTCCCAGGCTATACACATAAAATGATAGTTGGTTTGGTATTGGAAGATTTAAAAGCTATTGTATTAAGCAGCCGACCGGCTGGGCGGCTGCTTACCAAACATTACAGAGAAAATGAACTGCGATATAAAGACAATTAACCCGGGCAAATATGCTATTGGAAAAAGACTTTTAATTGGGTTAGTGTTCAAATCAGTCAATTTTCCCATAGATTTTGTCCTTTTTAGGAGAGATTATTTTACACAACGAATAAGTTTTGAGTGATTAATTGCCAGCATTGTTTCCTGCAAAAATCGAGATGCGAGTTGTATTTTTCCCTTCTAATGAGATGTCGTCGGCAAATGCCGGAATTTCTTTTATTTTTTTCTCAAAGAATTGAATTTGCTCTTGTGTGCAATTTTCAATATCGTTGAAAACATAAAGGCCATCCTCCACCAAAGTAATAAAATCCCTTCTGTCCTGGAATTGTAAGTTAACAAAGGATTTCAATGGCGGATAATCCGGGTAATAGGTAACAAGTAATAATAAGCTCGAAGCCATTTTTATTTCGTCTTTATCAAGGCGGTTTTTTACCTGCATATATTTGAAATATAATTAAGATGAATTTAGCCAAATTTATCGAAAACCGCACAACGAATCAATAACACCTGCCGGTAAAGCCGACCATAGGAGATAGGTATAAAATCAACTTCGCCAGATCACTCATATTTTCTTTTAGGATCCTGCAGGCGCTGGCACCCGTTGCTGTTAATGATCAATGACCCGCTCGATAGTCTTTGAAATCTATTCACCTTTTGCCGGGTAGGCGCCCTTCCTGGTTTAATAAGATTTTCGACCACCAGGCTAAAGAAAATTCAATGATAGAAACAACATTTTAAGTAAAAAAGTCAACTGTCATTTTACAAATGACCCCTTTATATAACCGGGGTATGGGTTGCATTTATCAACAATTAGTTGGAAAATTTAATCTAATTATTACTTTTGACCGTTAAAGCGTTTATACAATAATGATAGCATGTATCAGGATATGGTAATTGAAACTTTCGGTTTTCTATGTATCAAATTTGACATAAAAATTTACTCTGTTTCTTGTCTTCCTGTTACTCAATCAATCACTTGTTCAGAATGTAACGGAGCTAACAACTTTTAAACTATAAATCAGTAACCAATGAAACTAATGTCCACATTTTTAGCCTTATCCTTTTTTTTGAACGCCTCAGCCCAACCAGGCACCCTCGATCCTACATTTAATACTTCTGTTACCCCGGGTTATACGAAAACAGATGTTGTTACCGGTGGTTATGATTACGGCCAGGCTATGGCCGCTCACAGCGACGGCAGGATTGTTGTTGCAGCATATAACGTAAACAACTATTTCACGATACTTCGCTATACTTCCACAGGAGCTTTAGATAACACATTCGGGACTGGAGGTATTGTTACCCTCAGATATGCAGCCGGGGACGATGCACAGGCCTATGCAGTCACAGTATTAAGTAATAACAAAATCCTGGTCGCCGGCTACAGCTGGGGAGCCACCAAGGACTTCGCCTTGCTCCAGTTAAATGAAGATGGCACACCGGATGCAGGTTTTGGCACAGGAGGTTGGACTATCACTGCAGTAGGTGCAGGTGATGATGAAGTACGCTCCATGTCTGTTCAACCTGACGGGAAAATTGTTCTTGCTGGAATCACCGATAACGGTTCCGATAATGATTTTGCAGTTGTTCGCCTTAACACTGATGGAACGCCTGACAATCTATTTGGTTCTGGCGGCAAAGTAACGACGGATATTAACAGTAATGATCTGGTCGAAGGCCTGGCTGTTCAAAGTGACGGAAAGATTGTAGTAGGGGGAACCAGCAATTCTTTGGGTGATGCTGACTTTGCAGCGGTTCGGTATAACAGCGATGGAACGCCTGACAATTTGTTTGGAACCGCGGGCATTTCAACTATAGACATCGGGTTTGCCGGCGCCGGCTCTACCGATATTGGGCATTCTTTGGCGATTCAGAGCGATGGGAAAATAATACTGGCCGGTCAAACGGCTGCCAGCACCGGTGGCAACGACGATGTGGCGATTATTCGTTTAACTGCGAATGGTTCATTGGACACAGGCTTTGACAGTGATGGAATTCTTTTGTATAACTATGGCACTGTTAACACTGATGACGAAGTAAGAAGCGTCATTGTACAAAGCGATGGGAAAATACTTCTGGGTGGAAGCACGGATGGAACAGGATCTTCCTTTGCACTCATGCTCCTTCGATTCAATGCTGATGGTTCATTGGATCCCACCTTTGGGCCGGCCTCCGATGGCGTCGCTACAGCAGATATAACAGGCACCCCCGACATCGGATATGCTATGGCAATGCATGGGACACGCATTTACCTGGTAGGTTCTACAGCTGATAATGCACTCAGAAAACAGGTTATCCTGGCCGCTTTTAACAACAACTATTCTACGCTTCCTTTATCCCTTTTGCAATTCTTTGCAGAAAAACAAATAGGTAAAGTAATGTTGGGCTGGCAAACGGCCGCGGAAGAAAATGTTAAGCAATTTATTGTTGAGCGCAGTAATGATGGTAAAAACTTTTCTGCTATCGGTCACGTCTTTGCAATCAATAAAGGCAGTATCACTAACAATTATTGGTATGCAGATGAATTGCCAAACAGTAACAACTATTACCGGTTATTGATTGAAGATTTTGATGGCAAGTATAAATACAGCAAAATTGTAGTTGCGCACCTCACCGCTGATCTAAGCTTTAAAGTGCAGGTATTCCCCAACCCCGTAAAAGAGGTTCTGCAGGTTCAGTTACCGGCTGGCTTAAGTGGCACCATCGGCTTACAAATTATCGACATGAATGGCCGCATTGTTCAGCGAAGCAATATTGCATCCAACGGCAATGCCTTGTCTACTTCATTGGACATCGGAAATCTTTCAAATGGCATTTACTTAGTCGAGGCCAGGGCAGGAAGTACATTGCTCACCAATCGATTCATTAAAGAATAATCACACACTGTTGTTTTATATAAAAGACTGCCACCATGAATTGCGGCAGTCTTTTTTTATTAAGTTAGGTGCTCCAATAATTTGCTCAAATCCTCATCATCTTACGAAGGGCGCCCATCAGCGTTTTCTAATCAATCTTTTCCTTTTCGAAAAATTGGTGTTGTGCGGTTGTGTCAACATCGATATGGAAAATATTACTATTGATTGGCCGCATTTTTTTCAGGACCATCCGTGTGCAGAAAAAAATATGAGTTTTAGTGAAAGTTAGGACCCGCTTTTTGTTCTTTATAGATAGACTTTCATTTTACATCTATTAATATGTGGATGCTAAATCGTTTTGTAATAAACGCTAAAAATAAATATGAGGCTTTTTGTCGAGTCGATGCCGTTTTTGGCTCTTTATATATAGACTTTATATTCTAAACTTCAATTTAAAAGAATGCGTATGAATCAACGCAAAGCAGGCGTCCTTTTTTTATCGGCAATAGTTATTTTGATTGTTATAGCAGGCTGGTTAAAAACTTACCAGGGCCAGCTGCATGCATCAGCTGCCAATCCACTTTCATTTACCGGAACAAAAAAGACACCGGGGGACTCTGGCGCCAATCTAAACAATGGATCTTCCCCTTCAGTGAGAACAGTGGCAGTAAACAACCAGGATACAACCGGCGCTCCCGAATTACAACCATGCCCCGATGGCACTTTCTTGTTTAATAATGTAAACATGGCGACAATCATCAAAGAATTGAGCCTGTATTATCATATGAAAGTTCAATGTAAAGGAGTCCTTCCAAAAAATACCCACTTTGGAACTTTTTCGCGTTGCGAGCCACTGAGCCAAATCCTCAGTTTTCTACATCAACAAACACACATAGGGTTTACTATAAAGCAGGACAGTATCATTGTCCAGCCCTAATAGTACCACGATCCAATTTCCTGGTAATAATAACCATTGGTAGTAAGGTTTCTTCACAGCCTTTTTCCAATGAAAAAAACCTATTTCCTATAGACGTTTATAGCGTAAGTGTTATATATTCGTGCAGGCTGGAGTTTTATTTCATAGTTAAGCGCTATTCGCAAATGGCTTACTATCCATAACGGCGATAAAAGTACCCTACACCAGTTTTTCGACCTGACCGGCCAGAGCATGCGCAAAAGGTCTCATAAAATCCCATAGGTTTCATCAATATTTAATAACACTTAATTTTAGTTGAATTGATGGCTACAATACAGCTTCCACAAATCAAACCTGATAGCATAGCTTCACCAGAGCAGATCAAAGAACTACGTTCCTTTCAAAACTTTTCTTTCCGTGCAGATGATTCTGTTTTAGCGAAAAAACTAAGTAAAAAACTAGCATCGGAAATGATAAAAAGATTAAAGAATGGAGAAGTTATAGAATTGAAAGGATAGCGGCTCCAATTCATCACATTCTTAAGGCTGTATTTCATGTATATATTCTATTAGAATTAATTCATGGTGCCCACGTGAATCTTTTTTTGGCTTTAGTTCTATTCATCAGTGCCCGGATATTTTCTATCTCAGTCCTACTATCCGTTTGCAGCCCCGCAGAAATATTTTGATGATCGCCCGACCTTTTACATAGTTCAGTTCATATTTTTTCCAGGCAGTTTCTGTGTCCAACACCAGCGATGCACTTTTTTCTACATGCTCAATATGTTCTTTGAACTTGTCATAAATGCCTTTATTTACATTAGAACTATTGGCCCATTCCTGAAGATTTTCTGCCTCTGGACCTATTGCTTTTTTGTACCAGCATTCAACCATTAACCAAATGATGTCATTATCCCGTTTAATTTTTTCAGGATGAACACCATTGAAGAAATAATCGACGTAGTGATGATAGTAAGTAATCTTATGCCTTTCACGGATCCAATCATTGAAATCGGAGAATGTGCCATTCGTTAACCTTTCTACCAAAATTTTATGCTGCTCAGATGCATCCGCCCACTCAGTTAGCGCATGCTCTTCATCAGGTGATAAAACAGCTCCAGTTCCTTTTTTGAATTGATAAGCTTTAAAAGTTAACTCTGTTACAGGTAATGAACCTTCAGCTTTGTATTTTTTCATATGGGGGCTTTATGTATGAATAAAATCAATTAAGTTGCTTTGTAACAAAAATTTTCACCCGTAATGCAATCCAATTTAGGTAGGATTGCCGGGTCGATATTCAGCAATATCTTATTTCAGTTCACCAATAGCGGTCCCTTTTTTTACTGCAAACAAATAGTCATTTTTCTTAGGTAAAATTCCATGCGCCGAAAAAGTTTCTTCCGAAACAATAACATTGCCAGTCCATGCTTTGATTTCCTTTTTAATGGCATCGATGGCAGAGGATCTGTCTTCCCCAAATTCCTGGATTGAATAACCACCATTTTCTTCATTAAAGCAACGGTTCTCTATAGCATCACCATCGTAGGATAGGATAAAATGAAAGGTGTCACCTTTTTTGTAACTGAATACTTTAATAGTCATGACAGTGTTTGTTTTTTATTTGTGGAAAATCTCATTGTTTCTTTGCTGATCCCGGAAGTTTCAGCCTTATGGCCCTATGTAAGTAGTAGACCTGTTGGAACTATAAAATCTTTAAAATGACTTCCTGAGCGTGTTTTACATTCTGGATGGAGGACATATATGTATCAATAAATTGAAAAGGGTAGGCGCAGCGCCATTGCCCGCTAACTATCTGTGGGAATTAACCTGGGAAGGTTTAATTCTTCAAGCGCCTGCCTCTTTAATTCTTTTACTCTTTCTTCAGTAATCTGCAGTTCTAGAGAAATTTGTTTATCCGACCAGTGTTCAAAAAAAGCCATTGTAACAACTGTTTTTAGCATGACTGATAAAGCATCAATCCTTTCTTTCAGCCCATCAATCAAAAAACTTTTTACAATGGCCAGCAATGCAAAATGATCTTCTTCTTTCATTAATTGGGTGATCAACTCTTCTGCATCGCCCTGGTTATTTAAGCGAAGCTGATTGAAACATTCTGTGCGTGCGTTTACAAACAAATATTGTAGTATTTGATTTTTTATATTATCAGAGGAAAAATTGAGGACCTCCCTTTGGTTCCAAAGTGTAATAAAGGTCCTGACTGTACAATCCTCAGATTCAGCCTCATTAACAAAGTATCGGCAATAAAAATAAATGCAGCGATCACATAGGTTAAAAAAATAGTGAAACCCTTCTCGATCTCCCTTTATTAATTTTTTATACTGCCGTAACGTTTCCTTGTTACTGCCGGCTGCACTTAGTTTGAATGGGGTCACTTTATCGGGAATTAATTTATAAAATAGAAACCCTCTTTTTGAATCTGAGTGCATAGAAAATATGCATAATCCCTCAGTATAAATTTACCGCAATCAATTGCGACATTTTGGATCTTTTCAATTTAGCCTTTACCGGCAAAACTGCAAAATAATAACCCCTTATACTACTGAAAAATTGCCTTTTTTCTTTAGAGGACTCTACCGGTTGTATAATAAATTATCCTTTAAGCCTTTGAATGTCTCGTAAACATTTTTCCTGGCAATATCCGTGAATTCCGGGGTGAGAAATTCTAAAGAGCTTAGTAATGTATTCCCATGATCCAGCAAATCTTCTTTTTCGCCGGTGACCAGGTTTCGACCCACTAACACCGCATTGCCGAACAAAGGAAAAGGCAGCATTGGCGAGAGGAATGCCCGGTTCCCCAGGTTAATAAGGCAGTCCTGGTCAATGAATATGATGAGCGAATTATCTAAGGAGGTGGTATCAACGAATGCTGTACATGAATGAACGAAGGATTGAGTGTCTATGAATGATTTGCAGCAAAGGGCCTCTTTTACACATTGATCAAATTCCTCAGCTTCATCCGGCAGATCAAGATCTGTCACTTTTTGATCATAACTGTCGATTAATAAACCACGCATGTTTGTTTTTAAACAATGTAAGGAATTGGGTAAGTAATACTCTATTTCATAAAAGGGTTCAAGTAAAAATTGATATTCGGCAAGTTTTACAGCCTTCATTTTGGTACAAGGCTTGCTCATTTTGCGTTTTCCATCCCTGACAAAAACTCAATGGCTTCCTGGCAATCAGATTTTATCTCTGACAAATTATTAAAGATGGTTTCGTTTTTCCTGCTAAGACGATGAGCTATTTATTGAGCAAACCCTTTTTGCAGTATTATATTTAAAGTCTGGGCATCGATCCTCTATTGATATAGGTTATTCATGCTATATATATTTTTAGAAGTAGTTTTTGTCAGGGATGGCTGCTAATCCTTTATAAGCCACGCCAATTCAGGGTTTTAAGGTTTTTGAATGATGATCTGCTAATCGCAAATTCAATGAAACATGGCCGACAAAGAAATGCTGGCTCAACAGTAGCTGATTGTGAAAGAAGGATTTAAAAGAGTAAACACCTGATATTGAGTTAACTTTTTGTCAGGCATGCGGCAAAGCATTTTTGATTTATCTTTTTGTCAGGGCAGCAAGGCCCGGATTTTCTTTGCTAAATCTCTTAATATTTGTAAATTATGATATAATACTTATTCTATAAAAATCACTGTATGAACCCATGTGATGCTATTTCCGAATTAAACCTTGCCTACCTGGAACTCAATGCCATCAGGCATTTTTCTAACAAGCAATTGAAGGGCAATTTCACCAAAGAAGAATTGCAGTTCTTTATAACCACGCTTCAAGGAGTTAAGAACCAGGTGAATAAAATAAAATTGCCGTCAACGAAACCTTCCGACCTCGAAACTTATCCCTGACATTTTCTGAAATCTGCAATTTTTTTTATAACCTCTTCAATCGATATTGGGAAGTGAGTAGGGACGGGCTTATTTACCCATTCATTTTTGATGGTTACCGGGCAGAAAAAATAAGATCGGTGCTTCGCTTTAAGATACTTCTTAAATTCCTCAGCTTCTTTATAAGCCAGGTTATAATTGATCCCTTCCTCTTCCTCAGTTTCATTTAATAAACGGTATAAAGCCTTTTTATCCTCATCCAGGGACAAATTCCACCTCAGCGTGCATATATCCCATTGGGCAGGAAGCCCGAATTGATTCGATAAATGACATATCACCATGTCGCCGGCAACCTGGTCCTCATCAAAGCAAATCCGGTATCTTAGTCGTTGGTGGGGAAGAAAGCGGCGCCTGTATTCAATTTTTGAAAACATGAGCGGGCGTTTCTTTTAAGTTACTAAACCTTAGCGAATTAAGAGTGCCCACCGCGCAGAAACTGTACTAAATAAAATATACCCTTAGTTTTTTGTCAAAACTC
>Ga0105239_10010604_pt1 | contig 10306 bp, 9 predicted proteins | sample KBSC44metaG_FD_92761 | JGI IMG/M metagenome (GOLD analysis project Ga0105239, IMG submission 92761) | Corn rhizosphere microbial communities from Kellogg Biological Station, Michigan, USA - KBS C4-4 metaG | ecosystem: Host-associated > Plants > Roots > Rhizosphere > Soil | place: Michigan, USA...
GATCTCGATGAGCTGCGCGTCGCACTCGGCAAGGAAAAAATCCATCTCGACGGCGGCTCGTACGGAACGCGCGCCGCGATGGTGTACATGCGCATGTTCGGCGCGCACGTGAAAACCGCGTTTCTTTCCGGTCTGGTTCCCATGGAAAACCGGTCGCCGCTCTTTCATGCGGAGGCGGCGCAGCGCGCGTTCGATCTGTTGGTCGAACAGTGCCGCGCGGATGAGCGGTGTCATGCCGCGTATCCGAGCGTCGCGGAAGATTTGAATGGGGTGTTGCAGCAGCTTCGCAGCCATCCCGCGTCGGTGAAAGTCGCGCATCCGGTGACGCACGCGCCGATCGAGGTCACACTCACCGCCGATGGATTCGCCGACGGTCTGCGCACCATGCTCTACAACGCGGAGTCGGAGCGTCGCGTGCCGCTGTTGCTGCGGCAAGCCGGCAAGGGCGATCTCGCACCATTCGCCGAGGCGGCTCTTTTGAGTCATCGCAGCCTCGACAAAAGCATCCACATCGGACTGATGCTGTCGTTCACCTGCGCGGAAGACACGTCCCGCATACGTGTCGACGAAGTCGAAGCGATGACAAAGGGAAGTTTCATCGGCGACCAACGAGTGCGCAGCCAGATGGCGGCCTGCGCGGTATGGCCGCAAAGCAAAACCCCGCGCGAATACTATGAGCCGTTCCGATCCGATGTTCCCACGATCCTGATTTCAGGCGAGATCGATCCGGTGACCCCGCCCAAATGGGGCGAGCTCGCATTGCGATCGTTTCCTAACGGACGTCATCTCGTGTTTCCAGGCGGACACGTTTCTTACAACGACTGCATCGCGCAACTCGCGCGAGATCTGCGACGTGCGGGTACTACCGTGGGACTCGACACGAGCTGCGTTGCAGCTGTCAAGAATCCCCCGTTCGCTTACTGACGACCGGCAGACACGTGCGCCTGCCGGCCGTTCCTGCGGCGAAATCGAAAGGTCGCAATCAGTGCGGCCATGGTCCGTGCTCGCCGTGCATTGAACCACCGCCCGAGGGTCGATACAGAGAACCTTCCGGATCACGCGGTGCTTCGTCGTATTGCTGACGATTCACCTGTTTGGCGGACATCTTGTCGCCCAGCGACGGAAGAAGCTTGAACATCATCGTGTTCATCTTCGACATCGCACCGACCGTCACATCGCGCGTCGGCGACTCCGCCGCGCTCACGATTGCCTGGGCAACCTGTGTCGGATCGATTTGCGGCGTCGGCAACGCCGGTTCGCGATTCATATAGTTTTTCGCGTGCTGCGGATACGGCGTATTTACAGCGGTGGGCTGGATGAGCGTGATCGACATCATGGCCTTGTCGACGTCTTCGATCTCCACGCGCAGCGCATCCGTAAATCCTTTCACCGCGTGTTTGGACGCGGAGTACATGCCCTGCAAGGGCACCACGGCGTCGGAGACTTCGCTGCCGACGTTGATCAGCGCACCGCCGGTTTTCAGCAAGTGCGGCAGCGCCGTCAGCGAGCCGTTCACCACGCCCCAGAAGTTGACATCGAACAGCCGGCGGTTGTCTTCGTCGGAAACTTCATCGAGGCGGCCGTAAATCGAAACGCCCGCGTTGTTGACCCAGGTGTCGATGCGTCCGAACCGTTCGATGGCGGCGTCGGCGATTTTCGCAACGTCCTCGCGATTCGATACATCGGCCTCCACGGCGACCGCCTCGACGCCCTGTTCCTGCAGCGCTTGCGCGTCGGTTTCCAGAACGTCGATGCTGCGCGCGGCGATGACGAGCTTGGCACCTTTCTGCGCAAACGCTTCGACCGTGGCGCGCCCGATGCCACTCGACGCGCCCGTGATGACGACAACTTGTTCGTTGATGGATTTCTGCTTCCTGCCCATGTTGGTTCTCCTTGTCGTTACGGCGTCAAAATAATTTTGCGGCAGTCTTCCTGCTTGTCGTTGAAGATCTGGTAGCCGCGTGCGGCGTCAGCCAGCGGCATCGTGTGCGACACGATGATTTCGGGTTTGAGCGTTCCCTCCTGAATCGCTTGCAGCAGCTCCGGCAATAGTTTTTGCACGTGGGTCTGACCCATTTTGAACGTGAGACCCTTGTCGAATGCATCGCCGAAAAGAAACCCGTTGATCCAGCCGGCGTAAACACCGGGCACGCTGACCACTCCACCGCGACGCGTCGCCGCGATGCACTGGCGCAAGGCCGCACCGGAACTCGATTCGATCTTCACGGCCGTGGCGACGGTATCCAGCGCGCTGCCTTTGGCTTCGAATCCCACCGCGTCGATCGATGCGTCGACGCCGCGGCCGCTCGTAGCCTGGAGGATTTGTTCGGCAGGATCGTCCTGCTCCTCGAAGTTGATCGGGATCGCGCCGTAATGTTCCGCAGCGAAATTGAGCCGGTACGGATGATGATCGATGAGGTAGATTTCTTCGGCGCCCGCTGCGCGCGCGCAGGCCACGCTCAGCAATCCGACCGGGCCTGCGCCGAACACCGCCAATGTCGATCCTTTGCCGATCTGCGCGTTCTGCACGGCCTGATACGCCGTCGGCAGGATGTCGGAAAGAAACAAAACCTGTGCATCCGTCAGACCGTCGGGAATGCGGAACGGTCCCACGTTCGCATACGGCACGCGCACGAATTCGGCCTGCCCACCGGGAACGCCGCCGTACAGATGGCTATAACCGAACAATGCCGCCGACGGCTTTGCGTCTTTCTTGTTGACGATGGCGCCGCGGCCGGAGTTGGTCGTCTCGCACGCCGCGTACAATTCCCGTTCGCAGAAAAAACAGTCGCCGCACGCGATCACGAAAGGAATGACGACGCGATCGCCCGCCGCGACGGCCGTGACGCCCTCGCCCACCGCCTCGACCACGCCCATGAATTCATGACCGAGGATATCGCCGGTTTCGACTCTCGGAATCTTGCCGCGATAGATGTGCAGATCCGAACCGCAGATGGCGGTGGCGGTGACGCGCAGGATGATGTCGTCGGGTGCGACGATCGTCGGATCGTCGACCGTTTCCACGCGCACATCTTTGCTGCCGTGATACGTGAGTGCCTTCATGAGCGAATCCTTTTTCTTCCGTGAGATTCGCTGCTATGCATGCACTCTGCCAGTCGGTCGCTGATGTCTTGCGCGTCGAGCTGTTTGCGGGTGATCGAGCTGAGTTCGCCGCGCAAGCTGAGCCGGCTGCGGCTCGACATCCTGAAATGTCATGCCGATGTGAAAACGAACCGGCGGCGTCTTCCGCGCGCCCACGCGTTGTCGGTGCGGCGACGGGCGATATACAGTCGTCGTCGCGCAGGATGTATGCACGTTGCATAGCGTGACGGAGCTGGGGCACGTTGCGGCCGACGATTCCGACCTGCAATGCGCGGCAGCGTGACTGCGCTGTTCTGTAACGCGAATTCAGCCGTGCGAGAAAATCTTTCGCACGCACCTGACCAGCGCAGTTGGCGAGCGTGTCGGTTCCGCATTCGCTTTCTCGTATGACAGAGTAAAGCGAACCGGGGTGGTAACCGTGGTCAGAAACGTGTTGATCTGCACTGTATTGCTGCTCGGTATCGACGGAACGGCACGTGCCACGCAGTTGTTCACCGTCGACAGCGCGCTCGACGAGCCGGACATCGACGTCGGCGATGGTATCTGCCGTTCGGCCGGCGGCGCATGCACGCTCCGCGCTGCCGTTATGGAAGCCAATGCGCAAAGCGCTTCTTCCGTCGTCGTCAACCTTCCTTCGCGCACTTATTTCGTGACGCAGCCCATCGATAATCTACATCCCGGCGTCGGCGGATCGTTCGTCCTCAGCGCGTCGTCGTTCGGATCGACGACAGTCTCGATCGTGGGAACCGATGCCGCGCAGACGATCATCGATGGTTCGCTCATCGACCGTCTCTTCACGATCGAAGGTGCGCGCAACGTAACGTTTGCAAACCTGACCATCCGAAATGGTTTCGCCACAGCCACACAAGGCGGTGGAATCTGGAACAACGGAACGCTGACACTGGACCACGTCGTCGTCACAAAATGTCGCGCCGTCGAAGGCGGTGGCATTTTCAACGGGTCGTCAGGAACGTTGAGCATCGTCGATTCGTCGATCGCCGACAACGTGGCGAATTTCGGCGGCGGGCTGCTGTCCGCAGGAACGATCGATATCAGCACGAGCACGTTTGCCGCCAACGCGGCAGCCGAGGGTGGTGGAATCTACGCGGAAGGCAACGCCTATCTGACCAACGCGACGATCGCGGGAAACCACGCAACGGACAACGGCGGCGGGATCGTGTCGGATCTTGCTGCAAACGCAGTTATCAGTATTTACAACACGACGATCGCCTACAACTATGCCGACAGCGATGCCGACAACGCCGGCTCCGGTGGTGGCGTCTATGTTCATTCGGGGAATCTGTTCAACCTCTTCAACACGCTTGTCGCCGGCAACTATCACATCAATCCGGCGTTCGCCGATGACTGTTACGGCTCGGTGCATACCCACGCCTACAATCGATTCGGCAATTTATCGCAGTGCGTGATCACGCCGGTCAGCGGCGCATACGCCTTGTTGAACTCACTCGACGATCTGGGACCGCTTCAGGACAACGGCGGGGCCACGCCAACGGTTGCCTTGCTCGCCGGAAGCAACGCGATCAACGCAGCGGCGCCGATTTGCGTGGACGCGTTTTCGAAGCCGATCAGCAAGGACCAGCGGGGATTCCCGCGCAACGTGGGCAATTGCGACATCGGCGCTTTCGAGTACGGTTCGATCGATCCGAACGACACGATTTTCGCTGATGGATTCGGCGGGTGATTCAGCGCGATTCGTCGTCAGGTCGACGGCTGCGCGTTGGCGTCCACGGGCACCGGTAAATCCAGCGGCAACCTGGAACGCAACCAATCGGTCAGCCTCCTGGGCAGATTCATTCGGCCGTCAAGCATAGCGTTTTGCGCAACGAAATGCCTGTCGCACAGCCAATGGTAGTGGACGTGAATCGGCGGCTGCACGTTGTCGTGCAAGGCATCGAAAAAGTGCAGTGGAATATTGTAGGTCGCAGGTAGCAAGGCAGATCGGGCATTGCGCGCGGTGCACGCCAAAGACAAAGCGACCTGACCCGTTCCCCAAAACATGAAACCCTGTGGGCTGACGTGGCCCGACCCGATGCGCTGCGGACCTGTCGGCGCTGCGTGCGAATGGCGCGCGGACGAGACGATTCGTCTGAAGATGTCTTCGGTCTTCTCGAATATGCCGTGGTCGCGTCGCACGACAATCAATCCACCGTTGTAGTTGGCGCGCACCGTGCTTCGATCCACGGTGGTTTCCAACCATGGAATCGCGTCGTAGTCGACGTTGCACAATTGGCACAACTCACGCCAGTAAGCGTCCCGGATATCGCCAGTACCGCTCGTGCAGATACCCTTCACGTCAACCGGTCGCGCCAACATGTCCACATCTGTCAGCGCGAAGTCGGGTTCGCCCAGAAAAACCGTGTCGCTGTCGATTTGGATCAGGACGTCGGCCTGGGAACGCTGCTCGACGATCGATGCGCCCATTACTCTGAAAGACGTCCCGTATTCCGGACATGGGCTGGTCAGATCGAGCGGCAGATAATCCACCCGCAACTTTTCCATTGCTCGAATGCCCTGCGTCGTCGGCCGTAGGGAAGGACGAGGAGAGACGAGCGTTATCGACGCGTCCGCATAACGGCCGCCGAACAGGCGAATGCTCTCGCACAACATGATCGCCTGCGCCTCTAAGGGCCCTGCTTCGGCGATGGCTACGAACTGGACGGTGCGTGGCGACACGGTGGCTACGAATGGTGCCGCATTGTCTAGGCTCAGTTTCCGGGTATGTCGGGGGCGGAGAAGCGAGGGTCGTATGCTCTTCGACAAATAATAGTCGCCGAACCTTCGCGCAACGATTCACAATAGCACGTCGACGATATCGACCAGTCATCAACGGAGACACCGTGGAAATCGGAAAAGCTGTTTTAGTGTTGGTAGTCGCAACGACGCTGGAAGTCAGCGGCGACGCGATCGTGCGAATCGCCTTGCACAACCATGCCGGAATCACGGCCGCGAGAATCGGACTGTTCGCGCTCGGCGCGGCTTTCGTCTTCGGTTATGCGACGTTCCTCAATCTCGCTCCTTTGGAATTCCGCGAGGTCGTGGGGCTGTACATCGCGACGCTGTTCATCGTGTGGCAGGTGATCAACTATGTCTTTTTTCGCACGGTGCCGACAATGCCTGTGCTCACGGGCGGCGCACTGATCGTGTGCGGCGGACTGGTTGTCTCGTTTTGGAAAGCGCAGTAATCGGCCGCCGATCCCGAATTCTTACGGCGAATGCCAGCGCCGTGTCAGCACACGACTTCGAATGACGTAACCCCGCTTGTCACAGCAATCGAGGAGCGTCATGCGATCGACCCCGTACACATTCGTGCTATCCGCGCTCCTGTTCACCGCCTGCGCCGCGGCGGACGAAGTCGACGATGCGGCAGCACTCGATCCGACGTTCGGCAACGCGGGCAAAGTCATCATTTCGGCGGCGGCCGAAAATGCGGCGGCATCGAGCGCGACGGTTGTGGAAGTCGCCGCGCAAGCCGACGGCAAGATCGTCCTGGCCGGCAACGACGACCAGAACGATATTTTCGTGGCTCGTCTGAACACGGACGGTAGCCTTGACAGCAGCTTTCGCGACGGAGGCTTCGCGCGCTACTGCTGCGGTATTGCCGATGCCATCGCACTGCGTCCGGATGGACGCATTCTGATGGCTTATCACAGTCCCGCCAACGGCGCTCTGTTCGTGTTGCAGCTGCTGGCGAACGGTGCCGACGATTCTGCGTTCGGACTGGGTCGCGGCTATACCTACGTGCAGCCGGCCGCCGGCGACACCTTGTACGGTGGACGCATGCTCGTGCAAGGCGACGGCAGCATCGCTCTCGCCGGCACCTACCATCAGGCCAGCACCAACAACAACGAATTCTTCTTCGACCGCGTCGCCGTCGACGGGATGAGCAACACGCCGTTCCAATTCGAGTTCGGCAGCGGTTCGAATCAGGACGATCACGCCTTCGGCGTTGCGATCGACCGGCAGGGACGCTATCTGGTCGCAGGCTATCACCGCGGCGCGGCTGGCAATTACGACTGCGCGGTGATCCGCATCACCGCCGATCTATACGACGTCGATCGCACCTTCGGTTATCGCAGCCCGGACGACTACGGCTATCAAACAGTCGCCTTCGACTACGGCGGCGACGATTTCGATTCCTGCAACGACGTCATCGTGCAGAACGATTACATCATCCTCGGCGGCAATGCGACGCATCCGACCAGCGGCGGCACCTATCAGGCAGCGGCGCTCGCGCTACTGGACGACAGCGGCGAACTGGTGACGCTGCCGAGCATGACCTATCCGAAATTCGCGTTCGCCTATGGCCTCTCCAACGCCGGCAAGATCAATACGATCGGGAAACTCATCGCCGACCCGTACGAAACCAAATATCCGTACGTCTATGCGGTCGGTTCCGGCGCGATCACCGGCGTTCCGTACGGCACGACCGCCGGCGTAGCGCGCCTGGAGCTGCCCGCATCGGTGACTTTCTCGATCGATCCGCACTTCAACGGCGGCTCGCCCGCTAATGTGTATTTCGCCGAACGTCACGACGGCATCGGCGCGCTGACCACGATGAACAACGGCAATTCCGCGGTGTTCGACAAAGGCAAGCTGGTGGTGGTCGGTTCGACGTACGGAAACATCGCGATTGCCCGCTTCGCACCGTTCGATGGCATCTTGAAAAATGGGTTCGACGTGCCACTGTACTGAATCCGCGGAGGGCGACCATGCTCAGTCTTGGCGAGTACCTGGCCGCAACCGTCGTCGCTGACCCGAAGCTAGCGTTCAGCGAACTGCCGCTACTATTTCGGCAAGATCACAAGGAGGCTGATCATGCGCAACAAGCTCATCGACATGGAGAAGGCCACCATCGCCGCCTACAAAGCGAAGGACGAAAAAGGCTTCACCAAGTTTTTTTCGAAACACTATGTCGGTATCGCCAACGACGGCATCAAGGACACCGCCGGTGAAGTCAGGGGCATGCGTCAGATGGACATCGAAGACGTTTCGATGGAAAACGAATCGGTGACATTCCCATCCAACGATGTCGCGCTTCTCGTTTACACGATGAAGTTCAAGGCCACCATCGGCGGCAAGCAGCGATCCGGCGAAATCTACACCTCAACGGTGTATGCGCGGGAGGATGGCGAATGGCGGTCCGTCCTGCATACGGAATCGATGGGCGCCTAAGGGCTCCAGAGAGCGCAGACATGATCGACCACACCGGTATCGGCGTCGCCGACGTAGCGGTCAGGCATTTCACTCTGCTGGATTGATGGCGGGCGGCGTCGACAACGGAAGAGCTGGCTATCGCGATGATCCCGACGGCAACAACGTCGAAGCCGTGTGTCGCAACAGTAATCGTACTGAGCGGACTTCATCATGTCGCGCCAGGCCGATGAAGTTCCGCCGACCTGCTGCGCCACGTGCGATTCATAGGACCGCCTTAACTTCGAGATTGCTAGCATCGCGCACATGAAGTCGCTTTGCGAGCGCATGACAGGGATCGTTTTGCTGTGGCTCGTGTGTGCGGCCGCTCAGGCAGCCGATCGCGGGCGTCACATCGATCATGCCGACGTGCTCTGGCTCGGTCGCGTCACGTATGGCATCGACACGCAGGCGGAGAATCGCTTCGCCGATCTCGGCCGCCGCCGCTTCCTGGACGAACAGCTAGAGGGAAAAAACCAGGCGCTGCCCGACGCGATCCAATCGCAGATCGAGCGATTGCCGACGACGCAAACATCGGCCGCGCAATTCGTCGTTGAGGAACTCGCCGAACAGAAGCGCATCAACGCCATGCCCGACGGCGATGCCAGGCAGGAGGCGCGCAAGACGCGCGGCGATTTCGGCAACAAGATCGTTTATGCGGCCACGCGCGAGCAGATCCTTCGCGCGATCTACTCGCCCGAGCAACTCAGAGAGCAGATGACGTGGTTCTGGCTCAACCACTTCAGCGTATTCGCGCAGAAGGGCCAGGTGAAATTTATGCTCGCCGACTATGCCGACCGCGCGATTCGTCCGCACGCGCTCGGCCATTTCCGCGACTTGGTGCTGGCCACGCTCACGCATCCGGCGATGCTGCAATACCTCGACAACGCCAACAACGCGGTCAATCATCTCAACGAGAACTACGCGCGCGAGCTGATGGAACTCCACACGCTCGGCGTAGATGCCGGCTATACGCAGAACGACGTGCAGGAACTCGCGCACGTGCTGACCGGCGTAGGCATCGACACCAATCACGACGATCCGAAACTCAAACCCGAATGGCGAGCGCTGCTCGTGCGCGACGGGTTGTTCGAATTCAATCCGGCGCGACACGATTTCGGCGATCGCGTGCTGCTCGGCAAGAACATCAAAGGCGGTGGCTTCGACGAAGTGAAGGGCGCGGTCGATATCCTCGTCGAGCAACCGGCGTGTGCGCATTTCGTCTCGCGCAAGCTGGCGCAGTATTTCGTCGCGGACGATCCGCCGCCCGCGCTCGTCGAACCGATGGCGAAAACTTTCCGCCGCAGCCACGGTGATATCGCCGAAGTGCTGCGCACGATGTTTACGGCGCGCGAACTCGATGCATCGCTCGGCAAGAAGTTCAAAGATCCGATGCAGTACGTCGTTTCGTCGGTGCGCTTCGCCTACGACGACAAGCCGATCGCCAATACGCATCCGATCGTGAACTGGCTCAACGGACAAACCGAAGCGCTGTTCGGACATGCCACGCCGGACGGCTATCCGCTCGTCGAGAGCGCCTGGGCCAGTTCCGGACAGATGACGCGCCGGTTCGAGATCGCGCGCATGATCGGCAGCGGCAACGCCGGATTGTTCGATCCGGAAGACGGCGGCGAAGCAGCCGCGACTGGATTTCCGCAGCTTTCCTCGCAGCTGTATTTCGATTGCGTGAAGCCGAACCTGTCGGCGACGTCGCTTGCCGCATTGGATCGCGCCAGCTCGCAGCAGGAATGGAACACGTTTCTGCTTTCATCGCCGGAATTCAATTACCGCTGATCGATGCCGCGTGACGCGCGACACGTACAATTGCGCATTCAAATAACGCCGGAGATCAGCCATGCCGAAGCGTCCACCCTTCATCCGTTCCACCGGCGAGGTGCCCGAGTATTCGCACGTCTACCCGCAAAGCACGGAGCCGATGGGTCCTGCGCGGGCTGTCGGCAGGGAAGCGGGTCTGAGCCGTATCGGTGTAAAC
>Ga0105239_10010605_pt1 | contig 10305 bp, 6 predicted proteins | sample KBSC44metaG_FD_92761 | JGI IMG/M metagenome (GOLD analysis project Ga0105239, IMG submission 92761) | Corn rhizosphere microbial communities from Kellogg Biological Station, Michigan, USA - KBS C4-4 metaG | ecosystem: Host-associated > Plants > Roots > Rhizosphere > Soil | place: Michigan, USA...
ATTACGAAATCTCCAAGACCACAAAGACCAGCACGATCGACGGCGGCACGGTGAAGAAGCTCTCCGTCGCCGTCGTCGTCGACGGCACCAAGGAAGGTGACTACCGCCCGCGCACGCCGGCCGAGATGAAGCAGATCGAAGCGCTGGTGAAATCGGCCATCGGGTTCGACGGCGCGCGTGGGGATCTCGTGCAGGTCACCAGCATGTCATTCGCGAAGGTCGACATGCCAAGCGCGACTGCCGCACCGGCGCCGTTCCTCGGCCTGGACAGTTCCTACTGGTTCAAGATCATCGAGGTAGGCATCCTCTCGCTCACCGCGCTCCTGATCGGCTTCTTCGTCGCCCGTCCGCTGATCCAGCGCATGTTCGCCCCGGTCAGCTACGCGGTCGCGCAAGCCGTGCCGGGCACGCCTGCCGCCGCGCAATTGCCCGCGCCCACGCCGGCGTCGGGCGATGCTCAACCGGGTGCCGGTCCCCAGCAACTTCCAGCGCCGCGCGATAGTATGATCGATATCTCCCGCATCGAAGGACAGGTGCGCGAGTCCTCCGTCCGCAAGGTTGGCGAAGTCGTCCAGGCGCATCCCGAGGAAGCGCTGGCGATCCTGCGCACCTGGCTCCATCAACCGGTGTAGGCGATGGCGCGCGCAGTCTCAAAACCCGCGGTCAAGGAAGATATCCGTCAGCTTAGCGGCGCCGAGCGCTCAGCCGTGCTCCTGCTCGCGCTGGGTGAGGAACATGCCGCCAAGCTCTGGAACATGCTGGACGACGAGGAGATCCGCGAAATCTCCCAGATCATGTCCAGCCTCGGCTCGGTATCGGCGAGCGTGGTCGAAAAACTTCTGGTCGAATTCGTGTCCCAGATGTCTGGCGGCGGTTCGCTGATGGGTTCCTACGAATCCACGGAGCGCCTCATCGCACGTTTCCTGCCTGGTGAAAAAGTTTCCCAGATCATGGAAGAAATCCGTGGCCCCGCCGGACGCACCATGTGGGACAAGCTCGGCAATGTGAACGAGGTGGTGCTGGCGAACTATCTGAAGAACGAATATCCGCAGACCGTCTCGGTCGTGCTCTCCAAGATCAAGCCGGAGCATGCCGCGCGCGTGCTGGGTGCGCTGCCGGAAGAGTTCGCGCTCGAAGTCGTCCAGCGCATGCTGCGCATGGAAAGTGTGCAGAAGGAAATCCTGGAGAAGGTCGAAAAGACCTTGCGCACCGAGTTCATGTCCAATCTCGCGCGTACCGCCAAGCGCGACAGCCACGAGCACATGGCCGAAATCTTCAACAATTTCGACCGCCAGACCGAAAGCCGCTTCATCACGGCGCTGGAAGAGCGCTCGCGCGATTCCGCCGAACGCATCAAGGCCCTGATGTTCACCTTCGAGGATCTCGGAAAGCTCGATCCCGGATCGATCCAGACGCTCTTGCGCCATATCGAGAAGGACAAACTCGGGCTCGCGCTCAAAGGCGCGACCGATTCCCTGCGCGACAGCTTCTTCTCGAACATGAGCGAACGCGCCGGAAAGATTCTTCGCGAAGACATGGAAGTCATGGGTCCGGTCCGCCTCAAGGACGTCGACGAGGCGCAGATGCGCATGGTCAACGTCGCCAAGGATCTTGCGAACAAGGGTGAAATCATGATCGCCAACAAGCAGGGCGAAGACGAGCTGGTGTATTGATGGCCCTTCCCAAATTCCGCTTCGACACCGAGTTCCGCAGCGAAGGCGATGTCGTCTCGCACGCCGCGCGTGGCCGTGTGAAGAAGACGCTCACCCAGGAAGAACTCGATCAGCTTCGCGCCGAAGCCCGCAGCGAGGGTCTGAATTCCGGGGAGACGCGGGCTCTCGAGGCCGTCGCGCAAGGCGTGAAGGAAACCGCCACCGCGATACGCCAGACCCTCTCACAGACGCGGCGCGATATCGAGAAAATCCGGGAAGAAGCGGCGCAGATCGCGTTCGTCGTGGCGCGCAAGCTGGTCCCGCTCGCGCTCGATGCGTTGCCCGCTGCCGATGTGGAGCGCGCACTGCGTGATGCCATTCACCAGGCCATCGGCGAGCCGCGTGTCGTGTTGCGCGCCAATCCGCGCGTGATCGAGGCGTTGAACGGGCAACTCACCGAGATCGCGCACGAAGAGGGCTATGAAGGCCGCCTCATTGCCGCTGCCGATCCAGCGTTCAAAGGCGCCGACTGCCGCATCGAATGGCGCGGCGGCGGAGCCGAGCGCAGCGAGGCGGCGATGGAAGAAGCCATGGCCGCCATGATCGCCCGGCGCTTTTCACAATCATCTCATTCCATGTCGACGGAGGAATAAATGGCCGGATCCGACGAAGTCGATCTGCCGCAACTCGAGGGCGATGCGACGCAAGGCTCTTCGCCGGCGCTGCTCACCGGCGGAGCCTCGGCCGATGCCGATATCAGGCGTAGCGCGCAGGACCTGGAAGCCGTTTTCGACGTGCCCGTCACGGTGTCCGCGGTGCTCGGCAAATCCGCGATGGAAGTCAGCCAGCTTCTGAAGCTCGGCAAAGGAACCATCGTCGAACTCGACCGCAAGGTCGGCGAAGCCATCGATATTTATGTCAATGACCGTCTCGTCGCCCGCGGCGAAGTTGTTCTGGTCGAGGAACGGCTCGGCGTGACCATGACCGAAATCATCAAAGCGGGGCAATCCTGATGCGTCTCCTTATCATTGGCAGCCTGCAGGGTCAGATCGGCGCGGCCACCAAGATCGCGATGGATCGCGGCGCGAAAGTCGTGCACGCGGGCGACATCGAGCAGGGGCTTGCCACACTCCGCAACGGGCATGGCGCGGACCTCGTATTCTGCGATATCTCGCTCGATATCGGCGAACTCGTTCGTGCGCTGAGCTCCGAACGCATCTGCACGCCGGTCGTGGCCTGCGGCATCGGCACAGACGCGCGCCGCGCTGTCGACGCGATCCGCGCGGGCGCCAAGGAATACCTGCCGCTGCCGCCGGATGCGGAACTGATCGCGGCCGTGCTTGCCGCCGTTGCAGACGAGAGCCATCAGCTCATCTTCGAGGATGAGGCGATGGGCGCGGTGATCTCACTCGCCGACCAGGTTTCCTCCAGCGATGCGTCGATCCTCGTCACCGGCGAAAGCGGCACCGGCAAGGAAGTGCTGGCACGCTATGTCCATCGCAAATCCTCTCGCGCCGACAAGCCGTTCATCTCGGTCAACTGCGCCGCGATCCCGGAGAATCTGCTCGAAAGCGAATTGTTCGGCCACGAGAAGGGCGCCTTCACCGGCGCAGTGGCGCGGCGCATCGGCAAGTTCGAGGAAGCCAACGGCGGCACACTGCTGCTCGACGAAGTGAGCGAGATGGCTTTCCATCTCCAGGCCAAGCTGCTGCGCGCGATCCAGGAGCGCGAGATCGACCGGGTCGGCGGTACCAAGCCGGTCAAGGTCGACATCCGCATCATCGCAACCTCGAACCGCGATCTGGCGGAATCGGTTGCGCGCGGCACGTTCCGTGAAGACCTCCTCTACCGCCTGAACGTCGTCAATCTCCGCATTCCGGCGTTGCGGGAACGGCCGAGGGACATTCAGGCCTTGGCGCGCCACTTTGCGCACAAATACGCGGAAGCGAACGGCGTGCCCTATCGCGCGATTTCGCCGGCGACCGAGCGCTTGCTGGCCGGGCATCCCTGGCGCGGCAACGTGCGCGAGCTGGAGAATACGATCCATCGCGCGGTGCTGCTTGCGACTGGGCCCGAGATTTCGCCGGAAGCCATCCGGCTTCCCGATGGCACGCGTGTCGGTGCGGGCGTGATCTCCACCGATCTGCCGGGCCCGGTAAAGACGGCCGTGGAATCGGCAACGGCTGTGACGCGCGGGCTGGTCGGGCGCACCGTCGCCGATGTGGAGCGCGATCTGATCCTGGATACGCTCGGACATTGCCTCGGCAACCGCACGCATGCGGCGAACATCCTCGGCATCTCGATCCGCACGCTGCGCAACAAGCTGCGCGAATATTCCCAGTCAGGCTTGAAGGTCCCCCTGCCCGGCGAACAGAGGCTGGCAGGATAATTAGCTCATGACCGACGTCACCGCCGGCAGTCCTCCGCGCGCAGGCTTCGATTTCTCGCTTCCGGGAATCTTCGATTTCCTGAAGCGCAGCGAACTTGCGCTTGCCATCGGCATCATGGCGATCCTCGTCGTCCTGATCCTACCGCTGCCGACGTTCCTTCTCGACATCTGTCTCGCGTTCTCGCTGTCGCTCTCGATCTTGATCCTCATGACGGCGGTGTTCGTGAAGAAGCCGCTCGAATTCTCCTCGTTCCCGACGGTGCTGCTCATCACCACGATGATGCGGCTTGCGTTCAATCTCGCCTCGACGCGTCTCATCCTCGGCCATGGCAGCGAGGGCACCGCCGCCTCCGGCTATGTCATTCAGGCGTTCGGCAAGCTGATCATGGGCGGCAATTTCGTGATCGGCCTGATCGTCTTTGCGATCCTGGTGATCGTGAACTTCGTCGTCATCACCAAAGGCTCCGGCCGCATCGCCGAAGTCGCGGCGCGTTTCACATTGGATGCGATGCCCGGCAAGCAGATGGCGATCGACGCCGATCTGTCGTCAGGGCTGATCGACGAGAAGGAAGCCCGCATTCGGCGCAAGACGCTGGAACTCGAATCCAACTTCTTCGGCGCCATGGACGGCGCCAGCAAATTCGTGCGCGGCGACGCGATCGCGGGCCTGATGATCGTGGCGATCAATGTCATCGGCGGCATCATCATCGCCGTAGCCCAGAAAGGCATGAGCTTCGGGGACGCGACGCAGACTTTCACGCTGCTGACGGTCGGCGATGGCCTCGTCAGCCAGATGCCGGCGCTGATTGTCTCCACCGCCGCCGGCCTCATGGTGTCGAAGGCCGGTGTCGAAGGTTCGACCGACAAGGCGCTGATGGGGCAGCTCTCGTTCTACCCCCAGGCGCTTGGCATGGCGTCGGTCGTCATGGGCATCGTCGCCGTGCTGCCCGGCATGCCCACACTGGCTTTCGCCGGTCTGTCCGCCGGAATCGGCGCGCTCGCCTGGCTTTCCTACAAGCGCAAGGATGCAGCCGAGGCCGTGATCCGGGGTGCCGAGCAAAAAGCCCACGCCGATGCGACGCCGTCGGAAGAACCGATCTCGACCGCGCTCGCGCTCGATCTGCTGCGCATCGAGCTTGGCTATGCGCTGCTTCCGCTCATCAATGATGTGAAAGGCCATCGCATCACCGATCAGATCAAGGCGCTGCGCCGCCAGCTCGCGCAGGATATGGGCTTTGTGATGCCGGCGGTGCGCATCCTCGACAACATGCAGCTCGGCGCCAACGAATACCGCATCCGCGTCAAGGAAGTGGATTCGGGCAAGGGTGAGCTCTTCCCCGGCAGCATGCTGGTGATGGATCCCAAGGGCCTGCCGGTCGATCTCCCCGGTACGCACACGACCGAGCCGGCGTTCGGCCTGCCGGCGACCTGGATTTCCTCGACCTTGCGCGACGAAGCCTCGTTCCGCGGCTTTACCGTGGTCGATCCCGGCACGGTGCTGACGACGCATCTGACCGAAGTGCTCAAATCGCATATGTCTGAGCTGCTCTCCTATGCCGAGACCAAGAAGCTGCTCGACGACATGCCGCCGGAAAACAAGAAGCTGGTCGACGAGCTTATGCCCGCACAGATTTCCGTCACCGGCGTGCAGCGTGTGCTGCAGACCTTGCTCGCCGAACGCGTCTCGATCCGCGATCTTCCGGCGATCCTGGAGGGCATCGCCGAAGCGGTCGGCCACACCAAGAACGCGCTCTACATCACCGAGCATGTGCGTGGACGGCTGTCGCGCCAGCTTTGCAACGCCAATCTTGCGCCCGGGGGCTATCTCCCGCTCATCGCGCTGTCGCCTGCGTGGGAACAGAGCTTCATCGAGTCGATCGTAGGCCAGGGCGAAGACCGCCAGCTGGCGATGGCGCCCTCGCAGCTCCAGCAGTTCATCCAGACGGTGCGCGAACGCTTCGACGATGCCAACAACAGGGGTGAGCTGCCGGTCCTTCTGACCTCGCCGCAGATCAGGCCCTTCGTACGCTCGATCATCGAGCGCTTCCGTCCCTCGACCGTCGTCATGTCGCAGAATGAGATCCATCCCTCTGTCCGCCTCAGGACGCTGGGGCAGATTTAGGAGCGATCGTTTTTTGTTGAACCACGTTCCACCCTCCCCAGTACCCCTCCCCGAAAAATCCTGCGCGGCGCTATGCGCCGCTGGAATTTTTCGACCCTCCCTCAAGGGGAGGGTAGGATGCGATTCAAGCTCAGAAAATCTCATTCTAAGCGCAATCAGCGCCCTTCCATTCGCCAAGCCAGCAATACGGTGCCAAGAATAAGCAGCAGGCCTGCCCATGGCGGCAGCAAAGGCTGCTGCTCGACGGCGGTAACGCGATAGGCGCCGTTGCGGCGCAGCCCGATCCAATTCTCCCCGGATGCCGTGGCGTTCGGAGCAACGCGGCGGATCGCGGGCAGGCCATCCGCAAGCCAATGCACGGAACCGCCGCTCTGTTCGGCGAGTGGTGCGACGATCTGATCCGTGGCGCGCATGTCCGCGATCTCTTTCGGATTGAGCGGCCCCGCCGCGGCGACGGCAGATTTTGTGGAATCGTTGAGGCGGTAGAGGCCGAGCTCGTCGGCCTTTTCCGTCGCGCGCCAGATGCCCGGTGCGGTTTTGGTCAGCGTCACGATGCGCCGCTTCCCGGACGGGAAGGTGAGCGTCACGGGCGACGCCGTGTCGGCCATCGTGCGGCGCTCGATGGTGATCTGGCCGTGCTCGATGGAGGCGGAGAGTTTTTCCGCCTCCAATTCGGGCTCCTTCATCAGCCAATGCGCGAGCCGGCGCAGCAGCTCCGCTTCCGGCCCGCCGCCTTCAAAGCCGCGCGCCCAGAGCCAGCCCTGATCCGAAAGCAGCTCCGCCACCCGGCCCTTGCCGATGTTGTCCAGCACCAGCAACGGCTTGTCGTTTGGACCCGACATCACGGTCTGGCCCGTGATCTTGTTGGCGCCGATCAGCCGAAACCAGCGGCCCCAGCTTGGAGGCGATGTCGGTGTGTTGGCGCCGGGCAGATCGCGCGTCACCGGATGCGCCTGTCCCGCTTCCGTGACGATGGGCTTATAGGCTTGCGCCACGATCTCGCCGGTCGGTGCGACCGGGAGCACGGCGGAAAGCGGTGTGCGGTAGATGCTGGTCGGCTCGGAGAATTCCGGCCCGGCGGAGACCAGAAGCGCGCCGCCGTTTTCGACATAGCTCGCGATGTTCTCGAAATAGGCGAGCGGCAGGATTCCGCGCTCGCGATAGCGATCGAAGATCACAAGGTCGAACTGATCCAGTTTTTCGACAAACAATTCGCGCGTCGGAAACGCGATCAGCGAAAGCTCGTCGATGGGGGTGAAGTCCTGTTTGTCGGGCGGGCGCAGAATGGTGAAGTGCACCAGATCGACGGATGGATCGGCCTTCAGGAGGCTTCGCCATACCCGTTCGCCCGCATGCGGCTCGCCCGAAACAAGCAACACGCGCAGCCGGTCGCGCACGCCGCTGACCGCGACCACGGCGCGATTGTTCTGAAGCGTCAATTCGGCCGGGCCGGGCTTTGCTTCCAGCTCGACGACATTCTCGCCGCCATGCGCAACCGGCACGTGGATGGTCGTCTTCCGGCCGATGGGCACGGTCTGGATGCCGGCGTCGCGTCCGTCGATCCGCACCTGCACATCGGCGTTGCCGCCGGCATCGCTGCCGAAATCGTCGATGCGCAGGACGATGTCGGCGTTCTGGCCCACGATGGCGAACCGCGCCGCATCGACGACGGAGAGTTTGCGGTCGCGTTCGTTCCGCTGACCGACGATGAGTGCCTGCAGCGGCGCGCGAATGGCTGGCTTCTTCGGCGCATCGTGTACTTCGCCATCGGTGATGACGATCGCACCGGCCACACGCTCCGGCGGCACGTCGGCAAGCGCGGCGTTCAGCGCCGAGAACAACTGCGTGCCGTTGTCTTCGCCTGTCGTCTGGGTGGTGACGGTGGTCTCGCGGATCTCGAGATCTTTTTCCGAGGCGAGGCGCTTCTTGATCTCGGCAAGCGCATGCGCCGCGTCCGCCGAGCGGTGCTCGATGCTCATGCTCTGGGAGCGGTCCAGCACGATGGCCGCGACGTCGGTCAACGGCTCGCGCTTTTCATGGACGATCAGCGGATTGGCAAGCGCCAGCAGCGCCGCCGCGAAGGCCAGTCCGCGCGCCCAGGTGCCGCGGGCGCGACGGATGAAGGCGTAGAGCGTGAGGAGTACGGCGGCAGCTATCAATACCCACAAATAGACAAGCGGGACGTGCGGCGCGAAATCGATCGTCGTGGCCATGCCTCAGTGCCCCAGCCGTTCGAGGAGCGCAGGCACGTGCACCTGATCGGCTTTGTAATTGCCGGTCAGCGTGTACATCACGAGATTGATGCCGAAGCGGAATGCCAGTTCGCGCTGCCGCACGCCGCCTGGAACGACATCGACGATCGGCTGGCCTTGCGCATCGAGCGCCCAGGCCGCGGCCCAGTCATTGCTGCCGATGATCACCGGGGAGACGCCATCGCCGCCGCGCGCGGGAGCGGCGCGCTCGCCTTTCGCGGCTGGCGGCAGCGCTTCGACCCAGACCTTTCCGCCGTCCCAGCGGCCGGGAAAATCCTTCAGCAGGTAGAACGCTTTGGTCAGGACGTGGTCGGATGGCACCGGTTCGAGCGGCGGCAGATCGAGCTTGGAGGTGAGGCGGCGCAAGGTTTGCTCGCCGGGCGAATTCGGCCCACGCACCGCACCCAGGGTGAGATCGCGTGTGTCGAACACGATCGTGCCGCCATTTCGCATGTAATCGGCGACACGCGAGAGCGCCTGCGGAGACAGATCCGTTTCGCGCGGATCCATCGGCCAGTAGAGCAGGGGAAAGAAGCTCAGATCGTCTTTGCCGAGGTCGACGCCGATGGGCTCTTCCGGGATGTAGGAGGTGCGCTGACGCAGAACCAAACCCAGCCCGTAGAGCCCCGCCCGACTCATATTGTCGACATCGGAAAGTCCGGTTTTGACATAGGCCAGCCGCGTGTCGAGTGCGGCTTTGAGGTCGGACGCATCGTCTGCCCGTGCGCCACCGATATGCACGACCGCAAGGACGGCGACGAAACCGGCGATGCGCAATACCGGAATGAGCCCGCGAAGACTTAGCGAGATCAGGGCATCGATCAGAAGCAGCAGCATTGCAATCGTCAGCAGCGGTGGCTCAAGCGCCGTCTCGCCGCCTTCGGCATAGGGCTCCGCCCCCATCCCGCTGATCGGCAACAATGTGGTTTTGGCGTGGATGAGATTGAGCGCGAAACCTGCGCCTTGAGTCCCGTACAGGCCCGGTGGATGCGCACGTGATGGCGTCGTTTTCGCAAGCGCTGACGCGCGCAACGGCAGCACGTCGCCGGCCGGCGACCGCAGATGCGCGAAGCCATCAAGCGTGAGAAGCGCGGGCAGCGTTGCAGCACTTGTCATCTCGCCCGGATGCGTGCCGTTCGCGAGCATCAAAAGCCGGCGTAGCATGTCGACATACAATCCCGACAGCGGCAGCGACGACCATGATGGACCGGCGGTGATGTGGAACAGCACGATCCATCCCTTGCCGCGCTGCTCGGCGGTGACCAGCGGCGTGCCATCGGCGAGGCGCGCCCAGGTGCGCTGCGACAACTGGATGGACGGTTCGGCGAGCACCTGCCGCGACACCGTCACATCCGGCGACAGCGCCAGGCCGCCGAACGGACTTGTCTCCGGGAAGGGCGTGAGGTGCTGGGGCTCCGCCCAGGCGAGTGCGCCACCAAGATAGCGCCCGCCGACACGCAGCTTCACCGGCACCAGATCGTCGACGTCGCCGGTCATGCGTTCGCCGGCGAACCGGATCAGCAATCCGCCGTCATTGACGAAGCGCGCGACGGCTTCGTGGTCGCTGCCGGCAACGCGTCCGATATCGGCCAGCACCAGAACGCCGACGTGCTCGTCCAGAAGATGGGACATCGTGCCCTTTTTCAGATCCGCATACGGCGCGAGCGCGCGCTCGAGATAATAGAGATCGGACAGCAGCGGCTGCTCGCTCTCGATATTGCTCGCCGAGACGAGGCCCACCAGGCGCCGCGGCGCACCGGTGTCGAGCAGTTGCGTGGCACCGGCGGAATCTTCGCTAGTCACAGCTAGCCGCGCCGTTTCGTTGCGGACCTCGATGGGGAGCGCGATTTTCGTGTTTGCGCGGTCCTTACCGTCGTCGAAGCGGAAGTG
>Ga0105239_10010606_pt1 | contig 10305 bp, 6 predicted proteins | sample KBSC44metaG_FD_92761 | JGI IMG/M metagenome (GOLD analysis project Ga0105239, IMG submission 92761) | Corn rhizosphere microbial communities from Kellogg Biological Station, Michigan, USA - KBS C4-4 metaG | ecosystem: Host-associated > Plants > Roots > Rhizosphere > Soil | place: Michigan, USA...
TACCTCGTGCTCTGTCTTCCGGTTCCAGCCTCATGCTTGAACTGCGCCTCTTCTCTCTCTTCCTTCTTCCTTTCTGACCCTTTGTTCCCACGCTCCTCCCCTTCACCCATATCCTTATTCACCACCCTTGAGATCTAGCGCTTGGTCTTATTGAACCTGCATTGTCACCGCTTTTGGCACAGGGCACAGGGCATAGAGAAAGGGTCTGAAACGGTCACTCTTTCCTGCAACAAACACGGTGAATCATGCCATAATAGTCACTCGTTTACAACTTCAACAACTGCCACAATGTCACTCGAGGATTGTACTGATCTATCCTCGCCTCTGAGCTCTCCCCCCAGCTCGCCATTATCCTCTCCACCAAGTTCACCCATTCTACCACCGAGTTGGCAAACCTCGACCCTTACGCCCCCACCTTCCCAGCATGCAGGCGACGACATGCCTCGTCCACGTAAGCGCAGGAAGATTGAGCCCAAGATCCGCACAACACAACACCTGGATCTCACTTCTGACACTGCGCAATCCGATTATGACCGAGTTGAGGCGCTAGATACACTGCTTAAGGCTCTAAGAAATCGGCGGAAGATTGTGGTTATTGCAGGGGCGGGCATCTCTGTTTCAGCAGGAATCCCCGATTTCAGATCCTCTGGTGGCCTGTTCACAAGCCTGCGCGGCGAGCACAAGCTGAAAAGTTCCGGCAAAATGCTTTTCGACGCTTCAGTCTACAAAGATGACCATTCCACCTCCAGCTTTCATGATATGGTCCGCAAGCTTTCCAAGCTGTCTGGAAACGCCAAGCCAACTGCCTTCCACCGCTTCCTTGCCAGACTGTCTACCGAGGGGCGTTTATTGCGCTTGTACACTCAGAATGTAGATGGCCTGGAAAGCTCGCTGCCCCCTCTGGCAACACAGGTACCCTTGAACCACAAGGCACCCTGGCCTCAAACCATTCAGTTGCATGGCGGGCTCGAGAAAATGATGTGTCAGAAATGTAGACACATTTCCGACTTTCAAGCCCATCTTTTCGAGGGTCCAACCCCTCCGTTATGTCCCCAGTGTGTAGCCGCAGACACCCTTCGAACTGCGCACGCCGGCAAAAGGAGCCATGGTGTCGGGAGATTACGACCCAGAATCGTTCTTTATAACGAACACAATCCAGATGACGAAGCAATCGGAGCGGTCACCACAGCTGATTTTCGCACTCGTCCAGATGCGGTCGTGGTAGTTGGTACAAGCATGAAAATTCCGGCAGTTCGAAGAATCGTACATGAAATGTGCCAAATCGTTCGAGATCGAAGGGAGGGAACCACAATTTGGATCAACCGGGATCCCGTACCTCCAGGGAAAGATCTAGAAAATCTCTGGGATTTGATTGTGAAAGCCGATAGCGATGAGGTCGCTCGGCTGGCCGGTCTCAGAGAATGGGACGACGACAGGCCAGATGTCAAGGAGAACTATACAGATGCAGACCTCGAAAAGGTCAAATCCTCCCAAGGCAATATCGAAGTGGTCATTCCTCCGTCACCCAAAAAGGCCGAGAAACCTATTCAGAGATTACTACCTTCTCCAGATCTTCATACGATGACTCCTCCACGAAGCCAAAATGGAGACACTCCTCGGACACCCTCAAAAACGCCGCGAACGCCCAATGGATCGCCATTAAAGATCAAATTAAACGTTACATCACGAAGCGAGAAGATGGACAAAATGAGGAACCAACTCCAACTCAAAAATGCCGCGAGCAAGGGAAAGAAAATCGCAGATGTACTTGGAAAGGAAAATCAAACCAAATCCACTCTCAAGTCCAAAACATCGCTCAACAGGAGGCCGAAAGTCACCAAGATCCGTGCTTCCACCAACTCCAAAAATCAGATGCGAATCAACGGTACGCACAGAGTCACCAAATCTGTTATGACGAGTGTCATGGTGCCTAAGAAGCAGCCACCTGAGCCATTATCCCCACGGCGGCATTCAAATGAAACGGTTCACCCAATCGAGAAGTCTGAATACTCGAGTGTAGAAACCAGTCCAGCACCAGAAACGCCTCCGTCTTTAACAGGTTCCGAATGGCGCAACACGCATACCATTTCGCCGAGTGGGAGGGTACCGAGCGATATGATCAAGCTCTTGAATTAAATCCAGGTGGTGGTTTGGGGTGTACATTCATATGTACCCGTTCCAAAACAATTGGCGCGGCGCCCCGTTGCATTTTTGTTGTTGTTTATTTATCATTCTCCGAATTCCCCCCGGTATTGCAAAGTGACTAGAGAGCTAGAGCGCTTAAAGTCCTAAAGTTAGAGTGTAGCAGGTTCCTTGTTGGCAAGGGGAGGTGGAAGAGTGTCTCCATCAGAGTCAGAGCTTACGCAAAGGGAAAGCCCTTGCTTGACATACACTCACCTACATACATATTTGCATTTGTTCCCCTTCAGTCCTAAAGACTCTAGGATATAGGAAACAAATCCAGTCCGGCATGTTATCCACGGGATAAGGGAAGCATCGGCAACGTGCCATTAGCCAATAGCACTACATAGGCTTGATATCTTTCAACCCTTTTCACGCAGTGGATGCTACCTACATACCCCCTACTAATATGGAATTGCATCACATCGCGTTTCTTGTTCGTTCTGAAACCTTGTCTTGACTCTCGAAACGTTGCTTGGTTGGCGTACCATGAGTAGTAATACGAGTGTTAAATTAATTCTTGCATTATTTTACGTGGGGCCAAGGGCGCACGTGCCAGATCGTTGCTGATAGAATTGTTCTGGAATCTGGAAATTTCAATATGTAAAAGTTTGTAACTATAAAGTGTAAGAGATATATGTATGCATGTCTGGGAGCGTAAATAAGAAGGGAGAGGGAAAAAAGGAGGAGGTCCTGTGCTCCATAATCCATCCCAGTCCAGTCCCAGTCCTGCCTGTTCGGTTGAGGGGGTGTACTGCGCAAGCGGTGCTCCCTTCAACAGCGTCATCTCGTCGTCGTCATCCTTCTGGTTTAGAAGATGGGTTTTATATTTTTGGTTTTTGGCCATTTGTGTAAGGAGCAGAAGGAAAGAAACAAGAAGAAGCAAATCCGAAAGGGTATCTATCCACGGGTCTGAATTCTACCAGGGAGTGGATGGATTCGGGGGACGGGCTTTTTCGTTGGTCTCGTGAACAAGGTGTGTTATGGTATGGGTATGATGATATGGGATTGCAATGGTCATGGCGCCGCGTGAGTGCATCCATCGATTGAAGAAGGGAGAAAGGAGATAGCTCGCCCTCAAAGAGCCTGCCCAACACCCTCGTAATAGCGATTACTACCACCACCTGCGACCTCACTAGCCCTCAGCCGACCAGGGATGCGTGGGGACTGCTCGCCGCTGAGCCGCGAGTACTCTCCACTGGCACGGCGCCAACCACCTGGCATGCCACTGCTCAGGCGCCACGAGCTGTTGTCGCTGTCGAGGGTGGACGTGCGCGTTGCTGCACCGTCTTTGGGAGGCATGCTCTTTGCCAGCGTCTGCGGGCCCAATGGCCCGTTCGACTCGAAATCGTACTCGCCACCGGACTTGCGCCGTGGGATGCCCATGTGCGGGTATCCGTTGTCGCCGACGATGGCTTTGTTGGGGTCGCTGGGGACGCCATCGTGTAGATCCTGGGGTTCGGTGTATTGAGGTTTGTATTGCGGGTGGAACTGGTAGTCGTCGTTGCGGTTGCTGATAAGCCACGGGTTCGAAGCGTAGACGTCGTCGTACGGTGTAGAGTCCTGTGATGCGCGTCTAGGCGTGGAGCTGACGCCCCGGCTCCTGCGTCGTGGGCTGCGGCTGGGCATGCGCGGAGGTGAATCCGAGCGGGAGTCGTGCCGGATCTCGCTGGAAAGTGGGCTTGGGATTGCAGGCCGGTTGATGTAGCTGAATGCTGCTGCCCCTGGCGCGGCGGTCCCGAGAGCGCTGTTGCGTCGGCTCCGTGTCACTGGGACCGGGGGGACATCGTATGGGTCGGATTGAGTATATGCTTGAGGCTGGGAAGGAGGTGCAGCAGCAGCAGCAGCGACCTGCTGTGGGAGTGCTGATTCCTCAACTATTGCTGCTGTATGACCATGGCTAGGTTGCGTTGCCAGTGCGTCGCTGTAGGTATAGCTATTGTTGCTGCTGCTGTCGGTCGAGGCGAGGGGAGTTGGTTCATCGCTCTGGAAAGGGCCTGATAGCCGGTGAGGCGATTCAGTGTGATTCAGATGGCTAAGACTGCGACGATGTGCACTGCTGCTGCTATTGCTTCGCGAACGTCGCCGGTTGTCATGATGACGTGCCAACGCCGCACCACCAATACCACCTACAGCAAGGCCGGCTGCTGCAGTTGCCAGGGCCTGGCCATGGCCATGGCCACGACCTCGAGAAGTCTCTGACTCAGGTTCATGTAGCAGGTCGGTTTGAGGAGCGTATTCCTGGTCAAAGGCAGCGTTCGCTCTTGCAGCATCACGGCTGAAACTTCGGCGTGACTCCTGGCTGCTTCGGGTAGGAAACTTCGCCAAAGCAGCTGACTCCGCAGCTGGATCTATGGGGGACACAGGGGAGTAAGGCCAGGATGGGTCGCACTCAGTGGTGGTGTTGATAGGAACTGGTTTTCTGGCGACCTTTGCTTGGGGTACCGGCGCAATTTGGGGTTCTGTGGTCGGCTGAGATGGTTCATCGGTGACAAGTGTCTTCTCATCATCTTGCTGCTTGCGGTTGTGATGATGCATAATCCCAGCACCGATAGCTGCGCCTGCTACGCCAGCGGCAAGAGCACCTCTTTTACTCGAGCTATCACGGCTCCTAGAAGTGCTTGGTCTGCCATTTCCCCCAATTTCTTTCTCGAGGTATGGATCGTCGCCAGGGACCATGCCGTCTGTCAAACCTGCTCTAGAGTTGGGAGTGGATCTCCTTGGAGGTGGTGGAACAGGCACAAACGGATTCTCGTGTGATGACTGTTGACCACGGAACGCAGGATGTTGAGACATTAGAGGTGCGGCACCGGCAGCGCCGAATGCATGATGGTTGGAAGTGTTGCTCATGCCCAGAGATCGAGATACCCTCCAGCTATCCACCTCTTCATCTCCGGGAGAGAGGGCTGAATGTCGTGGAGAACCGGATCGCCTGCGTCGGTGCTTGCAGCATATGACCAGGGCTAAGATTAGTAGCCCCAAAGCGAGAGCCCCTAAGACAGTACCTAGAATAATCCCAAGCTTATGTTGCCCGCCGCTGCCTGAGTCTGACGTAGATGGGATGGCGGTACCAGTCTCTGCGGTCGCTCCTAACACAGATGATGTTCCCAAGATGGGGTCTGTAGGCGAAGCTAGTGAGGAGGTTAGATCGGATGAGGAAGCACGGTTTGATTGTGAAGCGCTAGATGAAGCCAGACTCGAGGTAGACAACAGCCGACTGGAGGAAGAAGCTCCCGATGAGCTACTTTCTGAGCTCGATGTCTCACCATTGCTCGAAGCTGTCGAAGTCCTCATCGACGATAGCGTAGTTGGTGACGAAGAAGCCGTTGCCGCCACTGAGACTTCCGAGACCACCGAGCCAATTATAGACGTAACTTGGGTGTAGACAGAGAAGGCTTCGGATATGAGTTGGTCGAACGGATCTGTTGCGGTCGTTTGGGCTGTCGCCCATCCCAAGGTGGACAATAGGAGAAGAAAGGTGTGCCACTTCATCATTACTGAGAGCCCTGGGAGCGCAGTCAATTGATATGATATATGATCCTTATTGTCTGCCAATGGCAACCTCCTCCCGCAATCTGAACAGTCTGATCTCGGGGCACTGAGAAATACTGAGAACTATACAAACATAGTCAACTCAGCTAATATTGCACTGATAATGGCCGCAGTGCTGGCATCTTGGCTTCAAGCATTGGAAGGAGGGTAGAAGTTCAATTGCAAGGGCAGATCGCACAATAGATATTGCAGGACTGTCAATCCATTCCCCAGACGATCTTTACAAAGAACCAAGCAAGCCATCAGATCAATGTGCGTGGCACACGCGACGGCGCTCGCACTAAGGCGGCTTGTACAAGGAAGAAAACAAGTTGGAGTACCTGCGAGGATAGATCTTTGCGGTTCTGGAACCAGAGGTCCAGATGTGGCTTTCCATCAATACCTGCGAGTGATTGATGGAAACCAGGGATTCACGTTGTGCTAACCGCAAGCATGTATGGCAATGGTGTGAATTCGGCAAATGATTGATGGAAGTCCTGTGCGTGTGGACGACGATCTCATGCAGGGCAAAATGCTACTCGAGACATGAGTGGCTGACATTGTGGCGGTGCAAGTGGCGTTCTGAAGGGAGGCGAGTGGCAAATCCAACATGATTCGTGAAAATCACTCGGCGTTTCGGCAAGCGCGAACTCATTGGATTGTCGAAGAGGAGGCGCTTGATCCTGACCCTCGATCTTCAAAGGAAGAGCATGCAATGGTCACCTGCTGTCGGTAGGCCACGTCAAATGGCTGGTTCGTAGGATTGGAGTTAACATAAGTTGGGACTTTGAGGCAGCCGTCCAGTGGGAGCCTCCCCTTGTGCCTGAGTCTGGAGCCGAATTTCCCGTATACAAGTGTATAAATTTAGCAGTAGGTGGATTTTAGGCCTGGATCCCATTTGATCTTCGTTTGTAGACTGCCTTGCTTCATCCAATACCAACGCTTCGGTTGCTTGCTGACTTCCAGGCACAACTCAGACTGCCCGTAACTTCGGCTATGCAAAAGCTGGTAGCAAGGTAGTTTAGTTTTCCCCATGGCTGTTTCCAGATGAGATACTTGGGTGCAGTTCGAATGTACAAGTCGTTCGACATCATTTGGGTGCAAAATAGATATGTATCTAACAGCCCCGTCTGGTCACCAGGAAGTACGAGTTGGTCAGCTTGCTTCAAGTCTTTGAAGCTGAACTGGTTCCAGCTTCTAACTCATTTGCTCAAGATTTGCGGTTGAGAGACCCAGCAAGGTGTGACCTAGACAAGGAAGAGTACGGAGTACATACCTCGGCTAATTGTCAGATGGAGGGAAGCATATCCAGGTGGCTCGTGGGTGTTACTCATGATTTAGTCGAAGATGCTCTCGCAGCGGTCGACAATAGCATATCCAAATCAGGCATGCCATAGGTCGCTTTGTGGTCCGTTTCGTGGACTTCAGAGCCATCTTATCACTTGATACCCTGCTCGAGGGCAAACGATAGACTGACAGGGCCATCTGGCTATGGCTCGTCTCCAAGGTGAAAGAATTCATATACATCAATATTATTATCTTTCTTGTTTTGCGAGGACGCGGATATGATGATGGCCATGTGGTCCACTGTAGGCAAAACCTCTGGTCTATAGGTATATAGTCCTAGAATCGTGTACTAGAGAAATTGGTTTCAGCAAGGATCGCACCGAAGACCTACCGTTGCTCTCGCAAAAGATTAGGCGGTTGGTATGGCAATGCCACTGTGAAACTAGGAACTCGCTGTCAAAATCATAGGGGCAATTAGCAGCACGTGCCCGCACAGGCCACTTCAAATATTATTGGAAGAGGGCTTGACTATGCTCAAGACATGATCTTTAATTCCGTGTCTAGAAGAGGAAGACTGGCCTGGGTGGTCGAAGGCTGCACGTGAGTATGCCCGCCAGGGGGTCCCGAGAACGATAATCAGACGGCATCACAGCAATAAGAAAGGTGTTGTGAGCCTGGAGACACGCCTGAGGATTCTGCCTAATCAAGACTGAGGGAGGGAGGGAGTAAAGACGCAGGGGTGATCCAAGGTACTGGGGCGTCAGATTCGCTCAGTCTGAGAGAGGATGAGTCACCAATCACCCATTCAAAGGTTGTATTGACATGTTCCGAACTGGGTGCTTCGTATACCCAAGTGAGTTACTTGGAACAAGGGCAAGTTGGCGATGGTGCAATGAAATCTGACTCGTTCAGTACCAGCAGCACAGAGAAAGTCAGTCACCAGTAGGTGCAGCACTAACTCCGAGTGTGTGGGTGGTAACTCCTATCTCTTTATCAGCGAGACGCAGAATCAGGTGACCCAGCGGGTGTGGGCTGCTCCTGCACAAGTTAACAAGTTACCAGTCCAACTGATCAATCCGGGAGTTGCCTATTTATGCACTTGTGACCCACTACGGCCTAATGGGGCACGCGGAGCCCTTGCTAGAGGGCCTTGGCAGCCTCTAATTGGATGCAAGGCAAGCTTAAAGTGTCGTGCTTGGGTCCACCTAAGTGGTCATGGAGCAGCCTGACAGTTTGTGTCTTGGGGGGAAGGGACTTCCTGGACTTCCTAGGCCCTGTTACAGTGGGCCGTAGTCGTGGCTGCATTCTCGGCCCTGTGGTTCTGGCACCCGCATCGCCCGTCTTCCGTCGCCCATCGCTCCTCCCCCCTTTCCCCTTCTCTCTCTTTCCACCCTGAAACTCAGCAACTGCACACTGCCTGTCTGCTTCTTGCCTCTTTGACTCTCTCATCTCTTTCCATCTGCATCGCAACTGCCTCCATGAACCTTACCACCTACCACTTTCCCACTTGTATCACTTTACCAATTGTCGCCTTCTACCTTGTCTCAACATCCATTTCTGTCGCCCATTCTTTCTGTTAACCGTTTAATCTTCTCTTCTGTTCCAACATCTTCAGACTCTGCCTTTTAACAACATCTCTCGCCTCCTTCGGCCGCTCGCCAACCACCTGGATCCGCTTGTCCACATCTTCTGCGTCATTCATTCCACACCATCTGTCCTCGCCACTGCTCGACGACCACCCAATCTGTCTTTCACTTATTCTGACTACTAGGCGCTGCGCGCATTTATATACCCTCATAATCCTTGTAATTCGTCCTCGCCGCATCGAATAGACCCGTATCTACCGGCCCAACTGGCAACCCATCCTGTTTGACCAATATCACCAACGAATCTCAATTCTTGGAGTTTGCTTTCTTACTTGGTGAGAATCACATCGTATAGGGCCATCAAAACCCTCTTGTTATCAGTCGCTGTTTGAGTGTGAAAATCACCCAACGGAGTTAAGGACTAGCAGTGAGGAAACACATGGCTGGTGGTGGCAACATTGTTGTTTGGTGACTCAGCGACTCAGATGAGCGCGCACAAGAGGCAGTCTCATCACTGTGCAAACCAGAGAAGCAGTCAAATATGTTGCGACTTCTATCGTGGACAGGCTGTGATAAGATCAACTCCTCAGAAATGAGGATGTTTGTTCCAACCAGAGATTCACCAGGTTCGCCTGGTCCTGTTTCCACCCTGTCTTCTTCTCCACTCAAACGCAAAAACTCTGTCGATCTACATATTCAGCCCGAAAAGAAACGATCTAAAGTGTCAAGCAAGGCTCAGCAAGGCTTCACGCAAAGCAGTAACTCAGCTTCTATTCACAGCCCGGGTCTTGCAGATTCAAAGCATCTTTCTAACACTATTGATTCACCATCCTTCCTGCCTACTCCTCCAGAAATGAAACAAGAAGATGACGATAGCGACCTACTATCTACTAAGAAAGTCTCTGAGACCGAGCGTCTTGAATCTATTCGAAGTGTGATACAGACGCAGATGAGTCTTGAGATCCTCCTCAAACACAAGGAACTCCGTTTGATTGACCAAGAAATTGCCAAGGCTCAAATTGCACTGGAACAACTACGTCGTTGTACCGAAATCCCTTATCCTGCCACTCAGCAACTTTCGGTAAGTGTGAGCAATGGTGTCGGACCTTCACTTCGAAGCACATTCAAGACTCCACTCCCAGAGTCCCCAGCCCCTTGGGGTGTAATGAACGGTCCATATTCTAGGCACTATGCCAAATGGCTTCTCCCCGATCATCGTTTTGACGGTGGTGAACCCGACATTATTCCTCACACACCTGCTGGGAAGTCACCGATGAAGAGCCGATCTATGAGGGGCAGTTTCACTGAAATTGCTCAACCCACCAACTCTTCTCGATCACAACGAAGTGGTAAGCTCAAGGCTCTTCCTGCAGGATATGGTCAACCAAAGGAGAAAGCTACCGGGCCTATGATTGTGAAGAGGAAATCAGACGGCATTATGGTGAAACTTGTTTGCCCTGATTGTGGTCGACATGACTTTGGAAGTGCTCAAGGTTTCATCAACCATTGTCGTATCGGACATGGGAGGAGTTTTGCAAGCCATGATGCCGCAGCAGATGCATGCGGCGAACCAGTTGAATATGATGATTCTGGTGCTATGGTTGGTGTCGAACCAGTTGTCACGACTACTGGCGGAAATGTCCATCCGTTGATTCGATCTGCCAAACTCCTTCCACCGGGACAAACACAACTCGCAAGCCTCCGCGCGTCTACCTCATCA
>Ga0105239_10010609_pt1 | contig 10304 bp, 8 predicted proteins | sample KBSC44metaG_FD_92761 | JGI IMG/M metagenome (GOLD analysis project Ga0105239, IMG submission 92761) | Corn rhizosphere microbial communities from Kellogg Biological Station, Michigan, USA - KBS C4-4 metaG | ecosystem: Host-associated > Plants > Roots > Rhizosphere > Soil | place: Michigan, USA...
CACATTGTCGATCCGGAGCGAACTGCCGTCCGGAAACATGATCCGCTGCCAGACGACCAGCGCGCGCTTCTGACCAAAAGCCACGACGCTGTCGTAGCTGCCGATCAGCCGCGCCCCTTGGGGAACGAGCAGGATGCGGCCAGTTGGGCTGTCGAATACCGGACTTGTTACCTGCGCGGTCACGAGGCCGGGCAAGTCGGACCTGAGCCCGGTGTTCAGGCTCGCCGAGATTACGCTGCCCGCCGACAGAAGGTAGGGCGAAGGCGCAGCGGCCAGCGCGTGCGGATTGACGTCGCCACTTCGATCGAGCGTCCCAACGAACTGAGCCTTCCGGCCCTGCGCGTTCGGATCACGATCCGGATCGAGTGCCGGACTGGCAGCGCCTGCCGAAGTCGGGGCCGGAACGGCCGCTGCATCGGTCGCCGCCGTTGGCGGCGGTGCCGAGCGTCCCTGCACGAGCACACCCGACTCTCGCGCAGCTTTCAGCTCCGCCAGTCGGCGTTCGCGTTCCTGCGCCGCCGCTTGACCGGCAGAGTCGATGCTTGAACCGGTTTCCATCGCCATTTGACGCTGGTGCTCGAGGATGGGCCGCCCGAGATCTCCCGGAAGCGGCGGGCCGAGCTTCGGAACATCGCCATAGGTCGACGGCAGGCCGTTCAGCGAGTCGGTCGATGGCCGATTGCTCGGCTCGGACAGTTCCTGCCGATCGGCCACCGTGCCGAACACGCGCGGCTTTAGCGCGATCCAGGCGACCGCCATCAGGCTGATCGAACCCAGCGCAGCAATGGCGACGATGACGCCTCGGCGAAAGCGGATGGCGCGCGCCGGCCTCGCCCGGATCGCCAGCGTCTCGGGGTCGACCTTCGGGGCGGGCGCGATGACTGCCTCGGTCATGCGCGCTTGCCCTTCCGGGCCGGGCGGCCATCGACAACTCGGTCAATGCGAACGATCTGCTGCTTGCGGGTGCCAAGTCGCAGCTCGGCGGTGTCGAAGATCCGGTCGACGACATAGTAGCGGCCGCGGACGCGATAGTTGACCAGTTCGGCTTCGCCGGTCGGGCCGACGACGAAGAGTGGCGGAGCCTCACCAACCGCAATGCTGGCGGGGAACTCGATGAAGGTCTGCCGCCCGTCGTCGAACGCGCGCAGCGGCCGCCATGCCGGCTGGTCACCACTGACCGCGTAGTTGAAACGCAGGTTGTCGACCGTGAGCCCCTCCGAGACCGGCGCCGCTGCGGCAGCCTGTTCGGCAGCACGCCGCAGGGCGATCAGCTGGTCGGCCGGATAGGTCCAGGACAGCGCGGCCATCGCGGTGCGCGAGGTCGCGGTGAGCTGGAGGTGGTAGCTGCGCCGATCGGTCGTGATGATGAGATTCGTCGCAAGGCCAGAGGCGAACGGCTTCACCAATATGTGCGTCCGCTTGTCCGCGCCGGCCCCGCTCGTCGTGTCGCCAATGATCCAGCGCACCGTGTCGCCGGCCGCGACCGCTACGAGATTTTCTCCAGGCTGCAGGGCAATATCGGAAACGGCGCCGGGCGCGGTATAGACTTGGTAGATCGTACCATCAGAGAAGGGATAGACCTGCACGGCATTCACGAAAGCCTGCGCCGTCGGTTGCTGCGTCGCTGCGAGATTGGCGGTTGCCACTCGCGCCACCGCCGGACTGACTGGCTTTCGGACCCGTGCATGACGGACCGGCGGTTTCGGGGCCGATTGCTTGTCGGCGGCTGCGGGCACTGCCGGTGACGGTGCCGCGGCATTCTGGGCGGCGGCGGACGTGACGCAAAGGAACAACGCCGATGTGGCAAGGATCATCTTCATGGACGGGTCTCCGAGCTGGGCTGCGCGGGCGCAGCGAGGTTGGGATCGAGCGGCGATCCGAGCGGCAAAGCGGCGGGCGCCGTCGGCGTGGAGATCGGCGGTGCGGATGGGCGCGGCTGCGGTGGCGGATCGAGCTCGCGGCTCCAGTCGACCGCATCGACATAGACGCCGAGCGGATTCCTGCGGAGCGTGTCGGCATCCCTCGGCGGCTTCATCGCTACCGTCAGGATTGCAGTCCAACGGGATGTGCCGGCTTCCGCGCCACGCTCATAAGCCGTTTCGGTCCATTTGACCTGGAACGAGCGATCAGATGCCCGCACCACGCTGGTGACCTGCACTGACACCGTCTTCTCTCCGATGTTGGCGAAAGGGTCGGCGCCGCGCGCATAGTCCCCAAGGAATTGGGCGCCCCGCTTGGTGGTGAAGTCATAGGCTTCGAGCCAGTTCTGGCGCGTCAGGACCGGATCGAGCGAACGCCCCCGGACATGAGCGATGAAGTGCGAAAGGTGCCATGCGATCTGCGGGTCGGTCGGATGATAACCGGCCTCGGCTTCGGAGACGGCGCGCGCCTCACCGAGCCGGTCGACTTCGACAACGTAGGGCGTCACCCGGCTCTGCATCGATTGCCAGACGACGCCGGCGGAGAGGCCGCCGGTCAGTGCCAGGCAACCGAAGGCCATCAGGCGCCAGTTTCGTGCCTGCACTCGTGCGGAGCCGATGCGTTCATCCCAGACCTGGCCGGCGCGCTGATAGGGCGTCTCGGGCTCCGGGGTTCGTCCATAGCGCTGGACGGCGCGCTTGAAGATCATCAGTCGTCCCTTTCCTTGATATCGGGGGTTGCGGAGGCGCCGCCGCGATCGCCCTGCTGGAGGGTGTGCAGGGCAATCTGGCGGTGGTGACGGGCCGTCTGCTGATTGCGCATGGCGCGTGCCCAGCCGGGGGCGCCGTCGTCGGTGGCGGACTGCGACGCGCCATCGCCGGCCGTGCGGTTGAGCGCGTTCCACGCGGCGGCGCGACCTTGCAACGCCGCCTCGCGAAGACCGAAGGCATTGGAGACGCGATCGCGCGCGGCATTACCGGCTGCGCGCGCCACGCCGCTCATTCCGGCGCCCATCGTCGGTGCTGCGGCGGTTTCCTTGCCAAGCGTATAGGCAGTCGAGGCGGCCGATCCCATCGAAGTGCCGGCGCGGACCGCGCCGAGGGCGGCGCCGCCCAGGGCGCGCGCGCCTGCCACGGTCGCGCCACCGGCGAGCATGGTGATGCCCGCCGCACCGACGGTGGTACCAAGCGCGGCCCCGGCCCCGAGCTGCGGAGCGCCGGAGACCAGGCCGGACGCGATGCCGGGACCGAAGATGCCCAGGCCGAAGATCGTCAGGCTGGCGAGTGTCAGGCTCATGGCCTGCGCGATGTCTGGCTCCTGCCCCTGTAAGGCGCTGGTGAACTCGGTGAAGAAATTCGAGCCGATGCCGACGATGACGGCGAGCACCATGACCTTGATGCCGGACGACACGACATTGCCGAGCACGCGCTCGGCAAGGAAGCTGGTCCGGTTCCAGAGCGCGAACGGCACGAGGATGAAGCCGGCCAGCGAGGTCAGTTTGAACTCGATGATCGTCACGAACATCTGCACCGCAAGGATGAAGAAGGTGATGATCACGATCGCCCAGGCGAACAGCAGCACGGCGATCGTCAGGAAATTGTCGAAGAAGGTCGTGAACCCCATCAGCTGCGACACTTGCTGGAGCAGCGGCCACGCCGCTGAAAAACCAGTGCCAGCTAGCCGCCCCGGCTTTAGAAGATCGGCGGCAGTCAACGTGCCGCCGCCCGCAGTAAGGCCGGCCTGCGCGAAGGAGCGAAAGATGATGTCACCGAGCGTCGAGAAGCTGTTCAGGAAGAACGCGAACGCACCGATGTAGAGGATCTTCTTGAGGAAGCGGCCGATGACATTGTCCTCGCCGCCCAGCGCCCAGAACAGCCCGGCAAGCGTGATGTCGATGCCAATCAGCGTGACCGTGAGGAAGCGGACGTCGCCGCCCAGCAGCCCGAAGCCGGCGTCGATGTAAGTGATGAACGCCTGCATGAAGCGGTCGATGACATTGAGATCGTTCACGTCGGACAAGTCCTGCAAGAGATGAGATGCCGCAGGGCGAGACCGGGGGAGCGAAGCCCCGCCCCGCGGCGGACGGCGACGGGAGGCGGACCGCCGCCGCCCCGACCGGCCAGGCCTACTGGGGGGTGTAGGCGGTGCCGGAACCGAGGAACTTGGTGGTCGCTGCCTGGGCGTCGATCTGTGCCTGCGCCTCTCGGGCGCGTTCGATCGTCTCAGCGCGATATTGCGCGGCCATCATGTTCTGGATCTGGAATTGCTGCTTGGCGCTCAGCGCGAGCAGCTGGTTGGTCGCCTGCTGTGCCTGGAGCGCCCCTTCGGCGCCCTGGCTCTTGGCAACGATCGACGCCAGCGTCTGGGCATCGGCCTGGACGTTTTCCGCGACCTGCGCCTGCACCGTCATGGTGTGCTGGTAAGCGGTCATCGCGGTATCGAGCCGGCCGCGCGCCGCGATCACCTGGTCATTCAGCCGAAGCGCTTGCCCGAAGCTTTGCGGGAAGAGTTGGCGGAACTGCTGGTCGAGGCCGGAAACCTGGAGCCTGATGCCTTGGGCCTGGCCCATCAGCCGATCGATCTGCTGCAGCGTCTGCGTCAGCGCCTGCAACTCGGGGAAGTCGATCCGGGTCAGGTTCTTACCCTGGTTGATCAGGCTCTGCGCCTGATTCTGGAGCGACTGGATCTGATTGTTGATCTGGGTCAGCGTGCGGGCGGCGGTGAGCAGGTTCTGGCTGTAGTTGCTGGGATCGAACACGGTCAGCTGCGCATGGGCCGGCGTGGTTGTCAGGCTCAGGCCGACAGCGAGCGAGCCGAGGGCGCTCGCGCCGAGCGCGCTCGCGACCAGATATTTGCGGAATTGAAATTGGCGGTGGTTGCACACGGACAGACTCCTTGATTGGGGGAGCCTGCAAGTTCGAATAATTGTCGAATATGCGGGAGGGTCTGTCTGGTGACGTCAGGTGCTATCTCGGGGACAAGCGTCCCGACCGTAAGCGCTCCGGTCGTTACGTGGCCCACCATTGCCGTTCAGAGAGGCGGTGGCCCGTCTCGGGCGAAGTGATTAGTCGGCGACCACGGACACGGTGGCGCACCACGGCGGCAACTTGGCCTTCACCGCGGCTGGATCACGAAGGCGCACGCCGATCTGCGTAAGCGTAAGGGAGGCGGTCACGCTGGGCGCGCCAATCGGAAGCGGCCACCGCTCGCTCGTCCCGAAGGGAATGACGGGCGCGCCGCTACCGGGAAAGCGTTTCGCCATAAGCCGGACCTCGTTCTCGGGCTGAAGAACGGAAGGCAGGTAGAAGGCGCCAAGCCGCGACACCCCTTTGAGGACGAATCGTGGCAGACCAGCCTTGACCAGCGCGTCGTTGACCTGGCGCAGAAGCGTGGTCGAACCATGGTAGCGGATCGCCCGCACATGGCTGGCCGTGCCGGGAGTGACCTCGAAACGCAGCCGATATCCGTTGCCACTGGCTCCGAAACACGCCCACAAATGTTCGCTCGCAGGCGGTTCGGTGAAAGACGTGTAGAAAAGGTCAGCTGCGGCCTGCACCATTAGCGGCGTCGCCTGACCGGTGGCATCCACATAGCCGTCGAGGCCATGCTCCAGGGCGAAGGTATCGAGCTCGCCTTGGTTCAGACGTAGCGTGATCGGCGCGAGCCAGAGGGCCTGACTCTGCATGATGCCCTTGAAGCCACCGTCCGTATAATGATCCAGTACGGTCGTGCCGGTTCGTTTGGGCATATCATGGTCGAGGATCGCTTGAGTTAGACCGTCGTAGGTAGAAAACTCTCGGACTGAGCGTTCGGTAATGACGATCTTCCGCATGTCCGGGTCGGGACAGCCGGCAGCGGTCAGGATGGGCCTCAGGCAATAAAGCACATCACGTTGGCGCGGCGAGAGTGCGTTTTCGAATGGCGTCATGCGACAACCCGGCCGACGAGCGTCCGGCAGCGCGCGATAATCCCCTCAACGCCGGCGAGCGCCTCCTTGAGATAATGCGCCAGCTCGACGTTGATCTCGGATAGGACCAGATAGCGCGCCTCGTAGATGGTGTGCGTGGGCGTGCCGCCCGGCCGCGGCAGCAGAGCCATCCAAGACTGGTGGCGCTTTGGGCCATGCCCCGGTTCGAACGATGACCACGAAATACCGTGTTCATCGCGGCGCGTATGGAACAGCGCCTCGGGCACCATCGCGACCTGAAGATGTTCGTGCTTGGCCGAATTGACCAAGGTGGCAAGCTCAGGCAGCCAAACATTCTTGGGGTCTGCGAACGCCTGCACACTCGCAAACGCAGCCAGCGCTTCCGGTGATGATGCCGGCACACCCGGCATCTTCCCGTTCATCAATGATGCAAAATCGCTCTCCCGAGCTTCTTCGCGCGCGATTGGAAAATAGATCAGCGCGCCCGCCGGTGCGGACGAGATGTCTTGCCAAACTTGCCGGGCGCAATAGTCGAGCGCAGCGCGGAGATGGTCGAGAATCTCCTTAGCCGTAACCTGCATTTCCGTGCCGACCTCGCCGGCAAGCATCGCAACCTCATACGGATCACCATGGTCGTCGCCGATCCAGATGGCGTGCTTGCGGGCGCGCGCGACCAGCGTCTCCGCCATGGTGAAGCGGTCCATGTCAGCCTTCCTCGCCCAACTCGGTCGCCTCGATCAGCCGAGCGATGACTAACTCGTTCCATGCATCGCCCAAGCGCGCATCGACCCGCTTGCGCGCCTCATCGAGCGCCGGGGTCGACTCGAACCACGTCGACACCATCTCGGCGATATCGTCGCGATACCCACTGCCCTGGCCGTAGCGCGTGCGCAAATCCGACCAGAACTCGACCGAACCGTCGAGATAAGGTTTGAATGTGTTGCGCCCGACGCTGAGCGCGCGGGACAGAAATTCCTGTCGCCAGTCAGCAATATCCTCGCGCAGAGTCTGGAGCAGACCCTTCACCTCGGGCAGCGCCGCAAATTTTTCCTCTAGCCCCTCAAGCCGGCCGCTGATCTTGAGCAGATGGTCGTTGCTGCGCCGATTAGCATCGGTCCGTACGCCGGTCCCGATCATGTGAAAGATCTCGAAATTGTCCCAGGAGCCGCGTCGGGCGATCGAGGCCGCGATCGAGCTCGAATGGCCAGTCTTGATCTCGTCGATCAGCGTCTGGTGTGCCGGGCGGGCGCTACTCGGCAAAGGGCCATAGGATTTCGCCATCGCCCGTGCTTCCGCTGCAATCGCGACGCGCGCCTGCTGGATCCGAACGGCGTCGGCGTTAGTCACGAGATCCTCGGACAAGGCGACGAAGCGCGCGAGCCGCTCGACCTGATACTGGCGAATGATACCAACATGTTGGTTGAGCTGATCCCAGACTTTGGGAGCCGAATCCTCGATTGCATTGAAGAACAGGACCGGTAGGCGGCCGACGCCGGCCTCGACCAGACTGTCCTCGACCTGCGCGGCGCGGATCGCATAGCCGTGCTCGATCGATTCCGGCGGCTCGCCAGAATCGTCGATGATCTTCATCGCCTGATCGCCTTGCGGCAACACCAGCAGGATCACGCGGCGGCGCTCGATCGCGTCAGAGCCTAGTTCCGAAATGCGCTTCAAGAGCTTCATGGGGTCGGCGCCTGGCGCGTCATTGAACCCGCAGCACAGTACCGTTAGCGTTCGCGGGTCATTGGTCAGCGCCTGCAAGTCGGACCGCTCAGTTGTGACGTGCATGCCCTTGGTGTCGATGATGCTGAGCTCATAAGGCGAGCGCCGGACCGCAGACTCGGGCACGAACACCGTGACTCGCTGGGGAATCGAGAAGCGCGGATCTTGGCCATAGTTAATCGCGGTGATGTTTTTGGACAGCCACTTCAGACCATCCTCGTTGGTCTCCGAGAGGATCAGTTGAGTCTCGGTTCGCTCGCCGAGCCGCATGCGGTTGACGATCTCCTCGACGACATCATCTTGCACGCCGGCCGCTGCCTTGATCATCCCACTTATCGGATCGATCTGGTTGCGGATATCCTCGGGATTCTTCTGCTTCTTGAGGTCCGCCATGTTGCGGATCGCGCGGTCGATCTCGGTGGAAATCCCGCCCTTATTTTCGGCAGCCGCGCGCACCATCTCGCTCACGAGAAGACGGATTTCGTCCTCGCTCTTCGGCTCGACCGCGATGCCGTAGGCAGGCGCGATCCGGATCACGACCTCGCTCGTGGTCGTGCGTCCGCCGGTCGCCGGGAAAACCGGCTGCGGGATGCCGTTCTTGCCCGGGATCATCAGATTGGTGAGATTGGAGAGTGCGGTGGTTTTTCCGATCCCGACGGTCCCGATCCAGGCCATGGCATGGTCGGTCTGGCTAAGGAAAGCGGCTGACGCCTCGATGTTCATGCGGATCAGCGACAGCGGCACTGCGAGGAGCGCGTCATAATCCGCGCTGCGCTCGAACATCTCAAGGCGCTGGAGCGCCCGTTCGCCGGCCCACAAGGCTTCGCGATCGGGATGGAGGACGGTTGGCCGCTCTGACAGCCGCCATTCGCGCCCGTAGAACTCGAGGATGTCGCGGCTGGCCGGGGTGCCCACCGCCTCTAGATAGCGGCGAGCCATTGTCTCATCGGTCATCTCGCTACGCTCAAGACGCGAAATGACGCTACCGCTTACCGTCAACCGCTCGGCCATGGCGGTCTGCTTCAACCCGGCATCCTCGCGTGCGCGCTTCAAAACCAAAGTGGGAATCGACATCGCCATCTCCTTGTTCGGGAGGACTATGACACTCCGCAAGGTCGCGCGCAAGCTATCGCGCAAGTTTGCACAATATCTTGCAGAACGCCTTTCAGGTTTGTTGTCCAGGGTGAAAGGACCACGTGATTACTCGGCATTCCCTGTAGATGGTTGCAAATCGGCGAGAAGGTCGGCGGCCCAGTCGAGCCCGGCATCGATCAGGAAGCGCGCGGCAAAATCCGCCTGACCGCCGTCGGCGATCATCGCGTCGATCCGGGCCTGTGTTGCCGGGTCGGAGGCGCCGCACAGCGCCAGCGCGATCGGCCCCAAGCTCAACTCGAACAGTCGGTTGCCGCGTGCGGACTGGAGGTAATATTGCCGCTTGGGCATTGCTCGACTGACCAGCTCGATCTGGCGGTCGTTGAGCCCGAACCGCTCATAGGCCTCGCGGCTCTGCGGCTCGATCGCCCGGTCATTGGGCAGCAGAATCCGCTGAGGGCAGCTTTCGATGATGGCGGGCGCGATGCTGCTCGATGCGATGTCCGCGAGGCTTTGGGTCGCGAAGAGCACCGCGACGTTCTTCTTGCGGAGCACCTTCAGCCATTCGCGAATACGCGCGGCGAACAGCGGATGGTCGAGGAAGATCCAGGCTTCGTCGAGGACCAGCAGCGTCGGGCGGCCGTCGAACCGCCCCTCCAGCCGGTGGAAAAGGTAGGTCAGGACCGGCGCGAGGACGCCAGCCTGGCCCATCAGCGCCTCGGTCTCGAAGCACTGGACGTCGGCGAACGCGAGATGCTGTTCGGCGGCATCCAGCAGCCGGCCATAGGGGCCGTCGAGCGTGTAGGCGCCAAGCGCGGTTCGCAGCGCGTTCGACTGAAGCAGCAATGTAAGCCCGGTCAGCGTCCGCTCCTCGGGCGGCGCGGACGCGAGGCTGCCCAGCGCGGACCAGACTGCGTCCTTGACCTCGGGTGTGACAACCACTCGTTCATGCGCCAGCAGCGCAGCGATCCACTCCGCGGCCCAGCTCCGTTCGGTGGCATCGTCGATCCTGCGCAGGGGCTGGAACGCCAGCGTTTCGCCGGCATCGGCGCCGAGCCCCAGCGCATGATGCGCGCCACCCATAGCCAGCACGGCGGCGCGTGCGGAAAACCCCTTGTCGAAGAAATAGACCTGAGAGTTCGCGTAACGCCGGAACTGAAACGCGATCAGCGCGAGCAGGACGGACTTGCCGGCGCCAGTCGGCCCGACCACGAGCATGTGTCCGACGTCGCCGACATGGGTCGAAAGGCGGAACGGCGTCGAACCCGCCGTGCTGGCGTGGAACAACGGTGGCCCGTCGAGATGCGCGTTCCGCGCTGGTCCTGCCCATACCGATGATAGCGGCATGAGGTGCGCGAGGTTCAGCGTGTGGACGAGCGGCTGCCGGACATTGGCATAGACCTGGCCGGGCAGCGACGACAGCCATGCCTCGACCGCGTTCACGCCCTCGCGGATCGTCGTGAACCCGAGCCCGTTGACGATCCGCTCGACCTGCCGGACCTTGTCCTCGACCCGGCCGCGATCGGTGTCGGTCACCGTTATGGTCGTGGTCAGATAGCCGAATGCGACATGATCGCCGCCGAGGACCTGGAGCGCGAGATCGGCGTCGACCACCTTGTTGTCGGCGTCGGTATCGAGCAGC
>Ga0105239_10010610_pt1 | contig 10304 bp, 9 predicted proteins | sample KBSC44metaG_FD_92761 | JGI IMG/M metagenome (GOLD analysis project Ga0105239, IMG submission 92761) | Corn rhizosphere microbial communities from Kellogg Biological Station, Michigan, USA - KBS C4-4 metaG | ecosystem: Host-associated > Plants > Roots > Rhizosphere > Soil | place: Michigan, USA...
AGCCGCTTGCCCTGCCGCATCCTTTGCTCGACCGCCGACTTCGATACCGTGTTTTCGGTCGGCTGGCGAGAGGTAGACGCCGAGCTTCAGTCCGTACTTCTTACACGACTTCGCCATGTCCGCCATCACGTCGCCGTGGCCGCCCCGCCAAGGCGTGTTCTTGACTCCGTAGTCGGTCGTGTTGGTTTGCCACCAACAGAAACCGCCGACGTGCTTAGCGACGAACACAAAATATTTGGCCCCCATCGACTTCGCCGTCCGCGCCCACTGGTCGGTGTCGAGCTGAGTCGGATTGATCTGGCTAAGGGGGGTGGTGAGCATGTCGCCCTCCTGGTCTTGCCAAGTATTCGGCGCGAAGTGCAAGAACATCCCTAGCTCGCAGTTCTGCCACTCAAGCTGCTGGAAGCTCGGCCGGGCAAGCTGGGCGGGGGATTGCCAGAGAGTCAGGGCGGCGAGAAGGGACAGCATGGCCGAAGTTTGGCACTTATGCTTTGAACGAAAAAGCTATTGTCTAGTCACCCACTGAATATGTACATTGCCCTTGCTCTCGCCCAGACTTGGACCCTGCAGAACCTCCCGAATCCTTCGCCCGCGGAAGTGGTGGCGATGGCTCGAAACGGCGCTTTCGCCACGGGTGACAAGGACGGCAATGTGACGATTTACGACGTTCGGGGGCAGCAGACCACACGTTTTCACGATTCGGGGCCGATCACTGCGCTTGCTTTCTCGCCGGATGGAAAGATGATCGCGAGTGGGATTCGGGATGACGGCAGCAACGTCTCGACGTCCCTTTGGAGCGCGGGGACGGGGAAGCGCATTCGTGCGATGGACGCGCTGCGGCACAATGCGCCGAAGAGCAGCGATCCGAACCGGATGTTTTCTTTCGTGACGACCACCCCGCTGGCTTGGTCACCCGATGGAACGATGATCGCGGCTTCCCATCAAGGACACATGAACGTGGGGGTCTATCTGTGGTCCGTGGATGGGAAACTCGTCGGTGAGTTGGGCAAGGGATCGCACGCGAGGCCGTACCCGATGGCGGCGGGCATCAAATGCCTAGAATTCTCGCCAGATGGTTCTCGCTTGGTGACCGGGATGGACGATGGGTTTGTCCGGCTGTGGCGGCGGGATGGCAGCCTGGCTTGGCAGACGAAAGTGGATGTCAAAGACACCGTTTGCGATGCCGACTTCTCGCCGGATGGCCGTCAGATCATCTTCGCGACATCGTGGCAGAACAAAAGGATCGGCTGGCTCGATGCGAAGACGGGAAAGCAGACCGGCCAAGGCGCCGGTTCGGGTGACTTCTCTCTGGTTCGGTTCGTGAATAACCAGCAGTTTCTGCTCTCGACCGGCCCGTCATTCTCGATCTCCGAACCGGCGGGCTATAACGAGGGTGGGATCGCGCCACTGCCCAAGAATCCCCCGTTGCCGGGGCCGGTCATTTCGCTGGCTTTCTCGGTGGTTGCCGTGTCGTTGATAGCAAAAATCGCGAAGGCTCCGCCTCTGGTGCTCCATATCAAGCCGACCGATATGCAGGGGTTGAAGGGCAATCACGATCCGCGTATTCGCGATTAGACACGGGTGACTATTCTCGAAGGTTTGGCGGTCCACCGGATTCGGTCCGGTCTCGGCCTTTAGACCCGCTGTGGTTCCTATTTTGGGGTGGTCGGCGAGTTCGATAGGCTGTCCCACGGCGTTGCGCATTCGCGCAAGGCGTGGACTACCCCCGCCGGGGGCCGGAAGGCCGTGTCAGAAGCCATCGCATTCGTTGGCCTACATTGGATACGGCGACCCGCGCTATATTGATACTGGGATGGTCGCTATGCTTTCACTGCTCCTTTCGGTCGTCAATCAGCAGACTTTCACGTCCGGTATCGTCGAGAGAGACGAGCAGCTGGACCGGCTGGGTACGGGCTATCTGTTCACCGAAGGCCCATCCAGCGATCGGCAGGGGAACGTCTACTTCACGGACCAGCCGAACGACCGGATCTTGAAGTGGTCGCTGGACGGCAACTTTACCGAGTGGATGAAGCCGTGCGGACGCTCCAACGGGACCTGCTTTGACCACCACGGCAACCTGATTACGTGCGCGGACGAAGAGAACCAGCTTTGGTCGATCGCGCCCGACCGAAAGGTGACCGTCCTCGTCAAGGACTTCAAAGGCAAGCTCCTTAACGGGCCGAACGACGTTTGGATTCGCCCGGACGGCGGGATGTACATTACCGATCCGCTGTATCCGCGCGACTATTGGCGCCGCGATCCCGCATCTCAGCAGCCCGGGCAGTACGTGTTTTATCTGGCTCCCGGCGCGCACGAACTCGTCCCGGTCGATACCGACCTGAAAACTCCGAACGGCATCGTCGGAACTCCGGACGGGAAAACCCTGTACGTGGCCGACCTCGGGGATAACAAGACGTACAAGTACGCGATTCAACCTGACGGGAAGCTTACGGGAAAGACGTTTTTCTGCCCGCTCGGATCGGACGGAATGACCATCGACAACAAGGGCAACCTTTACCTGACCGGCAATGGCGTGACCGTTTTTGACAAGACAGGCAAAAAGATCGAGCACATCGACGTACCTGAGGGATGGACGGGCAACGTGAAGTTCGGTGGCGCCGGCCATCGTACGCTGTTCATCACGGCAAGCAAGTCCGTGTACGGACTTCTGATGCGAGTCCACGGGGTCTAATTGGCCCCGTCTTAATCTGACGAATAGCTGACAAATATATCGTGGTCTAGCTAAACTGTCATATATCAGCATCGAGCGTTTCTCGATGGCTGGTCTTACCAAAGCGCGTCATGAAATCGCCCTCTCCGCTCGCCGCTGTCGTAGCCAAGAATCTGCGCTACGAAGTCATGGACGGAACGATCCCAGTTGGGTCCGCCCTGCCGACCGAGCGCGCCCTTGCGGATCGGCACGGCGTCAGCCGAACGATCGTGCGGGAAGCGGTGGCGACTTTGGCCGAAGAGGGGTTGCTTATTTTGCGCGACCGCTGCCGGCCCATCGTCGCGGACCAGATCCGGCGATCCATTCCTACCAGCCGAAGCCCAAATCTAGCGATCTGGCTTTGGCCGTACGCGGACGACTACATCGCGTCTTCGATTTTTCGTGGAATTCAGCGAGCCGCGCGGGGCACGCATGCGCGCTTGGTGATGGCCTCGGCTTCGCACGGTTCTTGGGACGACGTTTTGGAGTCGGAGGCCCGGTTTCTTCGGGGGCTGTCTGGCGACGTCCAAATCGATGGAGCGATCCTTTGGTATTTGGGGAGCGAGCGAAACCTGCCTGCTTTGTTAGAGGCGAAGAGAAACGGCGTCCGCTTTGTTTTCGTGGACCGCAAGCCGCCGGAGGGGTTCGAGGCCGACTACGTAGGGACGGAGAATCTGACCGCCGCTCAGAACCTGGTGAATCACCTTCTGGAGTTGGGCCACCGCCGGATCACGTTCGTAGGGAATATCGACAAGGCGTCGTCGGTCGCCGAGCGGGCGGCGGGGTACCGGCGTGCTCTGGAAGAAGCGGGGCGTTGGCCGGATGGCGAGATGATGGTGCTTCACGACCAGCTTGAGGGGGAGTCGGAGGCGACGGCCACTCGCCGTACTGCGGAGGCGATTTTGGCTCAGAATCCGCGGCCGACGGCGGTGTTTGCGGTGAACGACGTGATGGCGTTGGCGCTTTTTGAGGCGTTTCGCGATTTAGGGGTTCGGGTGCCGGAGGATATTTCTTTGGTCGGGTTCGACGGGTTGCTGCGCTGGGTTCCGGGTGGGAGTCAGTTGACGACGGCGGTGCAGAATTTTGTGCGGATTGGCGAATTGGCGGCGGAGACCCTCCTGCAGAACATCGGGAATCCGGCATCCAACACGTTCCGGCACATTTTGCTGGACGCTCCGCTGAGCGTCGCGAATTCGTCGAGACCTCCGGGGCCCCTATAGGTCGGCGTCACGGACGCCGCGTGACGAACGCGAGCTAGGGCGTCCATGTGCCGTCGCCACGCACATATCTTCGAAGCCTAGCATCCCAGTGGCCGCCAGCTTTGAGGAATGCTTCGTGGTATTTGGCGTAGTCTTCCGCCGATAGCCAATCGACTTCATCCTCTGGAACCGGAATGACTTCGCGAACCAGCGCCAAGATGTTCGCGAAGTGATCCCCATATTTGGGAGAGAACTGGAAATTGGGTTTTGGCTCCTTATCCACGAAGACGCGCATAGCGTGCTCGAAGGCCAGGAATGGATCACGGGGCGGTGCTAATTTTCCTCGCCGAATTTTCCAGTCTTTGCCTGCACGCTTTGCGTAGCGCTCGAAACTTTCCCCTTGACCTCCTAGCATAACTACGTGGGCGAATAGGAAGGGCACATCATCCACAATCCGAAGTGGAAAAGTCGGCCATTCCCGCGGATCCTGCGAGGGATAGTTGGACAAGACTCCGACCATCGGCAAGGGCATTGGTCCGTCGAATACAAGGGTAGCGAGTTGGATAAATCGACTGGAATTGTCTTCTTCTAATGCGCCGTCTAGCCTCTCTGCTGCAACTAAGACTGCAATCGCTTCTTCTTTGGACAGCGAGCGAAGGTAGGTTGCCGCGTGAATCGCCCATAACGGGTCGTATAGGACCCACCGGTTAATGCGACTCGGCGTCAGATAAATTGCACGCAGACCGCGGCGCAATTCCCTGTCGCCAGGAAGATTTGGAATTGGCCACCTAAGAGAGCCGCTCGATTCGACCTTGCCTTCATTGAACCGAACGATGCCAAGAGTTGGCATTGAAAGATGTCCGTCGGTTCCGTAGCACCAGATGTAGCCGTCTTGCCAGATGCGAATACGGGAGTCTGCTTTGGTTAGGATGTCGTCGGGTTTGCCGAGCAGACTTTCAACCTGTGAGGGAGTCATTCCGCGCTCAAGCTTTTCGCATTGGCGGTTAAAAGCCTCGCGGCTTAGCGGTGCTTGTACCGTGGCAAAAGCTATAAGGGCCGCGAGCATGGTCAATTTTATGACGTTTTTGAGATAAGTTCGGTACGCGTGAAATTGATCCTGGAGGTTCGAGTCGACCTTACTTTGTCGCGGCGAGCCGCACAAACATCCGATCGCCGCCTATAGGGTTTCGCGAGTTGACATAAGAGGGCAGGGGATTCCGTACGCTTTGGGCGGTTGCCGCCTCCAAGACGTTGTATCGCGAACCTTGGATTGCGGGTTATCTTAGAAACAGGGCTAGGGCGGGGGAGGCGGTTTGTTCGGTTGAGTCGTAGCCGACGTCAGCTAGGAATTGGTTGAATTCGGTTGATGTCTCGGTAGGGACCTGGATGCCGCAGAGGACTCGGCCTCGTTCGGCGCCGTGGTTTCGGTAGTGGAAGAGCGAGATATTCCAGACTCCGTTCAGCCGGTCGAGGAACTCGTTCAAAGCGCCCGCCCGCTCCGGAAAGTCGAAGTGGAAGACTCTTTCGTCGGTGGCCAGAGCGCAGCGGCCGCCGACCATGTGGCGGATGTGGGTCTTTGCCATTTCGTCGTGGGTGAGGTCCAGGACCTCGTAGCCGAGGCTGGTTAATTCTGATTGGAGGGCAGACGACTCCATCTCGTCCCGAACCTGAAAGCCGACGAAGACCACGGCGCGAGAGGCGTCGCCCATTCGGTAATTGAACTCGGTGACGCTTCGGGAACCTAACGAGGCGCATAGCTGGCGGAAGGCGCCTGGCCGCTCGGGAATGGTCACCGCGAAGATCGCTTCGTGGTGCTCGCCGATCTGGGCTCGCTCAGCGATGGTGCGCAGGCGGTCGAAATTTAGGTTGGCTCCCGAAGCAATCGAGACCAGCGTCTTGTCTCGCAAAGATTGCTTTTCCGCATACTGACGAAGGCCGGCGTAGGCCAAAGCCCCGGCAGGCTCCAGCACGGCACGGCGATCCTCGAAAATTTCTTTTACCGCCGCGCAAATCGCGTCGTTGGAGACGACCTCGACGGAATCGACCCAGTTACGGGCGATACGGAAGGTTTCTTCCCCCGGCGTGCGCACGGCGACGCCGTCGGCGAAGAGACCGACTCGGTCGAGCTTCACGCGATGGCCGGCGCCAAGCGACTGGGCCAAAGCATCGCTATCTTCAGGCTCCACGCCAACGATCTTGATGCCGGGCCGAAGCTGCTTCAGCGCCAAGGCGACTCCGGCGATTAGTCCCCCGCCGCCGACGGGGACGAACACGGCGTCGATATGGTCACGGCATTGCTCGTCGATTTCTAGCCCGATCGTCCCCTGGCCGGCGATCACATCCGGGTCGTCGTAGGGGTGAACGAACGCAAGCGAACGCAACGAAGCGATCTCACGGGCATGGGCGTAGGCTTCATCGTAGCTGTCGCCGAAGAGAATCAGTTCCGCGCCGAAGCGGCGGATCGCTTCTTGCTTGATCTCGGGCGCCGTTCGCGGAACGACGATCACCGCGTGAGTTCCTAGCCTTTGTGCGGCCAATGCGACGCCTTGAGCATGGTTGCCGGCGGACGCGGCGATGACTCCACGCTCCAATTCCTCGGCACTAAGCCGCGCGATCCGGCTGAACGCGCCGCGCAGCTTAAAGGAGAAAACCGGCTGCTGGTCTTCGCGCTTCAACAAAACTCGGTTGCCGATGCGGCGCGACAAGACCGGGCAATGGTCGAGCGCGGTACGAATCGCCACGTTGTAAACCGCCGACGAACGCATGCGCCGAAGATATTCCGGCGGGGTCAACAGTAAGGCTTCGGAAGGGGTGACGTTCATGGTTATCGTAGCGCCACCGCTCGGTCTTCGACGGTTGCGGAATAGGGGCCATTACCTCGCAGGTTGATTGGCGTTTCAAAGAGTTCAGAAAGGTTCTCGGACGTCATCACATCCTCGCGGGGACCGTCGCAGAGGATGCGTCCGCCTCTCAACATGACCACGCGGTCGATCTCGGGGACGATCTCTTCGAGGTGATGCGTCACAAGAACAAGCCCGGTTCCGGCGGCCCGGAGTCGCGAGAGCATGCGCAAAAGCGAATGCGCACTGACGATGTCCAGGCTCGTCGTTGGTTCGTCGAGTAGCAAAGTGGACGGTTTGTGCGCCAATGCCCGGGCGATCAAAACCCGGCGCCCTTCACCGGACGACAAGGAACCACAAACACGATCCGCCAGGTGAGAAGCATCGGCCGCCGCTAACGCCTCGTACGCCAGTGCCAAGTTGCGCTCATTCGACTCGTCGTAGTAGAGCGCCAGCTTGCCGTTGAACCCGGCGATCACTGCGTCCGTGACGGAAGTTTCGGGTGGAATCGCCGCTTGCAAATCGTTCGTCACAATGCCGAGGGCACTGCGCAGTTCGGAAACATCCCATCGCTCTCGTCCGAGAATTCGCATCGAACCCTGACGTGCCTTCGGATACAGCTCACGATCGATCAACTTGACCAGGGTCGATTTACCGCACCCATTCGGACCCAAAATCGCCACGTTCTCACCAGCTTCGATCGTGAGGTTCACGCGATCGAGCGCGACCCGGTCGCCCCGTAGGACGGAGACGTTGCGAAGCTCAAGCAGGGGGGCGGAATTCATTTTCGGGTGAGAAGGAGGAGGCTAAGGAGAAAGCCGACGACGGCCAAAGTGATCGCGACGCCAAGGGCGATAGTCATCGACTGCATCCGCCGATTGAGGGCGTCGACTTGCGAAGAAAGCTCCGATATCTTCGCGCCAGATTCTTCCAAACGGCCCGCGCGGGTCTCCAGATCCTGCATCCACTTGAGCATCTGGCGACGCTCTTGGGCGGGAGCCAGAGCGATAGCGGAGAGCTCATGCCGTTCGCACTCGACCAGATCTTCGACTTCCTTCGCCGACAAACCTATTGCCGACAAATCTTTCGAGAACTGGTTCAGCAGCCGCTCGAAGTGGGGCGCGACCGAGTCGTCTCCAAGGTTCCGAGCCGCCTCGGTCGTATCCGCGGCCAGCCGGCGAATCCTAGCTTCGACTTGACTGACACGCCCGGCATCCTTGGTCGCCCAGGGAAGCCGGTTGAGGATGGCCTTGCCCGCCCTCGCCGCCGCATCAACGACAAAACCTTCGATCAGCGGGGCGAGGACGGGGAGGGGCATATTTACTTGGCCTTGAGGAACGGCATCATCGCGCGAAGCTTCTTGCCGACTACTTCCAACGGAAGTTTGGATTCTTCTTCGCGATACTTGTTCATATTCGGATAGCCGGCCTCGCTCTCGGCGATCCAGTTCTTGGTAAATGTCCCGTCCTGGATGTCGCTGAGGAGCGCCTTCATGGCTTCCTTGCTTTGCTGGTTGATTACCTTTGGTCCCGCGGTGTAGTCGCCCCACTCCGCCGTCTCCGAGATGGAGTAGCGCATGTAGGTGAGTCCGCCTTCGTAGAGGAGATCGACGATCAGCTTGGTCTCGTGCAGGCACTCGAAGTAAGCGGCCTCCGGCTGATAGCCGGCGTCCACCAACGTCTCGAAGCCCGCCTTGATGAGGGCGGAGAGTCCGCCGCAGAGGACGGCTTGCTCGCCGAAGAGGTCGGTCTCGGTCTCTTCCTTGAACGTGGTCTCGAGGATGCCGGCTTTGCCGGAGCCGATTCCCCAAGCATAGGAGAGGGCGCGCTCCTTGGCTTGGCCGGTGGCGTCTTGGTACACGGCGACGAGGGCGGGCATGCCGGCTCCGCCGACGTACTCGGCGCGAAGGCGGTGACCGGGGCCCTTCGGCGCGACCATCGCTACGTCGACGTTTGCCGGCGGCTCGATCAGCTTAAAGTGGATGTTGAGGCCATGGGCGAAGAGGAGGAGCTGGCCGTCTCGCAAGTACGGCGCGACGCCCTCGGCATAGATGTGCCGCATAGGAACGTCGGGGGTGCAGAACATGAGGACGTCCGCCCACGGGGTGGCTTCGGCGACGGTGGGGACTTCGAAGCCATCGGCCTCGGCCTTAGCGCGAGTCTTACTTTCCGCATGCAGCGCAACGCGGACTTCGACGCCGCTATCCCGCAGGTTTTGCGCATGGGCGTGGCCCTGCGATCCATAGCCGATGATCGCTACCTTGCTGGTTTTGATCAAGTTTGCGTCGATATTCTGTTCGTAATAAATGGTTGCCATTAGGTTTGTTTGATGGGTTGGCGTTAAAAAGCCGGGTCGGTTTCGAGAGAGATCATGAACGACAAAGGGGTCGGAAAATCCGACCCCTCCGTTCCATCAAACTCGCATGGCGACCAGTCCGGAGCGGACGACCTCCGTGACGCCGTAGGGCGTAAGCGCGGAGATAAGCCGCTCGATTTCGCGGGGGCTGGACGAGATTTCGATCACGAAGCCCGTGCTGGAGGCGCGGGGGGTGCGAGCATAGAATTCGCCGGCGATCTGGAAGACCGCGTCGCGATTCTCGACCGTCGGTTCGACGCGGATGAGGGCGAGCTCTCGCTCTACCGCGTTCTCCGCCTGCAAGTCCTCGACCGAGACCACGTCGATCAGCTTATCGAGCTGTCTCAGACATTGGTAAAGGTCGCTGTCGTCGCCCCGGACCACGAGAGTGAGGCGAGAGAACCCTTCCTGCTCGCAGTCGCCCGCGTTCAGAGAGGCGAGCGAGAAGCCGCGTCGGCGGAACAGAGAGACGAGCCGGTTCAGCGTTCCCGCCTCGTTCTGCACGAGGGCGGTGATCGTGTGTTGGTGGATGCCGGTATCCAACGGGTCCTTCAACAGCGCGCTCACTTGCTTACCTCCGCCAACTCAGGCTTCGGCAGCGCGGGGTCCATGACGAGGTTATCGTTCGTCATGCCGGCGGCAACCATCGGGAAGACGTTCTCTTCCATCTCGACGACGAACTCGCAGAGGGTCGGCCCCTCGTGCTCCCGCGCCGCCTTGATGGTGGCGGCGAGATCCTCGCGGCGCGAGCAGCGGAAGAATTTCACTCCGTAGGCGTCGGCGAGCTTGCCATAGTCGGGGCTGCCCATCGCCACATGGCTGTAGCGATTATCGTAGAACAGCTCCTGCCACTGGCGGACCATGCCAAGGAAGCCGTTGTTGATGAGGCAGATATTGACGTCGAGCTTGTTCTCGACCGCGGTCTGCAGCTCTTGGAGGGTCATCTGGAAGCCGCCGTCGCCGACGACCGCCCAAACCTCCATATCCTGCCGGGCGAATTTCGCGCCCATCGCGGCGGGGAGGCCAAAGCCCATCGTGCCGAGGCCGCCGCTGGTGACCCAGTTCTTTGGCTCGCGGAATTTGTAGAGCTGAGCCGTCCACATCTGGTGCTGGCCGACGTCGGTGGAGACGATCGCCTCACCGCGGGTCGCGTCGTTGATCTCCTTCAATACGTGGCGGGCAAGGAACTGCTTGGTCCCC
>Ga0105239_10010615_pt1 | contig 10303 bp, 7 predicted proteins | sample KBSC44metaG_FD_92761 | JGI IMG/M metagenome (GOLD analysis project Ga0105239, IMG submission 92761) | Corn rhizosphere microbial communities from Kellogg Biological Station, Michigan, USA - KBS C4-4 metaG | ecosystem: Host-associated > Plants > Roots > Rhizosphere > Soil | place: Michigan, USA...
GATGTTCCGCTGGTCTTTGACCAGGTCGTAGTTGCCGACGCTGCGGAAAGAGTTGTTGAGAAGGTAGCAGTCGAGGTCGCCGTCGTGGTCATAATCAAAGAAGACGGCGTGTGTCGAGAGCCCTGTATTGGCCAGCCCGTATTGTGCCGCGCTGTCGGTAAAGGTGAGGTTGCCGTTGTTGATGAAGAGCTGGTTGGCGCGGTGGCTGCCCTTCATATCGCCGGACTTGCAGACATAGATATCCATGAGGCCGTCGCCGTTGACGTCGGCAAATACCACCCCCGTAGACCAGACGCCCTCGCTGGTGACGCCGGCTTTTTCCGTAATGTCCTCGAACTGGAAATGCCCTTTGTTCAAATAGAGCCTGTTGGAGCCCTGGTTGCTGCAGAAGAAGAGATCTGGAAGGCCGTCGTTGTTGATATCGCCGGCGCCGACACCTCCGCCGTTGTAGAAATTGCGGAAGGTATACATATTGAACTCTTCCGAGAACCGGAGGTTATTTGCAAAGCGGATGCCCGTCGAGTCAGCGGGCAGCAGGGAAAATAAAGTAACTGGCCGTCGCGCGCCATGATCGGTACACGCGACAGCCAGTAATAGAGTACATACAACAGTGGTTAGTGAGCGGAACATGGAAACTAAATATCGCCGGACCAGGGATAATTGCTTTGCTTTATGACCTTGAGGGCCCCCTGGCCCGGCGATATTGTGAAAAGATATAAAAGAATTATCATGGCCCTAGTATCCCGGGTTTTGCTTGAGGTTCTTATTGGCATTCAGCTGTGCATCGGGGAGTGGCAGGATGTTCACGTGGTTGATGCCGTGAGGACCCAGGTTGTCGACGGGGTCGGCATCGTGGAATCTCCAGGCGTCGTTGAATACGCCAAAACGGATCTGGTCCTGTCTTCTCCATCCTTCGAAGAACATTTCTCTGCCGCGTTCGGCCAGGAAGCTGGCGGCAGACAATGACGCGTACGGATCGACGCCACCGTGTACTGTCCTGATCTGGTTGACGATGGCGAGGGTATAGGGATCGTTCCAGTTGTTGCTCTTGCGGGCGGTAGCTTCGGCCCTGGTGAGCAGGATGTCGGCATACCGGAAGATGGCGTAGTCGTTGTCCTGATCCTGGGTCATGCCTGAGTAGAAGCCCCATTTGGCGATGCGCGCCCCGGACTGGCGCCAGGCTGTGGGCTGCAGTTCGTTGATATAGGGCGTGAAGACGATGGGTGCGCCGTTGGGATCGCCTGCGAATCCGGGTCCACTCTTTTCGTAGCCATTGTCCAGCAGCGTATCGCTAGTGCCCTTGCCGAACTGCAGTCCGACGCGGAAATTGGTGAGACGCTTGTCAAGCGTGCCCCTGACGCTGTCGCCTGCCGGATCTGTCCCGATAACCTTTCCGACGGGTCCCGGGTTTGCGACAGTATCGATATAGGAATTATAAAATTCCTGGATGCTGGCAAATCCGTTCCACGGTTGGCCATTCATGTTAAAGGTTTTCTGGTTGAGACCGTTGAGGGTCATCATACAAATATTGTTTCCTTTCTCATGGACGTGGTCATAAGGAATGGTGAATATGGTCTCGGGCACGCCCTTGTTGCTCTTGGAAAAATTGTCGGCGTAGTTTGGCGTCAGCGTATAGAGACCCGAGTTGATAAGGGTGTCGCAGGCGGCGATGCATTTGTCCCACTGGGGCGTCCCGGTATAGATCTGGGCATTCAGGTAGAGCTTGGCCAGGGCGGCCCAGCAGGTATAGGCGTTGACGCGGCCGTAGGTGGTCTCGTCGGCCGGACCGGTGTGCGGAAGGATAGAGGCGACGGCCAGCAGCTCTGATTCGACCAGTGCATACACCTGGTCGCGTGTGCTGTTGGCGGGAGGCGTTGTGGAAGAGAAATCGATGGTTATCGGCACATTGCCATACCAGTCCAGCAGCCACAGGTAGTAGATGGCGCGCAGTCCCCTCAACTCGGCAGTATACTGCGGGATCTTGGAGTTGGTATGTTTGGCGAGTGTGGCGATCAGCTGGTTGCAGGTGTTGACGCCCTTATAACAGAAATTCCAGCCGTTGATGGGATCGGGATCGGTGGACTGCACCTTGTGCTGGGTCAGGCGCACCCAGCGGCCGCCGTCGCCCCAGTCCGGGCCCCGGGTCGGGACGACACATTCGTCGGACATCACTTCGTTGATGGGGATAAGGTGGTTGTTGCTGGCGATGCCCGAAAGATTGGCATAGGCGGCGCCGACTGCGGAGGACAGCTCGGCATCCGTGTTGTAAAAGTTGTCTCCGTTGACCGTATCATAAAGGTATTTGGTCTCGTCCAGCTTTGTACACGACCCGAAGACGGCCAGCAGCAGCAGGACGGTCAACCGGGGGATAGTATTATGTTTCATGTTTTGCATGATTAATGTTTCGAATTAGAATCCTAGATTGACGCCGAGTGTAAAGGACCGGGTGAGGACCCAATTCTCTCTTCTATCGATGCCTGGCGCGAGGATGTTTGCCGGGGCGACGCTCTGGTCGGCATAACGCACTTCGGGATCTGCGCCGGTATAGCCGGTGATCACAAAGAGATTGTAGCCGGTGAGGTAGACCCGCAGACTCCTGAACCCTCCGGAAGGACTGCCTTCTTTTCTCAAGGGCAGGTTGTAGGCGATGGTGGCGTTGTCTAACTTGACAAAGCTGGCCTTCTCCACGAACAGGCTGCTGAAGAGCTGGGCGTCTTTCAGATCGGGATTATAGTATTTGGTCTTGACGACATTGTATACGGAGGCTACTGTAGGATTTTCGTAGAAGGCGCGATAGGTGTTGATCAGCTGGTGACCAAAGGCGCCGCGGAAGAAGATGTTGAGATCAAAATTGCGGTACTTGAAGGTATTGGTCCAGCCCATTTCAAATTTCGGGAGACCGTTGCCGATGATGGTCCTAAAGCTGTTGTCACCTACGACGGTATTTCCCTTTCCGTCGTCGAAAAGGTATTTCCCGTTCTTGTCCACTCCTCTATATACGGCCTGGTAGAAAAGGCCGATCGGCTGGCCTTCCATGGCCCTTGTGATCTGGGTGGCCTCCTGGCCCGGGCTGCCGAGATTGGAAGCGCCGACGTATGAGCCTGCCAGTTTTTGGTCCAGGTGTGTCAGCACCACGTGTGCGCGGGAATAATTGACACTTGTAGTCCAGGTGAATCTTTTCTGCCGGATGACGTCGTAGTTGACCAGGGCTTCAAATCCATTGCTTTGGAGTGTACCGATGTTCTCCCAGCCTGTAGGTACGAGAGCCGGTGGTGAGGGAACGTTTACGTTGAATATCAGGTTGGAGGTCGTACGGCGGAAATAGTCTAAAGTACCGCTGAGCCGGTTGTCAAAAGCGGCAAAATCGAGGCCGATATCGGTCTCTGCCTTTTTCTCCCATTTCAGGTCGGGATTGGCATTCTGATTCGCTCCATAGGTAAAACCGTACTGGTCGTTGCCGGCGTAGTATTGTCCGGAAACCGTCAGCGTCGGCATTGATAAATAAGAATATGGCGGGAGGCTGCCGGTGACGCCATAGCTGGCCCGGAGCTTGAGGGAATTCACCCCGGGTATGTCTGTGATGCGGGCAATGTCCAGGCCGCCGCTGACGGCGGGAAAATTACCCCACTTATTATTGGGTCCGAATTGTGTGGAGCCCTCGCGGCGGAGACTGGCGGCCAAAAAGGCAAAATTCTTATAGTTGGCGGTGATCCGGCCAAAGAAGGCGATCAGCCTGCTGGCGTTCTTGAAGCTCTTGATCGTAGCCAGTCCGGAGGTGACGTCCAGCGCGGCGGAAATATCGCCGCTGGCCGCGTCGGTGACAAAATTACCAGCTCCTTCATAGTTGCCGTTGTTCTGGAAGTCCTGGTAGGAGTAGCCGGCGATGGCGCCCAGGTCCAGGTCATTGAACTTGTGCTGATAGCTGAGGGTATTTTCATACAGCCGGTTGTACGCCTGGGCTGTTTGTAATATTTTGTAACCATGCCGACTAAAGCCGTTGTTGTTGTTGGGATCGAAGCCCCGGTTTGCGAAGGCATGTATCGGGGAATATCTGTCCGAGTCAGAGCTGATCGTCTGCTGGGCATATCGCACCAGGAATTTCAGCCCCTTGATGATCTCGTATTCGGCGGAGCCTGCAATATTTTGTCTTCGCATTGTCACCTGGTTGGAATTTTGGACGAGCAGGGCGACGGGATTGGAATAGTCGGTGGCCTGGACCTCGAACCAGCCGCCGCCGGCGAGGTCATTGGCGCTGCCGACCGGAACGTGTATCGGCGAGGTCGGGTTATAGATGGTAGCGAATTCAAAAGCGTTGGGGAATCCCACTTGCGATACGCGCCGGGTAGTGTTCAGTTGGACGTTAAAGACCAGCCTGTCATTGAGGGCTTTGTGCTGGAGGTTGAGACGGGCGTTCAGCTGGTTGTAGCCGGTAGTGATGGCGATTCCCTCTCCGTTGCGGTAGTTGACTGAGACGTTATAGTTGGTGTGTCCATCGCCCCCGGACAGAGAGATATTGTGGGCATGGGTGATGCCCGTATGGGTGATGGCTTTGTTCCAGTCGGTAGTGGCGCCGTAGTCGGTGCCTGCGCCGCTGGATCTCAGAAGGTCGCGATACTCGGAGGCGGTCATATGCTTGGTAAACCGGGCCCCTTTCTCTGCGGTGACTGAGCCGCTGTAGGCCACCTGTGGGCCCTGGCGGCTGCCGGACTTGGTGGTAATGATGATAACGCCGGCCGAACCGCGGGTGCCGTAGATGGCCGCGGAGCTACCGTCCTTTAGTACGTCCATGCTGGCGATGTCGTTGGGGTCGACGGAATTGATGTCGGCGCCGATCTGTCCGTCGATGACGATGAGGGGCGAAGTGTTGGCGCCGAGGGTCGACAGGCCGCGGAGGCGGATTGTAAAGCCCGCGTTGGGGTCGCCGCCGGGTTTAGCGATGGAGAGGCCGGCGACCTTGCCTTGCAGCAGCTGCGAGACGTCGCTGATATTGCCTTTGTTGAACTGTTCTGCGTCTACGCGCGTGATGGCGCTGGTAATCTCTCTTTTCTTCTGGGTGCCATAGCCGACGACGACGACTTCATTCAGGGCGGCGTTGAGCGGTGTTAGCCGGACGTCGATGGTGGTCCGATCGCCGACGGTCATTTCCTGTCCCTGGTAGCCTACGTAGCTGAAGACGAGGACGGAGGTTTTGGATGGTACAGAGATGGTGAAGGAGCCGTCTGAGCTGGTGGCAACGGTAGTTGTGGAGCCTTTAACGGAGACGGTGACGGCGCCGAGCTGGACGCCGGTGTTGTCTGTCACCTTGCCGGTGACGTGTATCGGCCCCTGGGCCAGGATGTTGCTGGCAAATAGCAATGTCAGGCCCATTAAAATCATGTGTGTTGATTTTAGCAGCGGGTGCATAAGCTTGTATTTGGTTATAATTGACGAAAACGGGTGAATGGCCGTATCAAGCAAGCGGTTGATGTGCTTCGGGGGTGATTACGAGCTGGAACGGAAAAAGGGGAAAGTTGTAGCAGGCGGTGGTGCCATGATGGTGATAGGTTGCATGAGCAATCGTTTTGAATGGATGATTCGACAATAGCAATCTCTACAAATGTCAAACAAACATTTATATTATTTCTTAAAAAAAACCTGTTCCGGACTGCAGAACAGTGTGTATTAAAGACTTGTTAAAAATAGAGATTTTTTATATAAAAACAATCGATTGCATTGACGAGGATTTTGGCCGGCGGAGGTGAAATCGACATAAGATATTAGTTATTAACTGACTATATGGGAATGTAAAAGGGGATATTTTTTTAAATATTTATTAATTATATATTTATATATATGAAATATAGTTATTTATGTTTTAGCGTTTAGCAGGTTTTGAGGGGCTCGGTCGCAGCCGGATGGGAGCGGTTGGTTTTTTGGGGGTGAAGGCTCTCGTGGCAGGGCGGTTGCGGCGGTTCACGTTTTTAGGTAATTGGCCGGCGGGGGGCTTGTTTTTTTGGGGGGAAGGTGTGATAGTGGTGGTTGGCGCGCCGTGGACTAGCGCCGCCGGTCTGCTATTGCTGTTTGGTGGCCGGCGCCTTGTGGAAGATGAGTACCTCTACGCGCATGTTGGCGTGCATTTCTTCGGCGGTGACGGGGTGGGCGAATTTTGAACGTGTGTTGCCCATGCCCTTGTAGGAGAGATGGGATGGGTCGAAGCCTTCGTCGACGAGTATGTCGTAGATGAGTTTGGCGCGTTTGATTGATAGTTTGAACAGCGGGTCGTTGGGTTCGGTGACGGGCTGGGTGGAGTTGCAGAAGCCGTCGACCTCGATGTAGTCGGATCTGTATTGACGGAGTACCTGGATATAACGGGGGAGGAACGTACGGGAAGATTCGGTGAGGATGGCCTGGTCTTCGTAGAAGTTGATGTCTTTTAGGGTGATGACGGAGTCGGGTCTTCCGGCGGTGGAGGTGTCGGTGGGGGGAGTGGTGCTGGGCGTAGGGGGTGTGTTGGCTGGGGCGGCCGGGTAGCTTCTTATCACAACTACTCTGCGATTGACGCTGTCGCCGCCTTCTGTCTGCTCGCGCTCTCCTACCGCAAAAATTACCGTTGGGATGTGGTGGGAGCCTGTGAAGGTGGCTACCTGTTGTGCCCTTCGCATGGAGAGCGACTGGTTATACGACGACGTACCCACCGTATCTGTGTACCCGCTGACGAACAGGGTATCTGTCGCGGGATTTACCCGGCGGATAAACGCGTCCAGCCTGGCGGCCTCTTCCTGACGCAGCCCGTGCTGATCAAATGTAAAATATACAGTAAGCGTATCGCGCGAGCGACGTTGCGCGCGGGCGGCCAGTGTGACTGCAAGAAAAACACCAATACAAGCCAAGGCTCTCATACCCGAATTTAGTAAAATTGCCGATATGATCCGGGGGCTTGCGGGTGCGGGAAGAGCGGCATATATTTACAGAAGGGATGGAACGAAATTCGTCTGATCTGAAGAATGATCTAAGAAAATGAACCCGGCGACAAACCGGAGTCGAGTCTATTTGTTAGAACCGGAGGTCGGTGTTTTTGACCGGTGACTGGTATTACAATTAATGGTTGGGGTTAGTAGTGTTGGAACGACTTGATGCCGCTAAGGAAAGAGGAAGGAAAAAATAGAATATTTTCACGGTTTGGAGTTTTGGCCAAACTGCAAAATATATGAGCATACAGCTAAGATCGGTTGCTCCGGCACCTGCGTTGGATCGGTTCGTCCAGAGTATCTGGATGATGGAGAACGCATCGGAAAGGGACATCGAGGCGACGGTGCTGCCCGATGGGATGGTGGACCTGTTCCTGGTGAAAGTCGGGGACGGCGCCTTCCGGATACTGCTGAAAGGGGTCGATATCGAGCCCTCTCCTATTGTCGTCGAGGCGAGGACGAAGATGTTCGCGATCAGTCTGAGGCTCCCCACGGTGGAGTATTTGTTGCAGGCGTCGGTTGCCGATATCGTGAATATAGCGAGGGTGATGCCCGAGGGTTTTTGGGGATTTGGACCGGAAGACCTGGGGGATTTTGGTCGTTTTTGCCGGAAGGCGGTGGATGTGGTGGGCGCCGCAGGGGGGAAGACCGCGCATGGGCAGGTAACTCCAGCAGACACCCGTAAGAGAGAGCTTTTCGACCTGATCTACTCATCGAACGGCCAGATGTCGGTGAAGGAACTATCCGAAAAGGTCTTCTGGAGCTCGCGACAGATCAATCGGTATTTCAATCAGCAGTTCGGGCTGTCGCTAAAAACGTATTGCGGCATATTACGTTTTAGGGCATCTTTTGAGCATATTAAGGCGGGCAAACTATTCCCGCAAGAGAATTTTTTTGACCAGTCACATTTCATAAAGGAGGTGAAACGTCTCTCCGGCGTCCTGCCAAAGGACCTCCGACAAAACAAGAACGGCCGATTTTTACAATTCTCCGCCTTGCCTGAAGGGTAGCTTTGTGTCATGAAAATAGCCATCATTGGTGGAGGGCCTGGCGGGCTCACGCTGGCCAGGCTGCTACAGCAAAAGGGTGTGGAAGTAAAAGTATATGAAAGGGACGCTGACCGCAACGTGCGTATCCAGGGCGGCGCGCTCGACCTGCACGACGATTCGGGGCTTGCGGCCTTGAGGGTCGCGGGTCTGCTCGACGTTTTTAAGGCGGGTTATAGGCCGGGCGCCGACAAGATGATCATCATGGATGCGGATGGAAACATTTATTTCGACCAGCACGAGGAAGAAGATCGCTACGATTTTGGAGACCGGCATTTCCGGCCGGAGATCGATCGCGGACCGCTGAGAGATATCCTGTTGGACTCTTTGATACCGGGTACTGTTGTATGGGATAGCTATATTTTATCAATTGCCCCTGCAGGAGCGGGATGGCAGATCAATTTTGCGAGCGGTGATACCGCCGCGGCTGACATTGTTATCGGCGCTGACGGGGCCAACTCGAGGATCAGGCCCCATGTGACGGCTGCGACTCCGGTATGGGCCGGCGTAACAATGATCGAGGCATCGGTGAAACACCCGGAGAAGACAGCGCCCCTTATCAATGCCCTGCTCAGGGGCGGGAAGATATTCGCCTATGGCGACGCAAAGACCCTTATTGTCAGTGGGAAAGGAGACGGGACCCTGGGATTTACACTGAGCTTCCCCTCCGACGAGGACTGGGTCAGCACGTCCTGCCCCGACCTGAACGATCACCTGCAGGTACGGGACTGGTTCAGGCAGGCCTTTCCGGAGTGGGGCGGCATCTGGCAGGAATTATTGGAGGCCGATGACACGATCTTTATTCCCCGGCCTCAGTATTGTATGCCACTGGACCTGCACTGGGAGGCGAAGCGCAATATCACGCTCATCGGAGACGCGGCGCACTGGATGCCGCCTTTTGCGGGCGAGGGTGTGAATATGGCGATGCTGGATGCGCTGCAGCTGAGCGAGAGTCTGATGGGTAGAGGGGCCGAGGACCTACAGGAGGCGATCGGTCACTACGAGGCACAGATGTTCAGACGATTTGCCGAAGTTGGACGGATGACGATGGAGAACACCAGGTGGATGCATCAGCCGGGGGCGCTTGAGAAGATGCTGGAGATGTTCGAGAGATAGGTGATTGAAGCCTATCTTTATCGTCCAAATACTTCCCGTATATGCGCATATGGTTGCTTTTATTAGGAATATACTGTACAACAACGGTGTCCGCCCAGTCTTATTTTCTCCTGGTCGGCACCTACACCAATAAAGGTAGCAACAATGCGACGTCTCCGCAAGACAGCACGGGGAGCAAGGGCATTTATCTGTATCGCTGGGACGCCGCCGCGGGGCACGCCAGCCTGCTCAGTCATACCGAAGGAGTGGTAAACCCCTCGTATCTGGAGATCGCTGCCGACGGGCAGCACGTATACGCGGTGACGGACAGCAGGACGCAAGCCATTGGCAGCGTCAGCGCCTTCCGGCTCGACCGGGAGAAGGGGCGGCTGGAATTTATCAATAAAATGCCCAGTGGCGGGGCGAATCCAGTCTATGTCGCGGTGCATCGCAGCGGGCGCTGGGTCGCGGTAGCCAATTATACCGGAGGGAACCTGGCCGTATTGCCGACTGGTAGCGGGGGAGCTCTGTTGCCTTATGCGCAGCTGGTGCAGCATACGGGTCATAGCGTCAACCCGACCCGGCAGGACAGGTCGCACGTCCATTCGGTGGTCTTCTCGCCGGATCTCCGCAACCTCTACGCGCAGGACCTGGGTGAGGATTCGGTGGACGTCTTTCAGTTGAATTCGGCGACGCAGCAGCCGATGCAAAGCACGGAAAAGATCGCCACCACGCCCGGCAGCGGCCCGCGACACCTGACCTTTCATCCAAACGGCAGGTATGCCTACCTGGTAGAAGAGATGGGCGGGTGCGTGGACGTATACCGCTGGTACCCCGGCACGGGACACCTGCAGCTGCTGCAGCGTATCGCCACGCATCCCGATACGGCAAAGGGGCCGTTCCGTAGCGCCGACCTGCACGTGTCGGCGGACGGCCGCTTCCTTTATGTAACTAACAGGGAATCGGAGAGTAATATCACCACTTTCTCCGTCGACGCGGATAAGGGAACGCTGCGAACCATCGGATATACTTCAGTGTTGGGTAAGGAGCCGAGGAATTTTACGCCCGACCCGACGGGCCGTTATCTTTTGGTTGGCAACCAGGATAGCGATGAGGTGGTGATCTTTAAAATTGATAAAGAGACCGGACTTCCGCATCCGACCGGTGAGCGGATAAAGGTACCGTCGCCGACTTGTTTGAAGATGGTGGAGTGAA
>Ga0105239_10010618_pt1 | contig 10302 bp, 9 predicted proteins | sample KBSC44metaG_FD_92761 | JGI IMG/M metagenome (GOLD analysis project Ga0105239, IMG submission 92761) | Corn rhizosphere microbial communities from Kellogg Biological Station, Michigan, USA - KBS C4-4 metaG | ecosystem: Host-associated > Plants > Roots > Rhizosphere > Soil | place: Michigan, USA...
ATTTCTAAAAGAACATCTCTGTTTGTCTGACGTCCGGCCAAATCCTGGAGGCGGTTTTTAAGTTGGCCGAATTCGTCGCGGTAAGAACGCAATGTCTCCCTCCAGGCATTGCATTCCTTTGATAGCTGTGCGATATCTGTAGTTACCATGGGAGAAAATTTAAGTGAATAAATAAATTAAAGAGCTTCTTAATGATTGGTAAGGGGGTGGACCGATGTGATAATCTAATTTAGTAAAGATTTGTTGAAAAAAACGGGGAAACACATTAAAAATTATCAGGGATGTGTATGATTCTGATCATTACCCTAATCCGTAACTTATGGCGGCCCATGGAAATACTTTAACGAATTGTAATTCATTTCTTTAAATTCACCTGCTTATTTTAGCAAGCTTACGCAAAGGACTTCAAGTTTGCCTTTGAAGGCAACATTATGAACCTTACATTTGCCGTTCACGCCAATGATCAGTCAGCAAACCATACAGCAGATACTCAGCCGCATAGATATTATTGAAATTGTAGGCGGCTTTGTAAAATTGAAAAAGCGGGGCGCCAATTATCTGGGCCTTTGTCCTTTTCATGGCGAAAAAACGCCTTCTTTTACCGTGTCTCCCGCCAAGGAAATTTACAAATGCTTTGGTTGCGGCCGTAGCGGCAATACGATCAGCTTTATCATGGAGCATGAAAAATACTCCTATGTTGAGGCGCTGAAATGGCTGGCTGCCAAATACAATGTAGAAGTAGAAGAAACAGCTGTAAGCCCTGAAATGAAACAAATTCAGCTTACAGCCGACAGCTTATATATCATCAACAGCTTCGCACAACAGTATTTTACCAAAACCCTTTTTGAGCACGACGAAGGGCTCGATATCGGTTTAAGCTACCTGAAAGAAAGAGGTTTCAGAGAAGATATTATCACCCGTTTTCAATTGGGCTACTGTTTACAGAGCCGCGATGCATTTGTAAAAACTGCACTGGCTGCACAGTATAGTCTGGAGTATCTGCAAAAAAGCGGACTGGTAGTAGTGCGCGATGATAAACCGCTCGACAACTATCGCGGACGTATTATTTTTCCTGTACATAATCAAACGGGTAAGATCATAGGTTTTGGCGCCCGTATCATTGGTAAAAATGATAAAGCACCGAAATACATCAACACGCCTGAAAATGAAGTGTACATAAAAAGTAAAATACTCTACGGTACTTACTTCGCCCGGCAGGCTATTGATAAATATGATGAATGCCTGCTTGTAGAAGGTTATACAGATGTAATCTCTTTACATCAGGCGGGTATTGAAAACGTAGTAGCATCCGGTGGCACATCGCTTACGATAGATCAGTTACGGCTGATTAAAAAATATACCAACAACCTCACCATTATTTACGATGGCGATGCAGCGGGCATTAAGGCGGCTTTGCGCGGTCTTGATATGGCGCTGGAAGAAAGTTTGAATGTAAAGCTGGTGCTGATACCTGATAAAGAAGACCCCGACAGCTATGTAAATAAAGTGGGCGCTGCCAGCTTCAGAGAGTTTGTTGATAAGAACAAGAAAGACGTTATCTTATTTCAGCTGGAAGTTCAGATGAAAGATGCCGGCAACGACGCGAACAAAAAAGCAGCCGTTGTAAACCAGGTAGCGGAAACGATTTCGAAGATCAATAAGCTGGAAGATTTTACGAAACAGCAGGACTATATAAAAAAATGCGCTGAACTGTTGCGCATTGAAGAAAGCGGCCTTGTAGCGCTGGTAAATAAATTCATTCGCGAAAAATTAGCGAAAGAAGAAAGTAAGTTACCGGTAGGGAATGAACAGTATTATGAAGATAATTCCCAAAAGGGAGCAGCCTCCGGTTATACCGATGAAACCTTTAACCTGATCTTCAAAGACGAGATGCAGGAAAAAGCGCTGATAAAAGTATTGCTGGAACATGGCATGCAAGACTGGGACGGTACGCAGAAAATAGCCGATTACATTTTAAATGAGGGAGCGATCGTTGAGGAAATGATCGAAAATATTACGGTGACCAGAATTCTGCAGCTATACCGCGAGATGCTGGCAGAACATAAAGAGCCGACAGATAAGGACTTTATTTTTTCGCAGGAGAATGATGTCAGTACGCTGGTGGTTTCCATTTTAAATACTCCCTATGAGCTGAGCGCGCACTGGGATGCCGAAAGACAGGCATTTGCCTCGCTGGAACAGGGATTCAGAAAATACATGGGTATCGAGTATAAACATAAACCTTTGGTGAAAGAAGAAAAAGGGTTTAAGGATGATGTACTGTCAACGCTGCAATATCTTAAGCTGAAGAAAATTAAAAGGCTGCTGGAAGAAAACCAAATAGAACTCCAGGCTGCTAATACCTATCAGAAATTCCTTGAATTGCTGCAGCCTCATATGCATATCAAGGAAATGGAAATGGAGATAGCGAAATTAACAGGAACGGTGTTTAAGAAGTTATAAGCCGGCCGCTTTTACCTGCTGCGGCGGACGAATATTGATTGTTGCATGATCGTTTATATGAAGTATTTTATCAATAATGTATGCCGTAGAATGATCTTCGATGTAGGGAATAATTTTTATTTCGCACCCCATCTTTTTTAATAAAGGCACTTCACTGATACCGCTTTCGGTATAGTTGCCTCCCTTTACAAAAATATCAGGGCGTAATGCCTGTATAAGACGTGATGCATTCACTTCATCGAACGACACAAGATAATCTACTGATTGCAATCCGGCCAGCACCGTAATACGGTCTTCGAGATTATTGATCGGGCGCCCCTCTCCTTTGAGTGTGCGGATGCTTGTATCGCTGTTAACACCTACGATCAGTACATCACCTGCTTCTCTTGCCTGATTTAATAATGCGATATGCCCTTTATGAAGAATGTCGAAACAGCCATTCGTAAATACTACCTTTTTGTGTTGCTTTTTCAGTTCCTTTACCAGACTCACCAAACGATCAAGCGTGGTAAATTTCGGTTCGGGCATAAAGCAGGAAATGAGTTCGTGATTGGTGCATATTGCAGTGCCGCTTTTTTGTACTACGATAGCTGCCGCTGCAGCAGCTATTTCAGCTGCCTGGCAGGCATTCACCTTACATGCGAGCGCCAGCGCAAATGCACTGGTAAATGTGTCACCTGCGCCAATGGTTTTGGCATTATCGCGTGGCACACAGGGAATGTGATGCGGCGATTTTCCTTTTTCGAACAATAGTACGCCATCTGTATCAAGCGTAACGGCTGCTATACGGGCGCCGCTTAATTTTAAAACCTCATTGCCCATCGATGACAGAAAAGCTACTCTGTTTGCAGCCGGCGCCTTTTTAATACCCAGCAGTTGCAGGGTTTCTCCATAATTAGGTTTTACAGCCTCGGGTTCCAGTGTGCAATAACGACCAACGTCTTTAGCATCGGCAATCAATGGCTTCGAACGGGATGCGGTAATGTGTTTAATGCCTTCGATGACGGGCTGGTTCAAAATACCATATCCGTAATCTGAAAAAATAATAGCATCCATTTGCGGATACAGCACGGCAAACCGTTCGAGCAACGCTTTTACATAAGGTGCTGTTATATCGGTTGCCGTGCCTTCATCCGTTCGCAGCAGAATATTTGAAGATGCTATAATACGTTGTTTGGCAATGGTAGTTCTTGCCTTATCTCTTAAGATATGCTCGGTATGAACTTTATTCCTTCTTAAAACTGTGATCAGTTCCCGTGCATGGCTATCTTTTCCCAATACTGTTAAAAAATACGTTTCTGCGCCAAGCGCAGCAACATTAATGGCAGTATTAGCGGCGCCGCCACACTGGTATGTACGGTCCAGTACGTTGAGTACCAATACCGGCGCTTCGCGGCTGATGCTATCGGTACTGCCGCTGGTATAGGTATCGAGTATTGCATCGCCCACCACCAGCACTTTACAGTTTTTGAAGCTTTGTATCAGTCTCTCAATATTTTCTTCCATAACCTCTCATTTTATTGTTACAGGTTTCATGTTTCAGGTTACAATGGAAACAAGATGCTTCTGCAACTTGTAACATGTAACTTGTAACCTATCTGCTATGGCCATGAGGTTTCCAGCATAGGCAATACCATTACTTCGGGAATAACACTTCCGCCGGGTTGACATAAAACATATTTAACGGTTTCTGCTACATTTCCGGGATCCTGCAGCACATTGGGGTCGATATCGGGAAAACGGTCCAGTAAAAAAGGCGTTTGCATGCCACCCGCTACCAGGGCTGTTACTTTTATATTGTCTTTACGCGCTTCGGTATGCAGGGAATGACTGAGCCCCAACAGGCCCCATTTGCTGGCATGATAAGCCGAGGCATTGGGCCATGCGCGTTTTGATGCCGTAGATGCAATATTGATGATATGGCCACCGCGATTCTGTTTCATATAGGGGTATACTGCTTTTGACACATTAAAAGCCCCGCATAAATTGACGTTGATCTCAGCATGCCATTCTTCATACTTAAATTCTTCAATTGATTTGGTAAAATCAATACCTGCGTTATTTATCAATGCATCAATACGACCGTGCGTATCAGCAATTTCTTTAATTACTGATTCAACACTGGCTACATTGGTTATATCCATTTCAAATCCATCTATCAGTCCGCCGTCTGTTCTTACTTCCTCTATAATATTCTTTAATTTATCGGCCTGTATGTCTACCGGTATAACGATAGCTTTATCTCTGGCCAATGTTCTGCAAATAGCTGCCCCCAAACCCTGGCCTCCTCCTGTAACTACAATAACTTTGTTCTCAATTTTGTTCATACTGATAGTTTTTTTAATTCATGAATAAGACGCTGAAGGCTTAATGCTAAACGCAGTATTAAGCGTTTTGCATTAAGTTTTTTGCGTTAAGCATTTGAAGCAGACTATCAGTTGCCTGCATAATCTGCTCTACGGTAATATCTCTTACAAAAGAAATTTCATGATCGCATTCTGTACGTGGTTCAAAGGGATAAGGATCATTTGGAATAGTACCACATATGGGGCAGGCTAAATTCCATGACACAACCGGTTTATGTATCACTCTTGAAAGCGGTCCCCAGTTGATGAGATTAGGCACCCAGTGAATGCCTACCGTTGGCGCATTAACGGCTCTTGCGAGATGCAGCGGACCGGTGTCTACAGCAATTACTACAGCTGCTTTTGAAAGTAATGCTGTTAATCCGCCGAGGCTCAATTCGCCGCAGGTATTTATTACAGATGCTTTTGATTGGGCGATCATATCGTCTACGATGGCTCTGTCGGATGCCGCGCCGGTAAAAACGACTTCAACATTTCGCTGCACCAGTTCTTTGATCAGTGCAGGGTAATTTTCAAGCGGCCACATTCTTCGTTTATCCATTGCCACTGGATGCAGTACAACATATGGCTTATGCTGTAACCTGTTTATCAGATCTTTTACTTCTTCTTTATCCTGTTGAAGCACATGCACTACAGGTTCAAGGGTTGTTACACGTGCGCCTACCAATGCAGCTGTATCGAGATAGCGTATGGCTTCATGCTGATAATAATAAAATTCATAATAGCGATCGGGTTTATCTGTTTCGGCCGCATGTGGCACCGGGCCTGCTGTTAAGCGGGCACCTAATCGTTTTATAAATGGATTGGCGGAAGCCCCGTTGCCCTGAAAATTGAGCACCATATCAAATGCCTCGTGCTGCATATTGTGAAAAAAACGTTCGATCTCATCTTCATTCTCATTGACCTCTGCTTCAACACGAACGCCCTTTTTAACCGGTATTACAATAACACGGTCAACAGACGTGCGGCCTTTTACCAGAAATTCTTTTTGCCATGGTTTTCCTAAAAGAACAATTTCGGCCGAAGGATAAGTGGCCCTCAACGCGTCAAATGCCGGTAGCGTAACAATAAAATCCCCTAAAGCTCCGGCTCTTAAAACCGCTATTTTTTTTACGTTTTGAAGTTTCAATCGATCGGGAACATCTTTTTTACAGGTGAGGAAAAGACATTCGGGGGTAATAAATAAAAAATTCATGCCTTTAACATAAAGCGGAACAGATTATTATTCTATTTTACGAAATAGTTATGGCACATCATTCGCAACAAATTGTGATAACAAGCTATCAGGTCGTTGTAGAATTTCTTTCTCAAAACAGATGCCTGGCCACATATGATATATAAATCACAAGAATAAAATAAATCATGAGCACTCAATCGGTTCACCAAAACAAAAACAAATCTGTGGTTCTTCCCTATGAAGGTGTGATATTGGATATGGATGGAACACTGATTGAAAGTACTGAAGCAGACTTCCTTGCATGGAAGTGGCTTTTTGCAGATTACAACAGGCCATTTACATTTCAGGAATATATGCCGCTGCTGGGTATTAAAAGCGCCGATGTAATTCAGGCGCGGCTTCAGTTACAGGGCGATGAGCTGAAAAATGCATTGCAACAAAAAATGAGTTACTTTAAAGAAGTAGTGGGGAACAATGGTATAAGAACGGTCCCTTTTGCCGAAGCGTTTTTAAAGAGCCTGAAAAATTATAACGTTCAGATTGCACTGGCTACGAGTTCACGAAGAGAGAAGATGGGACTTTTAATGGAGAAGGTTGGGCTATTACAATATTTCGATGTGATCATTACAGGAGAAGAAGTGCAACGCGGCAAACCGGCTCCCGATATTTTTATTCATGCTGCGCGCACTATGCGTGTTGATACTGATAAGTGTGTTGTTATTGAAGATGCCGCCAATGGTGTTGCCGCCGCCAAAAATGCAGGTATGAAATGTATTGCCATTACTACTACTCATAGTGCAGATCAGTTACAACAAGCCGACATGGTGATCGACACATTTGAAAACGTCAATTTTCAGGACTGGTGTTCTTTTTTGCTCACGGCAACGGATTAAGCAATACTGATGCAGGCCGCACTGGCACAGGATTTTAACCTTCATGCGAAAATAAAATCATGAACATTACAAGTGCAGCCTTTGCAAACGGTGAAAGGGTACCGAAAAAGTATACGTGTGAAGGACCGAATATCAGTCCGCCATTATCATTTACCGATGTTCCTGCTGAAGCAAAAAGCCTGGTATTGCTGGTAGAAGATCCGGATGCACCTGCGCGCCCGTGGGTACACTGGCATGTATATAATATACCGCCGCAATGCGGAGGTTTTGAAGAAGGACAGATTGCAGATGGTGCGCAGCAGGGTTTGTGCAATGGAAATACGTTTGGTTATGAAGGCCCTTGTCCGCCTGAAAACGAGCATGAATACCTGTTTAATCTGTATGCGCTGGATATAGTATTGGATGTTCCTGCGAGTGAATCACTCAGAAAAAATATTCTGGAAACAATTCAGGGGCATGTTATTGCTGAAGCAGTGTTGACAGGTAAGTATAAGAAAGAACGAGCAGCAGTAGCAGGATAATAAAGGCAGTAAGGGAATACAAGAGTGTGAATTGATGTTTTTGGGGAACTATAAAAAACAAATAACCCTGATCGGGATATAACCGGTCAGGGTTAAGAATTTTAATAAGCTATCCTGATGAGGATAGCATTCATACATCAGTTAAAATGCACGGGAAAACTAATCTACCATTGCAGCAACTCTTTTTCTGCTGCCATTCTTTACCGTGGCTTTGTTGAAACGCATGGCGGTCCATACATGATCAAGAGCCACTTCATCGCATACATCAAAACCTGCCTTGCGAACGCCATCCCAACTGCAGCCCCTGTTGAGGTCGGTAGCAATTTTTGAAGTGCTTTTTGGATAAGCAATCCAGAACTTGCCTTCTTCCTGAAGGGCGGGGAGAACTTCCCGTAAAATGCAGTTTAATTGATTTTCGTTTACTGCAAACACCAATGCGAAGTCGATCTTTCGGGTCTTTAACAGTGGTGTTACATTTTTGGCAAACGATAATTTGACAAATTGCTTCTCAATGGAGGAAGGTAAACCCTGAATCAGAATGTTTTTTTCTTCCTGTAAATGAAGCTTTTCTAACAAATTTTGCGACATGCCGGAGGTTTTAGTAAAAACTTTTATCAGGTTATAAAAATAGACGGGACTGCAAAGGTATGAAAAGTTGGGCACCTGATAAAATTTTTTTAGATACATTACTTCTTGCTGTAAATCGGGCTATAAAGTGAGGAAAATATTGACTGATATTAAGTGTAATATAAACATTCGTTCACGGCTGGTGTCACATGTACATTTACAACATATGATTTTGATAAGGGCTGCCTTTAATAACAAAAGCGCCTGCCGAAACAGACGCTTTTGTCATTTGAATTTTTTATTTAAATCTTCTAACTATCTCATCGGTTTGTAATACTTCAACGCTTCGGGCATTTCTGCTTTTAATGCTTCTATACGTGTTTCATCTGCCGGGTGCGTGCTTAATATTTCCGGTGGTTTTGAACTACCGGAAGCGGCCTTCATACGTTCCCAGAAAGGAATTGCTTCCTGGGGGTTATAGCCTGCCATAGCGGTAAAAATTAATCCGAAATGGTCGGCTTCCGATTCCTGTTTACGTGAGAATGGCAACAATGCACCTACATTGGAACCTATACCATAAGCGCTCATCATAATGTTTTGTGCTGCGGCGCTTTTATTGGCTATAGCGGTTTGTAAGGCAACACCGCCCAATTGCTGAATGGCCTGCTGGCTCATACGTTCATTTCCGTGATGCGCCAGGGCGTGTGTAATTTCGTGGCCCAACACAACGGCCAGGGCAGCTTCATTCTGCGTAATAGGTAGTATACCGGTATATACCACAATTTTACCTCCGGGCATACACCAGGCATTCACTTCTTTTGAATCAACGAGGTTATATTCCCACTTGTATCCGTCCAATACACTTCCTTTACCCTGACTTGTGTAATATTGGGTAATGGCGCTGGTGAGGCGTTGACCTACGCGGCGAACCATTTCGGCATCTTTGCTGCCGCTGGTGCTTACCACCTTGTTTTCCGTTAAAAATTGCTGGTATTGCTGGGCTGCCATCGACTGAATATCCGATTCATTATAAAGGGATAGCTGGCTTCTTCCCGTAACAGCATTTTGCGAGCAGGAAGCGATGCCGAATGCCAATACCGCCACTGCAGTGAGCTTATTCATGAGTTGTGTCATCTTTCACAGGTTTTACTTAGTATTATTTAAACAATCATTATACCAGCCTTAGACAGCAAAAATATCTCTCCCACCCGTTTTCAAACGTTATAACTCACTCTTTAACAAACTTATAAAATGAAAATAGCCTCATCAAATCATGCACAAATGCATGTCTGCTGCCTCTAAAAGAGCAGGCAAAATTACTTTAATAGCGGGAAATATACCGAACCTTACGAGGTCTTATGTTTATGCCTCTTTTACTGCTTTCTCCTCCGCTCTCTGCGGCGGTCGCGGTATTTGAGGATAGGCACTTTGCTTTCGCTGCCACGTAGCAGGCGGCTGATATTCTTCTGATGGGTAAGAACCACCAGCAAGGCTACGGCGATGGCGAAAGCCCTGTACAGCGGCTCCTTTTCATTAAATATGATAAGAATGAAAACCGCAAAAGCAATACTGGCTAATATAGAACTGAGGGATACAAAACGGGTAAGATAAAGTACGAGCAGGAAAACGCCCACACAGCAAACGGCCACAAGAGGCTGAATGGCGAGGATCATACCAAATAAGGTAGCGACTCCCTTTCCACCCCGAAAATCGGCCCAAATCGGGAATATATGGCCCAGAACAGCTGCCAGGCCCAGACCAACCATGAAGTTGGTTCTGTCCCATTCATTGGTACTGTTCATATAATAAGGCAAAAAAATGTATAAGCTGGTAGCTGCGACTCCTTTCAGTACGTCGATAATCATCACGAATGTGCCCCATCTGGAGCCTAATACACGGAAGGTATTGGTGGCGCCGGCATTGCCGCTGCCATATTCACGGATATCGATTCCAAAAAAGATCTTACTTACCCACACTGCTGTGGGAATAGAGCCGATCAGATACGCTATTACAATGAGTAAAACCTCTTTCATTGAATAGTTGGTTGAAGTTGGATAACGAAAATATGGAAAAAAAGTTAATTAAACGATAACTATCAATTTCTTGCGTCTAATTTTTTTTTAGCACCAGACACAGCCAGTTATCCTTTTCCTTCGCCTCAAAAACCGATAGGTTTTCCTTTTGAGCGGCTTTTTCTATGTCACTTTTGTCACCGGTCAGCAGGCCGCTCATAAGTACAACGCCGTCCTGTGTTAAATGTTGTTTAATTCCCGCCATGCTATTGAGTAATACATGTTTATTGATATTGGCCAATA
>Ga0105239_10010622_pt1 | contig 10298 bp, 7 predicted proteins | sample KBSC44metaG_FD_92761 | JGI IMG/M metagenome (GOLD analysis project Ga0105239, IMG submission 92761) | Corn rhizosphere microbial communities from Kellogg Biological Station, Michigan, USA - KBS C4-4 metaG | ecosystem: Host-associated > Plants > Roots > Rhizosphere > Soil | place: Michigan, USA...
CCGCCGGGTCCTGATGAACCGGCGGAGCGCCAGATGGCTCCAAGGGGAGGCGGGACAACCGGCCTCCCCTTTTCGTTTTCGCAAATCCCATGCGCGATGGAGCCCCAGATGCTGCAGGACATCACGACGTCAGCACTGTGCAAGGCGAGACCTTGCGTCCTCGAGACCGAACGGTTGACCCTGCGTCAGCCGACGCTCGCGGACGTCACAGCCATTGCCCGCATCGCCGGTGATCGCCGCATCGCCGAGAACACCCGCCGCCTCCCCCACCCCTATTCCGAGGTGGACGCCGCCCGTTTCGTGCGCGCGCTGGTGGAGCAGACCAGCGAGACCGCATTCCTGATCGAGCACGTGGACGAGCCGATCGGCGTCGTCGGCATCAATCGTCCCGCGCCCGGCCGTGCCGAGCTTGGCTATTGGCTGGGCGTCGCGCATTGGGGCCGCGGCTTCAGCACCGAAGCTGCGCGCGCCGCGATCGACTACTTCTTCGAGGAGAACGACGACGACCTGCTGCTCGGCCACGCAAGGGTCAGCAACCCCGCCTCGCGCAACGTCCTGGAGAAGTGTGGCTTCCAATGGACCGGGGTCGAGCTGCACCGGTTCGAGGTGCTGGGCTCGTCCGCTCCCGTCGACGCGTTCCGCCTCACCCGCGGCCTCTGGTCCTCGCTGAAGTCGTGGGCCAATGCGGGGCGGTTGCGGTAGACGATGTCACCCTCCCCTGGAGGGGGAGGGTCGCCTCGCGAGGAGCGAAGCGACACGTGAGGCGGGGTGGGGTGATATCTCCACACACACCAGTGTCCGTGACTCCCCACGTGCACTCGCATGCGTGGAGAGATCACCCCACCCCGCTCGCCCGCTTCGCGGGCGACCGACCCTCCCCCTCCAGGGGAGGGTGATACCTCATACCGGCGGATTCACCGCGCTGGCCCGCTGCCCGAGGCTGCGCTCGCGCAGGTAGATGTAGAGACCCGCGCCGATGATGATGACGGCGCCGATGATGGTCGCCGGATGCGGCACGTCGCCAAACACGAGGAAGCCGAACAGCACGGCCCAGACGATCATCGTGTACTGATAGGGCACGACGACGGACGCCGGCGCCAGCTTGAGCGAGCGGTTGACGCAGAACAGCGCCGTCACCGAGATGATGCCGGCAGCCGCAAACAGCACCAGACTGCCCGGCGTCGGCGTGACCCAGCCGAACGAGGCCATGGCGGCGCCGAGCAGGAACGTGCCGACGAATTGCGACGACGCCATCACGATGTCGGGCGTGGCCCGTAGCGAGCGCGTGATCAGCATCAGCACCGCAAACGACAGGCTGCCGCCAAGCGCGATCAATGCCGGCAGGCTGAAGCTCTGCGCCGACGGCCGCAGCGCGATCAAGACGCCGCAGAAGCCGATCAGGATCGCGGTCCAGCGCCGCCAGCCGACATGCTCACCGAGCACCAGGGCCGAGAGCGCGGTGACGAAGATGGGACCGGCCAGATAATAGGTGATGACGTCGGCGAGCGGCAGGTAGACGGTTGCCAGGAAGAACGCCGCGACCTCGAGCGTCGACAGGATGACGCGGAACAGCTGCAGCCAGGGCCGCTCCAGCCGCATGAAATGCGCCCGGTTGCGCCAGATGAACGGCGCAAGCAGCAGCAGCGCCGCGCAGGCGCGCAGCCACAATAGCTGCCCGACCGCATAGGTCGAGACCAGGAACTTGCCCAGCGCGTCCCCGAACGAGAACATCGCAATCGACAGCAGCATCAGACCGATCCCGGCGAGCCGCGCGGCGCGTTCATCGTGGCCGGGAGAAATGCGTGCGATAAACGTCATCGGCTCTCGATATCAGGTTAGATGGAGATCCTCCACTGCCTGCCAGGGGCGGGCGAAGGGGTCCATCGCCGTCATGCCCCTCGGCAAACTGTCTTGGACGCGCCGCGCGTGATCCGGGCGCATCTGGCCCAGACAGGCTCCGCACATGGCGCTCCATTCGCTTCCCGATGGGTCAAGGAGCGACCATCTGGACGACGAGCCCGTGGCGATTTAGGAGCGGAGCTTCCAGCGGAGATAGACGGGCTCGGCTCTGTCCATGCGACCGGTCCCAAGACGCTCCCGCAGCGGCGAGTTTGGGCCGGGAGCTTTAGGATCGCCTGCGGCCGCGTCCACTTGCACCGCAGCACGGTCGCTTGCAAGGGCCGAAGTCATCAATTCTGAAATTCTTCGTGCGATCTGCGGCGCGGCGACGCTGGAGCCACTCATCGCTGCGACCGAACCGGTCCGAGTGCCAGCCGCGAGCAGACCACACAACACCGGAGAGTCATCCGCCGCTGCCGCCGCGTCGGGGCCGATGCGCTGGGGAGGAATTGTGACCGGCGTGGCCGTCGGCCCTGAACCTGAATATTCGCTTGGAGTCCTATCACTGCGCCGGAAGCCGCCGACGACAATCGAGCGCTGCCCAGTCGCGAGCGCATTGATGCTGCCGCGTCTACGAACGTAGCTGTTGGGAGGCGTATCGTCTTGGCACGGCCGGCCGGCAAGATCGAAGCGCTTGTACTCAGGATCGTCAAAGCGCGATTGGCGTCCAAACAACGGATATCCAAACGGCGTATCCCCGCGCTGGATCCAGGCCTCCACGGCAACCTGAACTCCGGCATTCCTGACCTCGACCAGCCAGGTTCCGGATGGCGCCGTGCGCGGTGACATCGACAAATCTGCCGTGGGCGCCATCGCAAGGAACAGCCTTGGCCGCCTGCCCGGCGGGTCGTAGTTGGCGGCCCAAAATCGCCGATCGTGATGACTCGGCCAATACCAATGCTGGCCCGGGCTGATCCAGCCGCTGCTCTCGCGCGTAGGGGTTGTGATCTGCACCTCAACTTGCGGACGACTGTGACCATCGACCGCCATTCTCGGCAGCCATAGCTCCATGAAGCTGCCCGCCTTGTTGTCCGGCTGCACGCGCCAGCGCAAGAGTTGGATCGCCCCTGCAGGCAAATCGAAAGTGGCGTGGCATCGCGCCAGATAGTGATTGCCCGCTGGAAGCACGACCCGTAGCGGGGTCGGCCGGCTCGCAACCAGCTGATCGATGGTAGCTTCAAACAAGCCGGTGCCGTCATGCGGGCCCGCGATTGTGCCATAGCTGATATTGACGACGATCGGCAGGGGCGCGGAATTCATATCGTTGGCGATCTGATCCGCGCGCCTCATGATATAGTGGATTGCATCCCGCACCGCGGGTGTCAGGAGCACACCTGATGTCCTCTCCGTCACGCGCGAGGGCAATTGGACGCCGATGAGGTAAGGCGATTGCGCCGTGACGTCGATCGGATTCATGCCGCAAGCGATATCCATGACATGAGTGCCATGCTTAACACGGCGGCCAACGAGCTTCTGCCCGGCCTGACGATAAAGCGCGTCTTCGTCGACGATTCCGGAAGGACTTGAACAAGAGGCGAGAAGGCCGTTGATGTCGGATTCCGAGAACTCCCGCCCCGACAAGAAGTCCGCGGGCTGCCCGATGCCCGTGGTGTCGTCCTGATTCCAGAAATACTTGAACCGCGTCTGACCGTTGCGGCAACGGAATCTTTCATGCGCGAACGCCAAACCATCGTCGATGATGGCCACGATTGCGGATGGCCCAAGCACCGCCGGCTGCGTGGCGGCTGACCTAGCCCGAGCGCTCGTCTCAGACGCGCCCTTCGGGAAAGGACTGGCTGCCGGAGTGCCGAATTCAATCCGTTTGATCCCGAGCTTATTGATCTCGGTTGCAACGTCGCTCGACCCATCTTCATTGAGCAGCGCGTCGAGCGCGTCCTGGTGCATGACAGCCGAGAACCGTGTGATGGCCTCCTCTTTGAAACCTTTTAGAGGCGTCCGGTACGCGGGCGCGACCCATATCAGTTTGGCCAGAGCCGAACGCTCGGCTTCCGTCGCAAAGTGGGCAGCCCCCTTTTCGACTTCCAGGAGAACACTGAACCATTCCCCCTCAAGATAGGCGAACTTTGTGCTGACCGCCCATTTCAGATACGGCGCTAGCAGCTCTTGATCCTCAGCCATGGAACAACCTCGATGAGTGTTGCAGCTTCAGCTTTGGAAAGCAGTCCACTCGTGGCTCGCTTCCGCCCAAAGCCACGCCAAGATCGGCGACACCGTTGGCCGCTGCGAAGCTATCTCATCAAGATAGGACGGGTCGAGGGGAGGCTGGACGCCGCCATTCAGCTTGTCCTTATCCGTTGTCGGGTCGTAGTAGAACCGGCGTGGCTCGAAGTCCTGAGTGCTTGGAAAACGTTCGCCGTCGAATCGCCAGGCGCTGAACGTTTGCCCGCTGGTCGGGTTCGTAGCGCGCTGAACAAAGTACTGCCCAAGCGTCAGCCCGAGCATCTGGCCCGCAGCCGTGTCGACCGGAAAATGAACGCCGGCAACGGTTCGGTTGACCGCAATCCGCGCAGCTTCACGCATCAATTGCTCGCCGACGGCCTGCTCTCCCTTCCCCCATAGCTCCCAAAGAATGCGGGCAATCATGTAGTTTTCGGTCGCATGCCCGCTCGGAAAACTGCCGTGCCCCGGCGTGAGAATGATCGGCTGGACCTGCGGTGAGATCTCGTTCGGCCGGTGACATGCAAGCGCGTGCTTAACGCGCATCTCGACAAAATTGGCGAGCCGGAGCGCGGCGTCGAGAAGCTCGATTGTCCTTCTATTGCGATCCGGATGCAGAGGGACGACGGAACTCCAGAAAGCAAATTGCGGCCCGAGCTCGGTCAATATTTCGGCGGTGCGGTCCTCGCGGAGGTCCGAGTATTGGTCCAGGAAATCAAGCTGGTCCTTGAAGATCTGCTCGGTCGGCCGGACGAAGGAGGCGATCCGGCTCGAGCTGGCTGTCGGTGCCGGATTGTTCGCCGATGTCGAGACGTTGAACTGCCATATCGACACGCAGTCCTGACTCGTTTTTTGGACTTGGCTGCCGTGATCTTGATAAGCGAATGTTTCGGAATGCTTGGTGAAGTACAAATTCGACAGCAGCTCGAAATCAAGTATCGCCGCGCGAACCCAGGGCTCCCAATTCACCAAATTGCCGGGTGCATCTACCATCCGGGCGACCGGCGACAGCTTCTTTCCTAGCCAGCTCCCGACGATGCCGTCACGCTGCATGATAAGGGCATTGGAGACAATCGGAGATCCATAGCCGCCATAGGCTGCCGCACCTCCGGCGCCGCCCGCTCCTCCCGCTCCTCCAGCACCTCCGGCGCCACCAGCACCGCCCGCCCCTCCGGCACCTCCGGCACCACCTTCACTGCTCATGGGCTTCCTCCCTGGGCGCTACAATGGCACGCCCGCACCTAGCAATGCATTGGACCAAATCTTGCCTGTCTCATATCCACCGCTCGGGTTGCGCTCGCGATATTGCGTGACTGTCAGGCCAGGATCGAGCCGGAGCAACTCGTGCACCGTCGCGCGCGCTTCATTCTCCAAGCCGAGCTGCCATTGAGAAATCGCCAACGCGCGAAACGTCGACGTATGGGTTCTGTTCGCACGCAGCGATCGGGTCGCGAGTTCGATGGCTCTGTTGTAATGACCGGCGGAAAGTGCCGCCGTGGCCGCCAAGGAATCAAAAAAGTATCGGTGCGGATCCAAGGGAGAAAGTTTCAGGGACCGCTCTGTATGCTCGACGGCAAGAGCACCCTCGCCCTTGAACGCGTGAAGCGTGCCCTTCAGCAACCAAGCCAACGCCTCATTCGGATTGATCTGCAGTGCGCGGGCATATAGTTCTTCGGCTACATCGAGCCGCTTCAACAGGTTGGTATGAACGAAGCCGGAGCTCACAAGAGCCAAAGTACATTGGGGATCTGCATTCAGCGCTCGGCGCGCGCAGTCCAATGCAAGCTGCGCATCCGAGGCGACGTCATCAGACCACCCCTGTTGAACCCGCAGCACATGCCATTTGGCCATCCAGGCCCATGGTATCGCTTGTCGAGGAACGCGTTCAGTCAGGACCTGCAACATTTGCCGAGATCGGTCGAAGTCCTGTCTGGAGAGCCTGTGAATCAGGGCAATCGCACCCATGAGCAAGGTGTAGGTTTCCAACGTCGGAAGCGAGTGAGATTGGGCACGCTGCAGCTCACGATTCATGATCGCCATGCCGACACCCGCGACTATGTGGTCGACGACCCCATCTTTGCCGCTCATCAGGCCATGCGCGTTTCCTTCCAGGCTGTCGGACCAGCAGATCGTGCTCGTTTCTACAGACGCCAGCTCCACGTTCAGCCTAAGCCGCCGCCCAACCTTCCGATAGGCGCCGGAGAGCACATAATTGGCAGTCAGGTAGCGGCTGACCTCTCGGACCGATGTGTCGCGGCCGCGAAACACGGTCGTCGAAAGCCGCGAAATGACGTCGAGCTCCGATGAACGTGACAGCGCTGCAATGATCTCATCGGCAAGCACCTCGCCGACAACTTGATGTTCCGGCACCGCTGCCCGCTCAACAAGCGGTATCACCGCCACGGTCGGGCGCAGTTGCGGCATCCATGTACCAGGCTCGATCACTGGCTGCGGCCCCGGCGGACCGACGCGATATGCGCGGACGGGTTCATGCAAATGCTTCAGGTGACAAGCGCCCAGGTCCTCGACATCCGCATCCAGCACGGGCGTAAGCCGATCGCGGACATCTGCGGAAACAACGATTTCGCCAGGCCCCGCGAGACCAGTGAGGCGAGATGCGAGGTTCACTCCCGTCCCGTAAAGGTCGTGATGATCGGCAATCAATTGTCCGCTGTGCATTCCCATTCGAAGGAGAATGTGCTGGCTCGACTCGACGCCGACGTTGACATCGGGAACGACCTGCTGAATAGCGAACGCAGCTTTCACTGCGGCCGCAACAACAGGAAATTCCAGCAGCATCCCATCGCCGTGACTCTTGACCAGTCGCCCTGCATGCGACGGCAAGATGTCGCGTTCCACGGCTGCTACGAACTGACACCATCTCCGCACCACATCAGCTTCATTCTCCTCCATGAGCCGAACGGACTCGACCATATCGACAAACAATATGGTCCGTACAACCCAGGCTGGGTTGTCCAACGCGTTAGGGAGATCGTGCTCAACCATCTGCCGCGCCGATCACTCGACCAGAACACATTTTCCGCCATGGCCTTGCTGTTAACAAGACTGAACAGATGTTCTCGCGCACCCATCGGAGTCCTAGGGTGAGTCGCAGCAACGCTGCTGCCAATGTCCCCGCTCCTTCCTGCGCCGACGATCCACGATCGAATGTGAGGTATTTCACATCGCGCTCGTTTTTTTAGAGTAGGCGCGGTATCAAGGTATGCGCAGGGCAGATCGACCTATGATGCTACCTTCCAAGCTCAGGCGGCTTCACGCTCCGGACCTTGAGGCGCCGGCTCCTGTCGTGGCCAAACTCGCAACGGCCGGAGCAGCAAGGGCCGAACTCTTGCTCCCCTGAGGCCTCGAAAAGCGAGGGTCGGGCGACAGTTCGGGTTGCCCTGGAGCCCCGCCTCGCCTACCTAGAGCCCATGAAATTCCTCGATGAAGCCAAGGTCTATGTGCGCTCCGGCGACGGCGGCAACGGTTGCGTTGCCTTCCGGCGCGAGAAGTTCATCGAGTTCGGCGGTCCGAACGGCGGCAATGGCGGCCGCGGCGGCGACGTCATCATCGAGGCCGTCGACGGCCTCAACACCCTGATCGACTACCGCTACCAGCAGCATTTCAAGGCCCAGAAGGGCGAGAACGGCATGGGCAAGGACCGCCATGGCGCCGGCGGCAAGTCGGTGGTGCTCAAGGTTCCCGTCGGGACCCAGGTCTTCGACGAGGACCGGGAGACGCTGATCCACGATTTTACCGCAGTCGGCGAGCGCTTCGTTCTCTCCGAGGGCGGCAATGGCGGCTTCGGCAACGCCCATTTCAAGTCGCCGACCAACCGGGCGCCGCGCAATGCCAATCCGGGACAGCCCGGCGAGGAGCGCTGGATCTGGCTGCGGATGAAGCTGATCGCCGACGCCGGCCTGGTCGGCCTGCCCAATGCCGGCAAGTCGACCTTCCTGTCGAAGGTCTCGGCCGCCAAGCCGAAGATCGCCGATTATCCGTTCACCACCCTGCACCCGCAGCTCGGCGTCGTGAACGCCGACGGCCGCGAGTTCGTGCTCGCTGACATTCCCGGGCTGATCGAGGGCGCCCATGAAGGCGCCGGCCTCGGCGACCGCTTCCTCGGCCATGTCGAGCGCTGCCGCGTGCTGCTGCATCTGGTCGACGCCACCTGCGAGCACGCCGGCAAGGCCTACAAGACGGTGCGGCACGAGCTCGAAGCCTATGGCGGCGAACTCGGCGACAAGCTCGAGATCGTCGCGCTCAACAAGATCGATGCGGTCGATCCTGACGAGTTGAAGAAGCAAAGGGACCGGCTCAAGCGCGCCGCCAAGAAAACCCCGCTGCTGATGTCGGGCGTGACCGGCGACGGCGTCAAGGAAGCCTTGCGCAAGCTGGCCGACCTGGTCGCCGAGCAACCGGTGTCCAACAAGGCCAAGAGCGCGGTCGAGAGCACAGCGACCGACGAGCCGTGGGCGGTACCGCCGCCACCGCAGGGCTGAGCCGAAGCCAGCCTTGCCTCGCACGCATCCGCTTGCGACACTCGCCACCATCATCAACACAGCCCCGTCCCGTGCAGACCGCGTGTCAGTCGCGCAGCGCTCATCACGAAGCGAGGGACTACACCGCCCCCGTGCACGCCATGACCAGCCCCCGTCTCGAAAATTTCCGCCGGATCGTCGTCAAGGTCGGCTCATCGCTGCTGGTCGATTCCGAGGCCGGCGAGGTCCGCGCCTCCTGGCTGGCGGCGTTGGCAGCTGACATTGCCAGGCTCCATGGCCGCGGCTGCGAGCTGCTTGTCGTCTCCTCCGGATCCATCGCACTCGGCCGCAGCCGGCTGAAACTTCCGCGCGGGCCGCTGAAGCTGGAGGAAAGCCAGGCGGCCGCCGCGGTCGGCCAGATCGCACTGGCGCGGATCTGGTCGGAGGTGCTCGGCGCCCACGGCATCGGCGCCGGCCAGATCCTTGTGACCTTGCAGGACACCGAGGAGCGCCGCCGCTATCTCAATGCGCGCTCGACCATCGCCAAGCTCCTCGAATGGCGCGCGGTGCCCGTCATCAACGAGAACGACACGGTAGCGACCGCCGAGATCCGCTATGGCGACAACGATCGGCTTGCGGCGCGCGTCGCGACCATGGCGAGCGCAGACCTCCTGGTGTTGCTGTCCGATATCGACGGTCTCTACACGGCACCGCCGGCACAGGACCCGAACGCGCGGTTGATTCCAGTGGTCGAAAGCGTGACGGCCGACATCGAGGCCATGGCCGGCAGCGCCGCCTCGGAGCTGTCGCGCGGCGGCATGCGCACCAAGGTCGAGGCGGCGAAAATCGCCACGACGGGCGGCACCCACATGCTGATCGCCTCGGGCAAGATCGAGCATCCCCTAAAGGCGATCGCCGATGGCGGCCGCTGCACCTGGTTCCTGACGCCGGCAAACCCCGTTACGGCGCGCAAGCGCTGGATCGCGGGCTCGCTGGAGCCCAGGGGCACGTTGACCATCGACGCCGGTGCCGTCAGCGCCCTGCGCGCCGGCAAGAGCCTGCTGCCGGCCGGCGTGATCCGGGTCGACGGCCAGTTTGCGCGCGGCGACGCCGTCGTGGTGCGCGGTCCCGACACCCACGAGATCGGCCGCGGTCTCGTTGCCTACGACACCGAGGATGCCGAGCGCATCAAGGGCCGCTCCTCGCCGGACGTCGCGCTCATCCTCGGCATCTCCGGCCGTGCCGAGATGATCCATCGCGACGACCTCGTGATCGGGCCGGCGGGCGCGGGCCCGGGCTGAGGCCCTCCCGCCAGCGTTCGCAAAAGCTCGCTTTCCGTGCTACTGGAGGGCCTTAGTTCAAGGTTGAAACGCCCATGACCGCGCCTCTGAAAGCCATCGACGGCAGCGCCGATCTGCCCGCCCTCATGCACGACCTCGCCGCGCAGGCGCGTGCCGCAGCGCGCGTTCTGTCATTGGCGCCGGCGGAGCAGAAGAACCGTGCGCTGGCGGCGATGGAGCGGCTGATCCGCGCCGGCGCCGATACGATCATCGCCGCCAATGCCGAGGATATCGCCGAGGCCAGGGGCGCCGGCATCACGCCGGCCTTCCTCGACCGCCTCACCCTGACACCCGCGCGGGTCGCCGCGATGGCCGACGGCCTCGCTGCCGTTCGCGCCATCGCCGATCCGGTCGGCGTCGTCACCGAGAGCTGGCAGCGGCCGAACGGCATGACCATCGA
>Ga0105239_10010624_pt1 | contig 10298 bp, 8 predicted proteins | sample KBSC44metaG_FD_92761 | JGI IMG/M metagenome (GOLD analysis project Ga0105239, IMG submission 92761) | Corn rhizosphere microbial communities from Kellogg Biological Station, Michigan, USA - KBS C4-4 metaG | ecosystem: Host-associated > Plants > Roots > Rhizosphere > Soil | place: Michigan, USA...
CTCATCCGGATAAAAGGGACGGGTACACCCTCGGAACTGGCCGATAAGATCGGCATCTCCGAACGTAGCACGTACGAATATATAAAACTCATGAAGGATTTTGGAGCGCCCGTCCTTTACTCCCGACAGCGAAAGAGTTATTACTACAAACAAGAAGGCAGGTTTCTGATTAGCTTTTTAATAGACTGATCCCTGGCACGGCAGTCCGGCTAAAATTTTGTCACCCTTATCCTAAAGGCTAATGGTCTTCTCATTCAATCAACACGACTACAGGTTAAGCCGGGACATACCCGCGGAACTGACCCGGTATCAATTACCGGGCAGCGACGCCTCTGCTCTCGTCAACGACTACCTGAAACTGCTTATCCAGGAACTGCCTGCCGAAAGCTCTAAGACTTTTTATTCCGTCTACCTCGTAGACAAGAAATCCAATTTCCGTCTGAAGGATGACGCTCCTTTCCTTCGAGCCTACCTGGCGTTACAGAACGACCGCCACCTGGATCTCTCGGGGTTGGGAAAAACCGTCATCAAGGAAGGGCAGTTCAATCTCATTTTTACCCCTTCTACCGACTTCACCAGCTATCACGATAATGTGCCCGAATACATTACGCTCGATATCAAATATGATATGGCCCTCCTGGAAGAATGGGAGCCTTATTTCCCCCAGTTGGCCAATTTCCTCGAACGGGTGCGTTCCGGACAACCGGCCACGCTCCTCCCCCGCGGCGAATGGGTGACCAAGGAGATCCAGGACCTTATCCATCGCATGCTGCACCTCTCACTGGAAGAGCCCGCCCAACGAAAACACTTTACCTTACTGGTCAACACCCTCCTTTTTCACCTCCTATACCAAGCCGTCCAACAACAGCCCGCCAGCAACTATAACTATTACGAAGTGGACAGCATCCAGGCCGCCCGGGACATGATCCGGAAGAACATTCGTTACCACTTCGTCATCCGGGAGATCGCCCAGAAGGTGGGCATGAACGAATTCAAACTAAAGAATGGCTTTCGCGAACTTTTCGGAAACGGTGTCTACGAATATCTCCGCAGCGAGCGTATGCAAACGGCAAGGGCCCTTCTCACGGACTCCGGCAGAAGCATTAAAGAAATCGCTTCTATGACGGGGTATCGTAGTGTCAACAGCTTTATCAAGGCATTTAAGAAAATGTATGGGGTGACGCCCGGGGATTTTAGGAAAAGGGCGTGACCTTCTAATGGCAAAATGGCCTTATTTTTGCACACTAACAGGCATAAACACATCCTATGTTTCAAATGCAATATTTCGTGCCCGATGGGTACCCCCGCATCGATGTCCCATTGGACAATGAGACGACAGAATTGACCAGAAAGCTTAAAGGAGTCGACAAAAAAAGTGTCCCCATTCCGAACTCAGCCTTATCAGTCCAGCTATTCCTCATGTTAAATGGAGCCTCTCTTGAAATAAAGAAGCGAGATCAGCTGGCATTTATCAATTTCTTTTGCTTCGAGGCTATGAATTCCCCCGAGGTATTTATCCTGGTGGAGGATTTTTACAAGAAGTATAACCTGGGAGTACCCAAACCTCCCAAGTTGCCCTGCTGGATACATTCCATTCCTATCGCCTATGACCGTCTTCGCGAAAACGAGGTCACCCTTTGTACTAAAGTGACGGTATCATTTTTCTGGGCGACCTTTTATCAAAAGCTGAAAAAGAGCAATCCGATGAACTAAGATATTTCCGCTGAGGCTATTCTTTTTCCTGTGGGATTATCCCAGCACCGGAGCTTTGTTTCATGAGCCCCGTGAGTCTGCTTCCTATATTACCCATTATTTTGATAGCGTTGGCAACCATGAAATTGACCGGAAAGGCCTTGGGTATCAAGCCTGCGGAAGGAAGGTTCGCTTCCATCGATGGATTGAGAGGGTATATGGCTTTTTTTGTGTTTTTGCATCATTCTTGTCTCTGGTATTTTCTCCTACACGGCTATGGCTGGGGCCATCCACCTTCATACATATACGAGCATTTTGGCCCAACCAGTGTTTGTATTTTCTTTATGATCACCTCTTTTTTGTTCTTTTCAAAGCTCCTGGATGCACGCGACAAAGGAATAGACTGGTTGAAACTGTATGTCTCCAGGTTCCTGCGAATCATGCCCCTATATGCCGCAACCATGCTTCTCCTGTACTTTATCGTAGGCATCCTTACCCATTTTACACTGCAGGAGCCATTGAATGTGCTCTTGATCAAAACACTGAAATGGTTCACCTTTATCCAGGCGGACGTCAACGCTCTTGTCCCAACCTGGCTTATCAATGCAGGAGTAGTATGGTCACTGGCATTTGAATGGGCCTTTTACTGCTCATTGCCTTTTATAAGCTTGCTGCTACGGATCAAAGCTTCTATAAACGTGTTGATTCCAGCCCTGGGGATGGTGATTTTTTTCATTTGGGCTATCGCAGAATTTTACCCGGGCGGTGGATTTATGCGCGCGGTCCCTTTCCTAAGCGGCATGCTAGCAGCTATCCTGGTTCGGGATAATAAAATAAGAGCGCTGGTAGCCGGTCCCTTTGTATCGGTGCTTATTATAGTCCTTGTGGGTATCGTGGTTACCCTTTTTCCAACCGTTTATGCCTTTTATCCCTTACTCTTGATGACTATTGCCTTTATAGCCATCGCCTGCGGAAACGATGTATTTGGTATATTGACTCTTTCTATTTCACGGATGTTGGGGCAGATATCTTATAGCATCTATTTGCTGCATGGTTTTGTCCTGTTTATTGCTTTCCGCTGGGCATGGGGATTTAAAAACATAGGACAGCTGTCAGTCCTCCAATATTGGATGGCTATTGCAGCACTTGCCATGGTCCTAGTGATCGTCAGCAGCCTGAGTTATCGCTTTATTGAACGTCCATCCCAGGATGCCGCACCAGGCGTAGTAAAGAAGGTAAGGTTATGGCTTGCCGGGTCAGTTTCTTTTACAAAAAGGAAACCTGTATTGCCGTCGCAAGATATACTCCGGAAAAGATGATCATTTATCCCAGTAGGATCACGTTCACGCCGGAGCTTTGTAACATGAGTCCCGTGAGCCTTCTTCCTATCTTACCCATTATTTTGGTGGCACTGGTGACGATGAAGTTGACTGGCGCAGCGCTTGGTATAAGGCCGGCCGAAGGAAGATTTGCTTCCATTGACGGATTGAGAGGTTATATGGCTTTCTTTGTATTTTTGCACCATTCCTGTCTCTGGTTCTTCGCCACACATGGCTATGGGTGGCGTCCTCCTCCATCGAACGTTTACAGCCAGTTTGGTTCGACCAGTGTGGCCGTCTTTTTCATGATCACTTCCTTTCTTTTTTTCTCCCGGTTGCTGCAAGCCCGGAATGGAGATTTGGACTGGCTGAAATTGTATGTCTCCCGCGGGCTCCGAATCATGCCCTTATATCTATTTGCCTTATTTATTGTATTGACCATTGTAGCCGTCCTAAGCCATTTTACGCTGCATGAGTCTCCTGGCAAGGTGATTGTAGAGATCCTTCAATGGCTTGCCTTTATCAAGGCGGATATAAATGGCATTAGCCCTACCTGGCTGGTCATTGCAGGAGTGATCTGGAGTTTGCCATATGAATGGCTATTTTATTTTGCTCTCCCCTTCCTGGGCTTATTATTGAGCGTACGCGTATCTCTTCTGGTTTGGTTATTTGCAATGGCGGGATTTATATTCTTCCTCTATGTGATCCTTGGGTTTTACCAGTCAGCAGGGGGACTGCAACGGATGGTTCCTTTTGTAGGGGGTATTGCGGCAGCGTTTTTGGCACGAGTGCCTCGAATAAGGAATCTGGTTTCTAGGCCATTCGCTTCGATTTGTGTAGCTTTATGTCTCGTTTTGGGTGTTGGCTTATTCAAGAGCTTTGACGAGCCATTGTCTTTTCTTTTGGTCACATTGGGTTTTATCGGAATTGCTTGTGGGAATAGTTTATTTGGGATCCTTACACATTCCTTGTCGCGCACATTGGGACAGGTATCTTATAGTGTATATTTATTGCATGGGATTTTGTTGTTTTTTACTTTTAATTGGATATTGGGATTTCAATGGGCCGGGCGCCTTTCACCTTTAGAGCACTGGGGCGTAATTATTCTATGTGCTATTGGAGTTGTGACTGTTTGTAGCCTAACATATAGATTAATTGAGCGACCAGCAATGAAATCTGTACCATTTATAATAAAGAAATTTGAAAAACAAAACGTCAAATCTGTTGTCTTAAAAAATGTATGAGCTAGCAGCACAATTGCTTATTCGAATGTTAATTCATTTTCGTATGCCGAATGAAACGCCAACTCGCTGTCAACATCCAATATCTACTAAGCACATTAGAAACCCTTTCCGAGGTCAAGTTGGCGCCACTGTTTCGGGTGACCCCAGTATTTTGGCCTAGAATATCGTTGATCTGCCAGCGTATAGAAAGCTGATTCTTTAAAAAACTCTTACCAACATATGCATTCCACAGTAAGAAAGCATTTCTTTTATCAAAATTATCTATTTTTTGCCGCCAGTTAAAAACTATAGAATTAAAGATCTCGAAGCCTTGAAGGAGAAATAATGACAATTGTACGACATGATTCTGGGTCCAATATCGGGTCGGGTGAGCAGAATTAATTGAACTGGATGAATAGGTATAAGTTAACCCAGAATTTATTGTAAAGCTGTATCTATCGGGCACAAATTTAGTAAAACGGGCACCCCATCTAGTTAAGTAGTTGTTATTCTTACTGAGATATGTGTTGACATAATTTACACTTCGGTCGTATGAAAGACTGGAGTACAAATTAAGATTTAGTTCGAGAGGTATTATTTGCCTATTAAATGAACACCTGATTTCAGCAAATCGGGTTCCTTGTACATTCACAGCCTGACTTACTTGACGGCCCAGACTATCTGTACTAGTGCGCGTGCTAATGGCATCTGTGGCCAGGTCGAGAATAAAGCTTGCCATAAAACTATTAGTGGTAATACTAGAGTATTCTAGGCCTAAGTGGTGGGTAAAGCTAGAATGAAGGTTGGGGTTTCCAAGAGTGATACGCAGGGGATCGTTGTTATTCTGTATAGGCTGAAGCTGATTAATATCTGGCTGTAGTGTGCTGCCGTTGTAATCAATGTTAAATCCACGCCTTTCACTGACATTTATACGTATACTGACCCTGGGAGCAAAGGTCATGAAGTGGTATTTTAAAAGAAACTGCTTTATCAGATCAGATTGTTTATAGGTGTAATCTAAAAGATCGCCACCAATTAAATATCTCAGAAAATTGTCTCCGGATTGGATGTTCAAAGTCAACTGTTGGGTCAGCACATTGTTTCGAAAATGACTGCTAAGGCTGTCAATATAAAGTTCATATTTACCGTCGCCCTTACCATATGTATAGTGCAAAGACCGGTTTACATTGTTCGATAGGCTATAGCTAAGTTCAAGCACAGCACTTTTCAGTACAGGCCGCGTATAACTGATGCTGCCGCTGACAGACTGGTCCAGCAATGAGATAGCCTTATGTTGGTCTGTAGTATCGGATTTTATTAAGCTACCGCCTGTTTTGTAATACTCATTTAAAGAATAAAGATACCCATTTGTAAAATTGTCCTGTCTAGCTATTCCAATGCTAAAACTAAGTACTCTTCCTATATTTCTCTTTTCTTTCCGCGATACCATAATACTAGTCCTAAACCCACGGTCATTTACATCAGATAGAAGGTTGCGTAAACTACTATTTGCAAGGGTATCATTAAAACTGCTCTTTTCGAGAGAGGTTAAAGTATTATGTCCTAAGGCAACGTTTCCACCCATCAAAAAATTGAATGTAAACACCGTATCAGGGATAAATTTGTACACAGCATCCAGACTATGCTGGATGTTAAAATTTCGGCTACTATTCAACTCTTGTTGAGTATAAATTGAGTCTGGAAGGGTTTGCTGAATCATCACTGCTGAAGCCGGCTGCGTTGACATGCTACCGTATTTGTAATTGCCTACGATACTATTCTTATTACCACACCATTGACCTGCATAGTGAGTGCCTGCTCCTATCACACGAGGGATGCCACTGCCAGCCGATGCCCCCATTGCATCTGTAACTCCTCCGCTTAAGTTAAATTTCGAGTTTATATTCCCACCACTACCGCTAAATCCCATTGTACCTGTATTTGCTGCCATTCCCAGCGCCACGAACTGGCGGTTACCATTAAAAGCCCCTATTAATTCATTAACCGAATAATATTTATGCGTGTCACCTGCTGCCTCTACTTTCAGTATTACCCCTTTTTTGCTATCTTCCTTCAACGTCAGATTTAGTGTTTTAGTCCGCTTGCCATCATCTACCCCCGTAAACTCAGCATGTTTGCTTTTCTTATTCAAAACCTGCACCTTATCGATCATGTCTGCGTTAAAAGTACGAGTAATAATAGAAGGATCGTCACTAAAGAAATCTTTCCCATCTACCATCAATCGATCGATCTTTTCACCATTTACAGTGATATTTCCGTCCTGGTCTACCTCTACACCGGGCAGACGACCTAACAACTCTTCTACAGTTGCGTTAGCTCTTGTCCTGATATGGGCCGTGTTGTATTCCAATGTATCCCCCCTAAGCCTCGGCATGGAGGAGCGTGGCGTTACGATCACTGGTGTTAGCATATTTTCTTTAGGTGTTAGTATTAGAATTCCAATGTCTGTTTCTGGTTGACTTACAAATAAGGAAGAAATCGATGAAGAGTATGAGGGATGTGTAACCATAAGTAAATAAGTACCAGCATTAACTCCATAGAGCATGAAGCTGCCGTCTTTTCGACTCCTTGCATATTGTACCAAACCGGAATCCAACTCTAAAATAGCCACGACGGCTTGCGAACAGTTCTTCTCGGATGTCGTATCTTTCAGACACCCTTTTACAATACATTGCCCCAAAGTATTAAAATATCCCCACATAAAAAGAAGAAATATAAATGCTTTCAGCCACATTCTGCAAATGAACATTGATATGAATCTTCGTTTCATAGATACACAACTTTTACTGCTGGAGGGAGTGATGGTTCAAATGCCTTCAACTCATTTCTTAACCGCGGTGCTCCCATAGAATCCAATGAATAGAAACTAAGATGATCTCCACTATACGGTGAGGCATGGTTAGTATACCAATCTGCCACTTTCTTCCAATGGGCCGTGATCGCATAATTGTATCTATTTTCTGGAATCACGGCAATAACAGGCCTTTCTATCCTAAGGAGATACTCAACATATTCTGTCCGGTAAAAATTATCTACTCGGCTTTTAGCTATCTCCGTATAACCAATACCTGAATTTAAATCTATCTTCTTTCCCTCGCTAAGAAAGCCTGTAGTTCCGATGTAGTCTGTAACAATGGTGGAATGATTATAATACCGTTGTATAAATTTTGCTGCTTGAAAACTCTGCTCATAGGTATTTAAGTTCTCTATGCACGTGCTTTTATATGCGGCCCAGCCTCTGAAAAAAAGAGGGTAGAGTAGGATAGTTCCTGTCCACAAAGCCATCCATCTGTTAGAAGCACCTTTTTTAGGCCACATTATCTCCCAATTTTGAGAGATCAGCACTCCAACGACAATTGCGGAACATGTTATCAAGTAGGCTTCATAACGAAAAAACAATACAACGCTTGAAAACATAAGGTGCAAAATTATCATTGACAGGCAAGTCAACAACATGTAGCGAATCATCGATTGCTCGCGAATTTTTGAAAGAAATAGCCAGTATACCAATGGCAGGATGATCAGCAAGCGAGTTGTTGCGATTGCCCCACTCGTATTGTATGTAAATATCAATCTGGCAAATAGTTCGTTCGTAATATACTTTTGGATGACTCCCCCATTTAAAGGTAGCGGAATAGCTTTCATCATTAATGAAGTGGGTATGAAATATGCCCCCTTCTGTAGCGAATAGATCCCAAAAAGAATGAGTGGCAAGACAGCAAGCACCCCAAGTGCAATGCTTAGAAAGTATCTCCTATTAAACACCAGTATTAAGCATGCGATCAATACTAGTAACAAACCTTCATACCTAGTAATTGTCATTAGTACTGCTAGCGCATAAATCTTCCACGATAAGTTTTTATACCCGATCAATTCTTCCGACCTTTTTATTAACCATGCGGAAAATTCGGCAAGGAACAGAAAGGAAAAGAGTACCTGTAGCATATGTTCCATTCCGCCAGCAACCAGTACAGGTAATGGTGTTAGTAATATAATGGCTGCTAAAATAGATGCCTGACTAAAAGATCTCAGCCTTTGCTTTTCCAACCATCGCGCCACAAACACGATAAACACCATCGCTGTGAAGAGATTAATTAAAAAGGGAAAAGCAAGTTGTACTCCGAATAATTTATAAAAAAAAGCCAACAAAATAGGATAAATAATAGAAGAAGAGGCGGAATTAAATTCACTCTCTGAAAGTCCCCAGTTGTAATTGAATGCAAGGCTTTTTGCTGTTGCCATTCGGACATAGGCTTCATCTTGCGGATAAACAACTACGCCTTTCGAATATTGCAACGTCGGCAATTCCACTATTACTAGAGGAAAAATTAACATAAAAAAGGCAATCGCCAGTACCCATGATTGGGGTAAATTATTTTTCAACGACATCATAATCCGTGCTGTTTAGATAAGGAATAATGAATTAAATGTAATATTCATCACTGCAACGGAAGTTCAGTTTGAATAGAATAATAACTTCTGGCCGGAATATGATTTATGCTAAAACGTCTATTTTAAAATATTAGTTTTACTATATCTGCATACAAAATAAATTCATTTAACCTTAAACCTTTATTGCTTTTGAAATAAAAAGCAGTCTGCTTTATGAAACGTTCTAAAATATTCCTAGGCATTACTACGGCTATCCTAACCATAGGTGGTTTAGGAGCAGGTAAGCATTATGGTTCAGCCGTCACAAGGTTCTATTGTACAATAGGTGGAAACTACTGTCTGTCTCGACAAGAAACTTGTATAAAGCAAAGTAATATAAGTTGTGATTATGTGACAATTAGCGGCATGCGTTTTCCTCAATATACCAAAGGCCCTAAAGGGCCATGGAATGGCACTAATTGCACAACCCAGTTATTCTGGGATGGCGCCCATAGATAACGGGCTTTTATGCCTTCTAATGATATCAGGTTAAGGTATTTTCGGTCGATACACGCTGAAAGTTACAGGAAAAATTTGGCAGTGCTTTTACGACTATGGTTGATTCATTTTGTATTGTTTCTTTTTTGGCAATGGCAGCATTATCTACCTCTAATGCGCTCTCTTGTAGTTAGAAAAATCAAGTAATTTTCGACCATATGATACATTCCTGGTTAAAATATTGTGCACAAGCAGGGATAACCGAAAACCTGTAAAAGAGTAGGTATTTATTAAATCTTAAAGTTTTATTGCTTTTTGAATCAAAAAGCAGATTATTTTATGAACCGCTCAAAGATTATTCTAGGAGTTACAGCTGGTATCTTAGCCGTAGCAGGTGTTGCAGCAGCTAAACACTACGGTATTGGCGTCACAAGGTTTTATTTAACAAATGGTGGGAATTACTGCTTGTCTCGTACGGAAACCTGTATAAAACAAAGTAATATTGCTTGTAATTATTCGACAATGGGAGGGACAAGTTATGCCCAATTCACCGATGGCCCTAAAGGGCCGACTAACGGTACTAATTGCACTCATCAGTTATTCTGGGATGCTCAGCACAGATAGTAGGTTTTAAAACTGTCTATTTGTACAATACAGGAAGGTCAATACCTTCCCGTGTTTTGTAGACCAGTTATGTGATGATTTAAAAATTAAGGCTCCTTTCATCGATCAGAACTGAGATGTTTTAGGAGGCCCTTCTAGAATGTCAGCTGATCACTTCGCATAGTATGTGTTTCTGAGAATGGTAATATTAGCCATTTCTAATATCATTTTTGTGATGGAAAAGGTTAGATATCCGTTAGCACACAATATTCTTAATTTAAAAATTGTACACAAACAGGAATAACCGAAAACCTGTAAAAGAGTAGGTAGGTATTTAATAATCTTAAAGTTTATTGCTTTTTGGTGTAAATTCCTGTCATGTTCACCCAGGATTCCTGGATGTTCACCCCCTCTGGGAAGAGGCAATAAAGTAAGAGCTTAATGCGGTTTAAAAATACGAAGGTTATTGGTTGTTCTTCCCTTTTTTTCTTCTCAGTGATTCGCCTTTCAGTTCGATCCGGTGGGCGTTGGCTGTCAGTCTGTCAAGGATGGCGTCGGCCAGGGTCGGATC
>Ga0105239_10010626_pt1 | contig 10297 bp, 9 predicted proteins | sample KBSC44metaG_FD_92761 | JGI IMG/M metagenome (GOLD analysis project Ga0105239, IMG submission 92761) | Corn rhizosphere microbial communities from Kellogg Biological Station, Michigan, USA - KBS C4-4 metaG | ecosystem: Host-associated > Plants > Roots > Rhizosphere > Soil | place: Michigan, USA...
AGGTGTTGCTTGGCGGCGGCACGGTTGGTGATGGTGTTGGTCGCGCGGCCGAAAAAGTAATTAAGGTACCCGCAAAACGGGCCACACATGTACTGCGTAAGGTGCTTGACGATTACCAGGCCAGGGCAACCGAAAACGAAACTTTCCACGCCTATTACGACAGAAATGGTAAAGATTACTTTTATCAATTGTTAAAACCCCTTGCCGATCTGACAACGCTGACAGACGACGAATTTGTTGACTGGGGCCACCAGGAAACTTTTGCTACTGCGATTGGTGTTGGTGAATGCGCAGGGGTGATTATCGATTTGGTAGCCACACTGCTTTATGAGTCGGAAGAGAAATTTGGCTGGGCAAACGAGGCTTTTGCTGAAAGCCGCTGGGCTGATGCTATCTATCATGCATATAACACATTTGTAAGCTCGGCAAAGGCTTTGCTGCTTGATAAAAACATCAACACAAGCACCCAGTCGGGAGTAATAAAAGAATTTGATAACAACTACGTAAATACCGGCGAGATCAATTTAGATGGCAGTTTTAACGATTTAGTTTTACAAATCAACAAAAACGAACCATCAGAAGAATTTGCGACCGCCTACCTGCAGGCTGCCGGCGAGTTTTTAAATACCGTTAAAATAAAAAGAGAGGAATTGGTGCAACAATGATAGCTACATCAACTAATAGAAACACTAAAGAACCACGCATTACACTTGTAGGCGCAGGCCCCGGTGATGCCGACCTGATAACACTTAAAGGCGTAAAAGCATTACAAACAGCCGATGTTGTTTTATACGATGCATTGGTTAATGCCGAAATATTAGAACTTGCCCCCGCACATGCAACAAAAGTTTATGTGGGCAAACGCAGCGGCGATCACTCCTACTCACAGGATGCAGTTAATAAACTGATGATTGATTACGCGATCAATTATGGTCACGTCGTACGTCTGAAAGGCGGTGATCCGTTTGTGTTCGGTCGCGGTTTTGAGGAATTGGATTATGCAGCTTCTTACAGCATACCAGCGCAGGCTATCCCGGGCATTTCAAGCTCGATCGGCGTTCCCGGTATGCAGCATATACCTGTTACACATCGCGGTTTAAGCGAAAGTTTTTGGGTAGTAACAGGCACAACGGCCAATCATCAAATATCGCCCGACTTATACCAGGCGGCTAAAACCAACGCTACCGTTGTGGTTTTGATGGGTGTTCATAAGCTGGCGGAGATAGCCGAAATATTTAAAAGCGAAGGCAAGAGTAAATTGCCGGTTGCGGTGATACAAAGCGGCTCAACAAAAGATGAAAAGGTAGCGGTGGGTATTGTGGACACGATTGTTGAAATTGTGGAAGAGAAGAAGATTACATCGCCCGCATTAATTATATTTGGTGAGGTAGTATCGCTGCACCCGCAGTTTGCACCTATAAAAGAATTTTATGACATTATTGCCCAGGAATAGTAAGCTGCCTGTTCAGGATGAAAAAGCGGAAGGCAATCCATTGTTTCCCGTTTTTTTAAAGCTGAATGATTTGCATACGGTAGTTATCGGCGGTGGCAATGTTGGTTTGGAAAAACTGACTGCCATACTAAATAACAGCCCGGAGGCAAAGGTGACTGTTATTGCCCTGGCTATTTTGCCCGAAGTGCATTTACTTGCTGCTGAGTACCAAAAACTAACCATTGTCCAAAAATCGTTCATCGACAGCGATTTGGACAACGCCGACATGGTTATCGCCGCGACAAATGACAGTGAGTTAAATAATTTCGTCAGGCAGTCGGCACATGACAGGAAACTGTTGATCAACGTTGCCGACAAACCGGAACTCTGTGACTTTTACCTCGGTTCTATCGTTCAAAAAGGCGATCTAAAGATAGCAATATCAACAAACGGCAAATCGCCCACCATTGCCAAACGGCTTAAAGAAGTGTTACACGAAGGCTTACCTGATGAACTGGATATTACCCTGCAACAAATGAGCGAATTACGCAATTCATTAGGCGGCGATTTTGCCTATAAAGTACGAAAGTTGAACGAAGTTACCTCCGTGTTGGTTGAGCCCAAAGTGGTTGAAAAGAAGAATTTGATCTGGTTTATCTGGGGCGCCATTATTCTTTCGTTATTGATTGCTTTTACCGCCTTATGGTATAACGAACCGGGCTTCAGGACCTATGCGCAAACAATCACGCCCGAATTTTACTATTTCCTGGCGGCAGGTTTTGTGTTTGCCATGATTGATGGCGCAATCGGCATGTCGTACGGTGTTACTTCAACATCGTTTTCACTGTCTATGGGCGTTCCGCCAGGCTCGGCAAGTATGGGCGTGCACCTGTCAGAGATCATGAGCAATGGCATTGCCGGCTGGATGCACTACCGGATGGGCAACATCAATTGGAAGCTGTTCAAAATGCTGGTTATTCCCGGTATCATCGGGGCGGTTACCGGAGCTTACCTGCTATCATCATTAGAACATTACAGCCAATACACCAAACCATTTGTGTCGTTTTATACATTGATATTAGGGACAGTTATTCTTTCAAAAGCATTTAAACCAGTTGTAAAAAAATCGCACGAAAAAATCAAAAAGATTCCGTTACTGGGCCTTGGTGGTGGTTTTATTGATGCTGTTGGCGGTGGCGGCTGGGGTTCAATTGTGTTATCCACTTTAATAGCCGGTGGTCGTCATCCGCGTTTTTCGCTGGGTACTGTAAAGCTATCCCGGTTTTTTATTGCGCTGATGAGCTCGATAACATTTATCACCATGCTGAACAGTAATCACTGGGAAGCGGTAGCAGGATTGGTAATAGGTAGCGCTGTTGCATCGCCCATAGCCGCAAAAATATCAAACCGTATATCAGCCAAAGCCATAATGGTTGCGGTTGGAGTAATCGTAATTTTAATAAGTATAAAAAGTATTGTGGCCTTTATAGCTAAGGTGATATAAGATGAGTGCACTTGCGGAACATATAAAACAGGAAACTACTGGATTAAATCCGGTAGAAGCTTTAACGCAGTTATCGGATATTTTTCGCGATGAAATAGTTTTCTCGACCAGTTTTGGCTGGGAAGACCAGGTAATAACGCACATGATATTTGCCAATAACCTGCCTATTAAAGTCTTTACGCTCGAAACAGGCAGGCTGTTCCCCGAAACTTATTACGTGTGGAACCGCACCATGGAAATTTACGGTAAGCCTATACACGCCTACTATCCGAAAACCGAACTGGTTGAACAAATGGTGAGCATAAAGGGGCCGAGCAGTTTTTATGAATCGGTTGAGAACCGTAAGGAGTGCTGCGGGATACGCAAGATAGAGCCGTTAAAACGGGCGCTGGCTGGCAATAAATGCTGGATAACAGGCATACGTGCCGAACAGTCAGCAAACAGGCAGGATATGGAAAACGTGGAATGGGACGAGCAAAATAATTTAGTTAAATTTCACCCTATTTACAGCTGGACCTTAGACGAAGTAAAAGAATACATCAAAAAATACAATATCCCATACAACACATTGCACGACAGGGGCTTCCCCAGCATTGGCTGCGCACCCTGCACACGGGCAGTACAGCCAGGCGAAGATTTCAGGGCAGGCCGTTGGTGGTGGGAAGATCAAAGTAAAAAAGAATGCGGATTGCATGAAGTGAAATAATTAGTGAATGGGTGAATTAGTGATTTTGTCGCTTCAATAAATCAGCCTTAAAAAAGATAAAAATTAAAATATACTATTGAATCAAGTGAGTTTCGATTTGAACTTTCTTCAAATCACTAATTCACTAATTCACTAAATCAATAATTAAAAATGTTGGATTATTTAGATGAGTTGGAGGCAGAGGCTATTTACATACTGCGTGAGGTAGCCGGCCAGTTTGAAAAACCTGCCCTGCTGTTTTCGGGCGGCAAAGACTCGATTACATTGGTACGGCTTGCGGAAAAAGCTTTTAGGCCCGGAAAATTTCCTTTCCCATTGGTACATATTGATACCGGCCACAATTTTGCCGAAACTATTGATTACCGCGACCGGATGATTAACCGCATTGGCGAAAAGCTGATTATCGGTCACGTGCAGGATTCAATCGACGAGGGTAAAGTGGTTGAACAAAAAGGTAAAAACGCCAGCAGGAATGCCCTGCAAACGGTTACCCTATTAGATACCATTGCCAAGCATGGCTTTGATGCCTGTATTGGCGGCGCCCGAAGAGATGAGGAAAAAGCCAGGGCAAAGGAGCGTATATTTTCTGTTCGGGACGAATTTGGCCAGTGGGACCCCAAGCGCCAGCGCCCCGAACTTTGGAATATTTTTAACGGTAAGATACACAAAGGCGAAAACGTACGGGTGTTTCCGATAAGTAACTGGACCGAACTTGACGTCTGGAACTATATCCGCCGCGAAAAAATCGAGTTGCCGTCTATCTATTTTGCGCATGAACGCGATGTAATAACCCGCAATGGTCAGTTAATGGCTGCGTCTCCATTTTTAAATATGGATGATGAAGACATTATCGAACGCCGCAACGTACGCTTCCGCACTGTTGGGGATATGACCTGTACTGCGGCTGTAGAATCATACGCTTTTGAAATTGACGACATCATCGATGAAATAAGCGAATCAAAAATCAGCGAGCGCGGCGCACGAATGGACGATAAAGTGAGCGAAGCGGCTATGGAAGACCGTAAGAAAGGTGGATATTTTTGATATCGGATTTACTCTTATTTCGGATTTCGGAATTTCGATTTCGGATTTAGAAATTGAGAGATGAATTCGAAATACGACATGAAATAAATCCGAAATACAAGAAAATAATTCCGAAATCGAAATTCCGAAATCCGAAATTAAACAAATGGACATTTTAAAATTTATAACAGCAGGCAGTGTAGACGATGGTAAAAGCACCTTGATCGGGCGTTTACTGTATGATAGTGAGTCAATTCTCGCTGACCAGTTGGAAGCTTTACATCGCTCCAACCGTAAAAACGACGATGGCAGCATCGACCTTGCTATATTAACCGATGGCCTTAAAGCCGAGCGCGAGCAGGGTATTACTATCGACGTAGCCTACAAATACTTCCAGACAGATAAGCGCAAATTTATAATTGCCGATACCCCGGGACATATTCAATACACGCGAAACATGGTTACCGGCGCTTCAAATGCCAACCTGGCTATTATTTTGATTGATGCCCGCAAGGGTGTTATCGAGCAAACCATACGCCACTCCTACCTTGTTTCGTTACTGGGTATTCAGCAGGTGGTGGTTTGTATCAATAAAATGGATATGGTTGATTACAGCGAGGCCATTTACGAAACCATTGTGAACGATTACAAAGCACTGGCTTACAAAGTTGGGCTGGAAAATATAAAATACATACCTGTTAGCGCGCTAAAAGGCGATAACATCGTAAAGGAGTCTGACAAGATGCATTGGTATGAGGGCAAAAGCCTGCTGCATTTTTTGGAGACCATCGAACTAAAAATTGATGACAGCACCGCACATGCACGTTTCCCGGTTCAATGGGTCGTGCGCCCGCAAACTGAGGAACTGCACGACTATCGTGGCTATGCAGGCCGCGTATCAAGCGGTTCATTTAAGGTAAACGACAAGGTTACTGTATTGCCTTCAGGCTTCCACTCAACCATCGAAAAAATAGAATTGCTGGATACAGAGCCAACTGAAGCCTTTGCTGGCATGTCGGTTACTATTCATTTAAAAGATGAGATAGATATCAGTCGCGGAGATGTATTGGTGAACACTGATTATCAGCCTGAATTATCTCAGCAAATAGAGGCTGATTTATGCTGGATGGACACACGCGTTTTAGATACCTCGCTTACTTACTTTATACAGCACAACAGCAAAGTTACCCGCTGCAAAATACAGGAAGTACTGTATAAGGTTAATATCAACACATTGGAAAAAGAGTTTAATGAAGATTTTAAGCTGAATGACATCGGCCGTATCATCATCAAAACTGCCGAACCTTTAGCTTTCGACCCATATCAGAGCAATAAAGCCAACGGTGGCGCTATAATTATCGATAGCCGTACGAATGTTACTGTTGGGGCTTTGATGTTACGGGGGATTAGTGAATAGAGATAAGAGACCGGAGATTAGTTGAAAAACATATTAACTAATCTCCAATCTCTATCCTCCAATCTCTATTTAAGAAACTCCGGCTTCAACTCCGCCTTTTCAGCTTTCCTGAATTTCATCACCTTTGGCACTGATACGCCAGTAATGTATGGGTTATCCATATTTAGCCTGTAATAACCCTGGTGATATTTCTCCGCTGCGTAAAACACTTTATAAGGTGCCAACTGGGTTACAATAGCTTCGGGGTAATGTTTCGAGGCATTTATTCTCTTTATAGTTTCCTGCAAAATGTTTTTCTCTTCCGGTGTGCGGTAAAATGCTATCGAACGATAGTCTGTCCCTTCATCCGGCCCCTGGCGGTTAAGCTCGGTTGGGTCGTGCGCGAAAAAGAAAGCGTTAGCCAAAGTTGCAAAGCTGATAACTTTAGGATCGTAATATACCTGCACACATTCGGCATGGCCTGTAGTGCGCGAGCTGACATCCTCGTAGCTTGGCCGAACCGTAACACCACCAGCGTAACCGGAAACTACTTTCGTAACACCTTTAAGTTCCGACATTGCCTCACTCATGCTCCAAAAACAGCCTCCGCCAAAGGTAGCTACAGCTTCGCCTGCTGCAGGTTTTGGTAAATCAGCATAATCGTTTCTGCTGCCCGGTTGTCCGTTAACGCAGCCGGCGAATAATAATATGGCGGCTGCATAAAAAATAATTCGTTTCATATTGTTCTCAAATTTTATACTTGAATATACGTTTGCTATGTTTTGTTGGATGGTCATTTGGTTGTAACTATCGAACGATGCGACAGCGTATTTATGTTTTGTTAGTTTAGTCGTAATAAAGATCAAACCCTTACAACAGTTTCAACATTTAAAACCGCTCTATTTTTTTCGCTACCACCCGCTTAACCTTAAAAAGTATCTCGGTTAATCCATTGGTTTTTATTTCGTATACAGTCGCAAGCATCATACCCAATTTACCCGGCGGAAAGCCTTTGCTGTGCATCCATTCCAGGTACGAAACAGGTATATCGCTTATCAACGTGCCTTTATATTTACCAAAGGGCATTTTAGTTTGTACAATTTCCACTAATACGTTCGAGTCCGGCTTTATATTTTCCACACGGTAAATATATACAATAGCTTATTGCAATTTATAGGATCTTGCCATAGCGAGGCTACGTGTTAGCATAAAAAGCGTACTATTACCAATATCTGACACACAATTTGGAGAGAAAATAGTTATACCAACTACATTTATATACTAAATTTTATGAAACAGCAATTTGCAGCAACACTTACCGGCTCTGATTTCCCGGTTGACGGAACAGTACAAAAAATCAATTTCGACGGATACCCGGACGCATATGAATTTGAGTCGATTGATAACAACTTACATTTAATAATTGCCAAGGATGAAGACGGAAATTGGATGCGTCTGGCAGGAACAGAGCCTTTTTTGACTAGCTGGATTGACGAGCTTGCACAGCAGGTTATTTAATTTATTATATTAAAGTATGGATAAAAGGGAAATAGGACGATCAGGAATAAAAGTACATCCTTTTGCATTTGGCGGCAACGTATTCGGATGGACAATTGATGAAAAAGAATCGTTTAAAATTTTAGATGGTTTTGTTGATGCCGGACTCGACTTAATTGACACAGCCGACGTTTATGCTACCTGGGCACACGATGGAAAAGGCGGGCAATCGGAAACCATAATAGGCAACTGGCTGAAAAGATCGGGCAAACGTGATAAAGTGGTGATAGCCACCAAAGTAGGCAAGCCGATGGGCGAAGGCAAGACAGGGCTATCTCGCAAATACATCACCCAGGCTATTGAGGATTCTTTAAAACGCCTGCAAACCGATTACATCGACCTTTATCAATCGCACGCAGACGATAAAAGCACCCCACTTTTAGAAACGCTTGAAACCTTTACCGATCTGATAAAACAGGGTAAAGTACGGACAATAGGCGCATCCAACTATGATGGCATACGGCTTAAAGAAGCACTACAGGTAAGTAAAGATCACAATCTCGCCGCTTATCAATGCCTGCAACCCGAATATAATTTATACAACCGCGAATATTACGAAACCGAACTGGAACCTGTTTGCAGGGAACGAAATATCGGCGTTATCAGTTATTACTCTTTAGCCAGCGGATTTTTAAGCGGCAAGTACCGGTCGGAAGGCGATCTGTCGAAAAGCAGCCGGGGCCAGGGTGTTAAAAAGTTTATGAACCCGCGTGGCTTTAAAATATTAGCCGCGCTTGATAAAGTAGCTGCGGAATATGATGTAACACCGGCAACTATAGCCCTTGCCTGGGTAATGGCCCGGCCGGGAATTACAGCCCCGATTGCCAGTGCGACTACCATAAAACAACTGGAAGAATTGACGAAGGCTGTATCGCTAAAATTAAATAGTGGTGCTATAGATTTGTTGAACAGCGCCAGCACATACTCCATTTAACACGATTTACATGATGAACGGCGCAAAAAAAAACTTGCGAAGTTTTAAAACTCCGCAAGTCTGAACGCTCGCTTATCAAATCTTGTTAATCCTTAAATCGTGTTTATTAATAGCGGCCCATTCTGTGCGCCATGCCCATGTTTCGTGCAAAGTGCTCGTCTCCGCCCCGGCCACGGCCGCCACCATTATTTTGACTTGGCTGTGCGGAATGGCCCTGGCCCCACTGATGTCCGCCATTGTTTTGGTTAGGCTGGCCATAACCACCCTGTCCATGGTTTCCGTTATTTTGATTACGACCTGGGTATGATGGCTGGCTGTAACCTCCCTGGCCCCTGTTCCCATAATGGTTATCATTGTCGCGGTTTCGTTCCGGCCTGTTGTAACCACCCCAACGGTTGTCGTTACCGCGATTATAGTAGCCGTTGTTACGATCATAGCTTCCACGAGAATCATTATCATGACGATAATTCCTGAACTCGGCTACCTCGCGGCCATTATACCTCGACCTGTAAAAATCGGCGCGGGCAAACGGACGGTGCTCACGCACTTCATACCTGCGGACACTTCTCCAATCGTAATTACGGTAAGCACCTGGTAAGTATGCTGCCGAAACCCAATTATCTCCATTGTTATAATAATAACAACCGGCATTAACGTTGTAATAAGCGTCCACATCGGGCAGATAGTAGTAATCGTCATCATCGCCGTCGTCACTCACCTGAATGGGTTCCTGGTAAACAGGCTGCTCAACAACTACCGGAGCGTGGTAGCGGGCATAAACCGGCCTGATATGTAAACCAAAATTTATTCTTATTTGTGCAGACGCAGTATTATAAATTAAACCGCTTAATGCTATTGCTGATAATATTGCTAACTTTTTCATGTTGTTTGTTTTTATATTGATTAAACCTCATTTGCCTTCTCGATTCAGCTGCTGCAAATGATGTCTCTATCGTTTCAAATTTTATACAGTTAGGACAGGAAGCGCCTGCAAAGGTTTAATAACCAAATTACAAATATCGTACACCTAACTGCATGCAGAATATAATTTTTACATCAATACACAATGCGGAATTATATTCCTTTATTAAAGAGAATGCATTCGGCGCTGGCCGCATTTTATTCGGATAATTATTTAGGGCTAATTTAAAAGTTAGCTGTGTTGTCACATTAATTCTACAAAACCGGTATACTTTTATTATGCTGTTTCTTTAACTTTGAGCAACTAAAAACTTACATCTATGAAATTGAAGAATTTATTCATCTTGCTGTTGCCCGTATTTGCAGCGGTAGGATTTATAGTATTGAGCGCCTGCAAAAATGCCGACAAAAGCACCGATAGCACGTTAGCTTCTGGTCGCCATTCAACAGCTGCCGGGTTAACGCTGCCAGATGGGTTTAGTGCAGTCGTATTGGCCGAAAACCTGGGTGGACCAAGGCACCTTGCTGTAACTCCACAAGGCGACATTTATGTTAAACAGGAAAATTCATCGGGAGGTAAAGGGATTGCAGTTTATCATGATGATGGTGATAAAGCCACTTTAAAAACCAGCTTTGGCAACTACGGAGGTACTGGTATTGCCATTAAAAACGGCTACCTGTACGCAGCGTCAAACAGCGATATTTATCGTTATAAGCTGAGTGATAAAAATGAGGTTATTGACCCAACCAAGCCCGAAACTGTAGCAAGCGGCCTGACGAACAAGCGAATGCACAATTCAAAATCAATTGTGCTGGATAACGAT
>Ga0105239_10010627_pt1 | contig 10296 bp, 7 predicted proteins | sample KBSC44metaG_FD_92761 | JGI IMG/M metagenome (GOLD analysis project Ga0105239, IMG submission 92761) | Corn rhizosphere microbial communities from Kellogg Biological Station, Michigan, USA - KBS C4-4 metaG | ecosystem: Host-associated > Plants > Roots > Rhizosphere > Soil | place: Michigan, USA...
ATCGTCATCTCTGACTCTGATGCTTCAACTATCTCTTGGCATGGGCCTCGAGGCACTAGAGTTGCCGACTACGAGGTGTTTCCAGATCGTTACGATACATCTAATGACGAACTCTCAAGTAATGAATCCGCCTCTGATGGAGTGGATCGAGATCGTGAATATACATCTGATGACGAACTCTCAAGCAATGAATCCGTCTCTGACGGTGACGCTCTCGATAGTCAATATGAGTCCGTGAATGACGAGATGGATGATGGCTCTACGTCTGATGAGTTTAAGGCAGAGAGTGACGATAGTACTGGCAACGGAGAGGTGAGCAACGGATTCGTCAAATCAGAAGATGCACAGTATAGTGGAATCTCTTCTCTGGAAGCCTCCGTCACCGCCGACTCAGACAGCAATATGCCAGATCTGAAGGCAGAAGATACCGAACAGCTATGCGGCATAGGCTCCGATACTCCCAAGACGCTCGCTGATTCACTGAGTACAATCTATCAAGCTATCTTGGAGAATTCTGCACCTAGCGTTGGTAAACGACGTGCCTATATGTGTTCACCAAGGCTCAGAGGAGAAGTGCTAAAGATGACATCAGACCAAGTGATGAAAGAGGCAGCAGCGACATTTGACAACAATATCTTACATGGTGAGTTCTCGTCCATTGTGGAGCTCAGTAAGTCTCTCCCAAAGATTATCCCCGCCAGCGTCAAGGTCCGCCCGAAATCCGGCTTGTACTTGCTACATGGCTGGGACGACGAAGGGAATACTTTCGCGTACATTGGGCAAAGTCAAAATCTTCGAAGACGGGCCTACAGTCATCGTAACAGTATCGACCATTTCCAGGCTGCCAAGTCACCCGAAGAGATGAGGGCGGCAAGCCGTGGGTACACAAACATCTCTTATGCTCAACGAGCATTAGGTGGAAAGGGCATCAAGCATGACTTCAAGAAGCTCGGACATTTCTCCCCCGAGACAAACCAGGCAATCAAAGACATATTGGAAGGCATTTGTGTGTTGCACTTCAAGACATTTGACACCAGCAACGGCGTAGACAAAGGGCTGCGGGCTTCAATTGCGCGCTTGCTGGAACAACTAGGGCATGGTGACAACTTCAGCCAACATTTACCGTTGAACAGAAGATTGCCCACGAAAGAGAGCCATTCCGTGGATCCACTTCAAGACCGGGGTTTCTGGAGAAGCAAAGGCCCTTCCACAGACAACAATGAACCTTCCCCAGACAACAATGAACCTTCCCCAGGCGACAATGACTCTTCTCCAGGCGACAATGAATCTTCCACAGGCGACAATGACTCTTCCCCAGGCGAAAATGACTCTTCCCCAGGCGACAATGGCACCCATCTAGAATGTGCACGTTGCGAACTGCAGCTCTCGCCTGATGACAAACGCAAGATGCGTCGAAATCCCCTAGATCCAAGCGAGTTGCTTTGCTCCGCTTGCTACATCAGTGCGATTGGGGGTGGTACCACGCGGACTCGTGAAAAAAGAGAACGGGAAGAGGCGAAGAACATCGCATTCAGAGATCACCCTCATCCTGAAGACGATATTTGTGAATGGCCAGAATGTACCAACTCGATGCTGACCCCGAGCGGTAAACCAGCCAGAAGCCGATATGTCCATGACTCCCTTGGCCCCCTTTATTTGTGTAACAATTGCAAGCAACAGGTCCTAAAGATAGGGGTTCCGGACATTGAGAAGCGACGACGCATAGTACAGACTCCTGAATGCTGCACGCATTGTTCCAGTTACGAACCAGCCTCAGGATGCATTGTATTCTATGCTCCGTTGAACACACATCTGTGCAGACTCTGTCGGGATACGGCCAGAGAGCAAGGTCAACCATTGGGGCATCTCTATCCACCTCGTAAGAAGGATTCTAACCTCGATCTTACTTGCGGGTCGTGTGGCTTTGTCGATCCACCGAAAATACTGGCAAGGCGAGCCATGAGGAAAAAATTTGTGTGGTCGGACCAGATCCAGGCGTTTGTGTGCAACTTTCACCCCGTCACTCAACCGGATGGCGGCATCCGAAGATACAGGAATGCTGCGGCGGAATTTTGCAACTACGTTCCAACACCTGAAGACTTCAAGTTTAAGCTATAGCCACTCATTCCAAACCATATGAAACACCTGCAAGCAAAGCGCCCAAACATCCCAAGGACACAGTTATCGATCAGGTCATCGCTGGAACATCTTTAGGTGGAAGGACAAGACCCCAATATCCAAAGACACAGTTATCGTGCAGGTCATCATCGGAACATATTTTATCTGAAATGGAACAATGGGGTCTCGAGGTCATTGAGCTAGGGCATACATTCATTTGACAGTTGTTACTTTGCTGGGCTGGCAGTTAATTAGCGTCACATCATGGATTGTTCGCCAAGACCTCAACAGCAGATAGATCATGCCTTCATCTCCACCTGGTTTTAGATTTCATCTGTTACTCACATAACAATTGAAACTTCTCTTACCTCTTGAAGTTTGATTCTAGATCCACCTATCCCTCCCACTCCTTGCAGGTAAAATGGAGTCCATCCACGATCTTGCCTCTTACGATGAAGGCTGGCGCAATTCTGATTATGGTGAACCAACCTTCATGGGAATGCCAACCAAGCTGCGTCGAATGATCTATAAACTCTGCCATCCAGAGCCCGAGGTCAAATTCATCTGTGGGCCAGGACCTTATGACATGGTTTCTACTACCGGCGAGCAAGCCCTAGTACCATTTCTCTCAATCAACAAGAAGATCCGCTCGGAATTCCTCGACGAGGTCGAGATCGGTGTTCATGTCACTTGGGACAACTTTTACAGTCCTTACCAATGGAAGAACGTGAAGTACATCATCGGTCCAGACGTCCGTGAGAAGCTGGTCGCTCTGTACTTCAAAGTCAATTCGTTCTATCCGATCATGGAGAAATTGGTCCGAGGATATTTTGTGAATCGGTTCCCGTACCTCGAGAACATCTACTTTCAACTCGGCGAAGATTTCAATCAGGCGCATGCTATAGATGATGGCCAGGAAGCATGGAGGAAAAAAAGATATCTCGCACATGGAAAGAATGGTATCCCCATCTTGGAAACACCAATCCCTCATAAGACTCGCCATGCTTACACCCTGCCCCATCGCGTTACTATCGGAGGCCCTCGGCCATGCACCTTTTACCAGATCTTCAATCATCTCATCGAGAAACTGGGAATACGATTGCATTTCGTGTGTGCTGTGGGTCCGTTCGAACTGGCTGACACAGCTTGGACTCCACATTGGGTACCTGAGATCCTGGCTCTGGCTGTAAGTTACCCATTTTTGTTCATCTCCTGGGTGTTCATGCTAATAATAAGTAGGAAATCACATGGGATAGAGACACTGGTATGAAAATCACGAAAATGCATGCCATCGCGAAAGATCTACCCAACCTATTTGACGCTGCTGATGCCAACCCCAAAAATCCTCGAAACTGCGGTTCAATCACTTGCGAGGGACTGTGCGAAGCCTGCAGCTGGGATAGAGTTATCGAAATCGAAACCCTACGCGGCGACGATGACCATAATCAGAGCATTATTGTGGTTGAAGAGGACTGTATTGGAGTAGGAGCTGATTGGGGAGTGGATCTACATAACCTCGGGGACACTGATGCAGAGAAAAATGTCGAAGAATCCCAATGGGCAGATAATCCACAGGATCCGGGATACACCAACCCATGGATCGAAAAGGCTCAGGAAGATGCTCAAGAAGGTGCTCAAGAGGATGCTCGAGAAGATTCTGAAGAAGATCCTGAAGAGGCTCACTACCAGTACACTTCCTCTATGTATGAGTACGAATTCGGACGCATCGGCTACTGACGATGACTGGGTCAGCTATCCTATTACTGCAACAACTGTCCATGGGGTATAACGACCATAGCCCTAGTGGAGAGAGACTAGAATGAATCAAGAATGAATCAGACATAGCTGTTTCCAAGCTTACATTCCCTTGCTGCATCCTTGCCTTCACCAAACGCTACACAAGTCGTTTGTTCAACAACTACCGTACCTAATTTGACACATTCACCATTTGGCGTGCCGCTGTAGGGTCACCTTTGGATTAGCCTAACCCATGATCACTGGTATCATGTATCCATGTCCATATCTGTGTCCTCGATGTTTGTTTTAGGAATCTTGAGGTTGCCAGTACATTCAATCTCATCGTCAGAAATCGTCTCGAATTTCCTCTTCGGCGTCTAGAACATCGTCTCCTCCGTCACACTCGTTGTTGTGCTTGTTACCTTGCACCTCACGATAGGTGTCATCGTTTCAATGGGTTTTCTACCTTCCCAGCATTTTTCTGGGGGTCCTCTTCATCTTCCTGTTCATTTTCATGGAAGAAACAAACTACAACCGCAGGACAACAGGCATCGTTGCTGAGACTGAGAGCCCTCCACCAGAGACCGCGAACGGAGGCGATCACGAGAAGAATCCGGCGATTGACGAGACATCAACGAGAACCGAGAATGGCGAACTGAATCCCGCTCCAAAGACGTATGTGCAGAAACTATCGGTCTGGACGCCCAACCCGGGCAAAGGTATGATAGCACGAGCTGTTCGTTCTCTCAAATATTTGACTTGGCCGGTGGTATTCTATTCTGGATTCTCCTATGGGTCATACCTCATTTGGTTCAACGTTTTGAATGCAACAGCATCCATCATCCTTGGAGGAGCTCCTTATAATTTTAGCGCCTCGATGGTCGGTACCTCCTACGTCGCCTGCTGCGCAGGAGTCGTCCTTGCATCTGTACTCACAGGTCCTTGTTCCGATTGGCTCACTATCAAACTGGCACGGCGGAACGGTGGGATTATGGAAGCCGAACACCGCCTATGGCCTTTCGCTCTGAATTTGATTCTCGTACCGGGGTCTCTAATTCTCTGGGGCGTCGGGGCTTCACATTCGGTACACTGGTTCGGGTTAATCTGGGCGATGGGGACTTTGGCGTTCGCCGTTACTACAGGGGTCGCGCTCAGCATCAACTACTGGTAGGTAATGTTATTATCCACGCATGTTTAGTCACTAACAATTATGCAGCATCGACAGCTACCATGATATCAGTTCAGAAACAATTACCTCTATCATCATAGTGCGCAACACGATGAGCTTTGCAATTAGCTATGGGATCACTCCATGGTTGGCGAATCTTGGCTACCAGAATTGCTTTATCTCGGCCGCATTCGTCGGAATGACGGCCTCCTCAGCCTTCTTACTGATGATCTTCTTCGGGAAAGGCTTCAGAGTCAAGAGCGCGGCACGTTATCGGGAGCTTATTGCGGAGAACAAACAGGCGATGCACAATAACTAGGACTGATAGTCTTCGAAGGTCTACGTGCCGTGATGTAAACGTAATGGCTTCCACGATGGGTGGACGCCCAACACTAGTCATGCACGAAGGGATAAACTGGAACGGTTATTTAGAATGCTCTGCGAGTGTTAAGAGTCACAGAGAAGCGCTCCTTTCAGTTGAGGTCAACTTTAATTCTGATATCAATGTAGATTTTCGGCTACGGACTCTGGCCCCCTTTCGGATACGAGATCGACCCACCAGGGACCAAGTGATAATTACTTTCGAGTCTAACATATCTGCGGGGTTTAGCGACTCTTTACAGGCAAGGATTAATAAAGATTTATGGGGGAAGCCCACCGAGCCAGTATCAGTGCAGCAACCAGCAAACCGTATTGATAGGGCCGCTCAGGACCTCTTATCTTTTGGGCCAGACCCGGTTTCCCTCATCCTTCTCTTTCCATCCATTTCGACATCTTCCTTCGTGTGATCTCCCTCGGCCTCGCTGCTGGCCATGTACTGCCACCCCTACTACACCTTGCACATGGGCATCGTGTATGCAATTAAGTGAATGGACCACATATCTCCGTCTAGACCGGTATGAAGGAACTGAGAAGGACCAAGTTGAGGGCTAAAACAGGGTGTCTCACATGTAAGACCGCACCGTTGCGTTGGTCCTATTCCTCTGTTGCGAGGCATTGACTTGACGCGAACCACGGCTAGGTCGTGCTCGGCGAAAGAAATGCGATGAAGCCCGTCCCGCTTGTACCACCTGTACGAAATCGTTGCGCCGTTGCCAATGGCCTACATCGAAGCAATTAATCGATCGCCGACATGCTTCTCATCGCTCGAGGCAGTCGGCCTCCCCAAATCCGACTGTGAGCGACGATGGCTCCCCGATCAGCACCACCAGCGTCAGTACCAGTACTGGCACGAATGGCGACATGAGCGCGACCCCAAGGCCCGTGGTGGTAGACGAGACCACGGCAGTAGCAACAACCAACCTTTGTTTTTTATCAGCAGCCACTGCCCACCGGCAGCTGTGTGACGACCTGGAACCGATCATCAAGCGTCATTTTGCCCAGAACTATTATCAACTCCTGATTCTACCGAATTGTTCCGAAGAATTCTTCTACGGCTGGATCGCCGACATTCAGAAACTCATGGTGCAGTATAAGAGCCTGAAGTTCTCGGTCCTTGCGTGTGGGGCGAGTCATCTCCATTTCGTCGATGCGTCCTCAATGATGCAGGAACTGTCTCTGACCTATTATTCAAACTCGATCAAGGGTCTTTCTGAATTGCTCGGCGGGGAACTCTCAGAGTTGGAGAATGACAATGGTGTCCTCATGAGCGTAATGCTGCTTTATTTGCATGGAGTAAGTGTATCCTGTTGAGAAGACGACTCGGTTCTTCGTGCACGGTGTTCATTTCCTGGGCCAATTTTTGCTGACAAGTATATCGTTTACACGGTTTCAGTGCATGGGGAGAGGCACTTATACAGACATTCCGCGTCATTTGAACGCGGCCATGCGCATTGTACGCTTGCGGTTGCTTGATCGGCCATGGAGCCTTCGCCGACCGTTCGACAGGCTCGCGGTCGAGTCTGTCCTGTACCAGATTTTCCTTGTCGCGACAGGGTCCTGGAGTAATCCTTGCCAGATGGACGATCACTTTGACGATAAGTTTTGGCTCGAAGCCGAACAACTTCTTGCTAAATCGAACTTGTACCCTGGACGATCGATCAGCTTCAATAGTCCTGTGATAGGCGTTCCACTGGCACTTTTCAGAGTGGTGTTGTCTTTGAAACGAATATACCAGAACCCTGAGCAGTTTGACCAGGAGACCATGGAAGCCCTGAGAAGCGAGGTGGAGGAATGGGAGGGCGTCGTCCTCAGCGAAGGAGAGCTCGATTCCCCGGATGAACACCAGAACTGCCATCCGGGCATCTACCGCGATGCCGGCTATTTATACATCCTCGTTTCATCGTTACTGATGGACCAAATATCTGTTGGCCATTGGGCCCCAGGTGCGCCGAGAGTAGCACCTCCAGACAGCTGGCAGCTCAAGAAGGCTAAAGAGATCTTGCGCGGAAGGCAAGACGACCCAGAATGGTCTCGCTGCTTCATAGGCAATTGGCCGGTATACTCTTTGGGTTTCTTCCTCGAGGAGGACGATATCGACCTGATACGGCGCGACATGCATAACAGATGGATGGCAGTCAAATTTTCGCAAATCTCGAGGTTCCGAGACGACCTTGAAGTTACCTGGGCGGCAAGGGGATATGGTTTCGATGCTTCGGTCTACTCCAAGTCCCTAGCCATGGTGACACCCTCCTCGGTGAGGAGAACTTGGATGGATCTCCAGGATTGATGTCTGAAGCGGTGACTCAACCTCCTGTTCGAGATCTCCTCACCCCTCGCCTTCTGATAGCGGCAGCAAATGCCGCAAGTCTTCCCAACGCCAGATCACGATGTGAATGAAACATTGCAAATCTTCTGTTGGTTAGTATGATATGTCGATGACAAAGGTCGAACTCCTTTCTGTATGGCCTCGATGTCGCTTTTGGTCCTCCCACGTACCATTCCACATCTCCTGCCTGCTAGCATCCTGCACCATCGCCAAAAACGCGTTTGCAGCGAGCAACGATATTCAAATGAGTGGCCTGCCAACGGGGAGTGCGTCTGCCGCAATACTTGGCTTTATGTCGGGCGACTTCCTCGAGCAAGTGAGATGGGCTATGGCCCATGGTTGGTGCTGGCAGACATGACAAGGAGTGGTACATCTAGGCTCTGCTTCCTGCCCAGCAATTGTTGCTCTAGGACATATTTACCACGAAACCTAGATATTAAACATTATTACCGCTCGCCCAATCCATAATTACCCGAGAGGCTCCTCGCTCAAATCCGTTTAGGGAGCAAGCGGGCCACGATCAACAAGAACACCGCTCGAAAGAAAGAGCGATGAATTCCAGACGACTCAGTTAGCACTACGTGAACCTTGCGGCCGGGTCTCCTATTTACGCCGCCATTGACACTGCGCTGTGGGACGGGTGACGTCAACATCATACCACAGTGCACACCATCAACCCCAACTACCCAGGGTAGGCGGGGGCCATAGAAAGCTGGTGACTAGGGCGGGGGAACGAACGCCCATTGATATTAAGACCAAGCCAACTCGTTGGACAATTGAATGTGAAGAATGGCACTTGAGGGACCCTGACCACACTCTCACTCAGGCTTTAGTCTGCTCTCGTGGACCTGAGAGGCTGGGCCCCGGAAGACTCGAGCCATGCATAGTTCGGGCAGAGTCGAAGCTCTCTGGAAACTAACGGAGGCATGGATTCATGGATAAAACAGTACTACTAATGTGTTATTTCCGCACGCATATTACAATACGGGTTTTGGTTTGAGCTATTACGGCAATGCTCCGTACATCGTTAGCTTTGGAATGGATGTGTAAAGATGACAGACATGACTTCTTTCCAAGGTCTTTTGAGTCAGCTCCTCCCTGACGTAAATTACACTCGAATGGTGGCTGTGAGGCTGCTCCGTGGACGTACCTGATAGGATCTCAGCACTTAATGGTCATGAAATAGATATGAGACACAAGTCACAAGAGTTAGAGAAGTGATACATACATACCTGCATTCCAGCTAGAGACTTGCTTGACCTTCCTCAGCCTTGCGCGCTTGCAAGGCTGGTGGTGGGCTATTGATGAGCACCCTGGCCACGACTCTGGTCACGTGACTGCTTGGGCAGCGGACGACTACACCAACATCTACATATATAATTATCACGACACACAATATATATAATGGGAATAGGCAGTATGTCTAGACTTCAATCATACTCGCTTTGGAAACTTGGGTGTGGTACACGAAATGAAGTGAAATCATGGACCGAAATCGGCCACAGAAAGGACCCCAGCACGTGGAGCTCATAGATCTCTCGGTCGGGCATTTCTCAAGGTTTCGCAAATTGTGTGTGTGTGTGTGTTTTGTTTTCAAAGCCTCATGATAGATAATAATTCCAACCCTTTATTGGAAACGTTCATCCGTCCTGTATCCCCTAATTTTACGGAGTAAAATCCGCAGTAGTACGCTCGACATGATCCACATCATACCTGCACTTTCCATCTGGCTGGTTCCATAAAAGCCTGAGTCAACTCTACGCCCAACTTGGGACAGTCCGACCAGTGACATTACGGAGGGAGATATACTACTACCCCTGTCTCCGCACAAGTTCTTATTGACATAGATAGGGTGGTATGTATGCCCGGATCCCTTTCGCTCCTACTTGTTCCTCATCGACAAATTGCGACTGTACACATATCAAACAACAATGTATTCGCCCTCGTTATCTTCAAGTTTCATGATGGTCGTGAAGCGGAATCCGCTCTCCTCTTCTCGGGTGGGATGTCGCCCGGCCTCTTCTTGCGGGCTTGTCGGGTGGTCTTCATCGTAGCGAGCCCAAACTCGCTCCAGCAGCTGGAGGCAGCTCTGGTTATTCAGGAATCCACTGTCCTTCTGGATATCAAGACACCTTTCACGGATGACGCTGCGGTCTGCCTCGTCGACACACTCACTCCCTGTAATGAAGAGGGGCCAGAGGAGGTAGACGTCGCTCTTGACGGCCTTGATGTATCCCAGGCACTGTTGCACCCATGACCTGATGCGCCCGTCTGTGCTGGGAACCTTCGGGTTGGCCAGGCGCTCCGTATACAGTAACGCCGAGTATCTGAACGATTCGGAGATATTTGCCAGGTCCACTCTCTGGTCAACGGTGAGATAGGGTGCTTCGAGGCTCGTTGCGTCAAACAGCGAAGTGTCCAGCTCCCACATCTGCAGGGCTTGGCGGATTTCACGCCACTCGCGCCAGAATTGGGTCTGCTGCTCCGGCTCGCTGCTGGATGAAGTGTCGGATTTTGTCGTGAAGAGCTTCTCGTCATCAATGATTCGCGTCCACCCGTTGCCGTC
>Ga0105239_10010628_pt1 | contig 10296 bp, 11 predicted proteins | sample KBSC44metaG_FD_92761 | JGI IMG/M metagenome (GOLD analysis project Ga0105239, IMG submission 92761) | Corn rhizosphere microbial communities from Kellogg Biological Station, Michigan, USA - KBS C4-4 metaG | ecosystem: Host-associated > Plants > Roots > Rhizosphere > Soil | place: Michigan, USA...
AGGGAATACAACGAAGAGCGACCCAAGGAGGCACTGGGCGGCCTGACACCCTCCGCCTATGCAAAGCAGTTAAAGTAACCATGGACTCCAATTCGCACCGCTACTGAAAGCGGGGGGACGTCGAGTCATCCGCGATCTGAAGGTCTTCATCGACAGTCGTCGCTAGATGGCGCGGCGGCAGAAAAAAATAGAGACACAGCAGCTATGATAGCCGTTGTGTCTCGCGTGAAACTTTGCGGACCTCCGCATGTGATCTATTCATGTGCCGCTGCATGTGGCCTCTACGAAGAAGCCCATCCCTATGGGGGAGATTGCGCTGGCAGTGAATGTCGGATGCGCCGGTGAATTTCCGCTAGAAAATATCGGGGTGACGGTGGCAGCCTCCGCGCGCCAGCTTGGCGCGGCCTACGGCTTCACCAGAAGCCCCGCAAGGTGCGCCGCCCGTCAACCCTAGGCCATCCCCATAGCCTGACCCTCGGCGCGTCTGTGCGCGCTGCCTGAGAGCTTTCCCGGCGCTCGTCCGTGAGCGGGGAGACCTATCTCTGAAGACCTCGCCTTAATGGGAGAGACCGGCCCGTAAAGGTTATGAGCTTCGGAGATAGTTGTGCGCCAGCTTCGTACTGGTGCGAGTGATCTAGGTAACACTTAGTGACGGCTATGAGACATCGCCATAGGCGACGGAGCACTTCTTCGCGCAGCGAAGGAGTGGAGCCGGAGCCACTGTCTGTCTCTAGGATACATGGGAAAGAAGAAACAAAGATGAGACTAAATTTAGGTCTTCTTCCTAGGTCTTCCCCCTCCCCTTAAACCCCTCCCCCTAACCCCCTCGGATAGTGTCTTTGCCTAGGTCTAGACTTAGAGTCAGATCATTAGGACAACACTTACTGAGTGGTCCAGTTGAGTCTCCCAAGACAGCTTTAAGTGTGGGCAACTGGTTGACCTAATGCCTGGCCTTCTTCGTTGTTTATTCAAACAACTACTTTCACAGCTAACTTGCTGTAGACCGTACTCCGGCTCCACTTCTTTGCTTCGCAAAGCAGTGATCCTTCGTATCCATGATAGACAGGAGGTTCTCCCTATAGGTCTTCCCCATAGGTCAACATAAGGATACGTAATGTATTCTCATGGAGCGTCGCTTTCTCGCGTACTCTTTTCCAACGACCCCACCTAATGGGCGGGGCGGCAAACCGGCGAGGTTTCCCCGATGACCGGCACTAAATGCTTGCGGTCAGTTGTCCATGTTTTGACCACTCGCCTCACTTTCTTGGCGGAGGTTCTTCAGTGCCCTTGTTGGCCTGAGACGTTGGTTGAAAGGGGCCACGAACAGCACGCACTCTGAGCTTTATCTCTGGAGATGAAAATTGCGGATAGGTGCCTCTGATGGACCAGTGACTAGGATTGTCTTGCTGCGGGTTTCTTCCTTCACAGGCAGCAATGAAGCTCAACGTGTTCTCATAGTAGGCGGAAAACTTGGGGTCCTTATTGAGTTCGATCACCGTGCTCCCGAGTTCCTTTGACCGGGTTCTACGCCAGTGCCTTGGCCAATCTAATAGGTACTCAGAGAGAAGCGCTTCACTTCCGGGCTTGATGTGTTCTTTGAAGGAAAGGGAGAACCGCTCTGGGATCACTTGGTCTACAAATGATGGTGTAAATGCTGCGCCAATAATCCTTTGCGCTTTCTCAGCCCTTGCCGCGTCAATCAGGGGTTTCCCAAGGAATACTCTTCGCTGTTGGTCGATGATCGCGGGGCCCATAGAGACAGCCCCACGAAGCGGCAAGCCAATCTCTAGGGAATGGCAAAGTAGCTTGTTGCATGCTTCCAAGAATCGATCACAGGGGACGATGTGATACATCCATCCATCAGCAGGGTCAGAGGCTAGGGACTCTCTCTGCTCATGCGAAAGGGCTCTTGCTTCGGGAAAGTGAGCATGCGCCCAGAGCACAATTGAATCGCTGGCATAGGCCCCATCCACTCGATTGAAAACGAAAGCATCTCCGTCCGCAGTCCAGATTGCCTCATCATCGAGATTGAGAAGTTCCTTTAGCTCAGCTGCATGGGCGTTCATGGCATCAACGTCGCTGATGAGTGCGTTGTAAAGTGCGGCCATGCCACTCAGACCAATCTGAGAGAACTTTTCCTCGAAGCCTAGAACATCAAACAACCCGATGAAGTACCACTGATGGTCTTGGCTCATGTCGTTAGATTCCACTGGGGAAGGCCATACTATTAGCTAGCCATCACTCCCAAACGAAGCCGATTCTCTTTGCTTTTTCTCCTAATTTCGAAGCTGCTTTTAGTAGAAAGCTTAGCTGAGAGACATGCTGAATCAATTGAACTTGCTCACCTTCTGGGGTGACGCCACTGAAAGTGATTAAGTGCGGCTTGGAGAAACCAATCTGTTCCGCGTGAAAGAATACTGCGTTACCGAAAGATACGAGCCGAACCCCTACCTCATGCTCGGCATCAAGCGCCGCCTCGAAGGCCCTCACGTACTTGCCTATTGATTCGCATACATGAACCACTGGGTTGTCTCGATGGAATTGGTCCTCTCGTTGTTTCCGAAACATGTCGTCGATATGACGCATGCTGTTGACCTGCGAAGAAATGTCGATGAATTTTTCCATGATGACCAATGACCGATCTTAAGCAAGGGTTGTCGTGCAGAGTTTCAGGATACGCAATTTTTCGCAGCGAATGGCTAGATAAAAAGTAATTCTAGCAGCAAGGTTTCCTTTGATGCTGAAATGACGACTGCTTCTGCAATGTCACTACGAGGAATACAAAATATATCAGTGACGATATCTTTAATAACATTGGTTGTCTTCAGCGTGTATTTGCTAGGTTCGCTGCGCTCCCCGTTACGCCTGTAAGCCCATGCTTGGCCTCTAGGACCATAAATATGTAGTTGATCCCCGCCTTGATTTTCTGGACGACGATCAAGGCGATATGTATAACCACTTCCCCAGTCTTTAGTCTTACCTTCCTCTAATGTTTGTAGTCTTGATTCAAAGAGGAATCGCGCAATTCCCTCTCTAGGAGCATTCTTGAACCTGACGACAACTTCTTGGGTGTATAGCTCATCACCCGTTGAATCGGCAATTTTTTCGGCCATCGATTCGGAAAGATATTCTTTGAAGGTCTTCTTCATAAGGACTCCAATACCTGCAAAAAGCCCAGTTTCGGGACATAGCATCGAATCTTCGACCCGAGTTACGCTCGCGTCAAGACGCCAAGCGAGCAACCCCAACCCAATACTAAAGGTCGCTCGCCCATCCATCACTTACTCGCCAATGGCCGCCTTGGCGTCCATCATTTCCCGAAGCTCCGTTGATACGTATCGACTGTCTCATCAGCAGCATGGCGCGCCTTAGCCACATCCGCAGCCTTCGCATCAGCGCTTTCCCTGACCAACTGTCTCCAGTCAATCGTCAGGAAGCCTTCTGGGTGTGATCCCGGAGCCGCCAGACCGGGAACGTCTTTGTTCCTCAGGCGAGCACCCGCATTGAGTGGGACGAGTTGAACCTTGTCAGGTTCGCCCTGCACCGGAAGAATCGTGTAGTCCCGCCATGAACCACCTTCATTCCCCAAGGCTTCCTTCACCTTCGGACCCAGCACGTTCCTACGCCAGTCGTCCATGATGGAGCCCATATTATCGGGCATGCCATTACGCTTAGAGAAGACAGCATCCTTGGTCACGATATGGTCACGCTCGAACTGAGCCTTCGCACGGTCCAGTGCGGCACTATCGGGGACGCCGGCCATGATGTTTGCCACAAGGTATTCGCCGATCCGTGAGCGGACAACTGGCTCTGTGTTGCCGTTGCCTACGATGTCCCTGACTACTCGGGTCTTCCCTGCTTGCGCTGAGGGCTTTGCAAGCATCTCCGAGGCTGCCTGTTTGGTCACCTGTGGAGCGGCTGCAAGCTCCTGACGGACCTGTTCAACTGGTTTGCCCAGTGCCTCTACCTCATAGGCACCGCGGTCATAGCGAGCCTTGGCTTCGCCTGAGATGTTCGCGCTCAGGAAGCTGAAAGAAGGAGACCGCTTCATCTGAATGTAGTCAGTGAGGTTGTCGGCCCACGCCTTGTTAGACGGATCGACGTTCTCGAACTTGGCCTTCATCGGCGCAGGGAAGTAGCTGTTGCTCTGAGCGAGCGACACCATGCTTGAGATCGTCTGCTCGGCCTGAGCCTGAGCCTTGGGGTCTCCACTACCTACGGCGGCAGTGCGTGCCTGTAGCGCCTTGGAGACTTCACCGTCGATCACATCGGTAGCCGCTTTGTACTTCTTCTCGTCGCCCTTCAGTTCCTGAAGCTTGCCAGCTTGGAGAGACTGGGTGACGGCAGTACGCAGCTCATAGTCAGCCGACTGTTCGCTGAGAGACTTCTGGTTCTTCTCGTAGTAGCTGTACAGGTTGGCTGAGTGGAAGCCCTTCTTCTGAGCAGCCTCAAGATCTCCCATCGACAACTGGCCAAGGTCAGCCTTGTTGCCAAGCTCGATCATGGTCTGAAGTTTACCGATGGTGTCTTCCTGCTGCCGCGCTCTAGCTTCAGCCTCAGCGCGCTTGATGCGCATCTGCTCGGCGTGCTGAATAGCAGGACCGTACTTGCCGTCGTTGAGAATATCGTTGCCACCAGAGACCAGATGCTTGTACAGAGAACCGTCGCCAGACTCGATCTTGTTGACCAAGGCAGAGCCGAGAACCTGATTGCGCTCTTCGTCATCAAGGCCCAGCTTTTGGACCTCACTGGACAGCGCATCGATATCCTTGGGGGACTTCACTCCGGCATTGATGCCTTGCCACATGATCCCGCCCGCGATGTTCATTGCGTCGGCGTGCTGATGGGCAGCAAGCTTCGCTTGGTACTCACCACGGAGATTGTTCTGGAACATGCCAGCCATCTTGTTCAAAGAGGCGAGCTGGTTGGGATCGTCCACACCCTCGTAGAGCTTGGCCATCTTCTCGCGGTTCCAAGCCTCGAAGTCGAAGTTCGGATTGAGCTTGATGTTCTGCTCTAGCTCGTCCTTGGCGTCGTTGTAAGACGCGAGACCCTTGAGCGTACCGAGACCTTCCTGACGAGCGTTGGCGTAAGCTTCGGACTGCGATGCAAGACTCTCATCGAACTGCCCGAGCTGGGCATCTCGTGCACCCTTGACGCTGTTGATCTGGTCGGCCTTCTTCTGCTGCTGCTGAGCAATGCGGCCTTCGTTGCGAGCCCTCAGCATCGCATGGCGGTCTAGGGACTGGCCCCAGTTCTCCAGAGCGGATACGACTTGCGAAGTGTCTACCTGATAGGCGCGTGCGTTCTGCTGCTGAGCGACGATAGGGAGGACTGGGTTAGAGGCGTTCTGTTCGCTGAGGTCTACAAGAGTCTTTCGTTGTTGCGTATCAATAGGCATTGAATTCACTTACAGTGTGTTGGTTGTTTCCAGTTGGAAAGTGTTTCCCCCTGAGCAGATTTTGTTTTGTTATGTTTGGTCTACCGCAGCGCTGACGTGCTGTCGGGGAGTCCATCAACATCAACGGGGAATCATTGGATGAAGCTGTTCGCTGTGTCTGTGGAGACGGATCAAATCAAGCTTGGTCTCGGCCCGATCTCGCTTGAGCTGGGCAAGTGGCATTTCTACTTCGGGGTCTGGGAAGAGTGGGACGGTCCCGCAAAGGATCGCCCCCATCAACCCCGTGAGCTGCTGTGGCGGTGGGGAAGGCCTGAGCAGCGCGAGTTCATCTGCACTCTATTTGATCGCTCGGCCGACGCTGAGACGGCTTAAGGGATAGCGAGGGGGAACGGAGGCTTAGTCTGTTTGTAGGCTTCCGTTCCTGTTGCAGCTGTAGCTTCTTGTTCCGAAGGTCCAAAGCAGTCTGCTTTGGAGTGCCCTTTGCGAATCACCAGATTGGCTCTCCGCAAGTCGAGCCTATTGCCGTTGCTATAAGAGACCTTGCGGCCCTGCGGAATCTGAGCCACAAGATGCGCAACACGTCTATTGTTCAACCCTTTCGCGTGGAATTTCACATACGCATGCTTCGGGTCGCTCTTGCTACGCGTATTTAGGTACCAATGAAGTGGGTGACCTTCAGCCTCTATGCGGTCGAAGTCTTCCCGATCCAGAACTGCGAAGCCCGGAGGGCATACGCCGCAAGTATTCAAGTATCTATTGGCGTACTCCCAAGCCCCACGCACGGGGACGAATGCGAGCTTGTTGCCCTCAACATCGGTGCCGTAGACAACGCATACAGCTTCTTTCTCTTGTTTCATGTCGTTAGTTTCTTCAGGCCAACAACTGCCCTAGCCGATCCCAGCGGGATAGCTACTCAGCGTCTTGGCGTTTGATGGTGGATACCGCTTAGTCAGCGGTGATGATTGATACCGTGGTCTTCACGGTCACTTGATGCAGCGATGAAGTAGCTGCGGACTGTTGGATTGCTAGCGCGTGAGGCCTTTGGATCGCCTAGGCTGTGGCCTCGGGCAAACTATCGTAGGCACTGGTGCTCTCACAGATGCGGTCTGCGATCCACGCTTCTAGCGTTTCGATCTGATAGCGAATGGCATTGCCAAGCTTCAGATACTTGGGGCCACGCCCAAGGTAGCGCCATTGTTCCAAGGTTCCCTTGGGGATGTTCAAGTATTCAGAGGTCTGAGCGGTGGTCAGTAGTTTCATGGATGAGTTTCGGTAGGTGGCAGTGGAGATGGAAAATGAAGCCGTGGTTGCTGCGATTGGTCTTCACGGCTCTTTCCAATGACCCCACCTAAATGCCAGTGGGTCAACGATGCTCACAGCGGTTCATTTATCCGATAACCGGCATTAATTGCCTCGCGCGAATTCGCACGGAGCGCGGCTACAGTGAGCGAGACGCTGAGACAAAGGGGTGGCTAGGGGCTCGCCATGCAGCAAGCGCATGGAGCGCGAGAGACAGCCTAGCGCCGATTCTCGACTGGGGCGCGCGGCTAGGGCATTGAGCTGAAAAAAATAAACACCCCAGCGCAACGCTGAGGGGGATTCACACTTGGGCGGCTCGGTCTCCGCCACGCCCGTGGCTAGCGCGCGCTACGCCTTCTTGCGCACAGTACCGATATTGACCACCTTGGCCGCATCAGCCTTGCGCTTGCTCAGTGCCTTGGCCTTACCTGCCGCTACTGCTCTGTCGATAACCCCTGTCGCTTCCTTCAGAGAGTCAACCGCAAGGTGTGCATAGCGGTGCGTAGTTGCTGCCTGAGTATGTCCAAGCAGCTTTCCAGCGATTGCCAACGATTCACCCGAAGAAACAATGTGCGAAGCGAAGGTATGCCTTAGAACATGCAGGGTCACGCCCGGCAGCTTTGCTGCCTCCACGATCTGCCCCCATGGGGTCTTAATCTCTACCAGCGGTTTCTCTGGATCGAGACCGGGAAACAGCCAAGGATTCTCAGGGTCAGTCTCATCCGCTGCTGTGCGCATGTCTTGAAGCAAGGCAAGCGCTTCGCTGGACAGCGGTGAAGTGTGAATCTTCTTCTGCTTCGTATGATGGCTGGGCTTGATCCATATGCCGCGCTCAAGATCGAACATATCCCAGCGAGCCGTCATGGTCTCTGTCTTGCGGGCACCAGTGAACGCCAACAGACGCACTAGGTTGGCTACTTGCTGGTTAGGATGCTCATCACAAGCTAGCAGGAGTCGGCCTAGCTCTTCTTCACTCAGGAACCGTTCGCGCTTGGTCTCAGCATTGAGCTTCACTCCACTGCATGGGTTGCTGACCATATGCCCTTCGCGGATCGCCTCAGCGAACATAGACGAGAGACAACGCACTACGCGGTTAGCCTGAGTGTTTCCGTGCTTTGAGATAGCGCGGTGGAACTGGCCAACCTCGGCAGTCGTTACCTCGACCAGCTTGGTCTTCCCGAGCTTCGGCACGATGAAGCGGTCTATTTGACTCCCGTAGCTCGCTACGGTCTGTGCACTCTTTGCTGGGAGAATCTCTTCCCGGTAGAACTTGGCAAGGTCAGCGACCGTCCACGCCTCACGGTATGCCTTGGACTGGGACGCCGGGTCCACACCCTTAGCGACCTTGGCGAGCAACTGGACCGCCTCCTGCCGGGCTTGGTCTGGGGTCAGCACGCCATGCGTGCCGATCTTCAAACGTGTCCACTGCCGTGCTTTGTTGCGGTAGACCACTCCATAGGTCTTGCTATCGCCGGTGGCCGAGACCCTGAGAAAGAATCCTGCCAGTTCCGTATCAAAGAACTGCTGGCGCTCGCCTGTCGGCTCAATGTCAGCTATGAAGCGCTTGGTGATCTTTGCCTTTGCCATGGTCTCCCCTTGGGCGGTCTCTCGGAAGCTCTGCGGGCAACGCTCTGGGCAACACGGGGGCAACAAAAAGACGAGAGTCGACGTGAGCTGATGAGATGACTATAGGTCTTGGGCAACAAAAAAATCAAGCTATATAGCGGCTTTTGTGATTTTTAAGTCACTGGGTTGAACTCCGGTGAACACAATAAGAACTGACTGTTAATCACTGGGTCGGCGGTTCGAGTCCGTCTCGGGGAGCCATATCAAACAAGGGTCTGCAGAAATGCAGGCCCTTTTTGTTTTTTTTGGGTACCACAGGGGTACCACGCGGAGAGATTTCGAGGGAGTCTGCGCTGCGCTCTGAGAGACCAATCTGGCCCTGCGCCTGGGTGGAATGCCCCGGTACTTGCCCGGTCAGAGTACGAAAAGAAGTGACCCAGGGCCCCTATTGGCAAGATCGACCTCCTACGGGGGGAATCTGCAAGGTCTCCAAGATTGAATGGGCCGAGAAATACGCGATACAAAATATCGCGAGGTCAGCAATGATCGTCTGGAGCGAGTCGTTAGGTCGCAGCAAGTGCGACTACTTGCCCAACGCCCTTTATATCGCCTTCCCAAACCGTGAACTGAGCACCGATCCGAAAGAAAGGAAGCGCAACGTCTGGCCTCAGGAGCTGAACCTGGGCCACAAAGGATTGACCGGGAGCTGGCTCACCAGAAAACGCTAGGCGAGCAGACCAATGCTCGTGGTTGATGCCCAGTACAGTGCGCCATTCGCCAGAGAATAGCGGACCTTTGCGGCCACCTTCCGCTGTAGAGAGCAACTGGACATTGGCAACGAAGTGATGCACTGCTCCTACTACGGTAGCTGGTCATGGGCTGCCAGAGGCACGGCTCGCTTGGGCGAATGACTATGCTGCACGTAGCGCATTCCGCAACCACCACATCAAGGGAAACCCAAGCAGTACACCAATTGCAGCATTCGCGGCGATCACGTTGAATTGAGCACTCGGATAGGTTGCTGGGCCTGACGCTGTGGGATTGAGTTGATCTAGAAGAAACGGATACGTCAGCGTACTCAGCCCCCAGAAGCTAAGCACGGCAAGGACGGCATATAGCGCGCGATGCGGTATGGAGCGCCAAGCTACTGCGGTGGCGACGAGTGCAAATACAAACGGCGCACCAGTCAATAGGAGTAGTTCGAGCAACTGAAGATGGATGATGTCCATATGGCACCCGAAGCTTGATCTATGCGACCACTGCCGCGTAAGCAACATACTACTGCAACCGACACAGAGCCGTGCGCCTAACCCATAGTGCAGCGGTCTGCTAATGAGCTAATCTCACCTGGGGTGGTCAGACGTTGACCAATGGTTTTAACAGGGGAGGCAGTATGGACGAGCGGGTCTTCTTCGACCAAGGGGAAGTCAAGGTTACGAACGCGCGCTTCATCGTCAGCGGGCAGACCTATGCGATGAATGGCGTCACTTCAGTCAAGCGAGGGGTCAACCAGCCCAATAGGGCCCTCCCAATCATCTTGGCTATTGTTGGTCTGGTCCTGATTCTTCATCAGTCCTTTCTGTGGGGCATCGCTCTCGCAGGACTTGCAGTCTTTTGGCTGGTCAAACAGCAGCCAGACTGGCTGGTCATTCTTCACAGTGCGTCTGGCGAGGTGAAAGCGCTCACCAGCAAAGATGGCGAATATATCAAGGCTGTAATCGACGCTTTGAATGATTCAATCATTCATCGCGGCTGATCGGCACGAAACAAAAAATAAGACACAACAGCCATGATCGCCGTTGTCTCTCGCTGAAACCTTGCGGATAGCCTGTTATTCGCTTATGAAATCGTCCGGGTGGTTCTGCCGAACCGCCGTATTGTTGTGGACTTTTACCCGATCACATTGTCCCCGCACAAAGATGCCGCCGCCTCTCCCATTAGCCATCCCGTTGCCCGTAATTACACTTCCACCGACTTGCGCCGAGGAGTCTTTGAAGTAGATGCCTGCCCCTTCACTTTTCGCACCGTAC
>Ga0105239_10010629_pt1 | contig 10296 bp, 7 predicted proteins | sample KBSC44metaG_FD_92761 | JGI IMG/M metagenome (GOLD analysis project Ga0105239, IMG submission 92761) | Corn rhizosphere microbial communities from Kellogg Biological Station, Michigan, USA - KBS C4-4 metaG | ecosystem: Host-associated > Plants > Roots > Rhizosphere > Soil | place: Michigan, USA...
CCGCCGTTCTCGGCCGTGCTGAACCAGAACGTGCCGTCGTCGTCGGCGAGCACCGACAGCACCGACGCGCCCGGCAGCGAACGCCCGCCGCCGCCCGTGTGCACCGACACGAAGCCGGCGGCGCGCGGATCGAACACGCTGATGCCGTTGCTCCAGGTGCCGACCCAGATCTGCCCGTCGCGATCCTCGAACACGCTGAAGGCGCGATTGCCCGCGAGCGAACCGGGTTGCTCCGGCGCATGCGTGAACGTTTCCAGGCGCCGCGTGTGCGGATTGAGCCGCGACAGGCCCGCGTTCTCGCTGCCGAACCAGATCGCGCCGCTGCGGTCGACGTGCAGGCCGGTGAGGTCCGTGTCGTCGAGCGACGGCGACGTCTGTGCGTCGTAGTGCTCGATCTCCATGCCATCCGCGCCGAAATGGAACAGGCCCTGCTTGGTCGCGGTGAGCCAGACTTCGCCGGCTTCGGTGGTGACGATCGTGCGCACGACGAGGCGCGCGCCCGAACGCGCCATCCACTCGCGCATCGTGCCGTCGGCCGGGTCGCACTCGAACAGGCCCGCCGCCGTGCCGATCAGGAGGTGGCCGCCGTTGCGCGCGACGAGTGCGTTCGGCCGGCGCAGCGCATCGTCGCGACAGCGCGATTCGACGAACCCGCCGCGCGCTTCGTCGTAGCTCTGCAGGCCGTGGTTGCGCGTCGCCACCCACAGCGTGCCGGTTGCGTCCTCGAGCATGGCGCCGACGTACTCGCTGCCGATCGCATCGCTGCGCGAAGGGTCGGGCACGAAGTTGTCGAAGCGGTCGAGGCGCTCGTCGTAGCGACTGAGGCCGCCGCTGGTCGTGCCGACCCACAACCGCCCCTGGCGGTCGACGAGCAGGCGGTGCACGTTGTTCGCGGCGAGCGAAGACGGGTCGCTGCGGTCGTGCTTGTAGACGCGGAAGCCGTAGCCGTCGAAGCGGTCGAGGCCGTCCTGCGTGGCGACCCAGATGAAGCCGTGGCGATCCTGCGCGATGTCGACGCCGCTCGCCTGCGACAGGCCCTGCTCGACGCCGATGTTGCGGAAGCGGACGCGCTCGACGCCGTGGTTGGCGCGACCCTGCGCGTGCGCGGGCGCGCCGGCGCACGCCAGCACGGCCATCGCGATCCAGCATGCTGCCCGTCGCACCGTGCGGTGCCCCCTGTCATGCCTGGGCCGAGGCTAGCCTGTGGTACGCGCCGAGCACAAGGATTACGCCGCCGGCGCGTAATTGTCGCAGCGCAACAGGACGCGCATAATCGGCGTCTAACCCGGCCTCGCGCCGACTCGTCATCCATCCCGGAGGGTTCCATGTCCGATATCGTCATCGTCGGCGCCAAGCGCACCGCGATCGGTTCCATGCTCGGCCAGTTCACCGGCGTGCCGACGCCGACACTCGGTGCCGCCGCGATCCAGGCCGCGATCGAGCAGGCCGGCGTGGCGCCCGCGGACGTGTCCGAAGTCATCATGGGTTGCGTGCTGCCGGCGAACCTCGGCCAGGCGCCCGCCCGCCAGGCGTCGCTCGCGGCGGGCCTGCCGAAGTCGGCCGGCTGCACGACGATCAACAAGGTCTGCGGTTCGGGCATGAAGGCGATCATGCTCGCGCACGACCTGGTCAAGGCCGGTTCCGCCGACGTCGTCGTCGCCGGCGGCATGGAGTCGATGACGAACGCGCCACACATGGTGTCCGCACGCGGCGGCCTGCGCTACGGCGACGCCAAGCTGGTCGACCACATGGCGTGGGACGGCCTCACCAATCCGTACGACGGCCAGTCGATGGGCGTGTTCGCCGAAGCGACCGCGGACAAGTACGGCTTCACGCGCGAGGCGCAGGACGCCTACGCCATCGAGTCGGCGCGTCGCGCGCAGGCGGCGATCGCCTCGGGTGCGTTCGCCGCGGAGATCGTTCCGGTCAAGGTCGCCACGCGCAAGGGCGACGTCGAAATCACCACCGACGAGCAGCCGGGCAAGTCCGATCCCGCGAAGATCCCGACCCTCAAGCCCGCGTTCCGCAAGGACGGCACCGTCACCGCGGCGAGTTCGTCGAGCATTTCCGACGGCGCCGCCGCGACCATCGTGATGAGCGCCGAAGCCGCCGCGAAGCGCGGCCTGAAGCCGCTCGCGCGCATCGTCGGCCACACCACGCTGTCGCAGGCGCCGGAGTGGTTCACGACCGCGCCGGTCGGTGCGATCGACGCGCTGCTCAAGAAGGTCGGCTGGAAGGTTGCTGACGTCGACCTGTTCGAGGTCAACGAAGCGTTCGCAGTGGTCGCGATGGCGCCGATGAAGGACCTCGGCATCGCCCACGACAAGCTCAACGTCAACGGTGGCGCGACCGCGCTCGGCCATCCGATCGGCGCATCCGGGGCGCGCCTCGTCGTCACGCTGCTGCACGCGCTGATCGCGCGGGGCGGCAAGCGCGGCGTCGCCTCGCTGTGCATCGGCGGCGGCGAAGCCACCGCGATCGCGATCGAACTGGTCTGATCCCCGCCGTCGTCGGGCGGCATGCGGCCGCCCGACGATGCGCCCGAAGCTGAACGGCCCTGCTAGAATCCGACGCGATCCACACGTCGCGGACGCTTGCGTTCGCACATTTCGGGCCGCAGGGGCTGCGCAGGCAGGCCGACGGCCGACCAACGGGAGGCAGACCAGATGACCAGCAAGATCCTGAAGTTCGCGCTAGGCACGGCCCTCATCGCCACGCTGGCCGCGTGCGACGACTCGCAGAAGCAGGCGCAGGAAGCTGCCGACAAGGCGGCTGCCGCGACGAAGCAGGCCGCGGCCGATGCGCAGGCTGCCGCGAAGAAGGCCGCCGACGCCACGGCTGCCGCCGCGCAACAGGCGGCCGATGCCGCGAAGCAGGCTGCAGCGACCGCGAACACCGCGGTGAGCGACGCGGCGAACCAGGCCGCCGACGCGACGAAGAGCGCCGCCGAGCAGGCGAAGGACGCCGCGGCGAAGGCCGTCGACGCGAGCAAGGAAGCGGCCGCGAACGCGGGCACGATGGTCAAGGAAGGCGCCGAAGCGACCGGTGCGGCGATGAAGGCCGCCGGCCACGAGGTCAAGGAAGGCGCGAAGGAAGTCGGCCACGACATCGCCGAAACGGCGAAGGACGCGAAGGACGCGGCCACCGACGCGGCGAAGAAGAAGGAGTGATCCTCGCGCGCTTGCGCGCGTGACGCTCGACACGCACCGGCCGCCTCGCGCGGCCGGTTGCGTATTGCGAACCCGCCGCACCCCGTGCGGCGCACACCACCGCAGCGCAATCGGACGCCGCGGGCAAGACTGGCTTGCAACCCTGCGCTGTGTTTACATCGGGATTTCCCGCTCCCGCGCTGATCGCCCATGCCGCAGATCCGTTCGCAGCTCGACCTCCGTTCACCGGACTTCCAGGCCAACGCGACGCAACTGCGCGCGACCGTCGACGACCTGCGCGAACAGATGGCGAAGGCCGCGCAGGGCGGCGGCGAGAAGGCGCGCGCCAAGCACACCGAACGCGGCAAGCTGCTGCCGCGCGAGCGCATCCGTGCGCTGCTCGACTCCGGCTCGCCGTTCCTCGAACTGTCGCCGCTCGCGGCGCACGGCATGTACGAGGACGCCGCGCCGTGCGCGGGGCTCATCACCGGCATCGGCCGCGTGCACGGCGTCGAGGTGCTCGTCATCGCCAACGACGCGACGGTGAAGGGCGGCACCTACTTCCCGATGACGGTGAAGAAGCACCTGCGCGCGCAGGACGTCGCACTCGAGAACCGCCTGCCCTGCGTCTACCTCGTCGACTCCGGCGGCGCGTTCCTGCCGTTGCAGGACGAGGTCTTCCCGGACAAGGAGCATTTCGGCCGCATTTTCTACAACCAGGCGCGGATGAGTTCGCTCGGCATCCCGCAGATCGCCGTCGTGATGGGTTCGTGCACCGCGGGTGGCGCGTACGTGCCGGCGATGAGCGACGAGACGATCATCGTCAAGGAACAGGGCACGATCTTCCTCGGCGGGCCGCCGCTGGTGAAGGCGGCGACCGGCGAGGTCGTCGACGCCGAGACGCTCGGTGGCGCCGACGTGCACACCTCGATCTCCGGCGTCGCCGACCACTTCGCCGAGAACGACGCGCACGCGCTCGACATCGCGCGCGGCATCGTCGCGAGCCTGAACCGGCGCAAGGACGTCGCACTCGCGCTGCGCGAGCCGCGCGAACCGCTGTACCCGACCGACGAACTGTACGGCTGCGTGCCGCGCGACACGCGCATCCCGTTCGACATCCGCGAGGTGATCGCGCGCATCGTCGACGGGTCCGAACTGCAGGAATTCAAGGCGCGCTACGGCAAGACCCTCGTCACCGGCTTCGCCCACGTCCACGGCTACCCGGTCGGCATCGTCGCCAACAACGGCATCCTGTTCGCCGAGAGCGCGCTCAAGGGCGCGCACTTCATCGAGCTGTGCAACCAACGCAACGTGCCGCTGGTGTTCCTGCAGAACATCACCGGTTTCATGGTCGGCAAGAAGTACGAGCAGGCCGGCATCGCCAAGGACGGCGCGAAAATGGTCACCGCGGTCGCGTGCTCGCACGTGCCGAAGTTCACCGTCGTCATCGGCGGCAGCTTCGGCGCCGGCAACTACGCGATGTGCGGCCGCGGCTACCAGCCGCGCTTCCTCTGGATGTGGCCGAACGCGCGCATCTCCGTGATGGGCGGCGAGCAGGCCGCGAGCGTGCTCGCCACCGTGCGCCGCGACGGCCTCGAGGCCGCGGGCAAGCCGTGGTCGAAGGAAGAGGAAGACGCGTTCAAGGCGCCGATCCGCGACCAGTACGAGCGCCAGGGCCATCCCTACTACGCGACCGCGCGCCTGTGGGACGACGGGGTGATCGACCCCGCCGACACGCGCCGCGTGCTCGGCCTCGCGCTGTCGGCGAGTCTCAACGCGCCGGTCGAGCAGGGTCGTTTCGGCGTGTTCCGCATGTAGCGGGAGTCGCTCGTCCGTGCCCGTCGTCGCGACGGCCTTCTTCGACGACGAACATAGTACGAATATCTTCGTTGACAGGTCGCATGCAGCGCGCTAGGGTTTGTCCCCGCAACCACCAGCGGAGCTGCCCCATGGACCTGCGTGCGATGTGGCTGTCCGGTTCCTTCCTGCTGTGCGCCGCCGCCGCGGCCGACGACAACCTTCCCCCGCGCTACGACTCGCGCTCCAACGTCGAGCGGCCCGCGACCGATCGCTACGCGACGCCGGAGGACAAGGGGCGCCCCGGCGAGAAGTTCTATTTCGACGCCGTGCGTGCGGTCGCCAAGAAGGATTTCAGGTTCGCGGTCGACATGTACGAGGTGTCGGCGTCGTGGGCGTACAAGCCCGCGCAGTACAACCTCGGCGTGATGTACCTCAAGGGCGAAGGCGTACCGCTCGACCGCCCGCGCGCGATGGCGTGGTTCGCGCTCGCCGCCGAGCGCGGCGACGCTGACTACGTGCAGGCGCGCGAACTCCTCTACGCCGATCTCGGCAAGGACGAGTTCGCCCACGCCAACGAGATCTGGCGCGAGCTCAAGACCACCTACGGCGACGACGTCGCGCTGGCGCGCGCGAAGATGCGCTGGGCACACGTGCGTGCCGAGATGACCGGATCGCCGGTAGGGTCGCCCGGAAACCTCAAGGTCGGCAGCGCGAGCGGCGGCGTCCATCCGGTGCGCCTCGGCCCCACCGGGCGATCGGAAGTCAACGGCTTCGCCAGCGCGGCCTTCGGCGTGCTCGGCGGCAGCAGCGAAGACGGTTCCATCGCGTATCGCCAGTTGCGCGAGAGCGACAACCCGTACGACCCGAAGTTCGAATGGCGCACGTCGCCCAATCCCGAGGGCACGGTCATCGTCGATCCGATCGTGCCGTCACCCGGCGCCGCCGAGGACCATTCCGACAAGCGTGCACGCTGAACCCACCGACCGAGGACCCACCATGGCATCACGAATCGCCCTGTTCGGCGCACTCTGCGCGATGTTGCCGATCGCATCCCTGCACGCCACGGACACGACCGAGAACCTTCCGCCCCGCTACGACTCGCGCTTCAACACCGAGCGACCGGCGAACCAGCGTTACGCGTCGCCCGAAGACGACGGGCGCCCCGGCGAGAAGTACTACTTCGACGCCGTGCGCGCGGTCACGAGGAAGGACTTCGGATTCGCGGTCGACATGTACGAGGTGTCGGCGTCGTGGGCGTACAAGCCCGCGCAGTACAACCTCGGCGTGATGTACCTCAAGGGCGAAGGCGTTCCGGTCGACCGCTCGCGCGCGATGGCGTGGTTCGCGCTCGCCGCCGAGCGTGGCGACGCCGATTACGTGCAGGCGCGTGAGCTCCTCTACGCCGACCTCGGCAAGGACGAGTTCGCCCGCGCGAACGAGATCTGGCGCGAACTCAAGACCACCTACGGCGACGACGCCGCGCTCGCGCGAGCGAAGATGCGCTGGGCGCACGTGAAGGCCGAGATGACCGGCTCGCGCGTCGGCATGCCCGGCAACCTCAAGGTCGGCGGCGGCAGCAGCGCGGTCAAGCCCGTCGCGGTCGGGCCGGGCGGGCGCTCGGGCCTCGACGGTTTCGCCACGGCGGCGTTCGGCGTGCTCAAGGGCGGCAGCGAAGACGGCGCGATCGCGTATCGCCAGTTCCGCGAGAGCGACGATCCGTACGATCCGAAGTTCGAATGGCGCCTCTCGCCGAACGCGACCGGCAGCGTGATCGTCGATCCGCTGCTCCCGGCGACCGCGAAGGGTGACGCCGCCGCCGATACGACGCCGGCGCAGCAACACCGCTTCTACTGACGCACGCGTCGCGAAGGCGCGGGCCACGGAGCGGCCCGCGGCGCATCCGGCATGCGCCGGATGCCACCGGATCCCCTGGTCCGGTCCCCCGCGGTGCGGCCCAGGACGGTGCCGCACCGCTTTGCGGGCGCGCAGTGTTCGGCGCACGCCGAAAACGTCACCGCAGGTTCAAGAAAGCTTCATCACGGCTGCCTACCGTGAAGCGCTTTCGACGCGGCATCCCTGTGCCGCCTCCTGGGGACTCCATGCAACGCTTCACTCTCGCCCTCGCCGGGCTGCTCGCGCTCATTCCGGCGCCGTTCGCGCACGCGAACGGCGCCACCGGCACGTCCGCGACGACGCGCGTGCCGGCCGCACTCGCGGTGACCCGGCGCCTCGGCGCACCGCCCGCAGGCGTCACCGAACTCAAGTTCGCCGACATGTTCAAGCTGCCAGTCGGTCCGAAGGGCCTCGAACCGACCGATCGATTGCGCACGCTCGACGGCAAGCGCGTGCGCATCGTCGGCTACATGGTGCAGCAGGAGTTGCCGGTGGCCGGCAGCTTCATGTTGTCGCCGCTGCCGGCCAGCGCGGGCGACGAAGACGAATCGCTCGCCGACGACCTGCCCGCGAGCACGATCATCGTGCAGCTGCCGAATGGGCCGGGCACGATCGTGCCCGACCTGCACGGACTGATCCGCGTGACCGGCGTGCTGCACGTCGGCGCGACCGAAGTCGCGCGCACCGAACGCGTCGCTGCCGCGCGGGTGACGCTCGATGCGCGCACCGAACGCGCCCTGCTGCGCCTCGCGCGCGAAGCCGCCGCGCGCAAGAAGGCGCGTTGAACGCCGCCGCCGTCGCGCGGCGGCCGAATCGATTCCTCCCTTCGTTCCTTCAGCAGGAGATGTCCATGCACCCCTCGCCGCTGTTTCGCCGTCCGCTCGCTGCGGTCATCGGCAATGCGCTCGTCGGCGCCGCGCTGTTCGGCACCGCACTCGCCGGCCTCGCGTCGCCGGCTTCCGCCGCGACGGTCTCGCGCCTGACGCCGCCGAGCGAGCTGTTCTCGTCCGGCCAGGCAGCGCCCGTGATCGCGCGCTTCCTGCCCGGCCAGCTGTTCGACCTGCAGGCGACCGTGCGCCCCGACGCCGGGCAGACGGTCACGAACTTCTCGTTCTACGTCGACGACCAACCGGTGAGCCAACTCGGCACGCCCGCCGGGCGCGCGCGCACGAGCATCGTCACCGAAACCGGTGACGCCGCGCTGTGCATCGACGCGGACTCCGGCAAGACGACCGGCAAATCCGGCTGCAAGCTCGTCGCCGGCCTGCCCGGCAACGCCGCGGTCGTCTCGCAGCGCGCGTACTCGAAAGGCGCCGCGGGCGTGCACGAGCTCAAGTTCATCGCGCAGATGAGCGACGGTACGCGCGTCAGCGCGATCGGCAACTTCGAAATCATCGGCGTCGACAAGGATGCCGGCAAGACGGCGAAGAACATCATCGTATTCCTCGGCGACGGCATGGGTGCCGCGCATCGCACCGCCGCGCGCATCATCGCGAAGGGCTACGCGCAGGGCAAGGCGAAGGGCCTGCTCACGATGGACACGTTCCCCGACACCGGCATGGTGATGACCGCGTCGCTCAATTCGATCGTCACGGATTCGGCGCCGGGCATGCAGAACTACGTGACCGGCAACAAGGCCGCGAACAACCAGGAAGGCGTGTTCCCCGACGACACGCTCGACGCGTTCGACAACCCGCGCGTGGAATACCTGTCCGAATACCTGCACACGCTGCAGGGCAAGTCGCTCGGCGTGGTCACCACCGCCGACGTGTTCGACGCGACGCCGGCATCGATGGCCGTGCACACCTCCGCGCGCGGCAACGGCACCGGCATCGTCGACCAGTTTCTCGACGATCGCGACCTCACCGGCCTCACCGTGCTCATGGGCGGCGGGCGCAAGTGGTTCCTGCCGAACGGCGGCGACAGCACGAGCCCGCAACCGGCCAACGGCTCGCAGCGCCGCTCGGCCAACGACTACGTGTTGCCCGACGACGTCGTCGCCGGCTGGGGCGCGAGCCGCGGTGCGCTCGATCCGGCACGCGACCTCATCGCCGACTTCCAGGGCGCGGGCTTCTCTTACGCACCCGACAAGAGTGCGCTCGACGGCCTGTTCGCGCACGGGCGCCCGAAGCAGCTGCTCGGCCTGTTCGCGTACTCGAACATGAACGTCGCCTACGACAAGATCGCGGGCCGCCGCGGCGACGGCACCGTCGTCGACGCGTTCGGCTTCCCCGACCAGCCGATGCTCGACGAGATGACCGCGCGCGCGCTCGACGTGCTCTCGCAGAACCGCAACGGTTTCGTCGCGCTCATCGAAGGCGCCTCGATCGACAAGCAGGCGCACCTCATGGACAGCGATCGCTGGCCGCTCGAGGTGGTCGAGTTCGACCGCGCGATCGCGGTGGCGAAGGCGTTCGCCGAAGACCATCCCGACACGCTCGTGATCGTCACCGCCGACCACGAGTGCTCGGGTGCCGCGCTGATCGGCGCGTCGACCGCGACCGCCGCATCGCTCGCCGAGCACCCGGATGCGGGCTCGTCGATCGTCGGCACCTACGATGCGGCGAAGTTCCCGAAGTACGTGCTCGCCGACGACGGCTATCCGCAGTCGACCAACATCGACGGCAAGCTGCTGATCGGCTACGGCGCGAACGCCGACCGCTACGAGACCTGGCTGCCGAGCGCATTCCCGACCAAGGACACGCAGCAGCCGTTCCCGCCTTCGCAGTCGCCGGCCGATCCGAACGTGCGCAACAAGGACGTCGGCCACTTCATCGCGGGCCAGGTGCCAGGTGACCAGGCCGTGCACACGGCGACCGACATCCCGCTGTCCGCGTACGGGCTCGGTTCGCACCTGTTCCACGGCGTGTTCGACAACACCGACGCGTTCTTCAAGCTCGGCCAGGCCGCGGTCGGCGGCACCGACTGACGCCCGCAGTGCAACCGGAGTGCCGATGGCACTCCGGTTGCATGCTCTTCGCGTTCGTTAAGGGCGCAAAGATTTCGTTACGCTTCAAAATGTTAACGCGTGTTTCGTGAGTGACATCACAGGTTCAGCATCGGCTTGCCGACTACGCTCGGGGTCCCCCTGAAGCGGAGTGCGCAACACCATGGCCATCTTCAATCAGCAGCCGTCGGCGAAGAAGGAAACGCCCGCCTTTGCCCCCGAGCCGACGCCTGTCGCGACCAAGGAACCCGCTCCGGTCGTCGACTACGCGACGCCGTCGCCGGCCTACCGCGCGGAACGCGTCGAAGCGAAGGAATCGCTGATCGCATCCGACATCACGATCGAAGGCAAGATCGAAGGTTCCGGCCACGTGCGCATCGCCGGCCGCTTCAAGGGCGACGTCAACGTGCAGGGCGACCTCACGATCGAGAAGGACGCCAAGCTCGCCGGCGGCGTGCGCGCGAAGAAGGTCATCGTCGCGGGCGAACTCGAAGGCAACATCGACGC
>Ga0105239_10010630_pt1 | contig 10296 bp, 5 predicted proteins | sample KBSC44metaG_FD_92761 | JGI IMG/M metagenome (GOLD analysis project Ga0105239, IMG submission 92761) | Corn rhizosphere microbial communities from Kellogg Biological Station, Michigan, USA - KBS C4-4 metaG | ecosystem: Host-associated > Plants > Roots > Rhizosphere > Soil | place: Michigan, USA...
GCGTCCGCGCAGGCGTTCCATCTTCAACACCTTTTTGTCAGACCTAATCTCAAAGAAATTAATTAGATTCTCATCCGGTTTCGCCCACTTTAGTTTCAGCTCAAAGTTCTTAATCTCAATATTTCTGGCCTTCATCTCCTGAGAAAAACTTAGCCAGTTAACTGATTTAGAGCTAACAACGCTGTTATTAACCTTTGTACCAACACCTTTTTTTCTTATCAATAAACCTTCATAGACCAGCTTGTTAATAGCCAGCCTTAAGGTTGATCTTGAGATTGCCAATTGTTTCGCAAGTTCAATTTCGTTGGGAAGTAGTTTACCTTTCGAATATTGAGGGCTCTGGATCATTCTTCGCAGAAGCTCCTCTGTTTGAAGATGTAACGGTACAGGATTCCTGTGATCAATTGTTATATTCATACGCCATAATAGTATTACAAATGTATGTTTTTCGAATAAACCCCACTTCAGTACTGATTACCCCATAAAAAGTTTCACAGCCCCAGGAAATCTGATATATTGAAATCAAATTTTTCATGAGACTGTGCACAGCAAGCTCTTGTAAAATCTGCATAGGTAAATAATAACTCTATTTCAGGCAAGCTTATGCAGCAAGAATAAAGCAGGTACCGGCGATTTTTAGAAAAACTACTGTATTAGCCGCTCATCAAAACTATCTTTTATAGTTGCTCTTTCTGAACTTTCCTTTCAAAATTAACCTCCTTCTCAACATTTTTGATGATAAAAACTTACCACAACTGCATAAAATCGGAAATGCTTTGCTGCTTTATTACTCTTAGTTTCATACCAGAAACAAATTGAGATTACCGGTATATACGATTGCTTGCGGGGGTATCTCTTTCTTGCAAACGATAAACGCCATTAATCATTCCATCAATTTGGTACTTGTGTTCAACCAATACTGACTGAGTGGAAAATAGCCGTGACTTTATATTGCTGCTTTTTAAAGAAATCGCCGGAGACTGCCAGAAATCATTCAATACGGTCTTTGAGCAGTACTATGAGCGTCTGCTAAATTATTGCATTCATTATGTAAGAAGCCGGGAGACTGCAGAGGAAATTGTTTCCGATGTCTTTGTAAAAATATGGCAAGGCAGGAAGAAGTTAAAAAACATTCAGAAGCCGGATGTTTATCTTTTTACATCGGTTAGAAACAATGCGCTTAATTACCTTAGAACATTTTCCAGTGGCAAGGTTGTGTACCTGGAAGCGTCGCAGGAAACCATCCTGCATTGGGATGACCCTGAAAAAGAACTGGAGAAAAAAGAAATACGGGTAAAATTTCAGCATGCAATAGAATCGTTGCCCGAGCAATCTAAGTTGATTTTCAGACTGGTGAAAGAAGAAGGATTGAAATGCAGGGAAGTTGCCGAAATATTACAAATATCTACCCGATCTGTTGAAAACCAGGTCTTCAGAGCAATAAAAAAACTAGATAAGATACTCATGCCTTTTATTGGTAAAAAGACTGCTGTTAAAAAAACTGAAACAGGCATTTCGTTATTATTGTTTATTATCCTTTTAATTTCTCTTCTTTAGACAATCTTCCATAAAAGTCCATCTGCCAGATATTTTTTTATAATGAGTGAGTAGTTGCGCAAAAAACAGTGTCTTATATACCCGACTGATTTGCTTGACTGATGGAAAAAAATCATTTCTTACAGCTTGTTACAAGAAAATTTTCCGGGAATATTTCTGAGGAAGAAGAATTGTTGCTGCAGAATGAGCTACACAGCAACGAAGAATACCGTATGGAATATACTTACCTGGTAGATTTCTGGAACGAGAAAAAAATGTTACCTGCAGAAGTCCAGCTTCAACTGGCGAAGGTCTGGTCTGCTATCGAAAAAAAAGAACGTACTAATCCGGCTACCTCTGCTACAATACACACTAACCACGTGCATACATTTAAAAAACTGCTGAAAATTGCGGCGGTACTTATTCCATTCTTTGCCGGTGCTTTTTACCTCTTTACTGTATTGCATCCTAAAAAGCCTGTTTTTTTTGTAAAAGTTTTGCCGGTTGTCAGCAAACAAACTTCGGATACATCGCGATCTTACCTTATGCTGCCTGATGGTACAAAAGTTTGGCTTAACAGGAGCAGCACCATCACTTATAATGAAAATTTCGGACGGGCTAAAAGGGAAATCACTTTATCGGGAGAGGCTTTCTTTGATGTGGTTAAAAATGAAAAAGTGCCACTTGTTATTCACGCACATAATATCAACATAACAGTAAGAGGAACGGCTTTTAACGTTTGTGCTTATGCAAGGGACCGTTTTATAGAAACTTCATTAATACGGGGTTTGGTTGAAGTAACAGATAGAAGTAACCCCGGAAAAACCATTCTTCTAAAACCAAATGAAAAACTTACGGTGGCGCGTGTACCAACTGACAGTTTACTGAACAGCCGGGATACTGTTTTTAATAGTAGCCTGCAGCCGGCATCTTACATTATGGAACCTTTAAACAATGATCCCTCTACCAATATTTTGCCCGAAACAGCCTGGCTGAAAAACAAGCTGGTTTTTTATAAAACATCTTTTGAGGCTGTTGCAGCAAAAATGGAAAGCTGGTATGGTGTAACAATATCAATTGAAAATGACAGCCTGCGTTCCCAAAAATTTTCAGGTGTGTTTGAACAGGAAACTTTGGAACAGGCACTGTCAGCACTTCAGTTATCTTATCCCTTTCAATACGTGATTCATCATAAAAAAGTAACCATCACCAAGTAAAACAAAGTATATGACATAAACAAAACCATAGCGCGGTAACATTGCCCTGGCTAAACCAGTAATAAATTGACAGCATTGCAAATGATACCGGAGATAACCCCAAAACAAAAGGAGATGCTAAACATCTCCCTTGCTGAATTAAAGCAGGAGAACAGAGGAAAGATTGGCGTCTGCATCTGTTTCTCCCACATTATTAATTACAACTAGCAAAATTATGAACAAAATTGCTTTGGCCATGCGTTTGCCCGTTATACCGGGGCAAATCAAAAAATTGTTCCGCATTATGAAACTGCTGATCCTGTTGCTGACCTTATTTTCGATGCATGCCTATTCCAAAGGGTTTTCACAAACCAAAATAAGTATCAGCGCAAAAGACAAGGAACTTAAAGCTGTGCTGGCACTGCTACAGCAAAAAAGCACCTACCGGATTTTATATAACGATAATATTGTTCCGGATGGATTGCTGGTATCAGTCGATGTTAAAGAAGCAACTGTTAATGATATTCTTGCGACGGTGCTGGCCCATACTGACCTTAAGTATAAAATACTCGACAATAACCTGATAGTAATAAGTCGCGACGAGTATGTTCTACCTCCGCAGGTAACAAAGGGCAAAGTTACTGATGAACAAAACAGTCCGCTCTCCGGCGCATCTGTGCAAGGCAGGCAACGTTCGGTGAGTACAGACAGCAAAGGGGAATTTGAAATATCTACAGTACAGGGTGACACTCTTACTGTTTCTTTTATTGGATATGAAACCCAGCAGGTGGTGGTACTGGATCAATCCGATTTGAAAATAGCTTTAAAACCGTCCATCGGTTCGCTTAACAATATTGTGGTGATTGGATACGGTACACAAAAGAAAAGAGATCTTACCGGTGCGGTAGCAAGTATTAAAGGCGATGAACTTAAAAATGTAACAGCAGGCGATGCATCAGCACTTTTGCAGGGTAAGGCGGCAGGCGTCGTGGTGCAAAATAGTGGTGGCGCACCCGGTCAGGCTCCTGCAGTGGTGATAAGAGGTTCCGGAACTTTTGGCAACGACCAGCCTTTGTATGTAATAGATGGTATGATTGCATCTTCCATGGCTTTTGTTAACCCGAATGATATTGCATCTATTGAAGTATTAAAAGACGCATCTGCCGCAGCGATTTATGGAAGCCGTGCAGCCAATGGTGTGGTGTTGGTTACTACAAAAAATGGTACTTCGGGAGAAATTAAAATCAATTTCAGTGCAAAATATGGTTCACAAAGCCCTACACACAAACTCAAATTTTTAAATGCACGCCAATATGCTGATTGGAATAACCAGGCACACGACAACGATGGTACCCCACGCGGCCCGTTAAATGACAGCCTTTTCAATCCAAATATTAATACAGACTGGCAGTCACTTTCGCTGGGTACCGACCCACTGGCCGATTACAACTTAAGTGTTTCAGGCGGCGGCCAGTATTCAAAGTTTTTCATCTCCGGCGAATACTTCGATCAAAAAGGCATTGTAGTAGATTCCTGGTTTAAGCGTTATGCACTACGTGCAAACTCTTCTTTTACGAAAGGAAAATTTAAACTTACCGAAGCATTATCCGTGTCACGATCGGTCAACAACCCCAATACATATTTTGGAAGGGAAAGAGGGGAGCTGCCTATCATGCCTGTATATGACAGTACCAAAATAGGCGGTTTTGCGGGCCTGGAGCCGGCTGCTGCCGGTGTGCCCAGAATTATCAATTGGTATGGCAGGGCAATACTGGATGATAATCTATTCACTACAGACCAGGCACTGGGTAATCTTGGTCTTGAATACGAGATTATTAAAGGGCTGAAATATAAGCTGAATGTTGGTATTGATTATTCTGTGTACCATGCCTATGACTATTCACCTAAATTTTTTATGAGCACGTCCCAAGAGGCGAGCCAGGATCAATCGACATTAAATGAAAGCTTTACCCGCAGCCTTACCACACTGGTAGAGCATACACTCAATTATAATACTTCCTTTGGTAACCATCATCTTGAGGTGTTGGCCGGATATACCGCGCAAAAAGGGAATGCAAGAAGTGTTGGTGCCAATGCTGATACTTATGCATCCGATTTACTAAGGGTAGTAAATGCAGCATCCAACAGGCTGGCGAACGGAAGTCTGCAGGAAGCGACACTTCAATCAATCCTGGGCAGAATCAGTTATAATTATCAGTCCAAATATTTGCTTACTGCTACATTACGAAGAGATGGTTCCTCCAAATTTTTATATCCAACCAATACCTATGGTAATTATCCATCTTTCTCTGTAGGCTGGCGACCAACTGAAGAAAGCTTCTTTCCAAAGAACAGCATCATCAGTGATTTAAAAATCAGGGGTAGCTATGGAACACTTGGTTCACAAAACATCGCAAACTATATTACTACTTCAACCCTAAACATTAATACAGGCTATTATTTTGCCGGCGGCGTGCAAAACGGGGTTGGCCTTACCAGTTTTGCCAATCCCGATATTAAGTGGGAATCATCACGAACAACAGACATTGGTGCAGATATCAGCCTGCTGAAAAATAAGGTGCTGATAACTGCCGACTATTTTAACAGGCGTTCTTATGATATCCTGGCTAGTATTCCTATCCCTATCTATGGAGGTGCCGGAAGCAGTCTTACAAAGAATGCAGCATCGGTAAGTAATAAAGGATTTGAATTGTCGGTTACCTACAACCATCAGCCCACTTCAAAAGACGATATCAGGTATAGTATTACCGGTATTTTCACTACTATCAAAAACACCGTGACTGCACTTGGTGATGGTGTAAGCCCTATTATCGGCGGGGGCTTTACGCAGGAGAGCCTCACTGCTACCCGTACAGATGTTGGTCATCCCATCGGCAGTTTTTGGGGCTACCAGGTGTTGGGTATTTACCAGACAGCAGATGAGGTGGCAAAGGATGGCAGAACAGATGCCAGGCCGGGTGATTTTAAATTCAGCAAAGAACCTACATGGCTGGGCAGCCCTTTCCCTAAGTTTGACTACGGCTTAACCTTTAGTGCGTCGTGGAAAAATTTTGATGTGAATATGTTTTGGCAGGGAGTATCGGGCAATAAGGTTTGGAACGCTAAAAGAGCATGGCAATACACATTCGATTATGGAAGCAACAAAGTGACTGATGTATTAAGGGCATGGACGCCTCAAAACACAAATACAGATATCGCAAGGGCTTCCTTTATAGATCCTGCCAATAATAAAAGGTCTTCTTCTTTTTATGTGGAGAATGGCTCTTACCTGAGATTAAAAAGCCTGAGTATCGGCTATAATCTTCCAGCTACTGTAATTAAACGCTTAAAGATAACAAATGCCCGTTTTTATGTAAGTGCCCAGAACCTGTTAACCTTTACCGGTTACAGGGGATATGACCCCGAAGTAGGCCGTAGCGATCTTACCGGCCTCTTTAGTGTAGGTGTGGATGTGTCTGCATACCCGCAGGCAAAAATGATTAGTGCGGGCATTGATTTATCATTTTAAAAATTGTCGTCATGAAAAAAAAGTTGCCAATATATAAATGGATATTAATTATGGCCGGCCTTGTTGCCATGCCTGTTTTACTACTTAACTGCAGCAAAAAGAATCTTAACCTTACCAATCCAAATGAACTGCCCGTAACAGCTTTTTGGAAAACCGCTGATGATGCCGAAAAAGGACTGGTTGCCTGTTATGGGCCGCTCACAAGTATACAAGGGTGGGGAAGAATGCTTGGTGCTATTTTAACCATTCAGCGTGGTGATGATGTTAACCCTTTCCCCAGTACAGGTGTGCAGGATGTAGGTACTTTTCTCGCACAACCTACAGATGGAAGAGTAAGTGAAGGATGGGGCGAATTGAATGCCATTGTAGCCCGCGCTAACTCGGTTATTTTTTATGTGCCCGATATTGAAATGGATAACGCAGAAAAAGAAAGAATACTGGGCGAAGCTTATTTCTTACGCGGACTTGCACATTTTTACCTCTTGAATATGTGGGGGCATATTCCACTTATTACCAAGCCTATTTCTGCAGTAAACGACTTGTTTATAGAACAGGCTTCACAGGATGATGTATGGGCTTCTATTACTTCTGATTTTAAGGATGCCCAAAGCCGCTTGCCTGAAACCGTAGATGCAAAAGACATTGGTCGAGCAACATGGGGCGCTTCTACTGCAATGCTCGGTAAAGCATACCTGTTTACCAAAAACTGGTCAGGCGCTGCTGCCGAGTTTAAGAAGATTATTGACAAACCCAATCTTTATCGGCTGGTGACCAATTACCAGGATAACTTTTTGGAATCGGGTAACAACAACGCTGAATCTATATGGGAGCTTCAGTACCAGAGTACGCCAACCGGTAACTGGGGTACCAGCGGAACTGCCAATCCTATAAGAGGTCAGGCATGGGAACCGGATGTTGCGCCGGTAGGTTACACCAGCCAGGGCACCACTACAGTGAACCAGTGGGTGTTCGACCTGTTTATGGAACAAAAAACAAAAGATGACAAGGTAGATCCCAGGGCTTATGCTACAATGGTATGGGATTATCCAGGAGCCAAAGTGTACCAGGATGATTTCAGAACCGCATTGAATGGGGCTAACAGGAATAAAGTATGGGTACGTAAATACCTCAATTACGACAGAACAAGTTCTCTTACGCCAGGTAGCTGGGGATATGCAAACAATAACCGGCGCATGGTAAGGCTGGCCGATGTTTTACTGATGTATGCAGAAGCACAAAATGAAGCCACTGGTCCCGATGCATCTGCTTATGAAGCAATCAACAGGGTAAGGGCAAGGGCCAACATGCCTGATATAGCTCCGGGACTTGGCAAGGACGCTTTTCGTGCAGCGGTGCGCAGGGAAAGAGTGCTGGAACTTGCAATGGAAGGAGACCGTGTCTTTGACTTGTTGAGATGGGGTATAATGGCCGATGTATTTACGGCGCATCCTGAATATCGCTCCAACAGCGGCGGTGTATTTATCAAAGGAAAGCATGAATACCTGCCTATTCCGCAGAATGATATCAGCGCCAATCCAAAAATTAAACAGAACAATGGATATTAAGGGTCATTCAAACGATTTCGGATTATCTTATGCAAAATAAAATTTATTATGAGGTTGCTTAAATGGTGTTTTGTATCGGTAAGGAACAAGTGAACAATGTTATGCTTTCTGTTCCGGTAAAAAAAACTGTATTTGAAATACCGGTAGTTAAACTGATACTAAACTAACGTTGCAGTTAACAATATATCGGCAGTGTTGAGAATAAGCTCAGCACTGCTTTGTTTTAAACACATGAAAAGAAGTCTTTTTTATTTTATAGTTATTATTTCGCTTGCAGCGTGCAGAGGAAATAACCATCCTTTGTTTAAAAGATTGTCTTCAGGGCATAGCAACATACATTTTGCTAATAATATCACAGAAAATGACTCAGTAAACATCCTTTCTTATTATTACTGCTTTAATGGCGGCGGAGTAGGTATTGCTGATTTTAATAATGATGGATTGCAGGATATTTTCTTTACCGGCAACATGGTTTCTTCAAAACTTTATTTAAACAAAGGCAACCTGCAGTTTGAAGATATAACAGTGCCTGCGGGTGTAACAACACATCAATGGCTTATGGGGGTGTCTGTAGTAGATATCAATAATGATGGCTGGATGGATATTTACCTTAATGTGGCAGGGCCGGCTAATGGCGGTGCACATCACAACTTGTTATTTATTAACCAGGGGCTGCACAATGGAAAAATTTCTTTCAAAGAGGACGCAATAAATTACGGTTTGGCGGATAGTTCTTTTTGCGTGCAGTCAGCTTTTTTCGATTATGACCTTGATGGAGATCTCGATATGTATCTTTTAACCAATGATGTCGACGGCGTAGAAAAAACATTTGTAAATCCGGCTTCTTATCCCATCACCAGAGGGAAAACAGCAGACCGTTTATATGAAAATATTGGTGATTCCGCAGGCCATCCTGTTTATAGAAATGTATCAACGCAGGCCGGTGTAACGCAGGAAGGCTATGGATTAGGACTTGCTATTGACGACTTCAATGGCGATGGATGGCCGGATGTTTATGCTTCCAACGATTTTATGCCAAACGACCAGTTGCTTATAAATCAGCACAATAAAACATTCAAAGAATCTGCGGCTAAAAGTATGCAGCATCAAACCTATAACGGCATGGGTGTTGACATTGCTGATATTAACAACGACTTGCTGCCCGACATAATGGTACTGGATATGTTACCCGAAAATAACGAGAGACGAAAGACTATGATTGCCCGTGCAGATAATGAAAGTTTTGCAGCACGGCAGAAAGCTGGCTATATAGACGAGTACATGCGCAATACGCTGCAGTTGAACCAGGGTACTGATGCTAATGGGATTACTCATTTTTCTGATATTGCTCAACTTGCAGGAGTGCATGCGACAGACTGGAGCTGGAGTGTACTGCTTGCTGACTTTGACAATGATGGCCTGCGTGACAGTTACATAACCAATGGCTTTGTAAAAAATATTACTGACCTCGATTTCATTAGTTACAATGCGGATAATAACACGTTCGGAACAGTGGATGATAAAATAAAAAGGAGCCGTGAACTATTGGGCAAGCTTAAAGGCATACACAAATCCAGCTATATTTTCAGGAATAAGGGTAATCTTTCTTTTGAAGACGAAACCGAAACATGGGGTTTAAAAAATCAAGCTTATTCCAATGGGGCCGCTTATGCGGATTTAGATAATGATGGTGATCTTGATTTGGTAACCAATAATATTAATGAAGAAGCGTTCCTCTATGAAAATACAACCAATAATCGTACGGATAAACCAACTTATTTACAGGTGAAACTAAAAGGCGAGGGGCACAATATAAATGGTGTTGGTGCAAGTATTACTGCTTATAGCGGTGCCGACAAATGGTATGCATTTAATTCGCCTGTAAGAGGGTATTTATCCAGTATGGCTATTCCTCTATCGTTCGGATTGAACAGGCATGCTACTGTTGATTCATTGGTAATAAAATGGCCTGGTGGCAGAATGCAAATTTTAAAAGATGTTCCTGCTAACAGGCTTATTGAAGCAGATGAAAAAAATGCGCAGCAGATGTCGCAGACGTATAGTAATACACAGCCTCTTTTTATCAACGTTACCGGTAAATATGGCATTCACTACAGGCATAAGGAAAACGACTATAGCGATTACAACGATGAATCTCTGCTGCCAAGGTTGTATTCAAAAAAAGGCCCCGGTATTGCAGTGGGCGATGTTGATCATCTCAACGGAATCGATTTCTTTATCGGCGGTGCGGTTGGCGATACAGCATCGTTGTTTCTTCAAAATGCGAAAGGAGGTTTTGATGAAAAAAAGATCAACATGCAGGATGCAAAGTATGAAGACATGGGTTGCTTGTTTTTTGATGCCGATAATGATGGTGATGAAGACTTGTATGTGGTAAGTGGTGGTAACGAGTTTAAGCATGTGGCAGGTGCTTACCAGGACAGGCTGTATATCAATGATGGGAAAGGGA
>Ga0105239_10010631_pt1 | contig 10295 bp, 7 predicted proteins | sample KBSC44metaG_FD_92761 | JGI IMG/M metagenome (GOLD analysis project Ga0105239, IMG submission 92761) | Corn rhizosphere microbial communities from Kellogg Biological Station, Michigan, USA - KBS C4-4 metaG | ecosystem: Host-associated > Plants > Roots > Rhizosphere > Soil | place: Michigan, USA...
ACCCGGGCTTCGCGGATCTCCTGCCAGGCGTCGGAAAGGTTGCTGTAGTTACGAATCGCTGCCAGCACAGCCGGATTGGTCGCGTTGACGTTATAGGGATCCAGCGCGGTCTGGGTGGTCGTGCCGGCAAGTCCCGCGGCCACGGCGTTGGCGTTCAACAGATTCTCGAGCGTCTCGTTGCTGCTGCGTCCGTAGTTCAGCATCGCGCGGAGCTGCCAGTCGCCTTGCAGGTTCCACGTGAGAGTCGGTGTCACGCCGTAGGAAGCGAATCGTGCGCTATCGTGAAAACTGTGACCGAAGGCGGGGTCGAAGGCGAATTCCACCGTTTGCGAGGTCTCCCCCGCCACCGATTGGAAGTAGGGATTGGTCGATTTGATGGTGCCCGAGGTCCCCATCAGGTCGGTGTTCGCATCCAATGTCGCGGTGTTGCGCAGCGACCAATAGCCTTCGACATCCAGGGTGATCGAATCGGTAATTTTCTGGTTGAGCGTGGCGAATACACTCTGGCGCTGCTCACGCGGAAAGATATCGGTGTACTTCAATGAGTCACAGCGGTTCTGGGTGTTCGGAACCCGTCCGGGCAGCGCGTAATTCACCCCGTTGGCCACGATCGTACCCGGCGAGCAATTCGTCTGTCGATTGTCAGGGCCGCCGTGAGCCGTCAGATTCTGGGTGTCATAGCCGCGCTCGCTACCCAGCACGTCATCGTGCCAGGCGTACGCGTACGAGATGAGCGCCGAGCCGCTGCCCCAGTCATGCCCTGCGGTAATATTGGTATCGGTGGTGTTGAAGTCATCCGCCTGGCCGTAGCGGCTCGTGACCTCGACACCCTCGAAATGACGCTTGGTAATGAAGTTGATGACACCGCCAATGGCATCGGAGCCATAGATCGCGGAGCCGCCGTCCGGGACGACCTCGACCCGATCGATCACACCGGGCGGGATGATCGAGGGATCAGCGTAAGACTGCAGAATTCCCTGACCTACCAGGCGGTGTCCATCCATCAGTACCAGGGTGGTCGTGCCGCCCGAAGCACCCAGGCCGCGGATGTTGGTCTGGGCAATCGGCTGTCCGAAGGTGGTGGTGCCGACCTGTACCTGGTTGAAGCTGTTGAGCTGCGGGATGGTGGCGAGCAGGTCGTTGGTCGAGACCGCACCGCTGGCCACCACGTCGGCCTGACTCACATCGATAAGGTTCGTGCCGGTGGGCGCGATTCCACGCAACAACGTTCCGGTGACGACGACTTCCTGAAGTTGATTGTCCGCATCCGCGATATCGGCCGGTGCTTTGGTCGGAGCCGGAACATCCTGCGCGTACGCCGCCGGCGTCGTAACCAACGCCGTCGTCAAAACCAGAGCCACACGTAATCGTGTATCGACGAGCATGAGCCCCCCTCTTTTAATCTGATGCTCTCGTGTGTACGGTATAGGGCAATACTCGGCACCTGTCTTCCAGCAATTTTGGGAAGAATCTCTCGTATAGTAATGTCGGCTTCACCATGACTTGTCAATAAACAATCAGTTCATCAGTGAAATTCAACCCATGACCTCCTTCGATCCGCAGCGGCCTGATTTCGCGCCTTACGGTTTCACCTGTGTGCGTTGGCATCCGTCAGCGATGTCAAGACCGGACCGGCACAACGAGATCGAGATCAATCTGCTCAGAAGCGGTGCCCTCACCTACCTGTTGGGAGGAAGAAAAGTACGCATCGAGGCGCAACGGCTGAGTGTGTTCTGGGCGGCGATGCCGCACCAGATTCTGCAGTTCGAAGGTACCGGGGAATATTTCGTCGCCACACTGCCGCTCGCCTGGTTCATTCAATGCCGGCTGCCGGACAACCTGGTCAAATGCCTGCTGCAGGGTGAGTTGGTGGCTGAGAAAAACCTGGATCGCGCGCAGAGCGACCAGTGGCTGCTGGAGCACTGGGAGGAGGATCTGAAAGACGGCGGCAAGGAGCTCGAGAAAGCAGTCCTGTTGGAGATCGAAGCCCGCCTGCTGCGCCTGGCGAGCTCCTCTGTATCAAAGGCGAATGCCGCGCCGGCACGACACCGGCACGCGGCCAGCCCTGCGGAGCTGACCAAGGTCGAGCAGATGGCGGGCCTGATCGCGCAACGCTACATGCAGCCCCTCACGGTCGAGGATGTCGGCAAACACGTCGGCCTGCATCGCAACTATGCCATGGGCCTTTTCAAGCGCGGGATCGGCACCACCATCGTGGACTACATCACCCAACATCGCGTTTCTCACGCCCAACGGCTGCTCGCCACCACGAACACAAAAATTGTCGAGGTGGCCCTCAGCTCCGGCTTTGCTTCCACCAGCCGTTTCAACGCCGCGTTCCGCGCGGAGTGCGGCTGCTCACCGCGAGAGTATCGACAACAACACCGGATTGTCGATTGACTCGCTTCTAGCCAGGATCCTTGCAACCGAGCGTCCGTGCCGCAGGCGTCCCAGCCGTAGGAACAGTCACCAGCACACGGCGATATCGGGTCAGCGGCGGAGTGCCGTCATCCGTGACACTCAACACGACGTGGTAGAGCCTCTCGGAGGGAATATCCACGTTCGGCGCGGGCTTCTGCGTGGCGGGTGTCATGACCTGCACCTCCTTCGAATCCGCTCCGCTGAGAGTCAGCTCTTGCGGATTCACGCCGCCGGTGGCTTCGCGGTACTGCCACCAGTGATACACCAACTCATTGCCGTCCGGATCGCGCGTGCCGGCCGCCGACAAAGTAACGGTACGGTTTTCGCACGCGGATAGGGAGACCGGTGCCCGTCCTTCCGCGCCATTCACCACCACCTCGGGTGGATGGTTGGCATGCGCCAGGTCCGGAGTCAGGGTCCAGGCCATCCGGGCGGCAAAGTCATTCTGAAACGCGCGGCGCCACCGCCAGACACTGGCCTGGTTGGTAAAGTAGTCCAGGTTATCCACGCCCTTCACATGGTCGGTGCTGTCGGACCAGACACCCAGCCCCGGACCAACACGCCCGTACCGCCCGCCCCAACTGCCCCAGTCCGGGTGCTCCGATGAGCCCAAGCCGTTGGGAATGAGATACAGAAACGACGGGGTGTCACCTTCCATGATGTACTTAGGCAACGGATACAAGGCACCCAGAGGGCCCTTGCGGATGTGACTCTCCAGCCATTCGGGGGAGACCACCGAAAAGTCGGCGCCCGGCTGCGGCGCGGATATACCGGGCCACGTGGCGAGACGGTAGTCTCCGAAGGCGTGCACGCTCACTATCCAGAATAGCGATGGGAAGTTGGCGCGGATCCAGGAAGCTGCGTCATCCTGATCGGAGATCGAGTAGACGCGCAGCTTGGTGACGAATCGCACCACCGCGTCCGCGGAACGTGTGGAGCGCACCTTCCATAAAGCCTGTGCCAGATCTGTCGTGCCGCCCCACAAGGTCAACCACAGCGGCCGCGGGTCGGGACCGTCAGCCGCGGCAATGATGAGCTTCGAGGCCTCGGTATCCTTTCCGGCGCCGACTCCGGCCATACCATACTCGGAACGGCCCGCGCGGATGAGACTCAGCAAAGACTGCATTTCAGGGTATCCGGTCGCGTGCGCCTTCAGATTGGGCAGTACCTGCCCATAGGCGCGTACCCGCTCCTCGATCAACTCCGGGTGCACGGCCGCGCGCTGCCAGGTGGAGGTCACGGCCAACAAGCCCTCGACGTCGAACTCGTTGGAGTACAGGAGGAACCTGACCATCGATTCGGAGTCGTCAGGCTCGTTGCCGATGTCCGTGAGGACCATGACGCGGGTTCTCGCGGCCTCGACGCTCGGGGCCGCCGCAGAGATCGCAGCGCTTACCGCGGCACTGGCCCAGACACAAACAACAAACATCCACTGTAGATTAGAGCGCGACATAGGGAGCTGACCTTACAATATGAGAAGTTATTCGTGCGAAACAGGAATAACAATTGCAACATCAGCTTACCACGGCTTCAGGCCGGAAGTCGGCCGACGAAAAAGGCTTCGTCCGGATCACGCGTCGGGTTCAGGCCGATTGAGAAATCGTATGCGTCTATTGGTCGTATCTAGGGGAGTGAATGGTGAATTTCACCGCCGCGGATCGGCCGTCCAACGCAGCGATGCCAGCCAGCGTCGCGGCGCGCCTGGCATGACGGTGTATGTACCGCTGATCGACTCGAAATTTCGGGTGTTGAATACGTTGTCGACATTGAGCTGCGCGGTGAGCCGCCCCTTTTCCCACGGCCACTCATAGGCCGCCAGAAGGGCGTAACGTACGAAGCCAGGCAGGGTGTAATCATTCGCGCTATCGCCCTCTCTGGAGCCGCGTGCGATGGCCCCTGCACCGATTTTCAATCCCTGCAGGGCACCGGCAGGCGTAAAGGTGACCCAGGCGCTCCCGCCGTGGCGCGGCGCACCGAAAAGCCGGTTGCCCGTGTTACCGGGAGTTGAAATGACATTGCCATCGGAATCGACCGCCGTGCCGGTATCAGAGACGACTCGCGCGTCGAGATAGGCATAGCTGGCTGACAGTTGAACCGTCGGCAGAACCTGCCCGCGAATATCCAGCTCCACTCCGCGACTGCGCTCGGCGCCTGTGACCTTCCTGGTGCCGATTGCATTCAGCGTACCGAGAAAGTCCGGGAGTGAGATGTTGAGCTCGTTGAGATCGAACCAGGCGAGCGAGCCGAGCACCCGGCCGTCCAGGAATTCTGCTTTGGCGCCGACCTCCCATTCGTATGCCGTTTCGGCCGGCACCAACGTGCCGGTTCCACCCGAGCCATCGCCGTAAATACCCAACGATATTCCAAAGTTCTCCGCGTAGTTCGCATAGAGACTCAGCGGGGCAGCGGCCCGCCACACCACGCCGGCGTGACGTCTGAACGCGTGGTCCCAGCGCTTATCGCTACCCGAGTCCTGAAGGGGAACTCCAGAAAGCACGTCCAGCCACTCGCGCGCATGGTCGTAACGAATGCCCAACAGCAGATAGACCTGGCCGCCGATGTCGATCTGATCCTGCGCGTAAGCGCTGGTCCAACGCTCCGAAGTTCTGGTCGCGTAGGCCCAGTCCGGATTCCCGAGCAGATAGCCCGGCACCGACCGATGGATCGGTGAATACAGGTCAGTCGTGAATGTCGCGTAGCTATAACGGGCTTCGGTATAACCCTTGACGTCGAAAAACTCGCTACCCACCAGGATCGCGTGTTGCATGCCGAGGCCGTGCAGATGGCCCAGCGCCTCGACCGAGGTGAAGGATGTCTGGCCTCGCGAGACTGGGATCGAAAACAACATCTGATCGACCGGGCAAGCGCTGCGGGTGCAGGTATCGGGGTCCAGGCCATCATCGACCAGTTGGAGCTCCGGCGACTGCGGGGTGCGCAGCCAACGCGTGTCGAGATGGTAACGCACTGACCAACTCTCACTCAGCGCGTACTGTCCACGGACACCCGCACGTATATCCCGAGTATGAATCACTCCGCCATCCTCGAGCCGCCGCCTGGCACGCACGGGCGGCAGACTGTCACCGATTATCGGCAGACCCGAATCGGTTGGGTCATCGCTACGCAGATAATCAAAATAGCCTGTGATGGTACTGCGCGGCGAAATGTCCCAGGTCACCACCGGAGCCAGGAATATTCGCCGATTACTGGAACACTCGCGGTATGAGGCCGCGGTCTCCCAGGCCGCGTTGAAGCGGTAGCGCACGTCACCCGATCCGTTCATCGGTCCACCGGAATCGAGCTGGGTGCGCCGGTAGCTGAATGAGCCTGCCAGGCCCTCGAGGGAAAGATACGGTGCGCCCAGCGGCTGCTTGGTGGTGATGTTGATCAGACCACCCGGTTCCGTACGACCGTACAAGGTCGAGGCAGGACCCTTCACGACATCGATGCTGGCAATGTCAGCGACGTCGGGGAAAGCATCGTGATGAAGATCGGGAGAGACCCGCACTCCGTCCAGATAATACTGATAAGAAGGTATCCCTCGGATCACGAAACCAACCGTATCCTGTCCATCGGGGGCCGTCTCGATACCACTCACATTCTCGAGGACGTCCTCGATGCGCTCGGCCTGCTGGTCCTGAATGAGACTCTGCGGAATGGACTGGGATGTAACGGGGTTGGCGAGCACAGCCGTATCGGACTTCAGGGCGGTCAAACCCGCACCATTGCCTACGTCGACTTCGCCACTCGAACGCTGACCACTCACCCGCACCACCGACAATGCCTGGGCGCCCACGGGCTGATCCGCTGTCCGTTGAGACTCGTGGACCGCGGGAGCCTCGCGGCGACGCAGCGTCACGGCGTCCCCCGCCAGAAGTTGGTAAGTGAGATCGGTACCTGTCAGGAGGCGCTCGAACACCTGGGACAGCGACAGGTTGCCTTTCACGCCCCGGGTCACTTGCCCATTCACGACGGCTGGGTCGTACAACACCTGAAAATGTGCCGATGCGGCCAGACGATCGAGTGCCTCAGCCAGAGATCCCGCGGGCACTTCGACCGAATAAAGGGTCACGGCGTCGGCGGCGGCGTCGGCGGCAGCGGCGGTGCCATCCGCCGCGCACGCAATGCTAACGAGAGCTGCCGCTGCCAAACCGCTCCAGCGCATCCCCTACTCGTTGGTGTCAGTATGATTCCGGCCAGGGGAATTGTCGCCCGGAGGGCTCGCGACCCACTCGACAGTTTGCGGTCCGGTCCAGCGTGCTTTGACGGGTAGCGCGGCGCTCAGCATCCGTACGGCCAATGGAAGATCGCTGCACCTGAAGGTGCCGCTCACCCGCAGGGCTTTCAGGCGCGGATCCGCAAAACTGAACGTCACCGGGTGATAGCGCTCCAGGCGGGCCGTCACGGCGGCCAGGGGCTCGTTGTCGAAGTGTCGCAGCCCGTCAGGCCGGATGGCAGCCGTCGCGTCCGCTTGCCGGACAGCCAGCAATACACCGGCATTGTCGTAACCACTGGAGCGGCCGGCATCCAACACCAACTCACCCCGGGGTGTCTTGATGCCTACCCGCCCTTCGAACACGGCGACATGCACGACACCCTGCAGTCTCTCGACATCGAAGCGTGTGCCCAAATCGACTACCCGCCCCGATCCGATTTCCAACTCAAAGGGACGTGAGGCATCGTGTGTCACCGTGAATGATGCCTCGCCCCGCACGAGAGACACGATGCGCGAGTGCGCGCCGAACTTCGTGATCAATTCGGAATCCGCATCCAGCAACGCGCGCGTTCCGTCGCTCAGAAGCAGGCTCTTGGGCTCACCCTGTGCCGTAGACCAGTGTACGCTGACTCCGTTCCACCAGTGGTCGAGCTCGCGCCACGCCGGAAATATGAGCAAGGCCGTCAACACCGCGACGCCGGCGACCGCCAGGCGGCCCCCGGTCCAGCAACGTTCCACGACCGTGGCTTGGGCGGCCGCGGGCCTTTCCAACTTCCCCGCGGTTCGCCACAACGCAGCCACCTTGTCGTAGGCCGCCCGGTTCTCGGGACCGATCTCCAACCATTGTTTCAAACGCAGCTCGTCGTCGTCGGTCCATTCACCCGAATGACGCCGGATCCACGCGCGTACCGCGTATTCAAGGGGAAACTCGTTGGATCTGGTTGCCATGGGTCTTCGCTTGGGGCTCAATCGTCCACTGCCTGCAGGCAATGTCGAAAGGCTCGCTCGATGTAACGCTGCACGGACTTGGTCGAGATGCTCAGGCGGGCTGCGATCTCCTTGTGAGACAGGGATTCGAGTCGACTCAACAGGAAGGCTTCACGACATGTCGGCGGAAGCTCCAGAAGTGCTTTCTGCAGTCTTTCAATGTCTTCGGCAGCATCCGCCTGCACTTCAGGCCCTGGTGTTGCACACTCGGTCTCGCCCGGATGCGCTTCCCGCTCGAGGTGCCGGTCCACGGTCGCTCTACGGCGACTGACATCGGTTGCCAGATTCGCGGCGGTGGTGAACAGAATGGCCCGTGGCTCGCGCCAGGCTTCCGGATTACCCCCCTCCCGTAGATTCAACCACACGTCCTGCAGCATATCCTCGGCGGCGGCCCGGCCGGCCCGCCGCGTCAGAAAGCGCAACAGCTCGTCGCGAATGTCCAGGAAACAGCGCGTCAAGCGATCTATGGGGCTCACGGACGGATGCGGGTACCGAAGAGATAGTGAGCCGGAGTCTACCATCAGCGTATCCGCGCCAAGGCATAACTTTGCAGACCGGAATTGCGCATCAGGACCAGGGCGTTGGATGGTGGATCGCGGTCGGACGGTGCATCCTTCAGCACAAAGCCGTCAACGACCTGTAGGAAGAAACGCTCCGAATACGTTGGCGTGAAAGCAACATAGAGCTGCGCGCCAGGACCCAGGCGCTCGCGCAGCGAAGCCAGGAGAACCTGCTCGTGCGACAACCGGTCACGGATCTCCACTTGGGCAATGATGCGTGCCTCGCACGCCAACACGAGGGTCAGGAGAATCCCCAATGCAGGCCTGCTCCATTGGACGCGCCCGGCCGCGTTGACCAGCTCCAGGGCCGCGACAGCTCCCAGGATGGCCCAGGCGGGATAGAGCGGAACGATGTAGTGGGAGTGATGTGTTCGGGCCAGGGTGAACAGCAACAAGGGGATCAGGCAGTAACACCCCAACAGAATGGCGCTGTCGCTCGTCAGTTGTCGCCCAAAGACCCGCGAGCCCTCCCCCCGCCAGCGCGCCCGCGCAACAGTCCACGAGATCCCGCAGGCGACGACTACGACCAATGGCCAGGGGGCGAACCGATCGAACAGCGCGCCAACGTAGTCCCAGATACTCGCCTCGACCGGATCGATGGCCGTCGTCGAGCGAAGAAACAGGTCTTCCACGAACATCCGCCGCACGAATTCGCTCGAGTCTTCCGCAACCGTCCTTGCGATGGCCCATGAAATCGTCACCACCACGACAATGAGGGACGGCAGTACCCAGGCGCGCCAACACCGCAACCCGCGAGTGAGCAAGGTATGTGCGCCAATCGCCGCGACGAACGGCAGCACGGCGAAACTCTTCAACAGGAACCCTAACGCCAACACCAGGCCGGTTCCGAGCCGTGCTGCCCGGGATTCGTACAAGCCGGGCGCGAGCATGAACATCAGGAACATCAGCAGCGTCAACGGCATGTCGAGCTCGCCGCTGCGTGCTCCGTGGTGGGCCAGGAAACCGAAGGACGTCGCGACAATCAGCCCCGAAAGAATCGCGGCGCGCGGTCCCGCCATACGTCGTGCCATGATCATGGTCAGGGCTGTCGTCAGCACCGCACACAACGCAGCGGGAGCCCGCAAGGCAAACGGAGTTTCGCCAAACAGACTGTAGGAAATTTCCAACAGCCAGTAGCCCAGGGGCGGTTTCAGATTCCAGAATTCAGTCGATCCGGCATATGTCGTGACGAGTAGCGAGTGACGGTGAAGCATTTCGCTCGCCGCCACCCCGTAACGCCCCTCGTCGTAGTCCCGAACGAAGGTGTCCCCGAGGCGCCAGAACGCATTCGCACTGACCAGGGTCAGAATGGTCGCGAAGCATCTCCAGAAGCTTTGGACCGGAAGCGCCCAAAGCACCCCATACCAAGGTCTCGTCGCGCGTCGGCGACGGGTTGTAATGACGAGCTCGACGTCAGAAACGGCGACTTCATTTGACATTTGTTGGTGCAAAACGACCCCACGGGTCGCGTGAATCTGCGACCACTGGCAGTCGACGTTTCAGGCCGGAAAAAGTGGACAGGCCGGGAGCCTGTCGGTGATTCGTGCCGACAACGTAAGATTCCAGGGAATAGTTGTCCTTGGTAGTGGACAAGCCGGGATCGGTGTCGGTCGTCTCGTGGCCGGATGCCGACTGCCCTACTGCCGCCAGCGGCGACTCACGATAGCGGACTCACCACACCGGAGGCGGTGCCTGCGCCCACCGCAAGCGCTACCGTCGGCCCCTCGATCAGCGAGAGCGGAATCATCACCGGGTAGGCATAGCTCAGCAGTGTTGACATAGCCGGAAACCAGCAGGATTGCGAGTCTCGGGCACGAGTATTGCCACCTGTTTGGCAATGGCAGCGAACAGGAGGAACCGATCATGGCAACCATCCGGGAAATAGATCCCACCCAGACACCGCTGGATCCAGATGCCACGCAGATGCAGCCTCCGCTCAGCGGAACCGTGGATGACGACGACAACAGCGATGACGAGCGCTGGGATGAGAACGAAGCACCTACCCGGGAACCCAAACATACCCGTTAGGCGAGAAGGCGATCGGCCAACTGATCTACACGGCGAGCGGCCACATGGCGGCTCAACTGGTCGCTGTTGAGCGTGACCGCTTCCAC
>Ga0105239_10010632_pt1 | contig 10295 bp, 5 predicted proteins | sample KBSC44metaG_FD_92761 | JGI IMG/M metagenome (GOLD analysis project Ga0105239, IMG submission 92761) | Corn rhizosphere microbial communities from Kellogg Biological Station, Michigan, USA - KBS C4-4 metaG | ecosystem: Host-associated > Plants > Roots > Rhizosphere > Soil | place: Michigan, USA...
CCTCACCTGCCGCGTATGCTCTTTCGTATGTTTCCCCGTTTGGCACTGCATAAGTGCGAAAACGGGCTCGGATTGTCGTTTCGGCAGGAGTGCCGGAAGACCGAGATCCCGCATCTGTTTGAGCACCTGATTATCGAGCTTCAGTCGCAGGCGCAGCCTGCCGAGGTACTACGTGGAGAGACGGAATGGAACTGGACCGTAGATCCGCGTGGCCGCTTTCATGTGACCGTCGACTACGAAAATGAGCTTCTGGCGATCGGCGCGATCCGACTCGCCGAAAAGATCATGCTCGCGCTGGATCAACGCGTGATCGAAATCATCGATATCGCCGGGGAGATGTCCCGCCTGAGCGATCTTGCGCGTATCGGCCGTGAGCTGCTTGGCCCATCTGCCGAAGCACAGTGGTCGGACGAGATAGTACCGCGTATTGCCCCAGCGCCCGTCAAAAGCCCGGCATGGGCGACGGCATCCGCGGTGCCCGCTCCGATGGGCCTGGAGCCCATCCCCGCCTGATAGTAGAAGGACAAGAACAAGGAAAAAGCCCGTGATATCCGCACTGCGGATATCACGGGCTTTTTCCTTGTTGCGAGAAATATCAGCGGTGGCCGCCAAAGAGAACGGCGAGGCCGCTCAGAATTCCGACGACGCCTCCCACATTGGCGCCCGAGTTAGACCGGCGCGCATACGGTATCTCGATATAGTCGCCGTCCTGGAGCGGCACGGCGGCATCGGCATCACGTTCCATATTCATCGTGCGAGTCAGTACGGTCCCGTTCGGCGCCTGACGCCTAAGAAGGACCTGATTGGAGCGCGCTCCCTCCTGCGGACCGCCGGCCAGTGCGACCGCTTGAAGAAGCGTCGTCGGCGTATTCAAAGGATAAGTGCTCGGGTTGTGTACGGCTCCAGCGACCGTGATTGCGTGGGGCCGCTCCAACCGCGGAATATGCACTTCGTCGCGATCTTTCAGGACAATATCGCTTCCGGGAGTACCGCGCAAGATGGCTTCATAGGCGACGGGGATACGTAACCCCCCTCGGATAAGATAAATACCGCTCCGGTCCGCATAATCCGTGATGCCGCCGGACTGCTGAATGATCTGACCGACTGTCGTTCCTGTCGTGATCGGGAGCAGCGGCTTGGTCGCGTCTTTGACCTCGCCCACGAGGCGGACCGCCCCCTCCGACGGCTGCGATGAATAGATGTAGATACGGTCGCCATCCTCCAGCAACGGGTTCACCTCGGGCGTGTTGGCGATACCGTTCCGAAACTGCTTGTAGTCCACTGTCATTGGTGTACCGGCGCGATTGATGACCACCCGAGTAAGATCGGCGGCGGGCTGCAGTCCCGCGCTTTCGATCACCTCAGAGAGGAGAGTCCCGTCATGGACGACCTGCCGACCCTGATTGGTGACCGCACCGTTGACCATGACCTCGCGCGGCTTGCGGCCGATGATCGTCACGCGGACGACCGCACTTTTTAAGAGTCCGGCGGCGACGAGCCGCTGTGCGATGCGGCTGCCGGCCGCACCTGTCGTCAGCCCATGGACGGCGATATCGCCGAGTTGGGGAACCGTAATGCTGCCTTCGGGCTCCACGCGAAACTCTCCGCCAAAATCATCTGTATCGGCAACAGCGATCTTGATCGTGTCGGCGACCCGGATCGGGCCCGCGATCGGATCGGTCGCCAGAGCGCCATTGCCTGCCCCGGTCTGCGCATAAACGGGAGTGAGGGAGACGGCGCCGCCCAGGGGCAGTGCCAGCATTAGCGACGCCAGGAAAGCGTAATGTCGTCGAGTGCGACGCAACACGGAAGGCTCCTTCTGGCGGCCTGATTCGGTGCCGCCTCTGGTACCGTTCTTACCCACTTTGCACCGTTTACAGTCATCTTGGCGGCCTACCAGCAGGTTGGCAGCAGTTTGTGAACACAGATACAATCGGCTGGAGATAGTATGTGATGAGTATGGTAGATCAGCGCGAAGAAACGGGCGAGCCGCAAGCCGATGGCGTGACGGAAGTCGCAGTGCTCGATGCGCTGCGTACGGTTCAGGACCCCGATCTGCACAAAGATCTGGTGACCCTCAACATGATCAAGAGCATCAAGATCTGTGAGGGAAACGTCGCCTTTCAGGTAGAGCTGACGACACCCGCCTGCCCGATGCGCGAAAAGATCGAGTCGGACTGCCGTGAGGCTGTAGGACGTGTACCGGGGGTGACGCACCTTAAGATCGAAATGACATCCCGCGTCGTGGCACGGCGCCCGATCGGTGGCAAGCTGATCCCCGGCGTTAAGCATGTCATCGCGGTGGCGTCCGGCAAAGGGGGCGTCGGCAAGTCGACCGTCGCGGTAAACGTTGCCGTTGCGCTGTCGCAGACCGGCGCCCGTGTCGGAGTGATGGATGCCGATGTCTATGGCCCGACCATACCGATCCTTCTGGGAGTCGAGGACGAGCAGCTAGCGCAGACCGCGGTTCGGCTGCCCGACGGCAACGTCGTACCGCGTATTGCGCCGGTCGAACGGCATGGCGTCTCCTGCGTCAGCATGGGATTTCTGGTCGAACCCGGACAGCCGGTCGTCTGGCGCGGCCCGATGCTTGGTAAGGTGATCGATCAGTTCCTGGGAGATGTCTCCTGGGGCGAACTGGACTACCTGCTGGTAGACCTGCCCCCCGGCACCGGCGATGTAACGATGTCGCTGGCAAACGCCATCCCGCTCTCCGGTGCGGTGATCGTCATGACCCCGCAGGATGTCGCGGCAAGCATTGCGGTAAAGTCGCTGCGCGCCTTTCAAAAGCTGAATGTGCCGATCCTCGGGGTGATCGAGAACATGAGCTACTTCATCGCTCCCGATACCGGCAAGTCCTACCACATCTTCGGTCATGGCGGCGGTCAGGAGGCGGCAGAGGCGCTGAGCGTACCCTTCCTGGGAGAGGTTCCTCTCGATATCCCGACTCGCGTCGGCAGCGATGAGGGCGAGCCGGTGCTGATCCGGCAGCCGGAGTCGCAGCAGGCGGCCATCTTCCGAGAGATCGCCGGCAAACTGGCGCAGCAGATCTCTATCCAGTCACGCCAATTTCGTCCGCTCCCGGTGATGTAGACAACCGCTGAAAAATGAAACAGCCCCCCGGCCATCCGGCCCGGGGGGCTGTTTCATTTTTTGCGCGTTACGACTTGGCAGCCTGCTGCGCTACCGCAGGTGTCGTCTTACCGGCTAGCTGATCGCGAAGGATCTGGTCGGCCTTCTGAAGCTGCGGGTCCAGCTTGTTGACGGCGTCGCGGTTCTGCGGGTCGTTCCGGAGCGCCTCTTTTTGAGCATCGAAGTCCTTGTCCGTGAACTCGACGACATAGTCGGGGGTGATGCCGCCGCCGATCTGCTTGTTGTTCGCGTCGTACTTCTTGTTGATGTCGTGCTTATTGCGCGTGAAGTAGTGCTGCGTCGTGATCTTCACGGCGCTGTCACCAGAATCCAGCGGGAAGATGGTCTGAACCAGCCCCTTACCAAAGGTCTGCGTTCCCAGAAGCTTACCGGCGCCGGAGTCCTGGATCGCGCCCGACACGATCTCGGAGGCGGAAGCGGAGTTGCCGTTCACCAGGACTATCACCGGATACACGCCCTTATAGAGCGAACTGCGGTGCTTGTCTGGCTTCACATCCAGCGAGCTCATCTCGCCGTTCTTCTGCTTCACCCAGACGATCGCGCCGCTATCCACGAACCGGGATGCCAGATCCTGCGCGATGTTCAACAGGCCCCCCGGGTTGTTACGCAGATCGAAGACAAGCGCCTTCATTCCCTGCGCTTCCAGGCGGGCGAGCGCCTCATCGAACTGCTGGTCGGCCTGCTCGTTGAACATCTGCAGGGAGATGTAGCCGATCTTGTTGACCGGGTCCTCCATGCGATAGTCCACGATGGGGGAGTGGACCACCGCTCGGCGCATGGTGACATCGAATGAACCGGTCTTTGCCTTGCGCTGCAGAGTAAGCCGGACGCTGGTTCCCTCCGGACCGCGGATCAGCTCAACGACCTTGGTCAGGTCCATGCCGGTGATTGCACGACCGTCCACGGCGACGATAATATCGCCGGGAAGAATACCCGCTCGGATCGCCGGTGAGTTCTCGATCGGCTTGATGATGATGACCTGCTTGGTCTTCGTCAGATCGAGCTGCGCGCCGATACCCACGAAGTTACCGCTGGTCTCCTGCATATTGTCCCGGTACTCTTTGGGCGTCCAGAACTCCGTGTAGCGGTCGTTCAGCGTCGCCAGCATACCGTCGATCGCGGCATACGTCAGACGCGTCGTATCCGGAGCAGGCTTGACCGCTTTGGCTGTCGCCGGCGCTCCCACATTGTAGTAATCGCTCTGCAGGATATTGAGAACCGAAACATACGTGTCGGCCGGCGGCAATCCGGCATCATCGCCATCAGCGGCATGTGCCGCCGCGGGAGCGAGCAGACGAGCGACTCGCGCTGCCGGCACCGTCGGAATAAGTGCGCCGGTGTGCGGGTTCTGAACGAACCCATGCAGTACATCACCTGTCAGGCCGCAGAGGAACCCGGTCGACACAATAGATACTGCAACGAACCCCTTGATCAACGATCGCATACGCGCGCTGTACCTTTCCGTAGCCTTACGGCCTTGCAGCGCCGGCTACGGCGCCTGTGTGCGATGTCGCGGCAGGAGCTGCTGCGGCAACAGCCTGTGTCGGATGCTCGAGAACGCTTTCCGCTTTCGCCAGGACCTCCTCCTCAGAGGCGCCGGAGGCGAGGGCTACCTGCGGCGTGATCCCGCCGAGCGCCTGCCAGTCCAGACCGCGCGGGCTGAGTAGCTTGCCGGTCGTCAGCATAAAGCCGGAGCCGTCCCGAAGCGAGTACAGCGTATGTGCCATACCGTCTCCGAAAGTACGCCCTCCGATGACGGTCGCGACGCCTGCTTCTCCCAGGGACTGCGCTAGGGCTTCGGCGGTACGCGCGGTCCCCTTGTCCACCAGGACTACCAGCGGACGCGGCGGCGTTGCGGTCGCGCTGGAAGCGGCCAACTTCGATTTCTTGCCGTTATGGCCGATCTCGACGGCGAATGCCCGATTCTGCGCAAAGAGCGCCTCGATCTGCTGTGCCGGAACGATCCCGCCGCCCGGATTGTTACGGAGGTCCAGGACGACGCCCCGTGTCCGGATACCGGCAAGCGCCGTCTTGACCGCAGCCGGCGCCTTGTCCGTAAGCAGATTGACCTTAATAACGGTCGCCTTACCATCCGGGGCGCGGCGCACCGAGACCGGCTCGGCCTCGATCTGCGAGGTAGTCAGAGCAACCTTGATCGGCGCGGCCACGCCCGGTCGCTGGATCGTCAGATCATGCTTGTCGCCGATCCCCTTGCGAAGCTGCATCTGCGCTGACTGCAGGCCGACACCTCCAAGCACACGCTTGCGCGCCGACTCATACTCTTTACGAAACGCATCTTCGTCGTCCGGATCGTGGTCCCGGATCTTGTCAAACAGCTTGTTGGCTTTCAGGAAGGGATCGGAACCCAGGACCCACTTACCATCGACATGGGTGATGACATCGCCCGGCTTCAGACCGGCCTTCTCCGCTGCCGAGCCCGGAATCGCATCGACGACAAAGATCTTATACTCCGTATAACCTTCCGGCTGCTTGATACCGCGAATAGTGGTAACGGCGCCGATTCCCTGATACTTGCCTTTGCTTTCGTCATCCAGCAAAGCGCGCTGATCCGGGTCCAGGAAGAAGGAATTGGGATCAGCCAGCGAAGCGATCATCGAGCGGATCGCGCCGTGCGCCATCTTCGTATCGTTCGGAAGCGTGTCTACGTAGTGATCCTGTACGAGGTCATAGACGCTCTCGAAGGTGCGCTTATCGGCGGTAGTGCCAAGGGACTCGTCGTCATCAAGGGCGCTGGAGCCCGCAGAGGCATCGAGGATAGGATCATTGGCGCTGGAGCGGCCTGGTCGTCCATTCACCGGTGTCGCCTGCGCGACCTGAGCATTGGCGCTCGCCGGAGCCGCGGCCGCCGAAACCGTGCCGGTGAAGTTTTCGGCCGTGCTGACGATCGGCGTGGCGGCGGCAGGAACGCGATGTGCGACCTGCGCCCCCACAGCCATCGCCGCGGCCGTAGCCACGGTCACGCCGGACACGAAGGCGATCGCGCCTCCGCCCCGCTTCCGCCGACTCTCGCTGCGGACGCCTTCGGCAGCGCCACGTCCTGTTCGGTGCTCTCGGTCGTTCGTCGTCAACCTGCGACCCTCCCTACCAAATTCCATTCCAGAATCGATGCAATAACCCCTGAGTTGTCGGCAGTGATGGGGGATGTAGTGCGTTACGCTGCGGTTCAGGCGAGCGCAAGAAAAGTACTCCATTATATCACTGAAACGATTAATCCCGGCTTTTCCACGAGGCGACCAGACACGCCAATTCTTGACAACCCCCAGGGGCAACCGTATAATTCGTTGCTTGTTTTTGCCACGTTTGGCGCAAACAAACCCAATCTGGATACGCGAAAAGCGCCAGAATTTCTCCCGTTTTCAGCGTTAATTACTCCACTGCTCTTCGAAGAGGAATCATTTTGAAGCCTCAGCGCCTCGCCGCTCTCATCGCCCTGCTCGCTATTGTTGCGCTCGGCATCGCTATTGGGCCCGTCGCCGCACCCAATGTCGCGTTCTTGCAGAAGCTCCAGCCAAAACTGGGTCTCGACATTCAGGGCGGCGCTCGTGTAGTGCTGGAGGCGGATACCAGCAAGCTCCCGGCCGGTAAGACCTGGGACCAGACCACGAAGAACGCCGTCATCAACATCCTGAGCCAGCGCGTCAACGCGAATGGTGTCTCCGAGGCGGTGATTACGCCCAAGGGACTCGATCAGTTTGTCGTCGAACTACCGGCGGTGAAGAACGAGCAGCAGATCCTGGACCAGCTGCAGAACACCGCGCAGCTGCAGTTCTTCTACAACCCCGACTGGCGGACACAACGTAACCAGTATGGCCGGTTTGTCTTTCAGTCGCAGAACGACCCGAGCGGCAAGCGAGAGGCGTTCGAGATCCTGGATTCGACATCCAAGAAGACCTTCCGTGATCGCTTCCACATCAGCCAGGCATTCGGAGAACTGGTAAACGGATCGCCCCTGACGGCCGTGGCGGGGCTGGTCGAAACGCCGATCCCGGATAATCTTCAGCAGCTCAGCGCGGCGCAGGGGAGAAAGACGCTCTTTCTGAAGCCGGACCAGCAGAAGACGCTATCGGATCTCTCCGACGAGCTGACGCAGTTTGATGCGTTTCTAGCCGCGCCGACGCAGTTGATCATGGACGGCAGCGACCTGCTTCCTAACTCCCGCGGTGAGATCGATCCCAACAACCCCTCGCGGTCGCTGGTAGAGCTGGAGTTCAACGCGGCCGGTAAGGACAAGTTTGCGACCTTCACCAAGGATCACACAAACGAGATCCTCATGATCTACCTCGATGGCCGAATTCTGATGGCGCCGAATATCGAGGTCCCGATCCTAGACGGCCGCGCGCAGATCTCTCCCTTCCCAACGGTCTCTGACGCCAAAGAGCTGGCGGACTACCTGAACGGCGGCGCCCTGCCGGTCCCGCTCAAGATCGTTGAGCAGAGGAGCGTGGCGGCGACGCTCGGAACCGAAGCCGTACACCAGGGCTTCACCGCGGGTCTCATCGGTCTTGGCCTGGTAATGGGATTCATGATCCTGTACTACCTGCTGCCGGGATCCATTGCCTGCGCCGCGCTCATCCTCTACACCCTGTTTACCTATGCCGCCTTCCTTCTGGCGGGCGTTACCTTCACGCTGCCGGGCATCGCTGGCTTCATCCTGTCCGTCGGTATGGCGGTTGATGCCAACATCCTGATCTTCGAGCGTACCAAGGAAGAGCTTCGCGATGGCCGGCAGCTTCGCTCCGCTGTGGAGGCGGGTTTCCAGAGAGCCTTCTCGGCGATCTTCGACTCGAACGTCTGTACTGCCTTTACGTCGATCTGTCTCTACGAGTTCGGCTCCGGTCCGGTTCGCGGCTTCGCGCTGACGCTCCTGATCGGCGTTCTGATCTCGATGTTCACGGCGATCACGGTCTCACGTACGTTCCTCCTTCTTCTCGTCGGCAAAAGTGGCGCCCAGAGCCAGGCTGCGTGGGGCGTCAACCGGTCCTGGATTCCGCGCTTTAACGTGGTGAAGAGCCGCGGTGCGTTCTACGCCCTCTCCCTGCTCGTGATCGTGCCGGGAGTCGTCTTCGCCCTGATGGGCGGATTCAAACCGGGCATCGACTTCACCGGCGGCACCGAGATCCAGCTGCAGTTCCCGGCGACGACCGCGGTAACGCGGGAGAAGTTGGAAGGCGCCGTCAAAAAGCTCGGCTTTGAGGACCCGGCGGCGCAGATTGCCGGAAATAATACGGTATTCCTTCGACTGCCCAAACAGAAGGACGGCGAAGTGACGAAGCCAAAGACCGAGGAGCTGGTCGCCAAGTTGCAGACCGACTTCCCGGGCGTCACCGAGGACGATTTCTCCCTGATTGGTTCATCGATCTCGGCAGAGCTAACTAGGAGCGCGCTGACCTCGATTCTCTTCTCGTCGGCCTTCATCGTTCTCTACCTGGCATTCCGGTTTGCGATCGGTGGCTTCGTCAACGGCCTGAAGTTTGGCATCGCGGCGATCATCGCCATGCTGCACGATGTTTGCGTCCTGATCGGAGTCTTCTCATTCCTCGGATATCTCCTGAACTGGAAGGTCGACTCGCTGTTCGTTACCGCAGCGCTGACCGTGATCGGCTTCTCCGTTCACGACACCATCGTCATCTTCGACCGCATGCGGGAGAATCTGCGTGGTCGTGTTCGGGAGAATGCACGGGACGGTGACTTGCACGACAACTTCAGCAACGTCGTCGCCCGCAGTATCAATGAGACGTTCTCCCGCTCGATCAATACCAGCTTTACCGTTGTCCTGACGCTGCTGGCGCTGTTGATCTGGGGAGGTCCGGTGATCCGCCCGCTGAACGCGGCGCTGCTGATCGGTATCATCTCCGGCACCTACTCGTCGATCTTCAACGCCGCTCCGCTTGTCGTCGATTGGGAACGGCTCTTCGGTGGGAAGACGTCGGGAACATCGACAGGCTCCGCGCCCTCCCGGGGGAATGGCGGCGGTTCGACGCCGCCGCGCCCGGCTGCGCCGAGCCCCTCCGCAGGAAATCGCAACGTACCGCCGCTGACGCCGACGCCGCGTGGCGGAAGTGGCGGCGCCGGTCTCGGCAGCCGCGGTGATGTTCCATCGACACCGCGGCCGGATGGCACGACCGGCAGTGGGGCGAGCGGTGAGCGCCCTCCGTTGCCGCCGGGACCGAAGCCACGCAAGCGACGCATGTAGACTGCCCCTGACCGGCAGATTTCGGTGTACAATAGGCCGACGAGACACCCATCTCGTCGGCCTTCTCCATGCCGGACACCAACGTATTACCCCCTCCTGCTGAGTGGCGCATCGCGCCACAGCCTGATGCCTCCGACATCGAGCGGATCGCGGCGGACGTGCGGGTCCACCCGCTGATCGCCCGGCTGCTGTTGAACCGACAGGTGACCGATGCCGATGAGGCGCGCCGCTTTCTGGCCCCCTCCCTGGACGACCTGTTCGACCCGTACCTGCTCCCCGATATGGAGAAGGCAGTCGAACGTCTGGCGCAGGCGATCGATCGCAAAGAGCGGATCTTCCTCCATGGGGACTATGATGCCGACGGAGTTACCTCCGCCGCTCTGGTGCTGCGCGCTCTTTCGGCGCTCGGTGCGGATATCGTAGGCTACGTACCGCGGCGGACCGACGGTTACGACCTTCAGGTCACCGGTGTCGAGCGGGCGCAATCCCTCGGGGCGACGCTGATACTGACCGCGGACTGCGGGGTCTGCGCCGTCGAACCCGTACGCCGGGCGAACGAACTTGGGATGGAGGTCATTGTCACAGACCACCACCGGCCCGGCCCTGAGCTTCCGCCCGCCCTGGCGGTCGTGGACCCGTATCGCGACGACTGCGCGGCGCCCCCGTTTCGCGACCTCTGCGGCGCCGGAGTCGCCTTCAAAGTCATCGATGCGCTCGTGCAGCGCATCGCCCCGGGGCACCGCGCCGCGTTTCATCGGAACTTTGTCGATCTTGCCGCTCTCGGAACCGTAGCGGACTGCACTCCGGTCATCAGCGAGAACCGCATCCTGGTCGCCTACGGACTGAAGGCGATCGCGGAAGGAAAGAAGACCGGCTTGAAGGCGCTGCTTCTCTCCATGAACATGACCGGTAGGGCGCTGGAGGCGGA
>Ga0105239_10010633_pt1 | contig 10294 bp, 11 predicted proteins | sample KBSC44metaG_FD_92761 | JGI IMG/M metagenome (GOLD analysis project Ga0105239, IMG submission 92761) | Corn rhizosphere microbial communities from Kellogg Biological Station, Michigan, USA - KBS C4-4 metaG | ecosystem: Host-associated > Plants > Roots > Rhizosphere > Soil | place: Michigan, USA...
GAGGAAGTATCCTTTTTAAACAAAGCTGCCATACAGGTAACCTTAACCAGTTTACCCAAAGGCACAGATGTGATCATCGATGGTTCCAACTCCAGGTATATCGACCCGGATGTGATCGAGATCATCCTCAATTACAAGCACAATGCTTACACTAAAGGCATTATTGTGCAACTACATGAAATAAAGGACAAGTACGATGTACCGCCTTTAAAAGAATTAATGTATAACCCCACTAACTAAAAAAATCATGACCCCAATAGATAATAATTTCAAACTGGTTAACGACGAAAGTTATAATGCGCTAATACGCGGCAACAGTAAATGGGTTGACCTGAAACTGCAGGAAGACTCTGACTATTTTAAAAAACTGGCCAAAGGCCAAAGTCCGGAAGTGTTATGGATAGGTTGCGCCGACAGTCGCGTACCAGCCAATGAAGTAACTGGCACCAAGCCCGGCGAAGTATTTGTACACCGCAACATTGCCAACGTGGTGGTACACTCCGATATGAATATGCTGAGCGTACTTGACTACGCCGTAAATGTGCTTAAAGTAAAACACGTTATTGTGGCCGGGCATTACGGCTGCGGTGGTGTAGCCGCCGCCATGAGTAACAAACAATTTGGTGTTATTGACAACTGGTTACGCCATATAAAAGACGTTTACCGTTTACATGCCAAAGAATTGGATGCCATTGAAGATCAGCAGGAACGCACCAATCGCCTGGTTGAACTTAACGTAAGCGAGCAGGTATACAACGTGTGCAAAACCACCATTATACAAAACGCGTGGAGAGAGCGTCATGACCTGGAAGTCCATGGCTGGGTGATCGACCTGGGTACAGGCCTCATCAAGGATCTAAAGGTTTCCAGCAGCAGTCCGCATAACCTAGGTTATGTGTACGAGTTTGACAGCACGCTTGCTGTTGCTCAGCATTAATTAAGGCTGCTGCCCTTAAGCCTTCAAGAATTCTCCCCGCTACCTGCTAAGGGAGAGGTTTATGTTTGGTTTGCCCCGGTTCATGGAAATGGCCGGGGTTCTTTTTTTAGGGTATAATTGGAGATTCGACTCGGTCTACGCTTCGCTGGCCCACCCTCTCTCCGCTTCGCGCAAAGAGGGTTGAGAAAAAAAGAAATGAAAATCCCCTCTATGTGCGAAGCGGAGAGAGGGGTGACGAGCGAAGCGACGTCAAGGTGAGTCGATGATAAGGACAGGATAAAAGCCTGATATAAATTTTACACGTGGGATCCCGAAATAAATTCGGGATGACTTAGATTTAATGCACATCCATCAATTTTTATCCTATTTTTATCCTGAAGCAACAAGCAGGGAAATTTTATGCTGAGGCAATCAAAAGAAACGCGTACTTTAAAACAGAATTTATTGCTGGCGTCGTCAACCGCCTTTGTATCGGGGGTAACCAATGTAGCTGGCATGATTGCCTTTCTGGCTTTCACTTCCAACATCACCGGGCATGTGGCTAACCTGGCCAAGCACATTGTGGAACAAAACTGGAGCGAGATAGTGGTATTTGTAATATGGCTGTTGATGTTTTTTACAGGCGCCTTTATATCCAACTTTATTGTACACTCGCTGGAGCATAAGAGCCGCTACCGTGCGCATTCCATACCCATTATTATCGAGATCATATTGTTGCTGTTCGTGGCCATTTACGGTCATAATTTTTATCGCGAAACAGATACCGAGCGCGAAATAGTGATCGGGGTGATCATTTTTTGCATGGGTTTACAAAACAGCCTGGTATCAACCATATCCGGCGGGCTCATTAAATCAACCCATTTAACCGGCTTATTTACCGATCTTGGCGGCGATGTATCTGAATGGCTGCATCCCAACACCGCTAAAACCGAAACCACCCTGAACAAGATCTATGTGCGGCTTACTGTACTGGGCTTTTATTTTTTCGGCGGCATCATGGGCGGGTTCTTTTTTAATTTATATGATTTTGCGATATTTTATTTCATTCCGCTAATTTTGCTTACCATTTTATATTACGATCTTTCGCCGGTAGCTTTGCATAAAATAAGCCGGGTATTCCGGACAGATAAAAGCAGGCCGGTTTAGATCATTAACTTTTAACATTTACACTTATGTGCGCCCAAACAAGCATTCACGACACCAGCCATATTACTTACGAAGGTTTGCTGGAAGGTAACAAACAATTTATCGCAAACGCCTTAGACTCCGATCCGGACTTTTTTAACAAACTGGCCAACGGTCAAAATCCACCGGTACTGTGGATCGGCTGTGCCGATAGTCGTGTTCCGGCCAACCAGATCACCAATACCGCACCTGGCGAAATATTTGTACACCGCAATATTGCCAATATGGTTATCCACTCAGATATGAACATGCTGAGCGTACTGGATTATGCCGTGAACGTATTGAAAGTAAAACATGTGATCGTAACAGGTCATTACGGTTGCGGTGGTGTGCTTGCCGCCATGAGCAACAAAGCATTCGGACTTATTGACAACTGGCTGCGCCACATTAAAGATGTATACCGCCTGCATGCCGATGAGCTCGACGCTATCACCGATGATACCGAACGCGGAAATCGCCTGGTAGAGTTTAACGTGATCGAAAACGTGTACAACCTATGCAAAACCACTATTGTGCAGAATGCCTGGAAAAACGGCCAGGAGCTTGGTGTACACGGCTGGGTTTATAGCCTGAGCACCGGCAAAATCGGCGACATGAACGTGAGCACCTACAACAACGATAATATGGAGAACGTGTTTAAGTTTAAATAACCTCCTCTAAATCTCCTCCAAAGGAGGAGACTTGAAAAACATATGTAATAAAAAAAGCGATGACCGGAATCATCGCTTTTTTATTTTTAAAGCCCTCTCCTTTGGAGAGGGTTTGGGTGAGGTCTAAACTTCTTTACTCAAAAACGGATACCTGTAATCCTTTGGTGGATCAAAAGTTTCTTTGATGGTACGTGGCGATACCCAGCGCAACAGGTTGATCATAGAGCCGGCCTTGTCGTTTGTACCGGAACCCCTGGCTCCACCAAATGGCTGCTGACCAACAACGGCTCCTGTAGGTTTATCATTTATGTAAAAATTACCTGCAGCATTGCGCAAATGATAAGTAGCCTTTTCAATAGCATACCTGTCCTGCGATATAATAGAGCCCGTAAGCGCGTAGATAGATGTTTTGTCGACAATGTTAAGCACCTCATCAAATTTAGCGTCCTCATACACGTAAATGGTCAATACGGGGCCAAATAACTCTTCGCACATGGTTACGTAGTACGGATCATCTACTTTTAATACGGTAGGTTCTATAAACCAGCCTTTGGTTTTATCATAGTTACCACCGGCAACCACTTCAACACCTTTATCTGCTTTAGCAGCATCAATATATTTAGCCAGTTTATCAAACGATACTTCAGTGATCACAGCATTGATGAAATTTTCAAAATCCTCAACCGGACCTATTTTAAACGAAGTGATATCACGCTGCATATTTGCTTTTACGGCAGGCCATAACGAAGCCGGGACATAAGCGCGTGAAGCAGCAGAACATTTTTGTCCCTGGTACTCAAACGCACCACGAACCAAAGCAGTACTTACCACATCGGCATTGGCGCTTGGGTGGGCCAGTACAAAATCTTTACCACCGGTTTCGCCCACAATGCGCGGATAGGTTTTGTATTTATGAATGTTGGTACCAATGGTTTGCCAGATGTTCTGGAACACCTTGGTTGATCCGGTAAAGTGGATACCGGCAAAATCGGGATGGTTAAATATCACCTCACCTGCAACCGGGCCATCAACATAAATCAAGTTGATAACACCGGCAGGTACACCGGCCTCTTTAAACACCTTCATGATTACGTTAGCAGCAAATATCTGGGTGTAGGCAGGTTTCCATACTACTACGTTACCCATCATGGCAGCAGAAGCAGGTAAATTACCAGCGATAGCCGTAAAGTTAAATGGCGTTAAAGCAAACACAAAACCTTCCAGCGGGCGTTGCTCCACACGGTTCCAAACACCTTTGCCAGATACAGGCGGCTGTTGTTTGTAGATCTCGGTCATATACTCTACGTTAAAACGCAGAAAATCGATCAGCTCACAAGCCGAATCAATTTCGGCCTGATAGGCATTTTTAGACTGCCCCAACATCGTTGCCGCATTAATTTCGGCACGGTACGGACCGGCTAATAATTCGGCAGCTTTTAAAAATATAGCGGCACGTTGCTCCCAGGCCAGATTTTCCCAATCGGCCTTAGCAGCCAGGGCTGCCTTAATAGCAGCGGTAACGTGACTGGCATCACCTTCGGAAAAAGTAGCCAGTAAATGTTTATGATCATGCGGCGGACGGATCTCGAGCTTAGTGCCCGTACGTACTTCTTTGTCGCCGATGTACATAGGTATATCCAGTTGTTGAGCACGGGCCTCCTCTAAGGCGGCTTTAAGCGCTACACGTTCCAAACTGCGTGGGCCATAGTTTAAAACAGGCTCGTTTTGCGGCGGCGGAACATTAAAAAATCCTTTAAGCATAGATGGGTTATTTATGTTGCCGCAAAGATAAGAATTTTGAAGTGATGGGTGAATTGAGGCAATGTCAAAAAGCCATGAATACAACACAAACGTTTGAGAAAATTAAACTAAGTATGTGGTAGCCCCTTTTTTAGAAAGAACCATCCCCATACTGATAAAAATCGCCTATAATATTCTAACTTTATCTCAACACTTTATCCCGATGTTTTCAATTTTTAAACGAAAAAGCAATAAACCTGAAGTGCCGGAATGGGCTTCGTTTTTCACCCCGGAAGAATACAATGCATTTATCAAATCCATCCAAAGCTATTTTTCCGAAAAGAATATAACCTACGAATTTGGGAATGATGGTACCCTGCAAACCGGCCCAAATGGTTTTGGTTTCAAAACCTTAGGACTGATGAACGCGGCTCAAACATGCAAACAGAATGCGCTATCTCATTATCATGAGATAGTTAGTAGCTATTTTGATGCTATCAGTAAAACCTTTGCCTTTGAAAAAGAATTTCAAAAGATAATTACCGATTATGAAAAGGTTGAACAATATATCTGCATCAAAATTTATCCATATGAATACTTTGCCCCAATCGGAGTTGAATTTACTATTAGCCAAAATATAGTTGATGATCTGTTTGCCTTATTGATGTTTGATCTGCCCGATACCGTAGTAAACATTAAACCAGAACAGGCGGCTCATTGGAACAAAACAAACGAAGAGCTGTTTGAAAAAGCCAAAGAAAACTCCAGAAATAACTACCAGTTTCATCTCTCCAAAGAAAAATTAGGAAATACCGATATCTGGTTTATAGGTGGCGGACATAATTTTGTGCCCAACATTTTATTTGAATTACCACATTATTCCCAACTAATGGGATCTAAAGGTGCACTCATTGGCATACCACATAGGGAATGTGCCATTTTTTATATGATAGACAGCCTGGAGGTTACCAGTGCTATTAATAACCTTATCCCTACTATTTATGGTATGGACAGGGAAGGGCCGGGCTCCATCAGCAATAAATTGCTCTGGTACAGAGATGGTAAATTTGAAAACCAACCCTATAAAATTGTCGATAATACCATAGAGTTTTATCCAACCGAAAACTTTTTGGAGATGCTTAACAGCATGGAAGAATAATTTGCCATTGGCACCTAATACCGGTTATTTTTTACTTTTGTGCTAATGATCCATATAGAACAAATACGCTCCGAATTAACCTGGCGCTTGCGACAAAGAATTTTATATCCCGAACAAAAGCTGTATGAGATGGAGATGGAAGAGGATAATAACGGGCTTCATTTTGCTGCTTTTAAGGATAACACCATAGTATCGGTGGTATCCCTGTTTGCCAAAGGCGATGATTACCAGTTCCGCAAGTTCGCAGTTGACGATAGTTTGCAAAATATGGGCATTGGCCGGCAGATGCTGGAGCACATTACCCAATTCGCTAAAACAAATGGTGCCAAAAGGTTATGGTGCAATGCCCGTGTAACGGCTATCGGGTTTTACATTAAGGCGGGTTTTGAACATACCGGGCAGCTGTTTACCCGGCATGGTTTTGACTACGAAATACTCGAAAAAGATCTTACTCTTTAATCAGCGCAGCGATAAGTGTTGTAGCATAATCATTTTGCTGTTTCTGATTAGATAGCTTAGCCAGCTCAAGGGCCTCATCAATATCACCTTGTGCCTCATAAACTACAGCTAAATTATAAGCCGCTCTGCTGGCCTGTTTTGGGTCGGGGCCATCGATGATCGGGTTGAGTATTTTAAAAGCGATATCAAACCGGCCGGCCAGTATTTGTCGCACGGATAATGCCAGTTGGTCGCTTTGATTATAAAGAGGCCTGTAATTGGTGATGGTATAGGGTAAATAATCTTTCAGTGCATCAAGTGCTGCATTGCGGGCTGCGCCATCAATAGAATAACCAAACCTGCCATCCTGCGGCTCTGTAGCTAAGCCCTTGAGTTTTTTAAAGAAGATGCCATTACTTTCATGTAAAGTAAAAGCCACACTGGCTTTGGTGCTATAATAAGCTATCTGCGCATTACCATCATACTGTACATTGTCAAGCACAAGTCCTGCGTTAAAACTATCAAGCGTTAAAACGTAGTTGGCTTTGTATTTGGCTGCCAGATGCTTTACGGAATCTTTATTGGCACTAAATGATACGGAATCTACAAGGCTGGAAATTTTAACACCTGGCAGTAGTTTCAGCTCTTTTTCGGCCCCGGTTATAGCGCTGTAGGCCGCGGCTTTAAGGGCCATGATCTTGCGTTTATTCATACGGGTTGAATCAAAAGTAACCCGGTTAACCACCAGGATGCGGGCGGTATCAGTTTTAAATACCAGTTTGGGGGCATAGTCAACAGGCACGGTGGCGTATTGCACCACATTGCATGAGGTTAGCCCAACTATAAATAATATGCAGATTAGCTTAAACAGTTTCACGGTGTGAGGTAAATTATAGATGGATGTAAATTTAAGAAACTACAATGAATTTGAAATGAATATTAATGTGGCATTAATGTAAAATCTACAGTTAATCACAACTAATTAATCAAGTGCCGTAAATTTTACATATTTCAAAAAAAAACGCTAATGCTGTAACATTAGTATTAAATTAATAATAAAAACGTGTTTTTATTTCCAATATGACAGGTTATTTTAGGGCTTTAACATCAACTTTGTTATATTTGCTTATTACTAAAAAATAGTTTGCTAAAAAAATATGGCTAAAAAAAAATCTGATGCCTCAACGCATACTCCCATCGTAAACGAAACTTCTCTTTCATTTTTTGAAAAATATATAAACAATCCTTCCCCTACCGGTTTTGAATGGAAAGGCCAGGAATTATGGCTCGACTATCTGAAACCTTACATCGATACCCACTATGTAGATAATTACGGTACTGCGGTAGGCGTTATCAATCCAAAGGCCGATTACAAAGTAGTTATTGAAGCCCATGCCGATGAGATATCATGGTTTGTAAATTACATTACCAATGACGGCTTAATATATGTGATCCGCAACGGTGGTTCAGACCACCAGATAGCCCCTTCAAAAAGGGTGAACATACATACCGATAAGGGTGTGGTAAAAGCGGTTTTCGGCTGGCCGGCTATTCATACCCGTTTGGGTGGTGACAAGGAAGAAGCCCCAACTTTAAAAAATATTTTCCTGGATTGCGGTTGTACTTCAAAAGAAGAGGTAGAAAAACTAGGCATCCATGTAGGTTGTGTAATTACCTATGAGGATGAATTCATGATCCTGAATGATCGTTATTATGTTGGCCGCGCACTGGATAATCGTGCAGGTGGCTTTATGATAGCCGAGGTTGCCCGTTTATTAAAAGAGAATAAGGTAAAGCTGCCATTCGGCCTGTATATCGTAAACGCGGTACAGGAAGAAATAGGCTTGCGTGGTGCCGAAATGATAGCCCACAAAATAAAGCCAAACGTAGCTATTGTAACCGATGTTACGCATGATACACAAACACCCATGATCAACAAAATAACCCAGGGCGATCTGGCTTGTGGTAAAGGTCCGGTGGTATCATACGCTCCCGCGGTTCAAAACAATCTGAATAAATTGCTTATCGAAACGGCTCAAAAAGCCAATATCCCTTTTCAGCGCCAGGCATCATCGCGCTCAACCGGTACCGATACCGACGCATTTGCTTATTCAAATGATGGCGTACCATCAGCTCTGATCTCTTTACCATTACGGTACATGCATACTACGGTTGAGATGATCCATAAAGAAGACGTCGACAATGTGATACGTCTTATTTATGAATCGTTATTGAATATCAAAGCCGGTCAGGATTTCAGATATATCAAATAATTACTCATTTTTTTAAAACAATTTAAGTAATAGATTGATTTCACTATAAAAATTTATGCAAGGGCATATAGTTATTTCAAAATACCCCAACGTATATCTATGAAACCAACACTCCTTATTTTGGCCGCAGGAATGGCCAGCCGTTATGGCAGTATGAAACAAGTTGATGGCTTTGGCCCCAACGGAGAAACAATTATTGACTATTCCATTTACGATGCTATCAAAGCGGGTTTTGGCAAGGTTAGTTTTATTATCCGCGAAGAATTCGCCGATAATTTTAAAGCTATTTTTGAGCCTAAGCTTAAGGGCCGTATCGAAACTGATTATGTCTTTCAAAGTTTTGACTTAACGCCTTTTGGTATTGATAAAACGATTGAACGCGCCAAGCCATGGGGTACTGCCCATGCGGTACTTGCTGCCCGCAACCAGGTTAATGAACCTTTTTGCGTGATCAATGCTGATGACTTTTACGGTTATGACTCATTTGAAAAGATGGCCAAATTTTTAACCACCGAAGTTGCTGACGACACTTACTCGCTGATAGGTTACCAGATTGACAGGACCTTGTCTGACTATGGTTCCGTATCGCGCGGTGTTTGTAAAGTTAACGACGAAGGCAACATGGTGGAGATCAACGAACGCACCGAAGTTTATTTTAAAGAAGACGGTAGCGTAGCTTATAAAGATGCTACCGGCGAGCACCCTTTATCAAACGATACTCGGGTATCTATGAATTTTTGGGGCTTTACCCCTGCTGTATTCGCGCAAAGCGAAAACATGTTCAAAGAATTTGTAGCGGCGAATGAAAATAATCCAAAATCAGAATTCTTTATTCCATTGGTTGCCGATGAGCTGATCAAAGCGGGTACTGCTTCGTTCAAAGTTATTCCTACCGGCTCCAAATGGTTTGGTGTAACTTACAAAGAAGATAAACCTATTGTACAAAAAAGCATATCAGAGCTGGTAAACAACGGTACTTATCCTTCAAAACTTTGGGATTAATTATACTTTCCTAATATTTAAAATCCCGCCATTGTGCGGGATTTTTTGTTTTGTATTAAAAGTTTTTTCACAATACTTATCGTTTAATTTGTTATTTTGATTTTGTGCTTTCGAGAAGGATAACCATTTTTTAACTTTTAAAACTTAATAAAATGAAAAACAAAACAATTAATGAAAAATTACAGTTAACAGAGCTGACTAAAGAGGAACAAAGAAAAATTTCTGGCGGAATGGCGGAATTGGTTGAAGCTAGCAGCTTTACAACCCTTTATAACTTTGCAAAGACAAAACAAGATACAGCAAAAAACGCCATTAATAATCTCAGATAATTACGCTTTTGTTTTGCGGCAAGCCTAACAAAAAAGCCCGTTCAGGAAAATCCTGACCGGGCTTTTTTTATTAAACAACACTTATTTTATTTTGTATCGTCTTTTACTTCTTCAAAGTCAACATCGGTTACGGTGTCGCCATGATCTTGTGGACCTGCGCCCGGAGCACCTTCGGCACCTGGCTGACCAGCTTCGGCAGAGGCTTTATACATCTCTTCAGATGCAGTAGCCCATGCAGCGTTCAGTTCGGTTTGAGCAGCTTCAATAGCATCAAAATCTTTAGATGCATAGGCTTCTTTCAGCTTGGCTAAACCAGCTTCGATAGGACCTTTTTTGTCGGCTGAAATTTTGTCACCGTACTCTTTCAGTTGTTTCTCTGTCGAGAAGATCAGGGCGTCAGCAGCGTTCAGTTTTTCAACTTCTTCTTTTGCTTTTTTGTCAGCATCAGCGTTAGCTTCAGCTTCGTCCTTCATCTTTTTGATCTCGGCATCAGTTAAACCTGAAGAAGCTTCAATACGGATCTTTTGCTCTTTACCGGTTGCTTTATCTTTAGCAGATACGTGCAATATACCGTTGGCATC
>Ga0105239_10010634_pt1 | contig 10294 bp, 13 predicted proteins | sample KBSC44metaG_FD_92761 | JGI IMG/M metagenome (GOLD analysis project Ga0105239, IMG submission 92761) | Corn rhizosphere microbial communities from Kellogg Biological Station, Michigan, USA - KBS C4-4 metaG | ecosystem: Host-associated > Plants > Roots > Rhizosphere > Soil | place: Michigan, USA...
CCGCCCGGTATCGGTAAGGCGACGCTGGCCTATCGCATCGCGCGCTATCTTCTCGCCTACGGCGCGACAGCGGACGGACCCGCAGACCTTTCCGTTCCCGCGGACAATCGGGCGGCGATACAGGTCGCTTCTGCTTCGCATCCGGGTTTGCTGGTGCTCAAGCGCGGGGTCAATCCGGATACCGGCAAGCTGATGACGGTCCTGTCGGTGGACGAGATCCGCAGGCTCGGCGGCTTCTTCGGCATGACATCGGGAGCGGGGGGCTGGCGCGTCGCCGTCGTCGATACCGCGGACGATATGAACGACGCGGCGGCGAACGCGCTGCTCAAGCTGCTCGAAGAACCGCCGTCGCGCGCGATGCTGCTTCTGGTTTCCAATGTGCCCGGCCGTCTCCTGCCGACGATCCGTTCGCGTTGCCAGCGTCTGAATCTCAAGCCGCTCGAAACGAGCGTGCTGGAAGCGGAACTGAAGCAGCTTCTTCCTGAACTGGATTCGAAGGAGCGCGCGTCGGTAGCGCGCCTTAGTGGTGGCTCGATCGGCTTAGCACTGCAGCTTGCCGGCGGGGAGGGGCTCGGCCTTGCCGCAGAAGCAGACAAGCTCATCGGTAGCACCGCGAACCCGGATATTCCGGCGCTGTTGTCCTTCGCCGACAGGCTCAATCGCATCACGGACGGGCTCGACACGTTCGGCGGCTTCGTGGCCACGGCGTTGAGCGAACGCATTCGCGCACGCGCGATGGAGAATGCCGGACGGCTACATCGCTGGGTCGATGCGTGGGAAGCGCTGAACCGCAGTTTCGGCCGCACCACAGCATTGCATCTCGATCCGCGGCAGACGGTGCTCAGCACCGCGCGAACGCTGGAAGACACCGCGCGGCGGGCAGGGGCGCTCTGATGCTGGTCGACTCCCATTGTCATCTCGATTTCGAAACCTTCGCGCCGGAACTCGACGCGGTCGTGGAACGCGCGCGCGCGTCCGGCGTGCGCACGTGCGTGAGCATCGGCACCAAGCTCGACAAGTTCGCCGGCGTGCGCGCGGTTGCGGAGCGCTATGGCGATGTGTGGTGCAGCGTCGGCATTCATCCGCACGAAGCCGAAGCCGAACTGCTCGACAGTCCACAGATCCTGATCGATCACGCCAAACATCCCAAGGTCGTCGGGATCGGCGAGACCGGGCTCGATTATTATTACGAGCACAGCCCGCGCGAACAGCAGATCGTCAATTTCCGCCATCACATCGCGGCGGCGCGCGAGACCGGCCTGCCGCTGATCGTCCACACCCGCGATGCCGACGACGACACGATCCGCGTACTCAACGAAGAAATGGCGCGCGGGCCTTTCACCGGCCTTCTGCACTGTTTCACCGGCACGCAAAGGTTGGCCGATGCCGCGCTCGAACTTGGATTGTCGATTTCGGTATCCGGGATCGCCACGTTCAAGAAGTCCGGCGCGCTGCGCGACGTTTTGAAAACGGTGCCGAAGGACAGATTGCTGGTCGAAACCGATGCGCCTTATCTGGCGCCTGTGCCCCATCGCGGCAAGCGCAATGAGCCTGCTTTCGTGGTGCACACGGCGGCCATGCTCGCAGGGCTGAAAGGTCTCACGCCGGACGAACTCGCGCGTGTCACGACCGACAATTTCTTCCGTCTCTTCTCCAAAGTTTCGCGGCCCCAGTGACGAAAGTTCTGGAAGCCACGATTTTGGGATGCGGTTCGTCGGGCGGCGTGCCGCGCCTCGGCGGGCCGGACAATGCCGGATATTGGGGCGCCTGCGATCCCGTGAACCCGAAGAACCGGCGCACGCGCTGCTCGCTGCTGGTGCGGCAGAAGACACGCGACGGCGAGACGGCGGCGCTGGTCGATACCTCGCCGGACATGCGCCAGCAATTGCTCGACGCGCGCGCGGCGTCGCTCGATGGCGTGCTGATCACGCACGATCACGCCGACCAGCTCCACGGCTTCGACGATCTGCGCATGGTCGCGATCCATATGCGAAAGCGTGTCGATGTGTTCTCCGATGCACGGACGCTGGAAGGCATGCTCTCGCGCTTCGGCTATTGCTTCGTGCAGCCCGCGGGCAGCGGCTATCCGCCGATCGCCCACGCCCACGAGATTGCCGAGCCATTCGAGGATTTCGCGATCGACGGGGCAGGGGGCACCCTTCCCGTGCGCACCTTTGCGCAGGAACACGGCCACATCCGTTCGCTCGGGTTCCGCTTCGGGCCGCTCGCTTATTCGAGCGACGTGAACGGTCTCGACGACGCGGCGTTTGCCGCGCTCGAAGGCGTCGAATGCTGGATCGTCGACACGCTGCGCTACACCGCGCATCCGAGCCACGCCCATCTTGCGCAAGCGCTTGAATGGATCGCGCGCGTGAAGCCGCGCCGCGCCGTGCTCACCAACCTTCACACCGATCTCGATTACGAAACGCTGAAGCGCGAACTCCCCGCCGGCATCGAACCGGCCTTCGACGGCATGCGGATCGAACTTTGACGTCTTTCACCTCCCCCTTGTGGGGAGGTGAAGTTACGAAATACTTTTTCCCATCCGCAGGATCGGAACGCGGATGCCGAGCGGTGTATCGGTGTCGAGCCGTTCGAGAACCTGGTAGCCGCAGGCGCGATAGAGCGGTTCGCCGGCGAGGGTGGCGCCCATTTCGAGCCGCGAGAACCCTTCCGCCGCGGCCGCGCGTTCGCAGAGGTCCAAAATCATCCGCCCGATGCCCCTGCGCGCGAAACCGGGATGGGTGTACATCGCGCGCACCCGCGCGGCGTCTTTGGCCGGATCGAGAAATGCGTCGCTGCGCCCGGCGGAATGATCGCCGCCGAACAGCGTCGCCCGCCGGCTCCAGCCGCCACAGCCCGCGATGCGGGTTTCGTTACTTTGGGCGCTCTCGACGATGAAATAGGTGCCGTCTTCGACGAGCTGTGTGTCCAGCCCCATGACGAAGCGCGAGGCTTCGATTTCCTCAGGCGTGAGGAAGCCGCGCTGCAATTCGCCGATCGCGGCATCCATCAGGAGCTTGAGCGCGGGAATATCGGCGGGCTGCGCGATGCGGTGCACGAAAGGAGAGGGCATCGCCCAGTCATGCCGCAACCCGGCTATTCCGAAAAGAGAAATGCGCGGCACTCGGGCCGCGCATTCTCAGAAAGTCGCTACAGCGCTGGCTCAGCGATAGCGCCAGCCGCCGTGGTAAGCATAGCGGTGGCCCCAGTAACGGTGGCCGTCCCACCAACCACGATTGCTGTAGTAGACGCCGATTGCGGGCGCAGGTCCGACATAGCCCGGGCCGGCGTAGCCCGCGCGATAACCGCAGCGATGCGGGTGACGGTAGCACCAAGCACGATGCGGATAGGCAGGTCCATAGGCCGGTCCCGGGACGCCGATACCGACGCCGACCGAGACACCCGCGGATGCGGGGGCTGCGGCGGTGACGGCAAGCCCGCCCAGCATGGCGGCGCCCACGGCAAGTTTCACAATGTTCTTCATGGCTCTCTTCCTCTCAGTCATCGGCGCCGAAGCACCGCATGTTGTGGAGAGACCATGCGCCACCGGGTCTGAACGGCATCCGGAGAAGCTGTTCATGCCCGGTTCATTCCGGAACCCAAGGTTTCTCTGGCCCCCGGGCCACGATCGGCGTTAGCAGGCCCCACCGTAAGTATTGTAACGCGATTCTGAACGAACTCCGTTTGTGGGTCGCGCAGGCGAGGTGACATAATCCGCGCGTTGCAGAAATTCGGGGGAAAGATGAGGAGATCTGCCTTTCTGTTGATTGCCGCGGTGCTGGCGATACCAGGCATCGCCGGGGCCCAGGCTACAGCGACGACATCCACCGCCACAGCGACACCTGCCTCGCCGCCAACCCGGCCCATGGTGCCGGCAAGCTCGCCGACCGGCCCCAATTCGGCGGAGAACCAGACCATGGTCTGCCGCACCGGCACGGTGATCGGTTCACGGCTTCCCGGACCAACGGTCTGCAAGACCCAATGGCAATGGGATGAGCAACGCCGCATCGCCAAAAAGGAAATCGATCACGATCAGATCCGCGGATATTCTTCGCACTGATCGTCGCCGCGCCGCCGACACCTGATAGGCCATCTAACGTGAAGCCGATGCGGATTTGCCGCCGGATCGCGTTCGACCTAATGTCATCGAACGATCAAAATGAGGATAGTCATGCCTAGAGAAGAAGTCGAGAATGAGCGCCGGGCCATGCGCGATCACAGAGCCGAGCTTGAGAAAACCAAAATGGCTGCTCAAGACCGTCGGGCGGACGCGGCACTGCGCGTTCACAATCGGCAAACCGCCGTCGCTGCTGCAGCTACTGCCATTGGAGCGGGCGCTTCAGCAAAGCAGATCATAGATTTGGCGAAGGAACTGCTTGTTTGGATCGAGAGTGAATAAAGGCAGTCAGGCCTCGAGTGGTGGTCGCGTGTTTAGGTGAATTGGGCGGACGGCTACATGAGGCTCGCCGTCCCGGCTTTCGTCACGCGGGCAACAAATCGCGCGCCTTGCCAAATCTCGATTTCGTATTCGCCGCAAAGCTCTGTTGCACGGTCGAGCGAGTCCAGATCATCGGCCGCGTGATAGTCGTGGCGCATGGCGATACACCCGTCGCTTCCGATGCAATAGAGCTTGTATTCCTTCACGTCACGTCGTCTCCCACCAGTCCTAGGGAGCGCGGACACCGTTCTTGAATAGTGTCTCTGATGTCTCTCAATCGCGAGTGGCCCCAACAGCGCTACAAGCGACGACTGAGCCTATCAAAATGGGGAGCCTTGGACTGTGCAAAACGCTACAGTCTTGGGGTTCGATTTTGGGCAGCTTGGCGGTCCCATGGATCTTCCCTGACACCCACATAGGGGGTCCGCCTTTGGAGACTAGCCCCAGCGATGCCCCCCTCGCTGGGGCATATTTTTGGCGCATCCTCGCGTCATCGCCTCGGTTATCTGCTGGGTGTGTGGGGCATGATCTCATTTATTGACGCAGCACAATGTTCTGGCAGACCGCCCGAGCATAGATGGGCGATGGCACCTTATCGCGTCCATATCCTGGATCACGGAGGCAACGTCCGCTACACCGCCAATTTCAAGGCGGAGCATGACGAACACGCGAGGTCTCACGCTGAACTGATGTGGGGTGGCTCAAGCATCGGGGCCGCTTATGAAGTCTGGCAGGATAATCGCCTGGTGCATTCCGAACGGTCGCGAGGCGGCTAATGCTACCGGGCCTTTTGGATGAGAATAAAGCCCGCACCAAGATCGCCCTCGAAGGCAATTTAGGTTTTCGTATGGTTGGGAGTGCGTAGCTTGCCAGACAAGAGCACGAGCGCCGAGATCATTGCCCGCATAAAAAGGGTCCGGGAGATCGCCAAAGGCATCTTTGACAACGCCGAGCGGAGGGCTGTGCTGAACCTTGTTAAGGATTACGAAAGGTTGGCCCTTCCCAAGGATCGTTAACAAGCCCACGGTCCCGCCGCTTAGATTGCGGCAGCGGACATGATGACGGCCAGTGAGTGCCTAGACCGCGCCGCGTCCATGGACGCCTGCGCCGCTCAGTGCCATGCGGATTACCGGAAAGAGTATCTTGCTATCGCACAGAGCTGGCGATACGCGGCGACTATGGCTCATTGGCAAGACGAATGGGCCAAGAGCTACGAGATTTAGGATTTCTTCCGTTAGGGCGCGGGTTTCATCTGCCACGATGACGGCGCCTCCGGCGAGTACGTCAGGTATACAATCGCCCCTTTATTGGCGATTGTATACTTGACGTAGGACTGGCGGCCAGCCACATTAATTCGTGACAGGCCGTCATCCTTGGCAAGTTTCGCGGACCCTCCGCACGCCTCGATAACCCGGAGGGTCCGCAGACGCTGGCTTAGGCCGTGGAAGTTCTTGGCCCTATCCCCAAGGCCGAATTCGAGAAGATCGTGAGCGCCCATCTAATTGAGGCTTTGGGCACGATAGATGCCGAACTCAGGCTAGGCTCTGAAACTCAGGCATCTGAATTAGCTGCCGGAATTTTTGCTGCCCTACTTCGGGGTCAATCCGGTCATCGCGAACGACTACGCTGAAGGCTGCCACCAGGGTTAGTGCCACCTTCATGTCGCGCATGATCTCGCGGAAATCGCTTTCACGATAGACTTGGAATTCCTTGTTCGCTTCCGAGCGAATGACCCAAGAAGCCTCTTCGAAAGCCATGGCCTCAAACGCATTGTTTTCCTTCTTGGCCTTCCGAGCTAACGCGTTCATCACGTCGCGCTTCCCCTCAATCTTCATGATTGCCCGAGGGTCAATACAAACGAGTGCCTTGGGCAGTTTTTCGCATGTGCCCCAAATCCAATGCGCGATTGGATTGCGCTGCTTGCGCACGATCTCATAGAGCTTCCAGATGGAATTGAACGCCTTGAGTCTGTCCGGTTCCAAATGGGACCTAGCCATGGCGTGGATCATGGCGGACTTGCTCGAATCGTTTCGCAGCTCGAGGTAGTAGTCGATAACCGGCTTGGCTTTGCCGACGGTGAGGCTTCCAACAATTCCGGCCATCACGTAGTCAAGGTGCGCCATGTGGTTCTCGACACCGAATGCCAGCGCTGATAACGCTTCTTCTTCGAGCGGACGGTCTGGCCCGGTATTCACCCATGAGCCGCCATCGGGATCGTTCTTGGGCATTAACTTGAGAAGTGGTTGCGGCATGTCAAAGCCTCTCACTCGCGAAGATGAAGTCCTGCTGCGGATGCTGAAAACGAAGCCGACTCCACACGCGCCGCTGAAGGCGAAGAAGAAATCGAGTCGGACTGAGTCGCCTAGCAAGAAACGCAAGGCCAAAAAGTGACCGCTCGCCTAGGCGCAGTTCTGTGAGGCGCTTTCTGCGATGGAGCGTCGCCACCAAGGCAAGAGTGATCTGGCTATATGGCGTGATATTTTTGGGCGGCGGGATGGTCGCATGGAACGCGCAAGACTTCGCCCGAAAGCCTGTAGACCTTGCAGCGGTCGAAGTCGGAATACTCCTGATTGGCGGGGCGATTTTCGGATGGTTGTTGTGGCATGGGCTGCCGTGGATTGGGCGTCTGAGAAACCGAAACTAGGTAGTGTCCTAATTTGATTTTCCAGCCGCTAACATTCGTAGGCGACGACGGGCGCGCATCGCTCCCGCCTTGACGGCCGAACAGGTGATTTTGGAGTGTCGCGGGCTGCCCTCACGGAGAGACAAAGCGCGCAACTCAGCGCACGCAATGTGCTTGCCATTCTGTGTGACAGTGACCAATCCGCCGGGTGATACCGCAACAGAGAGGCCCTTGAGGCTGTGCGAGAAAGTCGCGCAAGGAAGCAGCAGCACGGCCGCCAGCGTCGCAGCCACCACGGTTTTCACTTCGCCCGCGCCTCCGCCACTATCGCCGCCCGTACAGCGTCCTGGCAGCCCCGTATCCAGCAGATTCGCGCCCGAGTTGCCGCCCTGCTAAGCTCCCCTAACACACTTAGGGGCATGGCTAAAATGAGCGGCAAGGGCAATGACAGGGGCAAGGGAGACACCACACGTAAAATCGAAAGAGGCACTTTTGATCATGGTGATGGTGGTAAGAATATCAGAAATGACGAGCAGAAAAAACAAGGACCGAACGTAATTCGGGATTCTGAGCTGCCGCCACCGCGGCCGAAGAAGGACTAATGAGCGAAGATCAAATCTTAGACGAGCGTTGGAACATTGATTTTGGCGTCGCGAAATCGATGCGTTATCACGCATACCGCCGCTCGTTCTGGGAAATGTGTGATTACTGGACAAAAGTCCTGACTTGGTTGTCAGGAACAGCAGTGCTTGTTGCGCTCATCGGCGAACATGGAACGTGGGCTGAGGTGTTCGCGTTCATAGTTGCTTTCGTGTCCGCTGCGGACATCATCCTTGGTTTCAGCGCTAAGACGAAGCAACACAACGTGCTATACAGAGAATTCTGCCTCCTAGGGCAAGAGATAGCGGAAACCCTTACGCCAACCGCCGAACAAGTCGCGAAGTGGCGTCGTCGCCGTCTCGAAATAGAAATGGACGAACCGGGACCGATTGACTGGCTCGAACGGCGCTGTTCGTTTGAGGAAGCCAAGGCACGTGGCGTGACGCCGCGCGATTCTTGGATTCTTCCAACTTGGAAGGTTTTGCTTTCCCAGTTTGCCTTTTGGCCGTCTAGCTCGCACTAATTCCGCTTTGTCTTGCGCCAAGCTTTCTTTCCCCAGAATTCGCGCTTGCGCTTGATGACGGGGAGATCGTTCGCGGCCAGCCAGAGTTTGTAAGCGACGGCAATTTGCCTAAGCGTGGTTCGCTTCGTTAGTCCGCCGATAGGTGAGGCGCTTGCCAGTGATGCCCTGCAACGCGATATCGGCGCGCTGGGCGTCGTCATAACCAAGCTTGGTGCGGGTGTTGGCGCGGAAGTCGAATTCGGTGAGGTAGCGCTGCAGGTGTTGTTCGCCGCAGTGCTGATAGGTGCCGACCATGCCGCGTTTGAAAACTGAGAAGAACCCCTCAAGCGTGTTCGTGTGGACCTTCGCGCCGCCGCTGCTTTCGCGGACATAGGTTTTGTTGTGGTCGACCACTTCATGCCCTTCGGTCGCGCCTAGGAACTTGTAGACTTGGCTTCCGTCCGTGTGGAGCGTGCTTTCGGGATGGACATTGGCGCGGATCGCGGGGCCGATATCGTCACGGCTGGCCGAACCGATCTTGAACGAACGGATTTTCCCGCCACGCTCGACAAGGCTGAGCACGGCGCGCTTGTGAGCATAGCCCCCAGCGCCATCGGCCTTGCGCTTGCCGTCCGACTTCCCGATGAACGCCTCATCGGCTTCCACGACCTTGCCAGCGCCGCCCAGCGGCTCAGACGAGGCAGGCTTCATGGCTTCGCGGATGCGATGGCTCATAAACCAAGCGGTCTTGTAGGACACGCCCAGCATACGGCTTAGCTGGTGGCTGCTAATGCCTTTCTTGGAACTGCAAAGCAGGTGAGTGGCGTATAGCCAGGCGTTCAGCGGAACCTTGGAGCGCTCGTAAACCGTGCCCACGGTCACGCTAAAGGGGGCCTGACAGGCGTTGCACCAGTAGACGCCCGGACGGGTAGACTGGCCTTTGAGCAGCGTGGACTCGTTTACAACGCCGCAATGCGGACAGGGGCGGCCATCCTTCCAGAGAAGCGCTTCAAGATGCTTGCGGGCTGCATCGGCGTTTGTGAAGCGGGCGGGGATTTTGGCAGGCATGGCTCGTAACTCCTTATGGAGTTTATCTAAGCCATATTCCTTCCTACGTCAAGTATACAATCGCCCCTTTATTTCCCATAATATATCTTATACGTAAAACTGAGATGCGGCGCGCCGCACAAATTCCCGCTTGACCCGGCCCTAAGGTCCGCCCTCACAAGTCGCAGCCGTCGATCAAGAGAACCTGCGCCGTGACCGCCAAGGACAGACATCTCAGCCCAGCCGAGACCGCGAAGCGGCTTGGCGTGACGGTCAAGGCGCTTCGGCTCTACGAACAGCGCGGGCTGGTGAAGCCGCTTCGGACACAGTCCGACTGGCGGACCTATGGCCCGGACCAGATCGCGCGGCTGCATCAGATCGTGGCGCTCAAACGCCTCGGCCTTCCCCTGGCACGCATCGGTGAGCTGCTCGCGTGGCCACACGACGGGCCGCACGCGCTGGATCGCGTCCTGGACCTGCAGGAGCGGGTTCTGGCGCGTGAGAGCATGCGGCTCGGCCACGCGCTGGACATCGTGCGGCGCGCCCGCGCGCGGCTCGCGTCCGGCGAGGCTCTCTCGGTCGACGATCTCGCAACCCTCACCAAGGAAACCACGATGACCGGAAAAGCCAGCGACGCGGAGATGAAGGCGATCTTCGATCCCCTCGCCGAGAAACATTTCACCCCGGAAGAACGCGCGGCGCTTCAGGGCCGCAGCTTCGACCAGGCCGAAGCCACGCGGACCTGGGACGCTTTAATTGAGGAAGCCAAGGCGTTGATGGCCAAAGGCGATCCCACCTCCGACGCCGCGCGCGATCTGGCGCGGCGCTGGCAGGCGCAGGTGAAGCTCTTCACCGAAGGAAACCCGGCGATGAACCAGAAGGTGCTCGGCATATGGAAGGAAGCCATGGCCGATCCCAACGCCGCGCCGAAGCTCCCCCTCAACCCGGAGATCTTCGCCTTCGTGCAGAAGGCGGCGGCGGGGCTCTGAGCATCGTCAGCAGCACCCACGTTCGTCATGGCCGCCCTTGAGGCGGCCATCCAACTTCCACTCTGCGATGGATGGCCGGGTCAAGCCCGGCC
>Ga0105239_10010636_pt1 | contig 10294 bp, 9 predicted proteins | sample KBSC44metaG_FD_92761 | JGI IMG/M metagenome (GOLD analysis project Ga0105239, IMG submission 92761) | Corn rhizosphere microbial communities from Kellogg Biological Station, Michigan, USA - KBS C4-4 metaG | ecosystem: Host-associated > Plants > Roots > Rhizosphere > Soil | place: Michigan, USA...
ACGGAGCTGAAGCAGCAGTATCCGCTTCCAACGAGGTCAATACTGTACCCAACAAGCCCGAGGGCTTGGGGATTTACGTGAATGACTTCGGTCATCTATTAACCGAGCAAGATAGTCGGAGCCTTCAGGACCATCTGCAAACACTAGATGCCTCAGGTATTGCCCAGGTTTCTGTTCTGACCGTACCGGCGACCTCTCGCGAGTTAGCAGAATTCGGCCCCGAAATTATGAATAGCTGGGGAATCCAGCATAAAGGGCAAAAAGATGGCTTACTCATCCTCGTTAATGCTGCAGCGGTTAAGGCTCATAAAACCAGAGGGAGAATTTTTGTCTCCACAGGATACCGAATAGAAGGAGTTCTACCCGATGCGAAAGTGGGTCGCATTTTGGACGAAACCGCCATACCTGCATTTGAGCAAAACGATTATTCTAAAGGCATTCTTAATGCCACCGATGCCTTGGTTAGCGTGCTGGAACATAGCCCTGAGCTGAGAAATAAGGCCGATCGCCCTTCGGACTCCCCCAATTGGCTTGTGATTCTCAGTGTGCTTTTCGGACTGTTTTTTATGAGTAGACGCCTGCAACGACGCTCACGCGGTATGTACTCCGGTGGAGGTCCTGATTTTGGCGGCGGTTATTACGGTGGTGGTTTCTCCGGTAATGATAATGGTGGAGGATTCGATGGTGGTTTTGGCGGCGGGGATGATTCGAGCGGCGGCGGCGGTGCCGAAAGATAATTCTCGTGTGGACAATGGCGTCTAGGTCGTTACTGCGTCGCATCGCGTCCTCACGTATTTCTTAAATACGCTCCGGGTCTCAGCTCCTAGCGCCTACTAGCCACTCATTGTCGACACGGAATTGCAATTTCAAAAATATTTAAGAAAAGCCTAAGAAAAACTGACTCAGCACAATCTCTTCCTATAATAAAAGAAGAGTGTTTCATCTAAAAATTGGGGGAAACGATGATTGATTTTAACCGCCTTACCAGCCAGGGACAGGATGCCTTTGCTGACGCCCAGACCATTTTAAAGCGCTATAGCCAAAACCAGCTTGATAATGAACATCTTCTTTTAGCCTTACTCGAAAATGAGCAGGGACTGGTTCACCGCATCTTATCTCAATTGAACATTGATATTAAAAGCATGCGAACCGAATTGGAAGCATTACTCGCAAAAAGAGTCCGAGCTTCTGTCTCTTCCATAGAGAATGGGCAAGTGTTTATTACCCCTCGCCTTAATAAACTCTTAGATGAAGCAGCCGTGCATGCACAACGATTCCGCGATCAGTTTATCAGTACAGAACATCTGCTCTTAGCCATGATGGAGTCCGGGGGCGAAGTTTCGGACTTACTGAAAAAGCAAAATCTAACGCTCAACAATGTCTTGGCCGTTCTGAAGGACATCCGTGGCGGGAAAAAAGTTGACAGCCAAAATGCGGAAGACAATTACCAGGCTCTCAGCAAATATGCCAGAGATCTAACCCAAGTGGCACGCGCCGGAAAGCTTGATCCTGTCATCGGACGACAGGAAGAAATCAGGCGAGTAGTCCAGGTTCTAAGCCGCCGTACTAAAAACAATCCTGTCCTCATCGGTGAACCTGGTGTCGGTAAAACCGCTATTGTTGAAGGTTTAGCGCTGCGAATTGTCAACGGCGATGTACCGGAAAACCTCAAAAACCGCAAGCTTATGTCCTTGGATATGGGTGCCCTGATAGCAGGCGCGAAATTTCGAGGAGAATTTGAGGAACGCTTAAAGGCGGTTCTCAAAGAAGTTCAAACGGCAGAAGGCGAAATCATTCTTTTTATTGATGAATTACACACCGTTGTTGGTGCCGGAGCAACCGATGGTGCCATGGATGCCAGCAATTTACTCAAGCCCATGTTGGCACGGGGTGAGCTCAACTGCGTTGGAGCAACAACGCTTGCCGAATACCGTAAGTACATTGAGAAAGATTCTGCTCTCGAGCGGCGTTTTCAACCGGTGATGGTGGATGAACCCAGTGTCGAAGAAACCATCAGTATTCTGCGTGGCTTAAAGGAACGCTATGAAGTCCACCATGGAGTTCGCATCAAAGATTCCGCTATTGTGGCTGCCGCAACCCTCTCGAACCGGTATATCAGCGATCGATTTCTGCCGGATAAAGCGATTGACCTCATTGATGAGGCCGCTTCTAAAGCCCGTATGGAAATTGATAGTATGCCACAGGAGCTGGATGAAGTTTCCCGCGCGTTAATGCAGTTGGAAATTGAGCAGGAAGCACTTAAAAAAGAGACGGACGATTCCTCCAAAGAGCGTTTACGCAAGCTGGAAGCCGATATTGAAACTCGCCGACAAACCAAAGAGGCGCTAGAATTACGTTGGAAACAAGAAAAAGAAGCGATTCAGGGCATCCGAACTCTCAAAGAAAGTTTGGAACAGGTCAAACTTGAAATTGAACAAGCGGAACGCGATACAGACTTGGCCAAAGCTGCGGAGCTCAAATATGGTCGATTACCGGAACTTCAAGGTCTGCTTGCCGAAGAGGAACGTAAAATTGCCTCAAAAGCAGATGGCAGCGACGTTTTACTACTGCAAGAAGATATTGATGAAAACGACATTGCGGATATCATCAGCCACTGGACGGGTGTTCCCGTCTCCCGTTTAGTAGAAAGCGAGCTGGATAAACTCCTGCGGATGGAAGACTTTCTCCATGCGCGTGTTATCGGGCAAAATAAAGCCGTTAGCGTTGTTGCCGATGCCGTTAGACGTGCTCGTGCAGGCTTGAAAGATCCGGCCAGGCCCATCGGAGCTTTTTTATTTCTGGGCCCAACCGGTGTCGGAAAAACAGAGCTCACACTCGCTTTAGCGGAATACCTTTTTAATGATGACAATGCCGTTGTCAGAATTGATATGTCCGAATATATGGAAAAGCATGCGGTTGCACGCCTAATCGGGGCTCCCCCCGGGTATGTCGGTTACGATGAAGGTGGACAACTCACAGAAGCGGTGCGCCGAAAACCATACTCGGTTGTTTTGTTCGATGAAATTGAAAAAGCACATCCTGATGTCTTCAACGTATTGCTTCAAGTCATGGATAATGGCCGACTGACAGACTCGAAAGGAAGAACAGTCGACTTTAAAAACACCATTATTATTCTCACCAGTAATATTGGCAGCCCGCTTATCCTGAACGCTCAAATGGAAGCAGGGATGGGTCAAACATCATCCAAAGACACGCTCGAGGAAAAAGTAATGGCCGAAGTTCGCGGGCACTTCAGACCTGAGTTTATTAACAGACTCGATGACATTATCATTTTCGACGCACTCAGTCCGTCTGATGTCCGCCGTATTGTCGACGTACAAATCAAGCGCTTACGGAAGACTCTGGCTGAAAGGGAAATGATACTTCAGTTGAGTGATGAGGCCGCAGAACTTCTTGGAACATTAGGCTACGATCCTGTTTATGGTGCCCGCCCCTTAAAACGGGTTATTCGGCGACTCATCGAAAATCCACTTGCTATGAACTTACTCCAGGGTAAATTTCATGACGGTGATGAAATCCTTGCGGATGTAGATAAAGATAATCCGGATCAACTTGAGTTTCGCTGCACGGGTTCTACACGTCAGTCTTCCGAACCCGAAAAAAATGAGCGCGAAAAACTTGTGAGTAACCCCTTTGGCGGGTAGCATCAGCTTGCGAATAGGCGGGGATCTTACTCTTTGAAAATCAACGAAATAAAGTAAGATACGAAGATTCCTCAGAACTTTTTGTTGAAAGCTCCTCTGTTTCTGGCACGCTTACGCTTCGCGGATGAGATTCCTGCTTTCGCGGGAATTACGTTTTCAGATTAGAGATAAGAAATTCTATTCCGCTAGGAGGTGAAAGAACGGGAATGACGAAAGGAAAGCGCCATGATTGAAGTTACACGTATTAACGGGAGTATTTACTTCCTGAACCCTGATTTGATATTAACGCTGGAATCGACACCCGACACCATTATTACGCTTACCACAGGTGAAAAATTAATGGTAAAAGAGAGTCCGGAACTGTTAATCGAACGTTTTATAACCTTGAAGCGCCGCATTGCTTGTGAACTTCCGACAATTAATCCGCCATCGGGAGGTGAACATGTTCAGCCGCCCGTACCCAATTCATAAGGCAATTACGTGAATGGATAGCTCTTTTACTTGTGCTTTTTGCTTTGAAACCAATAGTGTGTTTGTTGATCCCGAAGGGGGAAGTCTTCAGCGCTATGTTGAAGACTGTCAGGTCTGTTGTCGCCCGAATATTTTGGCAATTGCTTGGGACGATGAAAACGAAGAGTATGTAATCGACAGTGAGCCAGAAGCCTAGGTATATTCACAATAAGTGTCTAATTGATTGACTCTCTTTTTCGACTTAAGCTTGGCCTTGATATACTAATTGTTCGCATTGAAGGCAGACAAAGCCCTATAAAACAATGCATCACCATTGTTAATGCCAATGTTGATTGGTCTGTATTAGTTAAAAGATTGAGGCATCTTCTTAATGGGCACTTCAAGCAAAAGCATTTTTAACCTCGCCTTGCTTCTCTTTGTATCGGGGATTCTAAGCGTCATTCTCACTGCCTGCTCTGAAAACAAGACCGTTCAAAGCACCTCAAATAATTCAACAATTGCTCAAGCAGGTGCATCTGTCAGTCAAGGCCATCAGCTATTTTTAGCCAATTGTGTTCGTTGCCATGCAGGCACGGGAAACCCTCCCGGCCCGGATGCAACCATCACCGGTTCAGAGCGTTTGAACTCAGAAACAAGCTTTAACAAGCTTCTTCGACAACCCGCATCCGCTATGATGCGCAGCTTTACACCTGCCGAGTTAAGCAACGCTCAAATTCACACGCTTTATCAGTATGTAACAGAAACGCGAAAACCAGACCATTAACACTATTTTAGAGTGCCTAATTCTTCGCCATAGCCAACGGCAAATTATGTGATTAAGGCAGCTGGGCACTTGGGTCAGTGCGTATACCTTTACGAGAAAACCAACCTAAATAATTCCTTGACTGTGCTGTTGAATCTTGTATAGCAGTGGCCGCCTGCTCCAATCGAACATTCGACGCTTCCAAATTAGTTTGTGAGCGCGCTATTCTTTGCAGAGTCCCGTTAGTAACACCGGCTCTATTCTTAAGATCATCAAAAGCGTTTTCAACTTTTTGACGGTGCGCACCAGCCTGAGCAAATTTCACAGCTTCAATACCCGCATAAGAAGCCAGTCCTGTTCCACCAAGCCCCAAGAACCATGCTAAAAGAGTATTGGTTTTTTTGGAAGCTGAGGAATGAGTAGCAATTGTTTTAAGCTTCTCCATCAACTGCTGTTTTGTTTTCTCTGCTTCTGCTTTTTCCCATTTGTTGCTCAGGTACATGAAACCACCCAATGCGGCAGCAAGTCCCACTGCTTTTTTCATCGTTGAATCTTTAATGGCCTTTTTGGGTATAAAGTGATCTTCAGCATAGTGGCTCAAAGAAGTCGGCTTGAAAGATTCACCCTCATATTCCGGCAAATACGGCTCTGGTGAGTACTCGATCGAAGTTGCAGGCTTCATCGAATCATCATTATTCGTTACTATGAGAGAGGTCGTTGATTGCACGGGAGCAGGAAAACTTGATGCCGGGTTAAGCATGGTTTGATATTCCTTTAAAGGTGAAAAAATGAATGAATCCCAAAGGTAAAAAAGAATAAAAGAGGGTTTATATTGTTTTTTAATATTATTAATTAGATGAACAAGAGTCTATTAACGCTGGATTACAACCCATTTAATTGTTTTATTAAATTGTGAATATAACTACAAAATATCTAAACCAAACCAAAAACCTGAATTGCGTTTTCCGTTGTTTTTTGAGCCACTTGTGAATAAGAAATGTTTTTTAAGTCGGAAATTTTTTGAACCACATACTGAACCCGCTCCGGTTCATTCGGCTTTCCTCTAAAAGGAACAGGACTTAAAAACGGCGCGTCTGTTTCCGTCAAAATAGAATCTAAGGAAATATCTTGCGCTGCTTGGTGTAAGTTTTTAGCGTTTTTAAAAGTTAAATTACCGGCAAAACTGATATAAAAACCTTGTTTAATCATCGCCTGAGCAAATTCGGAGTCACCGGAAAAACAATGCATTATGCCCCGAACACCCGGGAATTCCCGGACAATTTTTAAAATATCGTGATGCGATTCCCGATCATGAATAATCACGGGAATATCGCGTTCTCGCGCCAAGCCTAGAAATGTTCGAAAGCAGGACTGCTGAAGCTGCATATTCTCAGGCGTTTGTTGTTCCGGACGATAATAATCGAGGCCCGTTTCGCCTATCGCAATGACTTTAGGATGCTCAAGTGCCTGAGTAATTTGCTCCAACCAATCGGGATGACTCTCTGTTTCAATCACATCCGTAGGATGAATAGAAACAGCGGCATAGACCGACTCAAAGCGCTCAGCAAGCGAAATTATATCTGAAAACCCATCCAAACCCACACCCGGATTCACCAGCCATTGCACACCCGCATCTTGCGCACGCTGAAGGACGTCTTCCGGGCTCGGAGGAACAACGAAGTCCTCATTGTCACCCTCAGCACTCGAATTTTGCCCGTGAGTAGATCGGACAATATAGTCCAAATGGCAATGGGTATCAACGATAGGGATAGTCATACAGCGGTGCTTTCAAACAGCAAAAGGATTGCACAATCTCCGTAGGGGAGTCCCTTGTGGGCTCCCGTCTTTGAAATAACGGGAGCCCACAAGGGACTCCCCTACAGGAAATACATTTAAATTAAAAAATCACACGTTTCACGCCCTTCAGCGCAAAACGTGTGATTGATAGTAGTTTTTAAACGACGCGTTTTGCAGCTTTGCTTCCCATGGTAGCGAAAAAGCCACCAACAGCAGCTAACATCGTTACGATAGCGAGTGGAAGCAAGGCTTTGGACTTGGAATTTTTTACATCTCTGCTGATTTGCGCAACGGCAGCAGCACCACTGTCTTTTACCATTTTCTTGGTTTCCAGTTGAGTCAACAAGGTACCGATACCAACACCTGTAGCGGGAAGAGAACCCAGAAGCGCAGAACCCACATCTATACCAAAGCCTTTAGCCGTTGTTTTTCCACCTGCAACTGCAGTTTTTACTGCTTTGAATTCATCTTCAAGACCTGGAATCACAAATTCTGGAGTCTTAGAATCGTAGTTGTGTTTTGGATTAGCCGGATCTGACTTATCAACAGTAATTTTATAACCATGCATAGTGCCAGGAGTAACAGTAGTAGACATAGCAAAACATCCTATAGATTATATTGAAACAACTAATTAATTATGGAGAGTTTGGGTTACATGAGAAATTGGGTTACATGGGTTACGTATTTATACTTAAACCAAACGCAAATTAGGATTGCCTCCATCACGATACCAACGAGAAGTTTTGTAAATTTCCGGGACACGATCGATGTCTTTGATCGGATCAAACCCCAAAGCCCGAAGCTTGCGCATCCACTGTTCACGCTTACTGTCAGGAAGTGCTATTCCACACCAAGGGCAATGATCAATCTTCCAATACGATTCACCACCGTCTCGGCTCGGAATCCCATATTCATCGTAATGTTCAAGGTAAATCACTAATATGCTGGGACAATCGCGAGGATCCTCATGATTTCCACACTGAAGATTAGCATGAAAAGCCATGTGAATACATGGGTACATGTTCGGATCTACTTTCCATTCTGTCAACTGTTCTGTTTGAAACCAGTCGCGACAGCTATGGCAATCCTGCATATGATCGGAGTAGGCATGGTATTCCGGGGTATCCGTATCCCGCCAGTGGATAACATTTGTGGCACCATCAAACTTTTTATAGGCGCGTTTAAAATGCTCACAATTCATGGCTATTTTTGCGCTCCACTCACTTTTTTTTGTTTATCCGCACCGGCCAACTCACTATCCAGCCGAGGCAATACCGGCCCCTGAGGATTTAACTTTTGCCCGGCAGGAATTTGTTCTTCCCATAATGCCGTCCATAAAAAATTGGGCATGTGAGCCGATCTGTCTAACACATCCTGTAGGGGAGTCCCTTGTGGGCTCCCGCCCTCTTTTTCTGTAGACGACGATACGCCTGTCTCGGCATATGTAGACGGGAGCCCACAAGGGACTCCCCTACCAAGCGACGATCCAATCAACGGCGTGGTATAGCCTAATTGAGACCAGATGCCATTACTCATGGTTGGAATCATCGGACTCAATAGAATAGCCACTTGGCGAAGGGTTTCTAAAACATCCACCATCAATGTCGCCAGCTCGTCCAAGCGACCTTCTTTAAAGAGAGTCCATGGCTCTTTATCGTTAATAGCCCGATTCGCGACATCTACTAATTCCAAACTCAAAGCAGCCGCTTTCGGAAAATCCAAAGCCTCGTATGCAGCCTGTATTTCATCAAAGTGTTTTTTACGATCACCAATCGAATTTTGTAGGGGAGTCCCTTGCGGGCTCCCGCCCTCTTTTTTTGTAGACGACGATGCGCCTGTCTCAGCATCTGTAGACGGGAGCCCGCAAGGGACTCCCCTACGGGTATTTAAATCCTCGTGGTCAACGTGGATACTTTCCGAGAAGGCCTCAGGGATTCCCCTGCGTGTTTGGGAATCATCGTGATCAGCACAGGTATTCCCACCGATAGAGGGAACAACCCCATCGAAGTATTTGCCGACCATCGACAAAGTTCGATTCAATAAATTACCCAGGTTATTAGATAAATCCGCATTCACACGGAGTTTAAAATCGTCTTCGGTAAAGCTGCCATCCTGGCCCATGGTCGCAACCGTCATCAGGTAATAGCGAATCGGATCGGAATTGGGTAAATCGAAACGATCCCGCAGGGTAAAAGGAGAAACCACATTGCCGACGCTTTTACTGATTTTGGCATCGTTAATATTAATAAACCCGTGCGCGAATACCTGCTTCGGCGGCGCAACACTGGCAGCCATCAACATGGCGGGCCAGTAAATAGCATGGAAGCGCAGAATATCCTTACCTACCATATGAATATTGGCAGGCCAGAATTTTTCGAACAGATGTTTTTGCTGTTCCGTTTCCTGAAGGTAACCAATGCCGGTAATGTAGTTGCTGAGGGCGTCTATCCACACGTAGATGACCTGCTCTTCATCATCCGGAACCGGAATACCCCAACTGACGGCACTCTTGTTTCTGGAAACGCTGATGTCTTCCAAATCGTCGATCATTCCCAACGTTTCAAGCGCGCGAAATTCCGGTTTAACAAAATCCTTAATTTGGATCGCTTCCGTCCCGTCGGGCGGAACAAAACTTTCGCCTTTCACCAAAGCCTGCAAAGCTTGCTTGTATCGAGTCAAGCGGAAAAAATAATTTTCTTCTTCCACCACTTCCGGGGGAGCCTGGTGATGAGGGCAATTGCCGGCCTCGTCCAAATCCCGCTCATTCACGAACTTTTCACAACCCGCACAGTATAAACCCTGGTAGCGCTTTTTATAAATATCCCCTTTAGCCGCCAGCTTGCGCCACAGTTGAGCAACCACCGCATAATGCTCGGGATCGGTCGTACGGATGAATCGATCGTAACTGAGGTTTAAGTAGTCCCATGCCGCCTTGAAAGATTCCACCATTTCATCGGTATGCTGCTTGGGAGTTAAGCCTCGTTTGGCAGCAGTCTTTTCGATTTTAGTACCGTGTTCATCACTGCCCGTTAAGAAAAAAACCGGGCGCCCCATTAAGCGGTAAAAACGAGCCACGACATCCGTCGCGATTTTTTCGTAGGCATGCCCCAGGTGGGGTTCAGCATTTACGTAATCAATCGCGGTGGTAATATAAAAGGGTTCGGAGGAAAGGCTCATGATGGTTCTGAACTCATTTGAATTGGGGTGGAAGCAAGGCAGATTAACACGCATTTATGACGAGTCTAAACTACCTTTGTTTTATTGTCTCAAAGGTGGACCATAGAGGCAAATACTGTGACATCGATAAGTAGGGGAGTCCCTTGTGGGCTCCCGTTAAATGTTTCGATACAAAATATCATGGGCTGTCCCCATTTTTTAAAAGGAGGGAGCGCACAAGGGACTCCCCTACAGCGAGGCTTAAAGACTCTAATCTTCCTCCTCATTCTCATATCGAAAGAAAAGAAAGAAAGGGCTTGGCTGGAACACATGGGGAAAACGATTGCATTCCGCTTTCCCGGCGTTCCGAATTCGCTTTGGATGATTTTCCTTGATACCCGTCCCTGTCCTCCCCGCGTGAGTGAGACAAGCGTATCTGAAATCCACCCGGCCCGAATAAAGC
>Ga0105239_10010638_pt1 | contig 10293 bp, 10 predicted proteins | sample KBSC44metaG_FD_92761 | JGI IMG/M metagenome (GOLD analysis project Ga0105239, IMG submission 92761) | Corn rhizosphere microbial communities from Kellogg Biological Station, Michigan, USA - KBS C4-4 metaG | ecosystem: Host-associated > Plants > Roots > Rhizosphere > Soil | place: Michigan, USA...
GCATGAGCAGCGCGATCGCCCGGCCGCAGTCCTTCACGTAGCACAGGTCGGTGGCGTCCTCGGCGTACGCGGGCGGGCGGGGTGGCGTGAGGTCGGGGTCCGTACCCCAGACCGCCGCGCTGAGCAGGCGGGGCAGCGGCGTGAACGGGTTGTCGGGCAGCCCGAGGGGGCCCCAGATGGTGCCGATCCGCAGGCTCACCGCGTCGAACCCGGCGGTGTCACCGGCCAGCGCGGCGAACAGCTCGGCGGTCTTCTTGAAGACCGGGATCTGGTGGCCCGCCCACACCGGCAGCGCGGCGTCCTCGCGCAGCGGGACCTCCGCCACCCCCGCGTAGACGCCGATGGTGCTGGCGACGGAGAACCGCCGCACGCCCCACGCCGTCGCGGCCTCGAGCGCGTTGAGCAGGCCGAGGGCGTCGGCGCGGAGGTACTCGACCGGATCGGCCAGGTCGTGGGGCGCCGCCGCGAGGTGCACGACGCCGGTGATCGCGTGCCGCTTCCCGATGTCGAGGAAGGCCGCCTCGTCGGCGGTGTCCAACGGCTCGACGACGACGCGGCCGCTGGGCTCGTCGGCGAGGAACTCAGGCAACCGGGTGGAGCGATGGGCGGTGAGCACAACGGATTCGCCCATGTCGAGCACCGCCCGCGCGGTGTGCGACCCGATGGATCCCAGGCCGCCGGTGATGAGGATCATGATCGCGACGCTAGGCCGGTGCCGGTTGCCGCTCTTGTACGAAACGGCCGTCCACGGGCCGGAGCATCGGGGCGTAGGACGCGGCGTGGTCGTGTCCGCAGGCGCACGCGGCCCCGGACTGCGCGAGGAACTCGCCGGGTGTCACCCCCACGAGCCTGCGGCACTCACGGCTCAGGTGCGCCTGGTCGTGGTAGCCCGCCTCGACGGCCCACCGCGCGAGATCGCCGTCGGAGGGGCCCTGCCGGGCGATCGACGCCTGGACGCGGGCGACGAAGGCCTGGAAACGCAAGATGCGGTGCAGCTCCTTCGGGCCGACGCCGACCGCGGCCCGGCACCGGCGCCGCAGCTGCCGTCCGGAGATCGACAGCAACGCGGGCAGAGCGGCTGGTCCGCCGCGCCACGGCATCAGGTTGCGGACGGCCTCGTTCACCAACGGATCCGGTTCGCCTCTCGACCCCGCCACGAAGGACTGGAGGCGGGCGAGCGCGACCCGCGGCGTGGCGGCGGAGCCCAGCAAGTCGGTCAGGCGGGCGATGTCACGCCACAGGTCGGACGCCGCGATCTCCTGGTCGACCAGCTCGTCCGCGGGCACACCGGTGAGGCCGCCGAGCACACCCGGGCGCAGCCGCACCCCGACGACCGTCGCGCGGGCCGGGATCTGCACGTACGTCGACGCCGTGAGCGGACCGAGCAACCGCGGCGACCCACCGAGCACGCAGCGCACCTCGGCGCCGCCGTGGGGCATGTGCCGTTGCGCCAGGGGCTGCGCCCCGACCTGTTGGATCCACACCGACGAGGCGAGCGCGGCCAGCGCAGGCGTCGGCACACGCTCCACGTAGGACGACTCCCCGGCCACCCCACCATCCTGCCCGCCTGCGGGGCAGGCGCAGCCCCGCGGTCAGCTCCGATCCGGCTCCCGGAGCGAGCGCCGTCGCGGACGGCGCAGCTCGATCCCGCTGTCGGCGAGGATCTGGCGCGCCTTGACCAGCTTGTAGACGAACAGCACGACCGCGGCGACGACGCCTGCGTCGTCGACCAGGCCGAGGGGCCCGAGGATCGCCTCCGGCAACAAGTCGATCGGGGAGATGAGGTAGAGCGCCGCGGCGCCCATCGCGACCAGCCCCCGCGGCGGGATGCGGTAGCGCCACATCAGGTAGCCGACGACCAGGGTGACCAGCAGAGCCAGCACACCGACGATCCACACGGCGGCGCGGAGCCAATCAGGCATGGCTCCAGTGTGCCGGGACCGGCCCCGGTGCGCCGGGTCTGGCTACCACCGGGGGTCAGGGCTCGGGGCGTCAGGGGTTCTGAAGTGCTCGCGGTGCTCGCCGGGCGTGGTGTTGAGCCGTCGGCGGAAGGTGCGGTTCATCGTCTCGGGGGTGCCGAAGCCACAGGTGCGCGCGATCTGCTCGATCGACCGGCCGGTGGTCTCCAGCAAGCGGCAGGCCGACTCGAGCCGCACGATCTCGACGTGCTCCGCCGCGGTGACGCCGAGCTCGGCCTTGAACACCCGGCTGAAGTGTCGTTCGGAGAGGTTGGCCCGGCGGGCGAGGGCGGGCACGGACAGGTCCTCGTCGAGGTGGTCGCGGAGCCACGGCAGCAGGTCCCGGACGGGTGGGGTGTCGGCGCCTTGCGCGGCCATGAGCGCGGAGAACTGGGCCTGACCACCCGATCGCTGCAGGTAGACCACCAGGTGACGGGCCACGCTCGCGGCCGCCTGGTGGCCGTGGTCCTCGGCCACCAGCGCGAGAGCGAGGTCGATCCCGGCGGTGACCCCGGCCGAGGTCCACACGTTGCCATCCTGGACGTAGATCGAGTCCGACTCGACGGTGACGTCCGCGTAGGTGTCGTTCAGCAGTCCGCACTCGGCCCAGTGGGTGGTGGCACGTCGTCCGCTCAGCAGGCCTGCGGCGGCGAGCACGAAGGCACCCGAGCACACCGAGGTGACCCGCCGGGCACCGGCGGCGAGCCTGCGCACGTGGTGCAGCAGCTCCTGGTCGGCGGCGGCTTCCTTCATCTCCGCACCTCCGGCGACCACGAGGGTGTCGACGGGCGGGTCGACGTCGGCGATGGGCGTGGCGGCGAACTCGAGACCGCAGCTGGCGAGCACCGGCCCGCCGGTGGTGGTGACGACGTCGGTGCGGTACCGCGCGGACGGCAGGAACCGCGAGGCGCTGGAGAACACCTCCAAGGGGCCCGTGACGTCGAGGATCTGCGCCTGGGCGAACGTGACGACGACGACGCGCGGGCAGCCCATCCGGGCAGCGTAAAGCGGCTCCGCCGTGGCCGGGATCGTCAACAACGCGTCCTTGTCGCCAGGATGCGGTGCCCACAGGCTGAAGTCGTGAAGGTTGCCGAGGTCCTGCGCCCGACCGGCGCTGTTCCCGAGGGACGCACGGGGTGGATCGTGGCCGGGTCACTGGCCACCGGGCTCCTCGCCGGGCTGGCCCTCGTCGCCGCCCCGTTCGTCCCGGCGCAGGAGGACGCCGTCACCGGCGCGCTCCTGTGCGGATTCGCGGTGGGCTGGGCGCTGTTGGTCGTGCTCTCGGCGCGGTGCACCACGCCACAGCGATGGGCCACGGTGCCCGCGGCGTTCATGGGACTGAGCGGGCTGCTCCTGATCGGGTTCGGCCCCCAGGTGCGCGACGTGCTCGACGGGATCTGGCCCCCCACCCTGCTCGCGGTGGTGGTCTGGGTGGCCGTCCACGCCCGGCACCGGCTGCTCCACCCGGTCCTCGCGGTGCTGGTGCTGGCGTCGATCGGCGGCGGCTACGAGACGGTGGCCGAGGCAGCGGACGCCGCGGCGTATCCGATGCCCGGCCAGTTGATCGACGTCGGCGGGCACCGCCTGCACCTGCGCTGCACGGGCTCCGGCAGCCCGACCGTCGTGCTGGAGCCGGGTGGGGGTGCGATGTCGTCGAACCTCGGGTGGGTCACGCCCGCGGTGGCCCGTGACTCCCGGGTCTGCGTCTACGACCGCGCGGGTCGCGGCTGGAGCGAGCCCGCCGACACCCCGCAGGACGGCGCCCAGGTCGCCGCCGACCTGCACACCCTGCTGCACCGCGCGAACGTCCCCGGACCCTACGTGCTGGCGGGTCATTCCTTCGGCGGCCTCTACGTGCTCACCTTCGCCGCCCGCTACCCCGACGAGGTCGCGGGCATGGTCCTGGTGGACTCCACCGCACCGGCGGCGGCACCGGCGGCCGTGCAGGGCTCCTCCGACGGGATCGATCGCCTCGCCGCGCTGGCCTCGATCCCCGCCCGGCTGGGTCTGGTCCGCGTGGTCGGCCACCTCTTGGACGACGGCCTGCCGCCGCGGGCAGGCGGCGAGGTGCGAGCAGGCACCACGACCGCGGGCAGCCTCCGCAGCACGATCGACGAGTACGGCAACGCGTCGGCCTCGGCCCAGCAAGCGGCCGCGCTCCGGGACTTCGCCGACAAGCCGCTGGTCGTCCTGACCGCGGGGGTCGGGCACGACGCCGCCTGGTCGACGGCGCAGAACCACCTGGCCACCCTGTCGACCAACAGCGCGCACCTCGTCGTCCACGGCGCCACCCACGAGACGCTCGTCGAGGACCAGGGGCACGCCGCGACCACCACGCAGGCGATCCTGCAGGTCGTCGCGGCGGTCCGAAGCGGGGGGCCGGTAGCTCGCTGATCCGCGAGGCGGTTCGATCAACGCAGCGCCATCCGGCAGTCGAACACCCAGTTCCACGCCCAGACCATCGCGATGACCGGCAACGCCCTCCTCATCGCCACCATGGCGCCCCTGCTCGGGCGCATCCGTTGGCTGTTCGCGCTCACCGCCGACCGCGACCCGCACGTCGAGTACGCCGAGCACGTCACCCTCTGCGACGCCATCTACAGCGGCAACCCCGAGCTGGCGGGCGCCCTCGCCTTCGCCCACATCGAGCACGGCCGAGCCCCTTCGCTCGCCGGGCTCGCGGACGTCCTGCCGCAGTCCTGACCGTCGCGCTCCGTCGGCGTCAGGCTTCCTCATCGCCAGAATTGTTAACAATTCTGGCGAGCATCTTGTGCACAGATTTGTTCTCGCCTAGCGTGCTCCGCAGCACCCACCCGCCGGAGGCCGCGATGAGTTCGACTTTCACCACGTCACCGGGGTGGCTGGACTGGGATCCGGAGCCCTCGGCTCCCGCGTTCGCCCTCCCCGCAGGCACGGTGGACGCGCACTGCCACGTGTTCGGGCCCGGCGACGCGTTCCCGTTCGCGCCCGAGCGCAAGTACACGCCGTGTGACGCGGGCAAGGACCAGCTCTTCGCCCTCCGCGACCACCTCGGCGTGAGCCGCAACGTGATCGTGCAGGCCACGTGCCACGGCGCGGACAACCGGGCGATGGTCGACGCCGTGCGCAGCGCCGCGGGCCGGGCGCGTGGGGTGGCGACGGTGCGGCCGGACGTCACCGACGCGGAGCTCCGCGAGCTCGACGAGGCAGGCGTCCGGGGTGTGCGGTTCAACTTCGTCCGACGGCTGGTCGACGCGGCGCCCACCGCCGAGCTGGCGGCGATCGCCGAGCGCGTCGCGCCGCTCGGCTGGCACGTCGTCGTCTACTTCGAGGCCGCCGACCTCCCGGAGCTGGAGGGCTTCTTCGGCGCGCTGCCGACGCCGGTCGTGGTCGACCACATGGGCCGCCCCGACGTCACCAAGCCCGCCGACGGCGCCGAGTTCGCCCGCTTCCTGCGGTTCGTCGAGCGCAACGACGTGTGGGTCAAGGTCAGCTGCCCGGAGCGGCTGACCGTCACCGGCCCGCCCGCCCGCGACGGCGAGCGGAACGCCTACACCGACGTCGTGCCGTTCGCCCGCACGGTGGTGGCGGAGTTCCCGGACCGGGTGCTGTGGGGCACCGACTGGCCCCACCCCAACCTCACCGACCACATGCCCGACGACGGGCTGCTGGTCGACCACGTGCCGCACGTGGCCGTCACGGCCGACCAGCGCCAGAAGCTCCTTGTCGACAACCCCCTGCGCCTCTACTGGCCCGACGAACGCCCCTGACCGGTCCACCTCCGACGAAGGAACCTGGACATGCAGCACCCCAATGCAGCGAACCGGCTCGACCGGCTGCCGATCGGCCGTTTCCACAAGACGATGCTGGTCACGCTGGCCTTCGCGTACTTCTTCGAGTTCGCCGACATCAACAGCTTCGCCACCACGGCCCCCAAGCTGATCAAGCTGTGGGGCCTCACCGTCAACCAGATCGCCTACGTCACCTCGTTGTCGTTCGTCGGGATGTTCATCGGCTCGCTGGTGGCCAGCTGGATCGCCGACCGCGCGGGCCGCAAGACGGCCCTGTTCGCGACCACGCTCTTCTTCAGCTTCTTCTCGCTGCTCTCGGCGTTCACCTGGGACACGGTCTCGCTCGGCGTCTGCCGCGTGCTGACCTCGGCCGGGCTGTCGGCGATGACCGTGGTCGCGGTGATCTACCTCAACGAGATGTACCCGGCCGCGGTGCGCGGCAAGTACCAGGCGTACGCCATCGTGATCGGCATCTGCGGCACCCCCGCCACGAACCTGCTGGCCAGCGCGATCGTGCCGCTCAGCGACTGGTCGTGGCGACTGGTCTACGTCTGGGGCGCGCTGGGGGCGCTCGTCCTGTTCCTGATCCGCCGCCTGGCCGAGTCGCCGCGCTGGTACGAGAGCCGCGGCGAGTACGAGCGCGCCGACGCCGTGCTGCGCGACATCGAGGAGCAGGTCGCCGCCGAGCACGGACCGCTGCCCCAGCCCGCCGCCGCGGCCCCGCAGGACGACGTGCAGGTGAGCAAGGCCCCGCTGCGGCTGCTGCTGCAGAAGCGCTACCTCGGTCCGACGGTGCTGCTCACGATCCTGTGGGTGACCCAGACGATCGGCTTCTTCGGGTACTCGAGCTGGGCTCCGACGCTGCTGGCCAAGGAGGGCTTCAGCGTGGAGAGCTCGATCTTCTACGTGGCGCTGACGACGGTCGGCGCGCCGTTGGGCTCGTTCCTGGCGGCGCAGGTCACCGACCGGTTCGAACGCAAGTGGTGCCTCGTGGTCTTCGGCACGGCCATCGCCATCTGCGGCCTCCTGTACGGCCTGACCTTCAACCCCCTCCTCATCGTGGTCTTCGGGTTCCTGGTCAACCTGATCGAACGCGGCTACACGGCGCTGGCCTACGCCTACTCACCCGAGCTCTTCGACACCCGCGGCCGCTCGCTGGGCACCGGCGTGTCCTACGGGATCGGCAGGCTGTCGAACGCGATCGGCCCGCTCGTCATCGCCGCGCTCTACGTCGGCGTCGGCTACCAGAGCGTCTTCGCGTTCATCGCGGGCACGTGGCTCTTCGGCGCGGTGGTGTTGGCCATCTTCGGCCCGCGCACCCGTCCGGACCGCACGCCGCGGCCCGCCGAGCTGGTCGCAGGCGAGGAGCGATGACCGGGTTGTCGGCGATATCGTCACGCGGGATGGCGACAACGGCGGCAGGAGGCGGTTCCGAGGAGCCCGCCGCTCGGCCCACCACGGTCGCCGACGCCCTGCGCGACGCCATCGTCGACGGCGAGTTCGCCCCCAACCAGCGCCTGGTCGAAGCCGACCTGTCCGAGCGGTTCGGGGCCAGCCGCGGGAGCATCCGGACCGCGCTCCTCGAGCTCGGCGCCGAAGGCCTCGTGGAACGCGTCCAGAACCGGGGCGCCCGGGTGCGGGCGGTCTCGCTCGCCGAGGCCATCGAGATCACCGAGGTCCGGATGGTCCTCGAGGGCCTCTGCGCCGCGAAGGCGGCCACCCGGCTCACCGAGGACGACCGCGACCGCCTGCGCGGCATCGGCACCGCGATGCAGGAGGCCGTCCGGTCCGGGGACCTGCTGGGCTACTCCGAGCTGAACAGGCAGCTGCACGCGCTCATCCGCACGCTGGGTGGCCAGTCCACGGCGCAGGCCATCCTCGAACGCTTGCGCGGGCAGAACGTGCGCCACCAGTTCCGGCTGGCCCTGCACCCCGGGCGGGCCGCGGTCTCCCTCCCCCAGCACCTCGAGATCATCGAGGCGCTGTGCGCGGGCGAGGCCGAGGCCGCGGAGGCGGCCGTCCGACGGCACCTGCACAGCGTGATCGAGACGCTGCCGGAAGTCAGCACGACCAGGAGCAGGGAGGCTCGCCCATGAGGACCGTGGTGGTGACCGATCCGCCGCGCGCCGACGTCGACGACGCCGAGACCCTCGGCGAGTACGGCGTGGCGACCGTCCACGAGGCGCTGGGCCGGGTCGGCTACCTCGGCCCCGAGCTGCGGCCCGCGTGGCCGGGAGCCCGCATCGGCGGCACCGCGGTGACGGTGCTGTGCTGGCCGGGCGACAACCTGATGATCCACGTCGCGGTGGAGCAGTGCCGACCCGGTGACGTCCTCGTGGTGGCGACGAACTCGCCCTCGACCGACGGGCTGTTCGGCGAGCTGTTCGCCACCGCGCTCCAGCGGCGCGGCGTCCGCGGCGTCGTGCTGGGCTGCGGGGTGCGCGACGTCGCGGACCTGCGCAACATGCGGTTCCCGGTGTGGTCGCGGGCGGTCAGCGCCCAGGGCACGGTGAAGGCGACCGCCGGAGCGGTCAACGTCCCCATCGTGCTGGGCGGGCAGACCGTGCGACCGGGCGACGTGGTGGTGGCCGACGACGACGGCGTCACGCTGGTGCCGCGCGGTGACGTCGGCCGGGCGCTCACCGCGTCGCAGGCCCGTGTCGACAAGGAGGCCGCCGCGCGGGCCGCCTTCCAGGACGGCGAGCTGGGGCTCGACCGCTACGGCCTGCGCGCGCGGTTGGCCGACCTCGGCATCGAGTACGTCGACCACCAGGCGTACGCGGCGCAGGAGGGCGGCTATGGCTGACTACGACAGCACCGGCGTGCGCGCCACCATGCTGCGCGGCGGCACCTCGCGCGGGCTCTACTTCGAACCGGGCGACCTGCCGACCGACCCCGCCACCCGCGACGACCTGCTCCTGCGCCTGATGGGCACGCCCGACCCGCGCCAGATCGACGGGCTCGGCGGCGCCACCTCGCTCACGAGCAAGATCGCCGTCGTCGGCCCTTCGGAGCACCCCGACGCCGACGTCGACTACCTGTTCCTGCAGCTCGGGGTGGACGAGGCCACGGTCAGCGACCGGCAGAACTGCGGCAACATCCTCGCCGGGGTCGGCCCGTTCGCCGTCGAACGGGGGCTGGTGCCCGCGGAGCACCCGGAGACCAGCGTCCGGATCCGCATGGTCAACTCCGACAGCATCGCCGTGGCCACCTTCCCGACGCCCGACGGTCGGGTCGAGTACCGCGGCGACGTCGCCATCGCGGGCGTGCCGGGCACGGCCGCGCCGGTCGTGCTCGCGTTCAGCGACACCGAGGGGTCGGCGACGGGCAGCCTGCTGCCCACCGGCAACGTGCGGGACGCGATCGACGGCATCGAGGTCACCTGCGTCGACAACGGGATGCCCGTCGTCCTCGCGATGGCCGAGTCGTTCGGCCTCCGCGGCGACGAGTCCCACGAGGAGCTGGCGAGCGACGGTGCCCTGCTCGAACGGGTGGACGCCTTCCGCCGCAAGGCGGGGCAGCTCATGGGCCTCGGCGACGTGTCCGCGTCGTCCGTGCCGAAGACGGCGCTGCTCGCCCCACCCCGCGACGGCGGCCAGGTCGGCACCCGCTCGTTCATCCCGGTGCAGCCGCACACCGCGATCGGCGTGCTCGCCGCGGTGAGCGTGGTCACCGGCATGCTGCTGCCCGGCGCCGTCGGGCACGAGCTCACCGCCGATTGGCCGCACGACCGCTCGCAGGTCGACGTCGAGCACGCCACCGGCCACCTGCTGGTCGACGTCGTCGTGGACGCCGACGCCACCCCGCCACGGGCCGTCCGCTCGGCGGTCGTCCGCACCGCCCGCAAGCTCTTCGACGGCACCGCCTTCCCCCGCCGCTGACACCGGAGACGTCATGCCCCCTCTGCACGACATCGCCCACGTGGGCCACGTCGAGATCCGCACGCCCGTCCCCGCCGAGAGCCTGGAGTTCTTCACCCGCTACCTCGGGCTGACCGAGAACGGCTCGGTCGGGGACTCGGTGTTCCTGCGCGCCTGGGACGACTACGAGAACGTCACGATCAAGCTCACCGCGCACGCCACGTCGGGGATCGGCCGGACGACGTTCCGCGCCACGAGCCCCGAGGCGCTCCAACGGCGGGTGGCCCAGATCGAGGCCGCAGGCCGCGGCGTCGGCTGGCAGGACGGCGACCCGGGGTACGGGCCGACCTACGTCTTCACCGACCCCGACGGCCACGAGCTCGGCCTCTACTACGAGAGCGCGTGGTACCGCCCGCCCGCCGAGCTGCGCCCCGCCCTGAAGAACCAGGCCCAGGCCAACCCGGCCCGGGGGGTCAGCGTGCGGCGGCTCGACCATGTGAACTACCTCGGCGTGGAAGTCGAGCCGAACCGCGACTACCTGCGCGACACGCTGGGCGCCCTGGTCACCGAGCAGATCGTGCTCGACGACGGCAGCACCGCAGGCAGCTGGACGACGTTCACCAACAAGGGCTACGACGTCGTCTACACCCGCGACCGCACCGGCACCGCCGGGCGGCTGCACCACATCGCCTTCGCCACCGACAC
>Ga0105239_10010640_pt1 | contig 10291 bp, 4 predicted proteins | sample KBSC44metaG_FD_92761 | JGI IMG/M metagenome (GOLD analysis project Ga0105239, IMG submission 92761) | Corn rhizosphere microbial communities from Kellogg Biological Station, Michigan, USA - KBS C4-4 metaG | ecosystem: Host-associated > Plants > Roots > Rhizosphere > Soil | place: Michigan, USA...
CCCAGGCATGAGCCACTGCATCGCCGGAGCCGACGGCGTCGCGGCGTTCGACGCGTTGAGCGCGCTCGAACAATGGACCGAGACCGGGATCGCGCCGGACTCCATTCTGGGCACCCGCCCGGAGCAGTTCCTGTTCCTGGGCTACAACGTAACCGCCGCCCCGCCGGCACCGGTCTCGAGCCTGCTCTATCCCTACCCGAAGATTGGTGGACGGGCGCAATCCGGGTCGGGGTAAGTTCAGCTGTTTTTATAGCCGGAATTCTACTCTGACCCCGATTGCATGCAGGAATTTTGCCGATTGCGCCCATTTGCCGGCTGAACCGCAAGATCGGTCGAGCACGTTATGGCGCTGAACGGCTAGCTGGTGACGCCACGGAGGAAGGGACGATGAAGGCGGCGCTTCAAAACTATCACGCCCGGATGCAGCGGGTGCTGGATTATATCGACAGGCATCTCGACAGCGACCTGGACTTGGAAACGGTGAGCCGGGTCGCCGCCTTCTCGAAATTCCATTTCCACCGGCAGTTCGCGGCGACCTTCGAGTTCTCCGTGCATCGCTATGTCCAGCTTGCCCGCATGAAGCGTGCTTCGCAGCTTCTGGCCTCGAAGGATGCCCGAAGCGTCACGGACATAGCGATGGATGCCGGTTACGACGCACCGGATGCCTTCGCCCGCGCTTTTCGGCAACGGTTGGGGCAATCGCCTTCGTCATTCCGGAAGTCCCCCGACTGGGACCCGTGGCTTGCGGCCTTCGGGCCTTTCGACAATGCCAGGAGCAAGCTCATGCAGATTATCTTTACCCGCGACGACGTAACGATCCGCGACGTGCCCCCCACGCCGGTGGCGATGATCGAGCATCGGGGCGACCCGGCGACGCTCGAAGCCACCTTCGATCGCTTCAGGGCCTGGCGCAAGGCCGCCGGCCTGTCGCCCGAAACGAGCCCGACCTTCACCGTTTTCCGCTCCGAGCGGCGGCCGGCAAACCCGGCCGACTACAGCATGGACCTGTGTATCGGAACCGACCGGCCGTTAGAGGCGAGCGACACGCAGATGAAGGCCGGCGTAATCCCCGGCGGACGCTGCGCGGTGCTGCGCTATCCCGGCAATACCAACAATCTCGAGCCCGCCGCACTCTACCTTTACCGCGATTGGCTTCCGGCCAGCGGCGAGGAAGCAGGCGACTTCCCGATCTATGGCCGACGCCAGCTCGCCTTCATACCGGAAGTGGCGGCCCATGAAGTCGTTGTGGAATTGTTCCTGCCGCTGAAATAGCGCGCTGGGATGGCGGCGGTGCAGTCGGGCTTACAAGCCGCTCCGCCTTCCCACCTCCGGCTGCTTCAAACCAGGCTCCAATCGATCTCCCGGCGCACCTCGATCCGGCGATCGAGCTCGGGCCCGAGGCCTTTGGGGAGGACGAACCTGAAGCCGTGCCTGCCATCGCCGATTCCGGCGGCCTCCAGGTCCGGGCGATAGTGGTCGGCGATCACGCGCCCGACGACGGCTCCGTTGACCAGGATCGCAAGGGCTTGCGGGCCGGCATCCGCGCCGGCGAAGACCCAGCCGGCGACGAGCGTGCGGGTCGCGATCTCCACCTTGCCCCGCTGCCCCCAGGGCGCGGCGGTGCCGCCGGCGCGCAGATGCGCGGCCCGGGTCGCCAGCATCCGGTGCAGTTTCCGCAGCTCGGGCCCGCCCTCGATGCGCGGCGCGCAGAATTCGGGATAGGCCGGGCGCCGTTCGTCCGGATACAGACGGCGATATTCGTCGGCGTTGTGGAACAGCATCCGGCTCTCATCGTCGACGAAGCTTTCCGCCGGCGCGCCTTCGGCCAAGATCACGGCATGGCGGTCGAATTCCAGATGAAAATAGTCGATCTCCTCGATGCCGGACATCTTCAGGACGGATCGGCCGTTGACCAGATGACAGGCCGGCACCAGGACGCCGTCCAGGAACATCGCGTGCTCCGGCGAGACATAGAGATCGCGCGCCGGGACGCCGTCGGCAATGGCGCCGGCCTTGAAGCAGATCGGCTGCACGTCGGCATTGCCGAGCGCCAGCCAGTCACGATAGGAGCGGCGGCCGATCCATTTCAGCGGCAAAGCCTCGCCGCCTGCCGTCACGATCAGGTCGCCGATCCGCAGCTCCTCCACCGGCCGGTCGCCCGCCTCGGTGCGGATCAGGGTGCCCCGGCAATAGCACGGCGTGCTGTCTTCCTGGACGAAGGTGCCGCCATGCCCGTCATTCGACAGGTGGAAGAACATGCCGGTGAAGTCGCCGACCAGGTGCTCGGTAAAGGTCTTGCCGTTCTCGGTCACCGTCAGCACGTTGGTGGCTGAGTTGAAATCGGCCGTTCCGGCGCTGCTATAGGCCATCTTCGCCAGGTCGAGGATGCCGCCGGCCTTGAACACCGTGTCCATCGCCGTGCCGCCGGACAGGATTTCCATGCCGCCGCTGCTGAGGATCGTGCCGCTGGCGGTGGCGCCGGAATAGACGATCTGCTTGCCGCCAGCGCTGACGGTCGCGCTGACGTCGGTCCCGCCGACATTGTCCACGCCGCCGCTGCTGATCACCGTGCCGATCGCCGTCGCGCCGGCTTCGACGGTCAGGAAGCCGCCGGAACTGATGACGATGCCGGTGGCCGGGGTGGTGATGCCGACCAGATCGGCCGTGCCGCCCTTCAGGGTCATGCCGCTGATCGTGCCGCCGGCCGCGATCAAAGTCCCGCCGCTGTTGATCGTGAGGTCGGCCAGCGTGCCGCCGCTGGACATCTGGGCGCTGCCGCCGGCATTGATGATCGTGCCGCTGGCCGCGCCTTTGGTGACCCGCAGGAAGCCGCCGGAATTGATCACGGTGTCGTACGCGGTGACCCCTGTTCCGGACACCCACTCGAAACCGCCATTCAGCACCGTGCCGGTATCGGTCGCGCCGGAATCGTGGAGCGTTTCCTGCGAGCCGCTCGAGATGATCGTGCTGCTGACGTGGGAGCCCGACAGGACGCTGATGCTGCCGCCGCTGAGGATGGTGCCAACCGCGGTGCCACCCGACGAGACGGTGACCTGGCCTTTGGAATACGCGATCGTGCTGCTGGCGACACCGCCGTTCAGAACGGCCTCGAAGGCGAAGGAGGATGTCGTGCCGCTGACGGTCGTCGCGCTCGCGGTTGCGCCCGACGATACGGTCTGTAGGCCATGCACGACCGTGCCGGTCGTCGTCGCGCCGGAGAGCAGATATTCGCTGCCGCCCACATTCACGATCGTGCCGATCACCGATGCGCCGGACAGCACGGTTTCCGTCCCGCTGGAGTTGACCACCGTTGCCGTGGTCGATCCGCCGGTCAGCACCTGTTCGGTCGATCCGCTGCCGATCGTCAGCCCGCTCGTCAGGCCCGAATAGGCCATGAGGCCCGAGCCCGGCTGGGCGACCAGAATGCTGGCCGAGATGACATTGCCGGTCGTACCCGTCGCGCCGCCGCCGGGCAGGACGATCAGCAGGCCGCCGCTTTCGACCGTCGTGCCGACGGCGCTGCCGCCGGAGAGGACGATCTCGACGCCGCCGCTATGGACCACGGTTCCGCTGGCCGTGCCGCCCTGGACATACTCGATGCCGCCGCTGGCGATGCTGTCGCCGATGGTGGTGCCGCCGGCGCTGACCGTCTCGACACCGCCGCTGGAAACCGTGGTGCCGCTGGCGAGGCCCCCACTGGAGACGATCTCGGACCCGCCGCTGTTCACGACGGTGCCGGCGGCCAAGCCGCCGGAGACGATCTGGACGCCGCTGTTCATGATGATCGTGTGGCTTGCGGTGCCGCCGGTCACCAGTTCGGTGCCCCCCCTGCTCACGATGTCGGAGATCGTCGTCCCCGACTGGAGGAGGATCTGCCCGCCGAGAATCGCCGTGGTGCCGCTGGCGACGGCGCCGGCCCCGTTGATCAGCTGCGTGGCGGATGTGCCGGTTATATACGCGCTGAGGGTGAAGCCGCTGACGACCTGATCCGTGCCGGATGCCGTCACGAACGTGCCTGTCGTGGTCGCCCCGGCCCCCAATTCGGCGATGTGACCGCCCGCGGAAACGTTCACTCCGACGGCGCGGCCGCCGGCCATGACGTTCTCGGTGCCGCCCGCATTGACGAACGCGTGGTCGGTCGTGCCGCCGGACAACACGGTTTCGGTGCCGCCGCTGCTGATGATCGTGCCGATGGCGGCGCCGACCGAGTTGACGGTCTGGTTGCCGCCGCTGCTGATCACCGTGTTGCTGGCCGTGCCGCCGGACAACACGGTCTCGGTGCCGCCGCTGCTGATGATCGTGCCGATGGTGCGGCCGCCCAAGGAAACGGTTTCGACACCGCCGTTGCTGACGGTCGTCGCTGTGGCGGAGCCGGCGGAGTAGATCGTCAGGCCGCCGCCGCTGCTGACCACCGTGCCGCTGGCGATGCCGCCGGACGACACGGTTTCAGCGCCGCCGCTGCTGATGATCGTGCCGATGGTCTTGCCGCCCGAGGAGACGGTTTCGACACCGCCCTTGCCGACGGTCGTCGCCGCGGCTGAGCCGCCGGAATAGATCGTCTGGCTGCCGCCGCTGTTCAGCGTCGCGCTGACGGCGCTGCCGCCCGAGACCAGCTGCTTGCCGCCGCTGTTGACCACGGTGAAAATGCCGCTGCCGCCGGCCGACACCGTCTGCGTGCCGCCGGCATTCACCGTGGTGTTGGAGGTTTTGCCCAGAACGACCTGCGTGCCGCCGTTGATCGTCGCGGCGCTGGCGACCGAAAAGGCCGAAACGATTTCGGTGCCGCCACTGCCGATCACGGCCGATACGGCGCTGCCGCCGACCACCCGTTCGACGCCGCCGCTGCCGATCGTCGTGGAGACGGCGATGCCCGATACGGTGAGCACGCCGCCGTTATTGACCGCCACGGCACTGACGCTGCCGCCGACCGACACCGTGGCCGAGCCGCCGTTCAGCATGGTCCCGGTGGCGGTGCCGCCGCTGAGCACGATCTCGCGGCCGCCGCTATTGACCACCGCGCCGCTGGCGCTGCCACCTTGGTAGATGTTCTGCGTGCCGCCGCTGTTGACCACCGCGCCCTTGGCGGCGCCCCCCTGATAGACGGCCTCCGTGCCGCCGCTGCCGATGGTGGTGGCGCTGGCGACGCCGCTGTTCAGGACATATTCGACGGCGCCGGCGCCGACGACGGACCCGCTTGCGCTGTTGCCGAGGACGGCGATAGCGCCGGTGCCCGGGTCGACGACGATGCCGGTCGAAACGACCGCGCCGCCCGCCATCACCGTATCGCCGGTCGACGCGCCGCCCGGCAGGACGATTTCCACGCCGCCGCTGGAAACGATGCTGCCGCTGGCGGTGGCGCCCGACGACACGATCTCGACACCGCCCTGGCCGATGATCGTGCCGACGGTCTGGCCTTGGGCATTGACGATCTGGTGGCCGCCGCTGCCGATGGTCACGCTGTTGGCGACGCCGCCCCCGTTAACGATCTCGACGCCGCCGCTATTGACGGTGGTGCCACTGGCGACGCCCCCGAAAACAGTCTCGACGCCGCCGTTATTGACGATCGTGCCGGTGGCCGTGCCGCCGGCGCCCACCACCTCACGGCCGCCGCTGTTGACGATCGTGCCGCTGACCGAGCCCCCGGAGGACACGTACTCAAAGCCGCCGGAATTGATGGTGGCGCCGACAGCGACACCACCATCCACGGTCTGGCTCCCGCCGGCGTCGACCTGCGTGCCGCTGGCGAGGCCGCCGGAATAGATGGTCTGGCTTCCGCCGGCGCTGATGACCGTGCTGCTGGCGACGCCGCTGGTCAGGACGAGCTCGTTAGCGCCCGCGTTGAGGATTGTGCCGGTTGTGGTGGCGCCCGCGACCGAATAGCCGATACCCGACACGAATTCGAGGACGCCGGTCGATACTACCGCGCCGCCGTCCATCACCGTGGTCCCGGTTGCGACGGCGCCGGGAAGCACCAGCAATGCGCCGCCGCTGTCGACCACGGTGCCGCTGGCGGTCGCGCCTGCCGACAGGACCTCGAACCCGCCCCCGCTTACGTCCGCGCCGACCGTGGTGCCGCCGCCGGTGACATACTCGAAGCCGCCGCTGCTGATGACTGTGCCGGTCGCCGTGCCGCCGGAATAGATATACTGGACGCCGCCGCTGCTGATCACCGTGGCAACCGCGCTGCCACCCGAAAATGCGTAGAGCGTGTCTCCCGAGGACAGGACGTTACCCGATGACACGACGCCGAACAGATCTATCTCAGCCATTACGCTCCGCCCTCATCCAATATGCCCGCCAGGACCGGAGCTGGACGCGGAGACCGAACGGCGGCGCAGGCACGCACCTCCCTCGGCCGCAACTCGCACAGGAGTTGCAGCGGCAGAACCGGACCCGGGCAGGCAAACCCGTCCTTATCGAGCTGACAGGCCCGACCTGCGTGCCGGTTTTTCTTGAACACAACCGGCTGTAATTAAGGTAAATTTTCCTAAGATTTGATATAATGTCACGGATACCAAACCTGGGTTGCAGGTCAAGGGGGTAATGCGCTCGTAAGTCGTCTTTCCGCGCTGCAGAGAGGAAATTGGCGCCGCAATCGATATTTCCGAAACCGATGATCGGCATTTCTGCCCTGACGGTGCCAACCGCATGGCTATGGCCGGGGAAAAATCCATTTGTCCGCGACCGGCATGCGTGGCTTCGGTGAACAGAGATTCCAGGCAGAACCATCAACATTGAACTCGACGTTCCGCCTTACAAACTGACGCTCTTCTTCACAGATGCGCATGTATCGGCGTGGATAGAGCGGGCGCGGGATTCTTGTGTTGAGATCGGTGGATAACAATAAGGGGGAAGCCGCAATGCAACCTCCGGACGCGCTCGGCGATATAGCTTCGTAAACGTCCACTGGACGTGAATTGAAGAGGGCAAAATAACGATGACAGTCTACTTATCCAGCCACGCGCCAAGGAACGCATGGCACCGCGGCCAGCGCAAGAATCACCCCGGCGGCGGCGGTATCTTCGACCGCCATTCCATGGTGACGATTTCGATCAGTTGGCCGTCCGGATCGCGGATGTAGATCGCCTGTCCCCAATCGCTCGGCTCCCCCTGACTATCCCAATGAACCTCGCCGCCGAAATCGGGGACTTTCGCCAGCAGGCCGGGCACGTCAACCACCGACAAAGCGAGATGGGTCAGTCCCGGCTGGCCGAGGCTGCGCTTGCGAAAAGCCTCGCGTGCCGCCGGCTCGCCGAAATGCATCAGGTTGAGTGTCAGGTCCGGCCGCCACAGGTAGGTGGCCGTTAGCTTGCAGGGCGATGGCACCATGAGGACCTTGCTGGCCAGGGGGTCCGGCACCTGGAAATCCCACCAGAACTTGAAACCCAGCAGCCCCTCATAAAACCGGCGCGACCGTGCAATGTCGGTGATCGTCTGGCCCAGATGGTTGAAGAACACCCCGGCTGGGGGCGAAGCCTTGGGATCGGCGCCTGAAGAATTTCCATCGATGCCCTTAGTCCCCGACATCGTTGCCTCCCGTCGCAATTTTGGGCGCAGCATAGCATGGGGAATTTGGTGATTGCGCCCCCTCTGCCGGCAAAACGATCTTGACATTTTGTTCCCTTTATGATCCACTCTGTTCATGTCCCTCGAACCCACCCCGTTAACCTCGGCAGCTGCCGCATCCTCCGGCCCCTCGCAGGCCGAGATCGATGCGCGGGATATCGCCATGCTGGGCGAGCTGGCCGAGATCACCATGGGGGTGGCTCGGGCGATCGGGCGGTTGGCGCTCGACAAGGCGGCGGAGGGCGATGCCGAGGCGGCCGGGCGGTTGGGTTCGGTGATCACCAAGGTGGGGCGCGCCGTGCGCCAGAGCGTCGCCTATCGGCGCAAGATCGAGGACAAGGTGCGCGAGCAGGCCGGCGAGCGTGCCGACGCTGAAGCCACGGCGAAGGCCGAGGCCGGGCAGCGGACGGCTTTTGCGAGGCGAAGCCGCTCGGTGGCGCGCCGGCAGATGATCGACAACGCCGTCAGCCGGCTGATCGCGGAACAGGATGAAGACCTGTTCGACGAGTTCTACGAGCGGCTGAACGATTATGAATCCTTCACCGACTTCACCGACCGGCCGGTCAGCGCATTCCTTTCCGATATTTGCAACGCGCTCGGCCTGGAGTTCGAGTGGGAGCGGTTCGCATACGATCCCTGGGCGGTCGAAGAAGCCAAGGCCGACCCGCCGGCCTCGCCCTTTGCCGAATGGTGGCATTCGGCGAACGGCGATAGCGATGGCGCCGACGATAATCCCTATGCCACCGTCGCCCGCCGCGGCATCGGACCGCCGTGACTAGCTGGCTGGCTTTCCGATGCTTCTTTACCTCTCCCAAAGATATCAGCGCCTCCCCCCTTGAGGGGGAGGTCGCCGGCGCATGCCGGCGGGTGGGGGGTATGCCTCCGCCTTCTCCCGGCATCTGACGTGGGGATACAGTACCCCCCACCCGTCGCTACGCGCCGACCTCCCCCTCAAGGGGGGAGGCGCAGGTGGTGAAAATTCAGAGTTCATGACCGGCAAGCGTTATGGCGGCCACCCTCATAAGGTCACTTCGGCTTCGTCGCGACATTGCGGTACTATCAGGCCGTCCAAGGAGGGACGGCGGCAGGCGATGGCAACAGCCACCAAGATCTTTGTCAGCGCGACGAGCACCGACCTCAAGACCTTCCGCAACCAGGTCAAGGTCTGGCTGCTCGATATGGGCTGGCTGCCGGTCGTGCAGGACCATTTCGCGCCTGACGACAAGACCGTGGTCGAGATGCTGCGCAAGCGGGTCGGCGAGTGCGACGCGGTCGTCCATATCATCGGCCGGTGCTATGGCGCGGAACCCAAGGCGCCGCTGAAGGGGGAGCCCCGGCGCAGCTATACCCAGCTCGAGGCCGTATTCGCGCGGAAGATGCGCAAGCGCCTGTTCACCGTCCTGCTGGACGAGAGCTTTCCCTATGACGACCACGCGCCGGAAGCTGACGAGGTGCAGACGCTTCAGAAAGCCTATCGGCTCCAGGTCGCCACCGGCGAGCAGCTTTACATCCCATGCCGCAACCCCGCCGATCTCGAGCCGGAAATCCGCAAGCTCAGGGTCGAGATCGACAAGCTCAATAAATCGCGCCGGCTGATGGCGGTGCTGGCCGCGGTGCCGCTCGTCGCCGTGGTGGCGGTGGGCGGCTATCTCTACCACGCCCAGCACACCATACAGTCCGACATCGGCGCACAGATGAACACGATGATGGAAGGGCAAAGGCGGCTCGAAGCCATGTACAAGGATGCCGCCGGCGGCGGCGTCGCTTCGGTCCAGGCCGTCGCCCAGATCCGCGATGTGCTGCGGCCGGGCCGGCCCGACATCGACACCGTGCCGCCGGAAAAGCTGCCCGGCCTCGTCAACCAGATCCTCGCCGATCTGAAAAGCCCCGCCGCCAAGCCGGGCGATTTCTCGGGAACGGTCAAGCAGGTCCTGACCCAGGCCCAGGCGGACGCCAACAATCTCAAATTCGCCGACGCCGCCGACAGGCTGGACAAGGAGCTGGCGCAGGCCGACGCCGAGGAGGCCGACCGCACGCGTGGCCGCGCGGCCCTGCTGGCGGAACGCGCCCGGTTCGCCCGGCTGCAATTGCGCTATCCCGACGCAGCGGCGTTTTACGAGAAGGCGGCCGCCCTCGTCACGGGCGACCCTGCAACCGCCCGCCAATATAGGCTAGCCGCCGCGGACTCGCTCTACACCCAGGGCAAGGAGTTCGGCGACAACGCGGCGCTGTCCCAGGCGATTCAATCCTACAACGCCTTGCTGGCCACGGTTTCGCGCGAGACGGAACCGCTCGATTGGGCCAAGGTCCAGAACGCTCTCGGCAACGCCCTCGAAACGCTCGGCGAACGCGAAAGCGAGACGACGCGGCTGGAGGCGGCGGTCACCGCCTATACCAAGGCGCTGGAGGTGCGCACACGCGACAAGACCCCGCTCGACTGGGCGACGACTGAGAACGACCTCGGCCAGGCACTCGAGCGGCTCGGTGAACGGGAAAGCGGCCCAACCCGGTTCGAAGCCGCGATCCAGGCCTACGGCGAAGCGCTGGAGGTCCGCACCCAGGACCATACCCCGCTGGAATGGGCGACAACGCAGAACAATCTCGGCAATGCCCAATTGCGGCTGGGCGAGCGCGAAAGCGATACGACACGCCTGGAAGGCGCGGTCGCGGCCTATACCGAAGCGCTGAAGGTCCGTACGCGTGAACGCACCCCGCTGGAGTGGGC
>Ga0105239_10010642_pt1 | contig 10288 bp, 6 predicted proteins | sample KBSC44metaG_FD_92761 | JGI IMG/M metagenome (GOLD analysis project Ga0105239, IMG submission 92761) | Corn rhizosphere microbial communities from Kellogg Biological Station, Michigan, USA - KBS C4-4 metaG | ecosystem: Host-associated > Plants > Roots > Rhizosphere > Soil | place: Michigan, USA...
ATAACGGTCATTACCTCCTCAGGAACCAGATTTTCGAGGTCGCTGCCACTGGGCGCCTGAAAGATATAGTACATGACCAGATTGCGGTCGCTGGCAGTGTCTTCTACCTGATTTAAAAAATCCCTTGATTTAATTTCGTAAGTGAGCAGGTTTACATTGGAGGTAATGGCAAATTCAAATTTTACATCCTTTAACCCCTGGGTTTGAAATGCTTTGCGTAGTTTTTCGGCAACCTCCTGTTCGGTAAACTTCTGGGCAATGGTAGGCGGCCTCATCAGTTCCAGTTTGAACTGTTCGGAGGGCCAGGTGAAGTCGGGCCGGGTGCGATAATTCTTTAGAGAAGGCAAAGAGCCTTTCTGCTCCATTAATACGTTACCTACATCATTGATGCCGCGAATAAGTTTGTACTTAAACTCTTCATGCTTGTCCACGAGCATGGTACGCAACCAGTTGTACTGTACGTAAATAGTTCCTATCAGCGATAAGCTGATCAAAACAATAATAACAGGAAAAATTTTCCTTAACTGCAAATTATATGGTTTTAATAACGCCGCTGTTGTCATTATCTGCCTTTAGCCGTTACAAACGCAACTCCTTCCTTTTGAGGGAAAGGCCTCATTTCTCACAGCAAATAATTTTAACTGGCAAAATTAATAAACGAATTTAGTACCCCCCATGGCACGAAATTAGTTGCTTTCGATTTAACTTAGATTTACCAAGTTATGCCGCAAATTAGCGGACTAACTTAGAAACTTTTAGCGAAATACTATGTTTTTTTAAAGAATCTTTTGCTTACACGATTTATGTACTAAATTAGAAATATGGTAAATCCAGGACCGGGGATATTGCTGATAGCAGAACCTTTTTTGAAGGACCCCAATTTTATGCGTACGGTGGTGTTCCTTTGCGATCACCAGGACGAAGGAAGTTTCGGTTTTGTAATTAACAGGGTGTTTGGTCATACATTGAATGAGCTGATGAACGACCTGGATGAACTGAAGTTACCGGTTTTTTATGGCGGGCCTGTTCAAATGGATACGATCCACTTTTTACATCAATACCCCGATCTTATCCCCGGCAGTTATGAAGTGCTGGATGGTATTTACTGGGGAGGCGATTTTGAAACGGCTATTACACTCATCAAAGCCGGATCAATAGATACTACCAAGATCAGATTTTTTATAGGTTACTCGGGCTGGGGCAGCGGTCAGTTAAATGATGAATTAAAAGAAAAATCATGGCTTACTGCAGAGGCCACCCGAAAACTGGTTTTTCACCGCAAAGCCGATGAAATATGGAAAGATGCCCTGAAACACCTGGGTGGTGATTATGAAATGATGGCAAATTTTCCGGTTGATCCGCAGTTGAATTAGAGCTAAGGGTTTGAATGAGAGAAAGAGAAAGCTAAGAGCTTGAAAGCGTAGAAAGGGAAAAAGGAGAATTGAAGCTAAGAGGTTGAAAGAGTAGAAGAGATAAAGAGCTTTAAAGGATTCTTCTGTTATTATAAAAAGTCCTTAAAATTTTAAAAGCCTGCAACATATGTTACAGGCTTTTTTATTGCTGATTCCTTTTTTCTATAGAATCTCTTTCTCTCTTTTTTCTCCTACACTCTCCTGGCCTACCGAATCGGAAATTTCACACCAATACCGGCGCCCCAGTTACTGAGATTATCAACACCATTCATTTTGTATGGCAGATAATTGTAATCGCCAAAAAAATGAATACCTGCAGGCCCGTCTTTTCTGAAAGGAACAAATAATCCTACTTCGGGCCGAACGGCCAATTTTATATCAGATGTTGAACTGCCAAATTCTCCCAGATACTGATCGAAGGTTACAAAGTTGGCGCCCGCTCCTACTCCAACATAAGGTTGTACCATGCTATGGGGCATAAACCTGTACTGCACCTGAGCTAATATCGGAATTGTTTGAATTGAATTGCTGATGACTGCAGAAATTTCTCCATCTGGCCCGTTTTTGTATACTGCGCGTGGATATTTCTGATAGAAATCCTGATAGCCAACACCCAATCCTACCGATATGTTATTATTGATATTATACATCGCGTTGGCCGTCCAGCCGCGGAAAGATGTTTTATCTACCGCATCTGTTTTAAAAGAAGAAGAGGGTATACCGATGCCATAATTTATATCGAGTTGTAATTCTCTTTCCTGCGCCTGCGATGCAAATGGCATTACTGTAAAAAACAGCAGGCCGGTTGTTATTGTCATTAATATTCTGCTACGCATATATGTAAGCTTTTAACGTTCACGAATAAAATAAATCAGGATGCTTTAAAATAGGTGCTTTGATTAAAGAGCGCCTGTACTCCGCTTGCTGCATTGGCAGCGCCGAATGTACCCGACCCCCTGATCAAACCACTCCAGATACTGCTTATCTTATTCGTTTGTTTTGCATCCCGCAGATCGAAGATATCGATCGATAAAGCGCCTTCGGTAATGGAATAAGTGCCTATATAATCTGCCGGGAAGTAGTAACCGTAACCGCCATATCCCCAGTAATACGGATCCCAGTATGAACTATAATAAGGATCGTAATAGCCATAATCAAATACACCGGTTGATGTGTTGTAAATACGGCTAACGGTAATAATCAGATCAGGGTTTTGATTTTTGGCCACGAGCGTATACCCACGTTGCTGCATCTGCAATTTAACGGCATTGATGTAAGCGGTATCAACATCGGTAACCGATTTTCCCTGTAATTGATTGTTGCTGATCACCGCGACTGAATCAGCAATACTGAAAGTGTGAAAGGAATTGAAACTAACGGAATCAGAGTGTTGGGTAATGTAGATCCTTGACTCGTCCCCTGAAAGGTTTTTCAGCGGATCTTTCTTACAGCTACTCATTACCAGTAGGCCCGTAGCTGTAAACAGCACAGGTACAATGAAGCTTTTCATAATTAAAATTGATTTAAAATTTCAACTGATAAATTCATACGACACAAAGTCAATGCCTGAGTTTATGCAATTTGGATGCCTTAACAGAGCTGTAACAGAAGGAGGAATGCCCTATTTTTGTCGAAATTGCGATCATATTAAAGGAACTGTCGACATATTAACTAGTCCAATAGAATATCTGAAAGGCGTAGGGCCTCAGCGGGCCGATCTGTTAAAAAAGGAACTGAACATTTTTACATTTAAAGACCTGCTTGAACATTTTCCCTATCGCCATATTGACAAAACGAAAGTGAATCTGATCAGGGAAATTGCACCCCAAACAGAATTCATTCAGGTAGCGGGCGTGCTTACCAGTGTAGGGCTTATTGGCGAAAAAAGAGGCAAACGGCTGGTGGCCGAGATAAAAGATGCATCGGGCTCGCTTGAACTGGTATGGTTTCAGGGCATCACCTGGATCCATAAAATGCTTACGGTTGGCCAAACTTATCTGGTTTACGGTAAAGTGAGTTTTTTTCAGGGGCAGCCGCAAATCACTCATCCTGAACTGGAACCCTACAGCCGCGAAAAGTCGGAAGGTAAAAGTTTTCTGGAGCCGGTGTACCCGAGCACAGAAAAATTAAAATCGCGCGGAATGGGTGGCCGTCAATTAGGCCACTTTACAGAAACTTTGCTTAAATTGTTACAGGAAAATAATATTCCTGAAATGCTGCCGGATTCCATAGTGCAGTCGCTGCAACTGATGCCCCGGTATAAAGCATATTTCACTATTCATTTTCCACCTGATAACGAATCCTGGCAACAGGCATTAAACCGCCTGAAATTTGAAGAATTGTTTATCGCCCAGTTGCGTATGGGGCTTCTGCGCCAGCAGCGGCACCGTTACTCAAAAGGCGTTGTGTTCAGCCAGGTGGGCGAGATCTTTAACCGGTTTTACGAAAAGTATTTACCGTTTGAATTAACCGGCGCTCAAAAAAGAGTGATCAAAGAGATCAGGCGCGATATGGGAAGCGGTAAACAAATGAACCGGTTGTTACAGGGCGATGTTGGAAGCGGTAAAACCATTGTAGCGCTGCTTATTTTATTGCTGGCGATCGATAATGGTTATCAGGGCTGTTTGATGGCCCCTACCGAAATTCTGGCCCAACAGCATTTTAATAGCATAACCGGTTTATTAAAAGATCTTCCGGTTACAGTGCGGTTATTAACCGGTTCAACCAAAACCCGTGAGCGCAAAGAAATATTGCAGCAGCTGGAAGAAGGCTCCTTACATTTTTTGATCGGCACACATGCTCTTTTGGAGGATGTGGTACAGTTTAAAAAGCTGGGGCTGGCCATTGTTGATGAGCAACACCGTTTTGGAGTGGCGCAACGCGCCAAATTATGGAGTAAATCTCCTGTGCCTCCACATGTTCTTGTAATGACTGCAACGCCTATTCCGCGTACCCTGGCAATGACGGCTTACGGCGATCTGGATAGCAGTGTAATCGATGAATTACCACCCAACCGTAAACCTATTTTAACCGTACATCGTTATGAAACGGTTCGCAGCCAGGTAATGGATTTTATTAAGGCAGAAATAATCAAGGGAAGGCAGGCTTACATCGTTTTTCCGCTCATTGAAGAGTCAGAAAAATCTGATTACGAAAATCTGATGAAAGGGTACGAAAATGTGCAGGCTTATTTTCCCGAACCAAAATATTGGATCAGTATGGTGCACGGCCGGCAAACCACGGAAGTGCGCGATACCAATATGCAACGTTTCAAAACCGGCGACACGCAGATCATGGTAGGTACTACCGTTATAGAGGTAGGTGTGGATGTTCCCAATGCGAGTGTAATGGTGATAGAAAGTGCCGAAAAATTCGGGCTATCGCAGTTGCACCAGTTGCGGGGCCGGGTTGGACGAGGAAGCGAAAAAAGCTTTTGCATATTGCTATCCGGTAATAAACTGAGCAATGAAGCCCGGGAACGGTTGAAGACCATGTGCGCTACGAACGACGGATTCAAAATAGCAGAGAAGGATCTTGAACTGCGGGGTCCCGGCGACATTGAAGGCACACGCCAGAGCGGTGCATTGAATTTTAAACTCGCCAGTATCGTTCAGGATAAAAAATGGCTTGAAATTGCCCGTGAAACGGCAGAACAATTACTTGACGCTGACCCCGACCTTGGTTCGGCAGCAAATTTGCAGCTAAAAAACTACCTGCAATCATTGCAGGGTAAAACCGCCTGGAGCAAGATTTCATAACCTCCGGGCTTTTCTAACCAAACTTAACTGCACCATTCGAGCAGTTCGCAATTAGCAGTGGCAATTAAAGGCTAAAACATTTAAGGCCTTTGGTAACGAGCCCGCCAGACCAGTCAACGATAACTGCCAATTGCAAACTGCCATCTGATTAGGGCCGGTAAAAAGCTGTAGCGAATCGTAACCTTTTTAACTGTCTATCTCCTGCTATTTTGTGCTTACTCTGCTATTGTTTAAATGTGATTAAAAAGATGCAGCAGGGTAGGAATAAAACGGAAATAAAGTTTTATATATTATAATAAATTGAAAACCGATTGCTCTTGTGCAGACAAAGTTTGATAATACTTCTACTTACCATTTCAGCCTTTAAAGTATTTGCGCAAGGTGGACCGTCTGCCTTTGAATTTGTAGAAAATAAAGGACAGTGGGAAAGTAAGATAAAATTTAAGGGAGAATTACCCGCGGGTGAGTTCTACCTGCATCCGAATGGTTTTACCGTTGTACAGCATAATACAGATGACCTGCTACGCTTTTTTCAAAGAGGTCATGTGGAAGGGAACAGCGGTGCAACCAATATGCCACCGTCTACAAAAGCAACTAACGAGAAAGCCTTCCCAACAAAAAAACCGGGCAATGATGCTGCCTTTCCAACCTACCTCATTCGGTCACATGCTTATCAGGTACAATTTGCAGGCGGCTCAAACAATCCTGACATTATTCCCGACAAAGTACTGAAAACATACAACAACTATTTTATCGGCAATGACCCTGCCAAATGGGCCAGCAATGTAAAAATATATCAAGCAGTAGTTTACAGAAATGTGTACCCGAATATCGATGTACGATATTATTCAGAAAACGGAATGCTGAAATACGATATTATTGTAAACCCCGGCGGCAATGTGAGCAATATCTTAATGCATTATGAAGGGGCCGATAAATTATCTATAAAGAATAATCAACTCATCATTAAAACATCGGTTGGTGACGTAAAAGAACTTGCTCCCTATTCATACCAGTTCGATCAGGTAAAAGGAAAACAGGAAACGAACTGTACGTACGAACTGGCCGATAAAAATACAGTGCGGTTTAAAGTAGGCAACTACTCAAAGAACAGTACGCTTATTATTGATCCTACTCTTATCTTTTGTTCATTTACCGGCAGTAAAGCCGGTCAGTATGGTTTTACCGCTACACCGGGGCCTGATGGTTCATTGTATTCGGGCGGTATTGTATTTGGTAATGGGTTTCCCACTTCGCCGGGCGCCTTTCAAACATCTTATCAGGGCGGTTCATCCAATGGAGGTGTTGATATGGGTATATTTAAATTCAGTCCCGACGGCACACAACGTTCCTATGCTACCTATGTTGGCGGCGAAGGAAACGATTACCCACACAGTCTTATTTGCGACGGACAAGGCAACCTGGTAATTATGGGAAGGACTTATTCTTCGAAGTATCCCGGTACTGTAGTTGGACCAGGCGGCGGAGCCGATATTGCCGTTACCAAATTAAATTCAACCGGTACAGCCATTATTGGTTCTATGCGCATTGGCGGTACAGGCACCGATGGTGTAAACGTGAGCGATCTGCAGGAAGGCGGCGCTATCAATTTATCTTCTACCCTGCGCTTTTATGGTGACGACTCGCGTAGTGAAGTGGGTATGGACGGTTCAGGTTTTATCTATATTGCGGCCCAGTCGCGCTCAAGTGATTTCAAGACTATTGGAAATGTTTTTCAACCTGCTGCCGGCGGCGGTCAGGATGGTGTGGTGATTAAAATCGATCCCACCTGTAATAACGTGATCTGGAGCAGTTATCTGGGTGGTTCCTCTGATGACGGCGCATTTGTAATTGCCCTTGATCCTGCAACGAATGATATTTATGTTGGTGGAGCAACTGCCAGTTCTAATTTTCCGGGCAATAAAGCCGGTGTTTATCAGGCTACTCAGCAGGGGGGCACTACCGATGGTTTTGTTGCCCAGATAAGCAATGATGGTTCAACCATTATCAGAAGCACATATATGGGAACGCCCGGATTTGATGCCGTGTATGGTATCAAATTCGATAAATTTTCCATTCCGTATATCATGGGTATTTCAGAAGGCACATGGCCTATTGTGAATGCAGCCTTCAGTGGTGGTAATTCAAGACAGTTTATAGCGAAGTTGAAACCCGATTTGTCGGGATTTATTTATTCGACCACATTTGGTACCGGTAACCCAAGACCCAATATTTCTCCGGTGGCCTTTCTGGTTGACCGTTGCGAGAATGTGTATATATCAGGCTGGGGCGGATGGATCTCATCAAATGGCCGCGACCCTTTCAATATGTCGGGTACAGCAGGAATGCCTGTTACGCCCGATGCATTAAAATCTATTACCGATAACCACGATTTTTATTTTATTGTAATTAAGAAAGATGCTGCTTCTCTGTTATATGGCAGCTTTTTTGGTCAAAGCGGTGGCGAAGGAGAACACGTAGATGGTGGCACAAGCCGGTACGATGCACAGGGTGTAATTTATCAGGCTATCTGCGCCAACTGTTTTGGAAGTTCTGTGGGCGCTATTTCAGTTCCCTTCCCGGTAACACCGGGTGTATGGGGACCGGTAAATGGAACGGGTTCAGCAAACTGTAACCTCGCTGCAGCAAAGATCGCATTTAATTTTGCAGGTGTAGCGGCCGGCCCTAAATCGTACTTCAATGGCGTACCTGATACATTAGGTTGCGCGCCGTTTACCGTTGATCTGAAAGATACAGTACTTAACGCGAAAAGTTATATCTGGAATTTTGGTGATGGAACGCCCGATGCTACAACTACTGATGCTCAGGTAACCCATACATTTGCAGCAGTAGGCGACTACCGGGTACGGTTAATTGGTATTGACTCAACCACCTGTAATATTGCAGATACTGCCTATACTACTATTCATGTACGTTCAGATAAAGCAGACCTTGCTTTTCTGGCAACAAAACTACCGCCGTGTCAGTCGTTGTTATACCAGTTTGATAATACTACCACTTTCCCTGCGGGCAAGCCTTTTAAAGCCCAGAGCTTTACATGGGATTTTGGCGATGGCACACGTGTAACACCCGGGCCAATAACTACTCAGCATTCCTATGCGAATGCAGGAACGTATAATGTACATCTGATACTTAACGATACGAGTTATTGTAATTCGCCCGATTCTGTAAGTAAAGAACTGCGTGTATCGCCACTGGTAAAAGCGCAGTTTGAAACACCTGCTTCGGGTTGTGCTCCTTATACGGCTATCTTTAATAATACATCGCTGGCAGGTCAGCAGTTTTTCTGGGATTTTGGCGACGGATTTACCTCAACTGAAACTAATCCGGTGCATGTATACAACAATGTGGGAACATACCATGTTAAACTGGTAGCTGTTGACTCAAGTACCTGTAATATTATTGATTCAACGTCTAAAGACATTGGAGTTCATCCATTGCCTACTGCTAACTTTTCTGTAGCACCCATACCGCCACAGACAAATAAACCAGCTGTGTTCACGAATTTATCGAGTGGAGGCGTACAATTTAAATGGTTGTTTGGCGATGGGGATTCTACTATAAAAAATACTATGGACACCGTTGGTCACCAGTATAATCAAACCGGCACTTTTAACGCTTGTCTGATCGTTTTTAACGAGTATGATTGCAGTGATACTTTATGCAAGCCTGTTGAGGCGGTGATTGAACCCTTACTGGATGTGCCCAATGCATTTACACCGGGAAGATTTGGCAAAAACAGCTATATAAACGTTACAGGCTTTGGTATTGCGAGAATGGCATGGCGAATTTATAACCGCTGGGGCGTGCTGGTATTCGAAACCAACGACAGAAAAATTGGCTGGGACGGCACCTACAAAGGGCAAGCCCAACCAATGGATGTATACGCCTACACTTTGGATGTGGAATTTGTCGACGGAAGAAAACTAAGGAAAACGGGGGATATTACGTTGATCAGGTAGTATGAGCACTCTTCGACCAGGCTCAGTGTGCAAAGCGGGTCCTTCGACTACGCTCAGGACCTAAGGCCAACTGAAAGCGAAGAAATTACGTAATTATAACAGGCAGCAGTTTTTATTCGGCGCACGATGTGTAAAAAGCTGTAATACAGCATCGTAAATAATTAGTTAAAGCTGTGTAAATGCTTTTGGGTCGCATAACAAATTGTAATTTTAGACTGGTGGTTTATGAAGAAAACTAAATCCAAACAAAACGAGATGACCGCTGGAACCCGGGAAACAATAAACCGTTTGATGAAAACGCTGTTGCTGCCATTGTCATGTATGCTGTGTTTTTGTTATCAGGCAGCAGCGCAGGATATGCACTTTTCGCAATGGTTTAATTCTCCCCTTACCACGAATCCGGCCAATACAGGTTTTATTCCCGATGCCGATTACCGCATTGGCGCCAATTACCGCAACCAGTGGAGTACCATCATGAGTGTTCCCTACAAAACAATGAGTATCTGGGGCGATGCACAGGTATTCAGGGACCGTATTGAAAGTGGCTGGCTGGGATTGGGAGGCGTTATTTTACGCGATGTAGCCGGTTCAGGTAAATTAACTTCTACCAAGATCTATGCTTCAGCAGCTTACCATCAGATGCTGGGTGTAGCTCACCTGCTATCGATAGGTTTTAATGCAGGCTGGTCGAATAAACGCATTAATACTACCGATCTTAAGTTCCCCGATCAGTTCGATGGAAAATTCTTCGATTCCAATCTGCCTACCAGTGTTGTGCTGGATGTTCCCAACATCAACTATTTTGATATGCAGGTGGGTTTGAATTACGCTTACTTCCCTACTGATAAACTTTATGTGAATGGAGGTTTATCAGTTTGGCATATAAATCAGCCGCGTGAATCATTTTTCACAAGCGATCCGGCAGGATATGACTCCCGCATACCGCGCCGGTACAATGCATTCGTTAATGCCAGCGTTAAACTAAACGACCTGGTAATTGTGAACCCGATGGGGTATTATTCCGCCGAAGCCAAAACAAGTGAAATGGTGCTGGGTGGAAATTTACAATATAACCTGTCGGGCGATGGCGAATCTCAACTGATCGGTGGTTTGTATTATCGTGCAGGGGATGCAT
>Ga0105239_10010643_pt1 | contig 10288 bp, 8 predicted proteins | sample KBSC44metaG_FD_92761 | JGI IMG/M metagenome (GOLD analysis project Ga0105239, IMG submission 92761) | Corn rhizosphere microbial communities from Kellogg Biological Station, Michigan, USA - KBS C4-4 metaG | ecosystem: Host-associated > Plants > Roots > Rhizosphere > Soil | place: Michigan, USA...
CGGCTATACCGTCTCCGCGACGCAGCTCCTCACCGGATTTGCCGATGCCAATGGTGATACGCTGAATGTCACAGGCGTGTCCGCAAGCAATGGGACTGTTACAGACAATCATGACGGCACCTACACCGTCACGCCGACCGCAAACTTCAACGGCTCGGTGACGCTGAGCTACTCGGTCACCGACGGGCATGGCGGCAGTACGCCGGCCAGCCTCGGCTACACCGTCGATGCCGTGAACGATGTCCCGGCACTGACGAGCGCGCAGGCGGTGCTCGCGCACGGGGCTGAAGATGCAGACTACACGGTTTCGCAGGCCGATCTGCTGACCGGCTTTAACGATGTTGATGGCGACACGCTGAATGTCGCGGGCCTTTCCGCGAGCAACGAGATAGTCACTGATAATCTGGATGGCACCTACACCGTCACGCCGACCGCAAACTTCAACGGGTCGGTGACGCTCAGCTATTCGGTCACTGACGGCCATGGCGGCAGCACGCCCGCCAGCCTGGGCTATACCGTGGATGCTGTGAACGATGCGCCTGCGCTCACCAGCGTGCAGGCGGTACTTGCGCACGGCACCGAGGATACAAGCTATACGGTTTCGCAAGCCGATCTGCTAACGGGCTTCACCGATGTCGATGGCGACACCTTGGCCGTCTCGAACCTTTCTGCGAGCAATGGGACCATCACTGACAATCTCGATGGCACGTACACGATCGACCCGACCGCTAATTTCAACGGCGGCGTCTCGCTGAACTACGACGTCGTCGACGGACATGGCGGCGCGGTCTCCGCGACGATTGGCTATACGCTCGCGGCGGCGAACGACGCGCCTTCCGGCACGGTCGACATTTCCGGTACGGCGGCTGCGGGCCAATCGCTCAGCGCATCCAACACGCTGAGCGATCCCGATGGCTTGGGCACGATCGGCTATCAATGGTTGCGCGATGGCGCCACCATCTCCGGCGCGACCGGCAGCAGCTATATCCTCACGCTGGACGATGTCGGCCATCATGTCAGCGTGAGCGCGAGCTACACCGACGGCGGCGGCACGCTGGAGAGCGTTTCGAGTAGCGCTACCGATCTGGTCGCACCCGGTTCGGGAACCTATACCGGCACCGCCGGTAACGATCTGATCCCGGGCAGCGCCTATGATGACACATTGGTCGGTCTCGCTGGAAATGACACGCTCAATGCTCTGGACGGCAACGATCTCCTCGATGGCGGTGCCGGCAATGATATCCTGAACGGCGGCGCGGGGATCGATACGGCGAGCTATGCCGATGCGCTGAAGGCGGTGAAAATCGATCTCGCTCTAACCGGTCCGCAAAATACGGCTGGCGCGGGCATCGATACGCTGACCAGCATCGAGAATCTGATCGGCTCGAATTTTGCCGACCTGCTCAAGGGCAATGATTTCACCAATCATATCGAAGGCGGAGCCGCGGCCGATAAGCTTTACGGGTTCGGCGGTGCGGATGTGCTCGATGGCGGTACCGGCGCTGACCAACTCTACGGCGGGACGGGCAACGATATCCTGCTCGGTGGCGACGGCGCGGACAGCCTTGATGGCGGATCGGGTGCCGACGCTATGACCGGCGGCTTCGGCAACGACAAATATTGGGTCGACGATGCCGGCGATACCGTGACCGAGCAAAGCGTGATCGATCCCGGCACGGGCAAGGAAATCGGCGGCGTCGACTGGGTCTATTCCAGCATCGATTATCGGCTCGATCCCAATGTGGAAAATCTGGTTCTGCTCGATGGCTTCGGCAATCTGAACAGCACGGGCAACGAGCTGAAGAACATGCTGACCGGCAATAATGGCGACAATTTCCTCAACGGCGGGGCCAATGCGGATATTCTGACCGGCGGCGCCGGCGCGGATAGCTTCGTGTTCGACGTGCTCCAGACGTCGGCGCAGCACGATGCGATCAAGGATTTCCTGTCGGGTACGGACAAGATTGAGCTGTCGCTCTCGGCCTTTTCGGGCTTGTCCAGCTACGGCCTGGGCACGCTGGACAATGGCGAGCTGACCTTCGGCACCAAGGCGACGACCGCCAATCAGCATCTGATCTACAACAGCACCTCGGGCGCCTTGTTCTACGATGCCGATGGGGCGGGCGGCGCCGCCCAGGTCCAGATCGCGACACTGACGGGGCATCCCGCACTGACGGCGCATGACATCACGCTAATCGGTTAGGTTGTCAGCCCCCCATGGCGCCGGGGTATAATTGCGCCCAGAGCCAGATCGGCCAGGCCGCTGCCGCCATCAGCGTCCCCAACGGCATGCGTTGGGTGGCGGTGACGCGCCGGCCAAGCAGGTGCATTGTACCGGCAATCGCCAGCCCCATCAGCGCGGCCACGAGCATGATCGCGGGCAGAGGTTGCCAGCCGGTCCAAAGCCCGATCGCGCCGAGCAGCTTCGGATCGCCGCCACCGAGCCCTTCGCGCCCGCGCGCCGCGCGATAGCCGAGGCGGATGAGCTGGAGCGTCGCATAGCCGCCTGCGCCTCCGATCAGGCGATCGCCGATCGTGGGCGCGCCGTACAGCGCGATGCCCGCGCCCGCTGCGAGCGCGAGCGTCGCGGTGAGCCAGTCCGGCAAGATAAAGAAGCGCAGATCGAAAAGCGCGAGCATCAGCAGCAGCCATCCGAAGAGGGCCGCGATCCATCCTTGCGGGCCGAGCAGCGCAAGGCTTGCCGCGCCGATCATGACGGCTGCGGCTTCACCCCAGAGATGCAGCGCGTCGATCCTGGCGCCGCAGCAGCGCGCGCGCCCACGCTGCCGCGCATAACTCAGCACCGGGACGAGTGCCGGCAGCGGAAGCGGACGGCCACAGCCGTCGCAACGCGACCGGCCGGAGAGTACGCTAGCGGATTCAGGCCAGCGCAACACCAGCGTGACGATGAAGCTGCCGAGCACTGCGCCGATCGTGCCGCCCAGGATCGCGAGCGCGAGGATCGAACGTTGCCCTAGTTCGTGCGCGTGGCGGTGGCGCCCTGCGGCAGGCTTTCGCGATTGAAGCTGATCGTGGTGATTTTGGCGTCGAGTGCCTTGATCACGGCCGCAGTCAGATCATTGTCCATATTGCCGCCCAGCACGCTGTTGCGATCGACCAGCAAGCCGCAGCCATGCTGCTTGTAGACCTGCGCGACAACCGGCTGAAGCTCGGCCGAAACGCGCTGCAGCGCCTTGGCGCGGGTCGCATCGATCTCGCGCGAGCGTTGCTCAGCCTTGACCCGTACCGCCTGCAGACGCGCGCCCAGCGCCTGCTCGCGCGTCTTGCGCTGCTCGGCGCTCAGCTTCGGCGCTTCGGCTTGAAATGTCTTGGCATCGGTCTCGATCGGCCGCCGTTCGGCATCGACTTCGGCCTGCGCCGCATCGGTGATCTGCTTCAGGCGGGTGAGCGTTGACTTGCCGACCGCGGCATTGGCGACCACCGCCTCGCGCGAAAGCAGGCATAGGCCGGGCACCGCCGGGCCGCCGAGCCCCTGATCGGCCGGCATGGCGGTGTCCTGCGCCGCAAGGGCCGTCAACGGCGCGAGGCCGAGACCCAATGCAAATAGATAAAGGAAGCCGTTTCTGATGTTCATGTCGTCCTCTTGCCCGGATAAACGGGCAGCACCGTTAATGCGGTTGCGTGACGCTTGTGCGACGCTGCTGAAGAGGTGTTAGGGCATCTCCGCGAAACATCGCTCACGCGCCGTTAGCTACCCCTTTTAGCGATCGCCTAGTCGTCCCTCCCGCAGAGCAGTCGCCGGGCGAATGGGGGAATGTCATGAGCGACTCGATGCGGGCGGCCAATTTCGTGGGAACGATCGGCGTCAATGTGCGGCTGGCCTTTACCGACGGGGGCTATGCGAAGGGGCAGAAGGTGCTCGCCGCGCTCCAATATCTGGGCGTGAACCAGGTTCGCGACGCCGCGGTCTGGACGAAATTGCAGGGCCAGGCCTCCTATGCGCTGCTCGCGAAGGCGGGCGTGAAGTTCGATATGGTGCTGCAGTCCGGCCGGGATCCGGGCACCGCGGTAACCGAGATCGCGAAGTTCGGACAATTATATCCGGGCGCGGTGGCCTCGGTCGAAGGGCCGAACGAGATTAACCTCAAGAATTTCCGCTACGGCGCGCTGACGGGCGCGAATGCCGGCGCCGCCTTCGTGAACGCGGCCGTCGGCGCGGTCAGCGCAAGCAAGGTGCTGCGCGGCACGAAGATTTACGATCTCACCGGCGCCAATATCACCGACAACGCCACCGTCAGCAATGTTCATCTCTATCCCGGCAACGGCAACCAGCCCCGCGCGCTGCTCTCGACCGCGATGGCCAACCAGAGCAAATATCACCCCGGCCGCGATGTCGTGATCACCGAGACCGGCTATCTTACCGGCATCGGCAACAGCCAGTGGGAGGGGGTCGACCAGGCGACACAGGCCAAGCTGACGCTCAACATGCTCGCCGACGCGGCCGCGCTGGGTTATAAGTCGACCTATCTGTTCCAGCTCCTCGATGCCTATCCCGATCCGACGGGCACCGGCATCGACAAGCATATGGGGCTGTTCGATCTCAGCTATCAGCCGAAGCAGGCCGCCACCGCCATCCATAATCTGACCTCGATCCTCGCCGATCCCGGCGCGGATGCGACGCAGTTTCAGCCGCACGACCTGCTCTACACGCTCGCCAATATTCCAGCCGACGCTTCTTCGCTGCTGCTCGAAAAAGCCAATGGCGTGCACGACATCATGCTGTGGCGGGAGCCCGACATCTGGGACGAGAAGTCGCACAAGCCGATCACGGCCCAGATGGCCGACACGATCGTCGATTTCGGATCGCAGCATGTGGATGTTCAGCTGTTCGATCCGCTGGTGTCGGATAAGCCGATCGCGGCTTATGCGGACGTAAGCTCCGTGCATGTCGGGCTGACCGATCATCCGTTGATCGTGCAGGTGAGCGCCGCTCAGCGCTGATCAAAGCGACAGACACGCACCCTGAATAGCTTCCGTTTGGTTCGAGTGGGCTTCGAGCTGGTCGAGAAGCCGTATCGAGAATTTGGCGGGGCTGACTTTCTCGACTTCGGTTCTCGGCTGGCTCGAGCCTCCGCTCGAAACAAACGGTCCGGATTGAAGGCACGCTGTTCTCACCGGGCTCGACGCTGGGACAATTCGCCTGTTCCGCTTCGCTATTGCCGAGTCTATGGACGCGCATGGCCAGTATCGCGCTGTACAGTCCCAAAGGCGGCGTCGGCAAAACGACGCTCGCGGTGAACCTCGCCTGGTCTGCCACCGCACGTTCGCGCCGGCGCGTGCTGTTGTGGGATCTCGATCCGCAGGCGGCCGCCTCCTTCATCCTCGCCCCCAAGGCGAAAGCGCGGGACGAGGCGCGTGCGATCCTCGAGAAGGACATCGCGCCCGAGAAGCTGATCCAGCAAACGCCTTTTTCCTTGCTCGATCTGTTGCCGGCGGACGCGTCTTTGCGCGCGCTCGACGCGGTGTTTGCCGAGATCGATCGCAAGAAGCGCCTGCTGCGCCTGATCGAGCATTTGCAGCGATCCTATGATCATATCATCCTCGATTGCCCGCCGGGCCTGGGGCTCGCCAGCGATCAGATCATTCGCGGCGTCACGCTGATCTTGGCGCCGATGATCCCGTCCGCGCTTTCGCGCCGCGCATTCGCCGAACTGCGGACGCATCTCGACGTCGCGCATAAGGGCGGCCCGCCGACCTTCCCGGTCTTCAATATGGTCGACCGCCGCCGCCGGGTGCATCGCGAAGCCTCGCGGAGCGATCCGAAATGCCCGGTTGTCCCGATGGCGAGCGCAGTCGAGCTGATGGGCGAGCTTCATGCCCCGCTCGGCTCCTACGCCCCCAAAAACCCTGCCGCCGTGGCGGCCGATCAGCTCTGGGTTAGCATCGAGCGTTCGACCGCGCGACTGAAGCGATCATGAGGGTCGATCGGTCAGGCGATAGGCCAAGCGCCAGCCATTGAATGCGCCGAGGCGCAAATTTGGGTGGGCGCGGGCTCCCCTTCAACCATCTGTTAAGCAGCGCCGCGTTAACGCTCGCGGCCATGGCAGACGCATTCGAGCGCGATCTTTCGCAAAGCATAACCTTCCTGCTGGCGATTCAGGATGATGGCTTTGCCAAACGCTTCGCCATTCTCTTGACGGCGGGCGAGCTCCTGTATGTTGTCCAGGGTGATGAGCGGTGGGAATGCACCGCCGAAAGCGTCGCCCGGCTCATCGTCACGTTGCGCGGCCGGGGCGAGAGCCATCTCATCTTCTCGAGCAGCCACAATCCCGCGGACGCCTATGTCGAAGATGAAGTCGTGCTGCGCGCGCTCCATCATCTCGGCTGGCGGATTGAAAAGAAGCCCGCGGAAAAGCAGCAGGATGTGCGTCTCACTCTATCTGCGGGTGCCGAGAGATTGCGCGCTCACGGCTGAGCACCGCCGATCCCTTCTTTCTGATACCATTTCACGAAGAAATGATGCGGGCGTCACCGGCGTCAACCGTAAAGCTCTGCCGAACCGAAAAAGGCGCGTCGCGCCGGCGAACGCTTTCGAGCACCTTATAATCGGTGCGCCAGCGCTGTTGGTTGATCTCGCACATGATGTAACCGCGCTGATCATTGATGAACTTGAGATGCGGATTGTTGGCCAGGATCACATCGGATCCCGGTCTACGGTCCGAGCCATCGCCACCGGAGCTGATCGAAGTCGAGACGAATTCCACCGCGACTGGCGCTTCGTCACCGGCTGACAGTTCGCCAGCATAATTCTGATGCTCGTCGCCCGTCGTGACGATGACGTTGTGGATGCCGTGCTGCTTGATGTGGTTGAGCAAGCGCGTGCGGGCAGCGGGATAGCCCGCCCAGCTATCCAGATTGAAGGTCGGCTCGCCGCCTGCGCTGGTTCGCCGATCGAGCGGCATCATCATCACCTGGTTGGCGATCAGTCTCCACTGCGCGGTGCTCCTGCTCAGCCTGTCGAACAGCCATTTTTCCTCGGATGCGCCCATGATCGTCCGATCGGGCGCCAAGGCCTCGCGGCAGAGCGGTTTGAACCCGTCGTCGCACGGCTGGTCCATCCGGTATTGGCGGGTATCGAGGAGATGAACGTCGAGCAGCTTGCCGTAATTGGCGCGGCGATAAATCTGGGTCGCGGTGCCGCGCGGAAAGGCGGTGCGCCTGAGCGGCATATGCTCATAATAGGCTTGCGCCGCAGCCTGCCGCCGCAGATCGAAGATCTCGGGCGGGGTGCCGTTCTGATCATGATCGCTCGCCCAATTATTGTGGGTCTCGTGATCGTCCCACGTCACCCACCAACTGTGCGCCGCGTGCGCGGCCTGCAGATCGGCGTCCAGCTTATATTGCGCATAGCGCGTGCGATAATCATCGAGGCTGTAGATCTCGTCACCGGCATGCTCGCGAACGACGGGAATTGGCAGACCATCCGTACCCAAGGTCGTCGCCCGACGCCGGTTTTCGTAGATATAGTCGCCATAGTGCCAGACGAAGTCGAGTTCCTCGGCGGCGATATGGCGGTAGGCAGTGTAATAGCCATCCTCATAATTTTGGCAGCCGCAGGCAACGAAGCGAACGCGATCGAGCATCGCGCTGGGCTGAGGCAGCGTCCGGGCGCGACCGGGATTGCTGCGCTCGCCGCCCGCCATAAAGCGATACCAATAGGGCCGGTCGGCTTGCAGGCCGGCCAGTTCGACATGAACTGAATGAGCAAGCTCGGGGCGGGCGAATTCCTTACCTTTCGCAACGATCTTGGAGAAACGCGCATCCTCGGCGACTTCATAGTCGACCGGGAATGGCGCCATCGGCATGCCGCCATGTGGATCGAGCGGCCGGGGCGCCAGCCGCGTCCAGATGACGAAACCATCCGGGGAAGGATCGCCTGATGCGACTCCAAGCGAAAAAGGTTGGTCGGTAAAGACCGTCTGCGCACGAAGGATGGCCGGCGCGCCTATGCTTGCGCCTAATCCGATCAATGCCTGCCGCCGGGTCAAAGACGGCAAATATTCATGAACACCCCTCATCCGTGCGCTCCGCCAGTTGCTTGCCCCAAGCTCACCCGTTCTGGGAAAGCCGACCATGTCGGGGATAGCGGCGCTTTGTGACAGTGAGGACGGCTGGTCTGCCCTTAGTGCGAGGATGCACTTCAATGCGCTGTGAATTCGGCATGAAAAACAGCATCGAAAGCTATAAACCGCGTCTGAGCGGGCCGTTTACGCGGCGAAACGAATCCCGACATCTCTGACATGTAACCGTGCTTCGGTAATGACAGCGCTCGAAAACTGTCTGGGGGAAAGAGAAATTAATGATGGGGTCTGCCGCGGGCGCACAGCAATTATCTTCCACGGGGCGTATGGCTGCGTTTCTCGCCATGCTTCTCATTGCTACGATCGCGCTGGCGCTAGCGTTTCATGCCGTCGCCCCGCCACGATATGGCCACACCGTGCTGGACGCGAGCAAAGCCGTTTTTGCTTTGCACTCTACCATCGATTCATGGCTGCCGATGGGCAATGCGCTGCAGGTGTGGCGAAGCCCCGAGGGGCATGACATTTACGCGAAGGTCTTCTTCGCGCCCGTGGACGCATATCAGTACCCGCCAGCGGCCCTCTTCTTCGCCATGGCGGTCGGAGCCGTGCCCTCCGAGGTACCCACTCCGTTCGAAACTCTCTCGCTGTTGATCTCGCTTGGCCTGGTCGCCCTGGGCACGAGCCACATCCTTGAACGCGTTATGATGCTGAAGGGGATGGCCTTGGGCGGATGGAGCAAACGAATAGTCCGTGCGGGGTTGGTCACAGCGTTGATGCTGACCTTCTATCCGGTGGTGCGGGCGTTTCAGCTTGGGCAAGCGCAGCTCTGGATCGACGCAGCTTTCACCCTTGCATTGGCCTTATGGCTTCGTGGGAACAAAGCCATTAGCGGCGTCCTTATTGGCGTCGCTTGTCTCATTAAGCCGCAGCTGGGTCTGCTGCTGCTATGGGCGCTTCTCCGCAAAGAATGGCAGTTCGCCGCCGGCCTGGCTGCGTTTTGCGCGATAGCGTTCGGCATATCCCTGATCTACTTCGGCCCCGAAAACCATTTGAGCTATCTCAACGTCCTTTCCCATCTTTCCGAGCATGGCGAATCCTACAGAGCCAATCAGTCGATCAATGGCTTGCTTGGTCGGTTCATGTCCCTTCACGATCCCGCGAGCTTCAACAATCTTGAGTGGCGGGAGAGTCTGCCGCCCTACCACCCTATTATCTATATCGGCACCGTCATGTCCTCGCTGATCATATTGGTCCCCGCCCTGGTTTGGAGATCGACAAATGCTGTCATGCCGAGGGCTGTGGACTTCTGCACCATGGCCATCAGCAGCACGATGGCGTCGCCAATCGCGTGGGAACATCACTATGGCATCATCTTTCCGATCTACCCCGTCATGATGGTGGCCGCCTGGCAGCGGCCCATCCTGCTCGCCGTGCTTGCAACCAGCTATGTTATCGCAAGCCACTATCTGCCTGTCTCGTATAAGTTCGCCCACACGGCTCTTAACGTCGTGCAGTCCTATCTGTTCTTTGCGGCCTTGCTCCTGCTCGGCGTGATGTACCGCTTCCGGTCAAGTGCTGTGCAAACGAGCCAGTCTTCCGAACACATTGACTCTTACGGCGAATTTACGCGTAGCTCCTGGGTGCCCGCAGCCTGAGAAAGCGAACCTACGCCCGGAAAAGGCTTTTCCCGCCCATTCCACTTGATCGAATCACCTAATCAGCAGATCGGACGTTCACTCATGGAGGCCGTCCCATGGAATTGAGCGGAACCGTGGCCCAGAATCTCAGGGATGCGATCAAGAGCGCGCGCCGACTGCGGGGCCAGCGCATCTATCCGGATACGGTTCGCTATTGGCGGCAGCTGATCGAGTTTGCTCGGAAGAAGAGCCTGCGGTCCAACGCCGGCGACTGGATGATCGGCGAGCTCATAGAAGCACTGGAAGCGGAGATGGAACAACTGATCTGCGCCGCACCGCATCTCTGAAACTTCATCGTTACGACACCGTATCGACCTGTCAGTTTCATCATGAGATAACCGTTCTCGGCTAACAGAGAAACCAAGCCGGCTAACGCCACCCCCGTCGGCCTGCGAGCCGGAGGCCAAGTGCTTCCTGCCTCGTCACTTTCGGTTGATGAAGCCGACCAGGCGGAGTTTCAAATTGAGCGCTGCTCACGCGTAAATTTGCCAGGATCGAAGGAGAGGGCCGGCGAAGCGTACACAACTCCGCCGGCCCTGCGTCGATCAA
>Ga0105239_10010644_pt1 | contig 10288 bp, 8 predicted proteins | sample KBSC44metaG_FD_92761 | JGI IMG/M metagenome (GOLD analysis project Ga0105239, IMG submission 92761) | Corn rhizosphere microbial communities from Kellogg Biological Station, Michigan, USA - KBS C4-4 metaG | ecosystem: Host-associated > Plants > Roots > Rhizosphere > Soil | place: Michigan, USA...
CCCCAGCCGGGGAGGCGTTCGCTTTTGCGCGCAGCGCGACCCGCAACAGGTCATCGCCAGGGGCTTTATCAGAACGCCTCCCCAGCCGGGGAGGCGTTCGCTTTTGCGCGCAGCGCGACCCGCAACAGGTCATCGCCAGGGGCTTTATCAGAACGCCTCCCCAGCCGGGGAGGCGTTCGCCTTTGCGCGCAGCGCGACCTGCAACAGACGATTGCTGCCAAGACTGCTCGGATCAGGAACGGCGCTTTTCATGGCCGCGCCGGCCGCAGTGACGACGAGGGTTGGAATTCCTTCCATATCGCGCATGATGCCGGCCTCGTGTGCATCCCCGGCGAGGCGCGAGCGCTAAACTTCTGCGCCCTTCCAATCATGGTCCTTCCGATCCATGCAGTGCTTCGTCTACAAAAGCACCCGCAAAGCCGACACTTATGTCTACCTGCGCGCGCGTGACGATTTCGCCGTGCTGCCTGCCGCGATCAGCGAACCGCTCGGCCCGTTCACGTTCGTCATGCAGTTCGAGCTGACCGCGGAGCGAAAGCTCGCTCGCGAAAACGCGGCCCTCGTGATCTCGAATTTGCACGCCTGCGGGTTCCACCTGCAATTGCCTCCGCCGGTCGAATCGCCGCTCGCGACCGGCGATTCCTGAATGCCCGGCACTTAACCTCCGATTAGCCGCAGCCCGCGCGTGCGCCGATATACTCGGCGCGGCGCGGCGGATGGCCGCGGTGGAGTGGATACGCGAATGCCCAAACGCGCCGTCAGCCGGCTGCCTACGTTCTTTGCGGCGATTCGTCATTTGCTGCCGGCTTGGCTGCTGTTCGCACTGGCAGCGCTGATCGACCACCCCCTGGCCCTCGTGCTGATGCTGGCTGCCAATGCGCTCGCACTGACAGCGATCTGTCGCGCGATCGGATTCGGCCGCGAGTCGGATTTCCTGCGCAGCGTCGCCCGACGCGGACTCGCCTATTTCATTCTGCTCACCGCCTACACCGCCTTCGTCGCCGCCGTGCTCGCCGGCCCCGCGTTGTGGCTCTCGAAAGACAATTCCCTATCCGCCGCACTGGCGTTGTCCGGCGCGCTCGTCCTCGCCTTGCTCGTGCTTTGGCGGATCTGGCCGGCGTTCGCGCTGCCGCTGCTGTGGGACGACGCCTACCCTCACGATGACGAGCGGGGTTCCTGGCTGTCGGCGGCCTTGCGCCGTTCGCTCGCCTTCGCTCGCCACCTGACGCGCGAGAACGACCTGTTCTTCGGCTACGGGCTTCCCGCCGCCTGTGCCGCTTTGCTGCTGGCGACCGGCGCACTGGCGCTGGCCGGGCTCGGCGGTTTCCTCGGCGGCGAAGTGCGTGTCGTCGGCCTCTTCCTCTACGCGGTGCTGATCGCTCCGCTCGCGAACGCGCTGCTCGCCAACCGCTGCCTGCGTGCGTTGCTGGCCGATGCACGCAGCACGCGGCAGCAGCGTCATGCCAACGACGACGCAACCGCGGCCGAACCCGCCCCCGGATCGGCGACACCCGGTCTGCCGTCAGGCATCGGTCGCGCCGAGCTCGATGCGACATTGCTCTGCGCCGTGCAGTCCGCACAAACGAGCCTCGCCCTCGCCGCGCTCGAGCGCGGCGCCGATCCAAACGCACTGCCTGGGCCGGACCAGCGCGACCAGCGCAGCGCGCTTACGATCGCCGTCACCTTGCCCGACCTCCGCTTGCTGCGCGCGCTGATCGCGAAAGGCGTCGACGTCAACAAAGCGCATGGCGGCATCACGCCGCTGCTCGCCGCGACACGCGACAGCTTTCAGGGAAGGCCCGACGCCGTCACGACCCTGCTCGCCAACGGCGCCAGCGCACGCTGTACCGACGCCGCCGGCAACACGCCGCTGCATCACGCCGCACGCTGCGCCGAGCCCATCATCGCTGCGCTGCTGCTGGATGCCGCCGCCGACGTCAATGCGGTCAACGGCGAAGGACTGACCGCCCTGGGCATGGCCTGCGGCAACGCGGGCTGGACCAATGCCGCGTTCCTGCTCGAACGCGGCGCGAAGGTCGAAGTCGAGCACGCTCAACCGGCGCTGCTGCTCGCGGCCGGCGTGACCGACGACGATCCCGCGGGCGTGAAGATGTTGCTGAAACACCGCGCGAACGCGGATGTGCGGGGACCGCTCGAACGCACCGCGTTGATGACGGCGGCGCTCGCTGGCCACTCGCGCATCGTCGAGGCGCTGCTCGCCGGTGGAGCCAACGTCGAACTGGCCGACCATCGCGGCACGACGGCGCTGATGGAGGCCGCGCGCTCCGGCGCCGTGGCGGCGATCCACGCGCTCGGCAAACGCAAGGCGAATCCGGACGCAACCGATGCGAATGAACGCACCGCCTTGATCATCGCCTGCCAATCCAGGCACGCCAGCGAGGAAGCCGTGCGCGCCCTGCTCGCCATGGGCGCGGACCGCGCGCGCGCCGGCGTCGACGGCAAACGCGCGCTCGACCACGCGGCCGCAGCCGGGCGCTGGCATATCGTCGCGCTGCTCGATCCCGCGTATCCGTTGCCGAGCAGCCTCGGCGGCGGCGCGCCCGCGGCCCAGCACGCCAGTACCGACCACCTTCTCGATGCCTTGCGTTTCGGCCACTGGAACGTCGCTGCCGAATTCGTCGGCGTGCTCGCCGAATGGCCGCCGACGGCGCTGGCCGAACTCTATGCCGACCTAGCCGACGCCGACCTCGGCGATGCGCGCGCCTGGCTGCTCAACCACGGACTGCAGGGCGATGCGGTGCTCGGCGACGGACGCACGCTGCTCGATCGTCTGGTCGCCACCTTGCCTGCCTCCAGTGCCGCACTCGAACAATGGCTGGGCAGCGCCGCACACGTCGGCGGCGCCGGCTTGGTCGCGCGCGTACTCGCCCTCGCGCCTCCCGGCACGGACGGGGACGTGCTGCGTGCGATCGCCGCCAAACTCATCGACCGCGGTGCCGACATCTTCGGCGCAGCCAGCGGACAGCGCAGCGCGCTGCACCTGGCGGTGGCGCAGGGCGATGTGCGGCTCGCCACGCGCCTGCTCGATCTCGGCGCGGACCCGAACGCGCGCGACGCACAGGGCCGCACGCCGCTGCATCTGTCGTTCGGTGCCGACGCCCGCCAGGCCGAACCTTTGTTGCGCCTGCTGGTGCGCGCCGGCGCGAGTGCGGAAATCGCCACGGCCACCGGCGAAACGCCGCTCGGCCTGGCGCTTGCGCAGCCGCAGCGCGAATTCGCGCACTGGCTCAACTGGACGCAGTGGCGATTGCCCGGCCGCCGCCTGCGCGCGGACGATCTCCCGGCCGCCGCTGCGCTGGGCGATATCGGAGCGGTCGAGCGGCTGCTGCAGCTCGGCCTCGCGATCGACAGCGAGGACGCCAAGGGTGCCACCGCGCTGATCCGCGCTGCGGGCTCCGGACACGCGGCGCTCGTCGTGCGCCTGCTCGAAGCCGGCGCCGACACGGCGCACGCCGCCCACTCGGGCATCCACTGCCTCGGCGCCGCCGTCAGCGCGAAGCGCGAAGCGGTCGTACGAACCTTGTTGAACCACGGTGTTGCGCCCGACGCGCGACTCGCCGGTGGGGCGACCGCCTTGATGGTCGCCGCGGCGCTGGGGCAACTGACCACTACTGCTGCGCTGCTCGAAGCTGGTGCCGATGCGAATGCCGTCGACGAGCGCGGAGCGACGGCTCTGCAAGTGGCCGCCCAGTACGCATTCGACAGCGGCGACAGTGCCGTCGCGCGCGGCCTGTTCGACGCATTGCTGCGCGCCGGCGCGCAGATCGACGCGCGCAACCAGACCGGCCAGGATGCCTTGCTGATCCTGCTCGGCGCGCGCGCCCAGCCCGGAACGCGCTGCGATGCCGAGCACTTGCTGCAGCTGACCGGCTTCCTGCTCGAACACGGGGCGAAAGTCGCCACGCAGGACCAGCGCGGCGTCGGCATGCTGCATGCCTGTGCCCTGCACGGCTTGTTCGGCTGCGCGCGCCTGCTCAAGGCGCACGGCGCGCCGCTCGACCTCGTCGACGGTTTCGATCGCAGCGCCGCCGATGTCGCCGCGCTGCTCGGCTACGTCGATGTCGCCGCCGAACTCGGCTCCGCGCAAGCGCCACTGCCGAGCGTGCGGCAGACCTTGCGCCGACCGGCCCGCGCGCCGGACTAGTCAGCCCTTCATGCGCCGGTACATCGGCCATGGCAGTGCCCGCACCACGAGCGCGATCAGTGCGAACTTGAGCGGCAGGTAGCGCAAGCCCGAGCCGCTCCGCAGTCGCGCGACTACCGTCTTCGCCACGAGCGCCGGCGATATCGGCGCAGCCGGCAGCGCGATGCCGTGGGTCAGATTGGTAGCGAGAAAACCGAGCTGGTACAGCTGGACGCGCAGTTCGTCCGGCCGATAGCGCTGGCGCAGGCTTTCGTACAGCGAGACGAGCGCGCGCTTCGCGCTCGCGTAGACCACGTTGCGTCCGCGGCCGCGCACGCCGGCGATACTGCCGAACAGGACGATCGTCGCGCGCGTTTGAAGCAGATGCGGCAGCAGGGCCTGCACGATCGTCAGCGGCGCATGCAGGTTGATCGCGAGCAGCTGGCCGGTCGCCGCGGCGTCCAGCGACAAATCGTCGTCTCGGCGCGAATGGCCGATCGGCAGCAGCAGTGCATCCGGCGCCGACAAACCTTCCAGCGCCTGCGCGATGCGCGCGCCCGGATCCGCTTCGCGCCCGACATCGAGCGCCAGCGTCTTGATGCTCACGTCATGCCGGATCGCCAAGTCGGAAGCCAGAGCCTCCAGGTCGCGCAGATCGGAAGCGACCAGCAGCAGATCGTGCTTGCCGCGCGCCAATTCCTCGGCCAGCGCGCGACCGAGTCCGCTCGATGCGCCGATCACGACCGCGCTCACAGGGCGAGCCTGCGGGCGAGCTCGGACGTGTGCACGCCGCCGGCGTTGCACGTCGCCAGACGAAACCGCGCCGATTCGAAACCGTTGATCGCACGGCGCGCCGTCGTCGCGTCCAAGGTCGACTCCTTGATCAGGTTGGGCCGGCCGCCATGCGCGATCGCGAGCTCGGCGAGCGTTTCCAGGAACTTGCGCTGCGAGGAGGTGGCCGGCGATGGAACCTGGATCGCCAGCGAGATACCGTCGCCGTCGAAGCCGAAACCGTCGGCCACGCCGGCGAACAGCTTGCTCGCGATCAGCGCGATCAAAGGTCGATCGCGCGCGACGCATTCCTTCAACGCGGCCGCGAAGTTCTCGAAACGCACGTGCGGAATCAGCCACTGCGCTTCGGCCAGGCCGGCCTTGCCGTATCCGGCGAAGTACAGCCGCGCGTCGTTGAGCGGGAACAGCGCTTCGGCCAGCGACATCGGCGTCTGCCCGGCGCGGCACCAGCGTGCGGTGAGCCAGCGGTTCGCGGCGGCGATGCCGAGGCGATTCCACAGCGCGAACGGCAGCGGCGACAGCGACTGCGGCAGGTCGCGGCTCGCCGGCGGCGCCTCCACCGAATCGGCGTCGGCGACGTCGCTCGCAAGGCCGATGCGAACGACGCCGCGGCCGAAGTGTTCGGCGCGGCCGTCGTGCCAGCCGTACAGCACCGGTGCGTTCGCCGCGTCGCGCAGGACCTGCGCCGCCTCGGCCAGGTCGCGCACCGGCACGCGCCGAAGCACCAGTGCGCTGGGCGGGCGCGCCAGACGGAGCGTCGCGCGCGTGATCGTGCCGGTCAGGCCGAATCCCGCGCATGTCGCGGCAAACAGGTCCGAATTGTGATCGGGGCCGGCACCGACGACGCCGTGGCCCGGAATGTTCAGTTCGAGTGCGTCCACCTGGGCGCGGAACGTGCCGTCGCGCGCCGGGTTCTTGCCGTGCACGTCGGCGGCGATGCAGCCGCCGATGGTCGCCTTCGGATGGCCGGGCGCGACCGCCAGGTACCAGCCGCGGGCCAGCGCGAAGCGCTGCACGTCGCCGATGCGCGCGCCGGCCTCGACGGCGAGGCGCCCCGTTTCGGCGTCGAACGCCAGCAGGCGATCGAACGCGCCGAACTCCTGGCTGATCGCGTCGCCGCCGAAGCTCGCCGCCACGTAGGACACGCCGCTGCCGCGCGGGATACGCAGCGCATCCGGCGGCAAGGCATCGAGCAGGCGATAACGGTCCGGCCGCTGCACGTCGCAGCCGGCGTGGAACTGGCGATCGAAGCTGATCAGGTCGTGGCGGGCGAGCGCGTAGCCGCGCGCGTCATTTTTCATCGTCGCGTCCGGCATCGACTTGGAACAGACGCTCCAGATCCGCGCGCGACTCCTTCGCCGACTGCAGCAGCGCGGCCTCGTCGTCGTAGAGCGGGTACTGGTTCGCGAGCACGCGCTCGTCGTGCTTGCGGAACCGCTGCACGTAATCCTCCGCAGTCGCCCTGTCGTAACCGAGCGCTTCGAACACGCCACGCGCGATCTCGAGGCTGGAGAAGAACGTATCTCGAGTGATGCTGTCGACGCTGAGATCCATCAGCTTGAACACGTGCTGGCGATTGCGCGCGCGCGCGAACACTTTCAGATGCGGGAAATGGCGCTTCAGCAGACGCGCCGTGCGAAGGTTGGAATCCGGATCCTCGGTGGCGATCACGAAGATCTCGGCGCGGTCGGCTTGCGCCGCGCGCAGCAAGTCGAGCCGCGAGGCGTCGCCGAAGAACACCGTGTTGCCGAAATGACGCATGAAGTCGACCTGCTCAGGATCGGCTTCGAGCGCGGTGAACTGAACCCGGTTGGCGTTGAGCATGCGCGCGACGATCTGCCCTACGCGACCCATGCCGGCGATGATCACGCGCGGTGTCGCCGTGTCGAGCTTGTCGAACTCACGCACGGGCTTGACCTTGCCGGCCGGCGCGAACTCGGCGCGCATGCGCACCAGCAGCGGTGTCGCCGCCATCGACAAGGTGACGACGAGCACGAGCATGGCGCGCTGCTCCGGCGACAGCAGGCCGTTGTCGGCCGCCATCGTGAACACGACGAAGGCGAACTCGCCGCCCTGCGCGAGCAATGCGGCCAGCGCGATCGACTGTGCGTTGTCCTCGCCGGCCGCGCCACGCGATACCGCGTAGAGCACGACCGCCTTCAAGGCCAACAGAGACACCAGCAGGACGCCGACCATCTGCGGCTGCGCCAGCGCCATCTGCACGTCGAGCGACATGCCGATGCTGACGAAGAACAGACCGAGCAGGAGGCCGCGGAACGGCTCGATCTGCGCTTCGATTTCGTGGCGATATTCCGAGTCGGCGAGCAGTACGCCGGCCAGGAAGGCGCCGAGCGACATCGAGATGCCGCTGAGCTGCATCAGGTAGGCGGTACCGATCACGACCAGCAAGGTGGTGGCGGTGAACACCTCCGGCGTACCCGCCTTGGCCGCCGCACGGAACAGCGGGCGCAGCAGATAGCGGCCGCCGACGACGACGGCGGCGATGGTCAGGATCACGCGCAGCGCAGCCAGTGCATCGTCGATGCCGCGTGCCGCATGGCTGCCGCCGAGGATCGGGATCAGCGCGATGATCGGAATCGCGGCGACGTCCTGGAACAACAGGATCGCGAAGCCGAGCCGGCCATGCGCGCTGGTCAGTTCCTTGCGTTCGGCCAGCAGTTGAAGGTCGATCGCGGTCGAGGACAAGGCGAGACCGAGCCCGACGATCAGCCCGGTCTTCCAGTCGACGCCGAAGAAGTAGGTGACGCCGACGATCAGCGCAGCGGTGGCGACCACCTGCAGGCTGCCGATGCCGAACACGTTGCGGCGCATGACCCAGAGGCGCTGCGGCGAGAGTTCCATGCCGATCACGAACAGCATCAGGACGACGCCGAGCTCGGAGATCTGCGAAATCTGTTCGGTGTTGCCGATCAGGCGCAACCCGGACGGCCCGATCAACGCGCCGGCGCCGAGGTAGCCGAGCACCGCGCCGAGTTGCCAGCGCTTGGCCAGCGGCACCGCAATGACCGCCGCCAGCAACAGCACGACGGCATATTGGAGAAAGCTGTGATCCTGCACGCGCGCTCCTATAAATTGTTGCGAATTATGGCATGGGGAGGTTGGGGGGCTGGGAATGGGGAGTCGGGATTGGGGAATGGGCGGAGCACTGTTCCCTTTCGTCCCCAAGCAGGGTGTTGGGGTCCGCTTTGCCCATTCCCGATTCTCCATTCCCGATTCCCAGCCAAGACACCGTCGCAACCCCTGAGATCGCGGACCCGCACGCTCCAGCCACACCCCAAAGAGAGCCGCACTCATGCTCGTTGCCTCGCTCGCTCCCCCGCAGTACACGCCCTCGCGTCAACGCCGCGCGCGATTGCGCTCGCGGCCGCCGCAAGACGTGGTCGAAACGAAGCGCATGCCGGGCCCGGAGGTGCGCGAGACCGTCCTGTTCGCCTGGCTGATCTGCGGAACGATCGCGCTGGTCTGCGTTCCGGCTGCGCGCGGCGGTGCCTTGCTCGGCGCGACCTTGCCGCTCTGGCTCGTCGGTGCGCCGCTGCTCGATCTGCTCTGGCTGCGGCGGCGACGCTGGTTGCCGCTGTTCGATGCGCGCCGTCTGACGGCGTCGGGACGCGCTGCGCCGGCCGCGCTGCGGGTTCGTTCGTCGCGCCTGCGCGGTCGCCGCCGACCCGCTCCGGCGAGCCGGGCCAGCAGGCAGTCCCTTCGATCGAGCGCGATCGATCGGCACATCGACGGGTGATCCAGCGCGGTCGCATCGTCCGACATGCGCTGAGCCCGTTCTTGGCGTAATACAATCCGGGCCCGCTCCTCCCCGGCAGGGACGCGCGGTTGTCTCCCGGAAGGACGGACCCGTCTTGGCAAGTGGTGCTGTTCTTCACGTCGATTGCGCCCATCGGCCGCTGCGCTCGCGATGACGCGAAGCCTGGGTCATTTGCTTCGTCTCGTCGTCGTCGCCGCCGTGATGCTGGCGGCTTGGGACGCCGTGCTGTTCCGCAGCGGACTGTATTACCGCTGGCTCGAGCCGCAATCGACCGCAGGCATGACCCGTGGCGCGATCCGTTTCGTCGACGAGACCTACGCGCCGTATCGACGCAACGTGCTGGTGCTCGGCAATTCCCGGATCGGCGAAGGGTTCTCGCAGCAATTGGCGGACCAAGCCACGCAAGGCAGCGGGCTGCACTTTCTCAACGCGGCGATTCCCGGCACCGACTTGCGTGCCTGGTACTACCTGCTGCGCCGGATCGACCCGCAGGCCGATCGTTTCGCCGCCGTCGTCGTGCAGGTGTCCTACGATCCCGGCGAGCCGAGGGGTGTACAGGCGGACTACCCTCTCGATATCGCCTATCTGACGCCGCTGCTCGGCTTGCGCGACGTCGCGGATTTTCCCGGTACGTTCGACGATCGCGCACTGGCCGAGCGCGCGCGCCGCGCGATCCTGTTTCCCGCGCAGCCGCTGCGCGACGACATCGCCGCCTTTCTATCCGCGCCGAAGGAGCGCTTCAGGCATCTGCGGAAATGGCGCAAATACTTCGTCTCGAGCGCATTGCAGTACCGGGGTCGCGACCAGGCACTGCCGGATCTGGCGCTCGATCCGAACACGCTGCAGCCGACCGACTGGGGCAGCGACGAAGCAAAACTGAAGCCGGTGTTGTCCAACTATTTCGCCTCCCTGCGCGAACGGCCGAGCAAATCGACGCAGGCCAGCAACGAGCGTTATTTCCGCCAATGGTTGAGCCGGATCGCCGAACCCTATCGAGCGCACGGCATCCCGGTGATCGTGATGAGCATTCCGCGCGGCCCATGGCATGCCGCGCTGCCGCCCCCGCAGCCTACCGGTGCAGTGGCCGATCTGATCGCGGCGGGCACATTGATGGCGTTGCCCGGAGACAGCTTCGCGGACCTCGAGCAACCGCGCTATTTCTTCGATTCGTTGCACATGAATCGTGCCGGTCGCGAACGCTTTTCGCCGGCGCTGGCGAAGCAGGTCGCAGCAGTGTTGCACTGACGCCGCATGCTCTTCGACACCCTCGACTATGGCCTGTTCCTCGGCGCGGTCCTGCTGCTGACTGCAGTCCTACGGCCTTCGTACGCCAAGGTCTCATTGGTCGTCGCGAGCTATGTTTTCTATGCGTTCTGGGACGCGCGCTTCGTGCTGCTGCTCGGTGCAGCGACGCTCGCCAACTACGTGTTCGGGCTGTGGATCGATGCCTGCGAGGGCCGTGCGCGCCGTCGCGCGGTGACGGTCGCGATTGCCGCCAACCTCGTCGTGCTCGGCGTCTTCAAGTACTTCAACTTCTTCATCGACACCCTGCACGCGCTGACCGGCCTCCCTGC
>Ga0105239_10010645_pt1 | contig 10288 bp, 9 predicted proteins | sample KBSC44metaG_FD_92761 | JGI IMG/M metagenome (GOLD analysis project Ga0105239, IMG submission 92761) | Corn rhizosphere microbial communities from Kellogg Biological Station, Michigan, USA - KBS C4-4 metaG | ecosystem: Host-associated > Plants > Roots > Rhizosphere > Soil | place: Michigan, USA...
ACGAGGGCAAACGGTTTCCGGGCCTAATGAACCTGATTCGACAGGCTATTTTGAGTATTATTACGCGCCTTATATTCGTGACAACGACTTCAAAAAAAATCCATCTCGATATGCGTCTTTTACACGGGAAGCAATGAGGTTTTTGGATGGAACGGTGGATGCTTACAATGCCATTATTGCTAAAGTTGTTTCCGAGTTTGATTCACCGGAAAAACCTTGCCATTTGGTTGGTTTGAACGGACTTCTTGATAGCCTGGCTTATCGACGGAATTTTAAGATTCAGCATTACCAGTTCCCGGAAAATTTATATGAGGCTTGGAAGCGCATACCTTCTCTGAAAGATCGGACTAAGCCACACCCTAAGTCTCCATCTAAGCTGATTCCTATTTTGGATACACGCTTTTATACGTTCAACAGCTCAAGCAGTGATCCTGAAAAGCGCTATGAGGGCGGTTTGATTTCCCTGGATGGCATGCATCCAACCACTACTTTTGCGGGAATGGTGGCACACTTGTTCTTACAGAAGATGGGTCTTGAGAATCTGGCAACTACTGACTGGTGGGAACGCATTTTGCGTGAGGATACGCTCTTAATGGAGCCGCCCATCGCCCTCGAAAATCTGATGAATACTTTGGGAGATCTGCAAGCTCTGCACATCTTTAGACTTGCTAAAGATCTCTTTATCTAACCTCGAGAGTGGCCATTAAAAAAGCCAGATCCTTGCGAATCAAGGATCTGGCTTTTAATTGTTTGTTGGTATCGCTACCCAATGGGACTAAGGCAAGTTGTTTTGGCGAACGTAAACAGTATTTACGACTGGCTCAAAAACATATTGCATTGTGACAGGTAACGATTGAACTTCTTTAGGGACTGGGGCAAAAGGAACAGACTGGTAAATCGTGTTCAGGATGGTGCGATCCACTTCTTTGTTACCGGATGATTGATTTAAGGTTGCTCCCAATAAGGTTCCATCACGGTCGATTTGCAATAAGGCCATAGCGGGACCCGTAGTGCTGGTTTCGTTTGGTGCGCGCCATTGTTGGCTGATTTGATCCCGAACACCATTGACATATTGTTCCATTACTTTTTCGTCGGACGATTTAACGTCCGATTTGTTGTCTTCAACTTTTCCGTTTCTGGAACCTTCTGAGGTGTCAACGACACGGGCGTAGAAAAGAGAGCCGATGGACGCGGAGGAGGAAGAGGTAGGTGCCGCAGAGCTAATAACTTGGCTCGCTTTAGAGGCATCGTTATTGAAGCGGTAGCTTAACATTTGCAAGCTTTGCTCAGACAGCTTGAATTTGAATTCCAAGTTCTGACCATTCACGGCTGCTGGTAATTGACCGAAAGGACCCGCTTTTTTAACGAAATCCAAGGCTTTAACGCCTACCTGGTCGCTGTTGGGAGGGGTGTCGAGCTGAGCTTTAACTACATTACCTTGAGGATCAAGTGTAAAGCTGATTACCGAGTTAGCAGCAATTCGTTGATCAATGGCTTGGGCAGACCAGAATGTTTGGAGTTTGTCAAAAACAGAGGAAATATATTTGTAGGTACTATCGGTTTGCGTGTAAAGTGTGGGTGCTTTGTCTTGGCGCTTGCCGATTTTGGCCATGGCAGGCGTGGAAGAGATCGAAATTACGCATGCTAACAAGAGAGATGCCAATGCGTAAGAACGAGCAGAGGTGGAAGTGAACGTTAACATGATAAGGTAACCTCGCATTGTTGGTTCAGGATGGATGTATGGAACTGACGGAGAGCTTGGAGAATTCGGCCAGAGGCTTTACCATCCCCGTATGGGTTGGTTGCTCTTGCCATGCGCTCATAGGCGCTTGTGTCATTCAGGAGAAGGGTGGCTTCGGTAACGATTCGTTCATAGTGAGGACCGACTAAACGAACTGTACCCATGGCAACGGCTTCGGGTCTTTCCGTTTCGTCTCTTAAGACTAAAACCGGTTTGCTTAAAGAAGGTGCTTCTTCTTGAATCCCGCCTGAATCCGTAAGAATTAAATGTGCTACAGACATCAGACGGCTGAAGGGTTCATAATCCAGGGGTGAAATGAGTTGAATGCGTTCAACGTTTCCTAAAAGGCGATGAATGGTTTCATGAACATTGGGATTGGGGTGAACTGGGATTACGATGGTGACATCGGGATGATTATCTACCAATGTTCGCAAAGCGCGGCAAATATCGAGTAGGGGTTCACCAAAGTTTTCACGTCTGTGGACCGTTACGAGGATGAGGCGTTGATTATCTTGAATGTCAACCGGTAGAGGTGAACTATGGTTGATTTTGCTGTCATCCAAAACATGGAAAAGGGCATCGATAACGGTATTGCCGGTCAAAAAGATTTTATCGTTGGAAACACCCGCTTTAAGGAGGTTTTGTACGGAGCCTTCTGTAGGAGGGAAGTACATGCTGGCGATGCTGTCCGTAACGACCCGATTCATTTCTTCCGGGAAGGGATATTGCATGTCGTTGGTGCGCAGGCCTGCTTCGACATGTCCGATGGGGGTTTTTGCATAAAATGCGGCTAAGGAGGCTGCCATTGTGGTGGTGGTATCGCCATGAACCAGCATGATATCGGGTTTTTCTTCCTCTAAAACGCTTTGCATGGCAAGTAGTACATTCGCGGTGAGGGTATAAAGGGTTTGATTGGGCTGCATCAGATTGAGATCATGCTTTGGTTTAATCTCAAAGAGGGCTAGAACCTGATCCAGCATTTCGCGATGCTGGGCTGTCACACAAACAATCGATTCAAACTCATTCGGGTGAGCCTCAAGTGCGCGAACGACAGGAGCCATTTTAATGGCTTCTGGACGGGTTCCGAACACGGTGAGAACCTTTAGGCGGCGAATCGGTTGATCCACGGGAGTGTAATCCTTTAATATCAAAAATGGTTAATACGCAGTTGCTAAAAAACAACCCTTAAATTTAAACGGGAAGGGATGGAAGGCACGAATATAATTAGACGCCGAAAAAGCACAGAGCAGACAATGAATTATAGCTCAAGGTGGCTAAACATAATATAGTTATTCAATTGATCTTTCCGAGAAAGAAATAGGAATGGCTCATTGAAAGAACTTCTGTGCATAGTAAGAGCTGAAAATAAAAAAAATTGCGCCCTCTGTAAGTTAATGGTAATCTGAGCAATATTTTGAATAGAGACACAATAATGAGCTGAATATAACCCTATACGCCAAGTGTGGCCGATGTAGCGTTGTTCAGTGTAAGGTTTTAATCAATTTAATGAGACAGACTTTAGAAAATGGTATGCAGAATACGGATGAGTCATCGATTCTGGCAGGTATAAGCCGTTATCACGGGCTCGCCTTTTTGGGGTGCTGGCTGGGTGGTATTTTTGATGGCATGGATTCAACCCTCATGACAGTAGCAGGTCCGAAAGCAATAGCAGAGCTTTTAGGGCATAGCGATAAACTGATTATTAGCCAGACGGCTTCTTATGTGGGTTCTGTTTTTTTACTGGGCTGGATGTTAGGCGGGGTTCTGTTTGGTATTGTTGGCGATAAGCTGGGCCGAGTCCGCTCAATGCTTTTATCCATTTTGCTTTATGCCGCCTTTACCGGTTTAGCGGGCTTTGCTCACTCGTGGCAAGAGCTCGCTGCTTGTCGTTTTCTGACAGGGCTTGGTATTGGTGGTGAATTGGTGAGTATCGCAACGCTACTGACGGAAATCTGGCCTGCAAAGTCCCGTACACTCGCAATAGGGGCATTGATTACCTCATATCAGGCCGGTGTATTTCTCGCGGGCGGAATTAGTACGTTTTTCCATAATTGGAGAGAGACCTTTTGGATTGGAGCCTTGCCTGCACTGTTGGTGTTTTTCCTCCGCTCCGGATTGAAAGAGTCAGAAGCCTGGATAGAAGCGCGTGAGCAAAATATTAAACAGGAGACCCATTCTAAGGGAATAGGGAAAGCCTTATTCGCACCTGAAAACAGACGTTCCCTTGTAGTGGGGAGTCTTGCCTTTGGCGGTTTACTGGTTGGTTATTGGGCATCGTTGTCCTGGATTCCATTTTGGATTAATGAAATTTTGCAGGGTGGTGGTTCGGGTAATGAACGCGGTATTGCAACGATGTATCAGGGAGTCAGTGCGGTATTGGGTTGTATTTTGGCGGGTGTGGCTGCTGATGCTATCGGTCGGCGGAAAACGATTTGTCTTTCAGCCATTGGCTGCCTTCTTGCTTCTATTATTCTGTTTTTAGGCTGTCGAACGTTTTCACCGCTGGTGTACTTGGGAACCTCTATTTTGGGTTTCTTTATTGGTATGATTCAGGCTGTTTTGTATATTTACCTGCCTGAGCTGTTTCCAACATTAATTCGCGCTTCCGGGACAGGATTTTGTTTAAATTTAGGCCGTTTAATAACAGCGCTTGTCGTGTTTTTTGTCGGGGATATTATTCGCTTTTTGGCAAGTTTGCACTGGGGAAATGGCTGGTTAGGTCAGGGAGTATTATCGACCTATGCTTTGGGAGCGCTGCTTTTCTCTTTGAGTTATCTGATACCGATATTGGCAGCTTTGTTAGGCCGGGAAACAAAAGGACAGGAACTTCAGAACTAATCTTACCTGTGTCGGGTAACCGTTTATTAATCGTCCCTACTAATCATTCGGCTAGTGCTGAAATTTATGGATGACTTATACTCTGCAACATAGCAACCAACGTTATCTTCATTGCTATAGATGTGAGGATTTGTTCACCATGAAAATTCAAAAATCAGTTGTATCAGCCCTGTTATTATTAAGTTTCTGTGCCTCTGCAGTCGCTTTTGCAGAAGGTCGTTTTGAACGTAACCATCCCCGTCGTGCGGAAGTTTTGGGTCGGGATAGAAACCTTAGACAGGATATTCGCTCGGATCGTGGTAATCTCCACGGCCAGTACGGGAATTTAATGGCACAAGATCGTCGTATCCAAAGACAAGAGCGACGTGATGCACGCATGAATGGTGGTCGTCTTACCGGTCAAGAAGATAGACGCTTAAACCGCGAAGAAAATCGCTTACATCGTGAAATTCGTAGAGATCAGCATTAGTTCTGAAGCTTGTTGAAGAAATCTTCGTAATTATCTAAAGAAGAAGGGTTGGCTTAGGCTGGCCCTTCTTCTTTATAGTCTTGATCCATTACTCAATAAAATTCATCAATTCAAGAATACTCTTGTAATTATGTAACCACTACTTAAAGATAAATACTCTTAAAACCCCTATTCTCTTGAAAAATTATATTGATGAACTTGGAGGCGGCACCCAGAGTCGAACTGGGGATGAGAGTTTTGCAGACTCCTGCCTTACCACTTGGCCATGCCGCCTTATTAGCACCACAATAAGACGCGGGATCTAAAAAATCAAGAAAAGGATTACGAAGCATTACCGCGGCGGTTCAAATCCAAAGCGCGGAGGAGCCTCGAAATCACTGTCTTTTAAAACAGCTCGGCAAACGCGTCGCACACATGCAAAACAGAGAGGTTCACGATCCACTTCTATCTTTGAGAGGCAGAGATAACACCAGCCTGTTTGTTGATCGGGAAGTCGCATAATCTCGCCGCTTCCCAGCCGTTTCATTAGCACGTCTCTCAAACGACGCTCTGGGACGGTAAGCGTCGTTGCAATCTCACTAAAGTTCAGTTTGTTTGCTTTAAAGAGGTTATACAGTGGATTATAGCAAGCAATAAAGTCTTTTATAGTTGCAGGAGGAAAGGCTGCGTCATGCGCCCTTTGGCTTCGTAAAAATGCTTTGGGGGTTTTACTAGCCATAGACTTAGCAACGTCCTCGAATTTGAAATGAAAAGTTGATCATTAAATCAATAACAAGTCATTCGGACAATTCCTCGAAAACTTGATCCGTCAAACCTTCAAAATACGGTTTTCGTCATTTCCACTTAGGATGCCTCCCATCCTTAACCCCTCCCCCGCAGACGGGGAAGAGGTTAAACGCTTCTAAAAAATTGAAACCAATTCGGAGTGAGTATAAACGGTTATCTGGCTTTTGCGAGTTGATCTTCCATTTCGGAAAGCTCTAGCGGAGGAACGCTGGCAACCTGAAGGTTCTCGTTCACATGGGCAAGGCTTTTCTGTCCGACCAGGGTTGTTAGAACACCGGCTTGGGAGCGAGCAAACTGCAAGCAGTTTTGTGCCGGAGTGGAAAGCCCCTGGAAATGCGGTAATTTGCTTTCTTTCAGAAGCTGGCCTTGTAAGAGGGGTACATTGGTGACGACATGAATCCCCAAGGCGGGAGCGGCTTCGAATAAGCTCATGGGTTCGTCTTCAATGGTTTGCTCTTCCAGGGTTAAGGCTTCTGTAAAGGCCAAGTTGAAGGGCACTTGAATGTAACGAAAGCCGTGATCTTCGCCACCGGCTGTTTCAGCAAGCTTTACCAGAGTTTCAAGGTTAAAGAACTCGTCACTATCTGCCATGGTTCTAAAGCAGTTCCAGGTAGCCAGGCCGTAATAACGAATATGGCGCTCGGCACGTGCTTGCTCTAAGGCCTCGAAGGCATCCATCAGCTTTTCGGTCATTTTTTCATAACCGATTTCAGGCATTTGAGATTCAATGGCGTTGTGTAGATAAAACAAGTCGAGCGTTTTAACGCCTAAATTAGTTCGACTGATATTAATTTGGTCTCTTAAATAGGTGGGAGCCATACAGTGCATGCCACCGATAATATCGCCGGGGCTGATCATTCCAGAATCAATATAACGTTCCTGAAACCAGGAATGAAAAGCTTCTCTGCTGCTGTGTTGCTCGGCATTGGGAGATAAAAAACCGGCTTTGGTGCAGATAAACAGTTCATTACGATGAATGTCGTGTTTTTGATCCAGTTCCCGGATGGCAAGACCCAAGGCTTTTTCAGATAGCTGATGGCGGTAGTTAATCGCTGTATCCAGGACGTTAATAGCACCTTTTGAAACTGATTCGACAGCTGCGGCAGTAATTTGTGCATTGGTTGCAGCATCCGGAGTGCCTAAGTAGGTTCCCATGCCCAGACTACTCAAGCTTAATCCATCTGAACCGAAACGAAAATGCCCTTCAGCAATGTGAGCGCTGCCTTCAAAACGTTTTCGAAACTTTAGCGTGCCGCTGGGTGTTGCATACTCGGTGCTGTTGTCGTGCAGTTCATTGATTGGGGGCTGGGTCATGGTGGGTACTTCCCTTATAAATAGACCAATATAAATAAATTAGGGGATCGAGCGTGTTAGACGATACAAATCATAATCAAAAGAAAGACCTTATAAAGCAACCCATTCAGCAAAAAGGTAAAAGAAGCCTATAAATGGAGTAGATTCATCCATTGATACAAATGAAAAAACAAGGTTCAGCTAAAATGATAATAGCCGATAAATACTAGGCACATTGAAAAGTAGAAGTAGGATTGGGATCAAATTGTTTACCCAGAAACAATTACTCAAGACTCATCAAAAGGGATTTTCCCTGGTGGAAGTCCTGTTGGTTATGGCGTTTTTATCGGTTATGATTCTGCCATTCACCTTATTGTTGTCGCAAACCTCGAGTTTAAGCAAAGGGACTTACGTTCAATCGACTAAAAATACCTTTTTCTCCTCGGCGGCGGATCAAATGGATGGAACGCGTCAGGATTACTATACGGCTTTTCACGATACGACTATGGATGCAACCTTGGTGGAGTCGGGACAAACACTTCCCATTATGAATGTGATGGACGTAACCAATTCAGACACTTTTACAAAAGTAGCAGCCTTGTATTACTACACCAATACGACCGATCCAACGACTAGCCCGAAATCGAGTATGGCAGAATACAAAACAACGGATGTGATTCGCTTGAATTGTGGAAACGTGAATGACTTTCTGGATTCCAGTAACCAGCTTTGGTTTAAAGACCTGCCCTATGACTCCAGTAAAAAGCAGCCTGGGTACTTTGTAGTTGGAACGGCTACATATACAGGTACAGGGGTAACGGTTTCTAATGTCAGCGTTGCAGATCGTCCGATTTTTAGGAGGTATCGAGAATCCAGCACCGGTTTAGATTATCGGTTTGATGTTCCGGTTGGGGACTATAATGTACAGCTCCACTTTGCTGAGGTTAGCGGTGTAACGGATCGCTATATGAATATTCTTTTAGAGGGGATTCAGGTAAATACAGCGCCTTATAATACATACGCAGTGACTGGTGGAAATCTTAGGGCTAATATCCAGTCTTATGATGTGACAGTTAGTGATGGCGTTTTGAATATTAACATTAATAGAGATGCATCGGCAGGTGCCGCTTCCTATCCCAGGATTTCAGGTATTGTTGTTAAAAAATTGCAGATTGAGCCATGAACGCTAATTTGATTATGAATGCTTTAGATATGAGCGATAGATTCGTAATGGATGCAAATTTGGCTATGAACAAGAAACAAAGGGGTCTATCCCTGGTTGAATTGATTATTTCCATGGCTTTGATGGGTATGATTGTGCTTTCGGTAGCCAACTTTGTGATGAAAGGAACCGCCACGGCAGGTTCATTAAACATGCGTTTTTCCGAAGTGTCGGAAATTCAAATGCTGATTAATGATATTCAGCAGGATCTGCAAAAAGGGGCCTATATTAGCGATAATTCTTATGATCAACGCTTGGAATATACCACCTATACGTCTACGGGTGCTGCGCAAAAAAAGATTTACAAAATCAATGGTCAATACCTTCAGCTTTCTACGGATAATGGAGCCACCTGGATATCTCCTTACCGGGTATCCGCTTATACCCAATATGTGTTACAAGGGACACCTCGTTTTTTATACTCATTGTCCATTAACAATTGCACAGATTTTGTGGATGCGAATGCTGATGGTGTTTGGGTTAGTGGGGCTGATACGGCAGGGGTTTATTTAACATGCAACAGTGGAAACTCTTCACCTGTTTTGTCGTTGCCTTCTCAGGCTAAAAAGGTGGACTTGCAGGGTTTTCAATTCTCTACGGGTAAAGGTACCCCGGAGGCAACCCGTGTTTTACCCAATGACCTATTTATATCCTTAGGGCCAAATTTTGTTACCAGTACGGCATCAATGAGTAGTCCTGCAGTCAATGACAATCAATTAGCTCAGGCTTTTCCAACATCTACGGCTTATTTGTTTTCCTCGGGTTTTAAACCCTATTCTGCTGCTTGGGATCCAAGCCGAGAACGATTAATCATAGCGGGCCAAAACACTGGAAGTAGCGGAACTCTACAAAAAATATTTATAACAGACCGGAAAGGTTTGATGATTGGAACAAGTCTGGGGTTTACTACGGCAGTCACTGCTAATCAATTTAATAGTGTTGCGATAAAAACGAGCGGTATGGATATTTTAGCGTTGGATTCAGCGGCAAACAAAATTTATGGTTTTAATTTGGCTGGTGGTAGCAGTTTAACGGCTTCTTCAACGTTAGATATCAGCCCTTATGTTACATCGGGTAAGGCCTATGGGGTTGCTTACGATGCTGGCACGCCTAACGATTTGTACTTAGTCGCTCAGGATGCGAGTTCTAATTTCACCATTACAGAACGGAATGCTTCGACAGGGGCAATCGTGGGCACGGCTTGGAGTTTGCCTGCAGCTTTTGATGCGAGCCATCCCCCGGGTGGCTTAGCAATTGAGCCAGTCAATGGCGATTTTATTGTGACTCGTAATTATATCAATAATACGGGTACTAGTAGTGCTGCAATTGATGTTTATGTGATTCCTCGTAGTACGGGGACTACAGCCAATTTCTCAATTAATAGCTATAATTTAGGTTCTTCAGCAACGGTAGCTTCTCCTGGTGGATGGGGAGTTGGGTATGAGCCTGTCACGAATCATCTTTTCTTATCTGACATTGCTACATTTAAAGTTTATGAGGTAATTCCAAGTCAGCTCATTTCTCCCCAAAGTTAATGAGTTTACTTAAAGAGCTTCTCCAAAACTTTCCAGTATTGTGGCTATATGATTTACGGATAAACCGACTACATTAAAGTAGCAGCCATCAATTTTTTCAATCAAGGTGGCTCCATACCCCTGAATGGCATAGGCCCCTGCCTTATCCATGGGCTCACCGCCATCAACATAACGCTGGATCATTTCGATTGTCATGGGACGCATCCAGACTTCTGTGCGTCGCCAGGCGCAGACAAATGGCTTCGCGGAATCGGCAGGATCGGGATTGAAAATACAAATACCCGTGTACACTTCGTGGGAACGACCCTGAAGCTCACTCAGCATGCGGCATGCATCGGCGTCATCCACCGGCTTGCCATAAATTTTTCCATCTAAAACAACCACGGTATCGGCTCCGACAACAT
>Ga0105239_10010647_pt1 | contig 10287 bp, 8 predicted proteins | sample KBSC44metaG_FD_92761 | JGI IMG/M metagenome (GOLD analysis project Ga0105239, IMG submission 92761) | Corn rhizosphere microbial communities from Kellogg Biological Station, Michigan, USA - KBS C4-4 metaG | ecosystem: Host-associated > Plants > Roots > Rhizosphere > Soil | place: Michigan, USA...
AGCGTGCTGTCGCCGAACCGGTCGATCTCGTCGCGGCCGATGACAATCTTGGCCGCCGTGGAGATGCGGCGCTGCTCGCTCTCGTCGCGCGAGCCGGTGACTTCGACCGGGGCGAGGCGGGCGCTCGGTGCCGCGGGCTGCATGCCGGGCGCCGGGTTGTCGCTGTCGGGTGCGGTTGCCGGCGAGGCCTGCGCCTGGGCCCGGGCGGCCGTGCCGCTTGCCAGCGCGAGCACGGAAGCGCAAACCGCGTGAAGCCGCCAGCTCACGACATGGCGCGTCACGGTGCTGGCTGCAATGGATCAGAGGCCGCAATGGGCGGGTGCATGGTCCAGCGGTGCACGGGGCGAGGATCGAAGGTGTCGCCGATTCGACCCGAACGACGTAAACCGCTTGTTGCCCTGTGCAACGATCGATGTCGACAACCGCAAGACGCCGCCGTCGCAGTACGCGACCCGCTTTCGCCGGGTTCAGATTTCCGGTGCCACCTCTCTGGCCTGCGGATTCTTTCCAATGACGCCCGAGCGCAAGAATTTGTCGGCGTGCGCGGCGGCCACGGCTTCGCTGAAGTAGTAGCCCTGCGCGAGGGTCGCGGGTCCGATCGAATTCAGGAAGCTGCGTTGGGCCACCGTCTCCACCCCTTCGACGATGATCCCGATGCGAGGCTCGCGCGCGAGATTGACAATGGCGCGGACCGTCGCTGCACTCGCGGGATCGTCGGTCGCTCTCTCGAGCATCGACTGGGCAATCTTCAGGTGATTCACGCGATAAGCCCTGAGGTACTCGAACGACGAATACTCGGTACCGAAGTCGTCGATGGCGATCCTGACGCCAAGCTCGCGCAGTCGCGGCAGCACGTCGTTGTGGGTCCAGGTCATCTGGGCCAAGGTCGCCTCCGTGACATCGAACTCCAGATCGGACGGCACGAGCTGCCACTTCGCCAGGGTCTCGGCAACATCACGGATCAGTTCGCGGCCGTTCCTCAGCTGGCCGAGCGACAGATTGATCGCCACGACCCGCACATCCATGTGGTTCAGCGACTGGAACAGGCCGAACAATCGCGTGTGTCGTTGCGTAACGATGGGAAAACGGCAGGTATCAGCGCCGCGGGCCAGCGAGCGTTTGCCCGGGAAATGCCGGGTCACCCGGCGCCAGCAGTACGCAAGGTCGATTTGTTCGGAACCTTGATTCCGGGAACTTTCCCACGCAGCGAGGATGGCGTGCCGGTGATGCGGCCACGAAACGGGCCATCACACCGGAGCGGTCGAGCGAGTCGACCGTGGTGCAGACCGGTTGCTCCCCCGCATGCACGACGCGGTGCATGCGGGGGAAGACTTGGCGTCCCCTAGGGGATTCGAACCCCTGTAGCCACCGTGAAAGGGTGGTGTCCTAGGCCTCTAGACGAAGGGGACTTGGACTTTGACTTGATCGGTGGTGGTGGAGGTAAGCGGGATCGAACCGCTGACCTCTTGCATGCCATGCAAGCGCTCTCCCAGCTGAGCTATACCCCCAAAAGGCGATCTTGTGAATTGCCTACCGCCGTTCAAGCGAGCCGCGATTATAGACAGATTTTCAGAGAGCCGGCAATCGGGCAAGCACAGTCTCGCGAGTGAAGAGCTCCAGCACCGCGTCGATCGACGGCGTCTGCGCACGGCCGCAGACCAGCACGCGCAGGGGATGAGCCAGCTGCGGCATCTTCATCGTGTGCGCTGCCAGTGTCTCCTTGATCGCCTGCTGGATCGCCGCCTTGTTCCATTCGACCGTGGCCAGCTTGCCGGCCAGCGTCGCCAACGCGGGCTTGGCGGCTTCGGTCACATGCGTGGCGAGATCCTCGGCGCTCGGCGCGACATCGGCGAAGTACATCGCGAGCCAGTCCGCCAGCTCAACCGTGGTCGCGCAACGGTCCTTGAACAAGCCGCACATGCGGGCGAGGCGCTCGTCGTTCGGCGCGACGATGTTGCGTGCGCCGAACTGCACCACGACGAGGGCCGCCAGCCGCTCGTCGCTCGCCTGCTTGATGTAGTGCGCATTGACCCAGCGCAGCTTCGCCGCGTCCCACTGCGCCGGGCTCTTCGACAGGTGCGAGCCATCGAACCACGAGACCAGCTGCTCACGCGTGAAGAGCTCTTCGTCGCCATGGCTCCAGCCGAGGCGCGCCAGGTAGTTGAGCATCGCCTCAGGCAGGAAGCCGCCCTCCTCGTAGGCGGTGACGCTGACCGCGCCGCGCCGCTTCGAGAGCTTCTGCCCGTCGTCGCCGAGGATCACCGGCACATGACCGAACTGCGGCAGCGGCGCCTTCAAGGCATTGAAGATGTTGATCTGCCAGGGCGTGTTGTTGACGTGTTCGTCGCCGCGGAAGACGTGGCTGATCTGCATGTCCCAGTCATCCACGACGACGCAGAAGTTGTAGGTCGGCACGCCCAGGCCGGGATCGGCCCCTTCCGGGGCAGGCCGCACGATGACGAGGTCGTCGATCTCGCGGTTGGCGATCGTGATCGGGCCCTTCACCAGATCGTCCCAGGTCACCTCGCCATCGGGCGGATTGCGAAAGCGCACCACCGGCTGCACGTCGGCCGGGATCGGCGGCAGGACCTTGCCCGGCTCGGGCCGCCAGCGGCCGTCGTAGTGCGTCTTCTCGCCGCGCTCGCGCTGCGCTTCGCGCATCGCGTCGAGCTCGGCCGGCGTGCAATAGCAGTGGTACGCCGTGCCCTCTTCCAGCATGCGCTCGATCACGCTGCGATAGCGGTCGAGGCGCTGCATCTGGTAGATCGGGCCCTCGTCGTAGTCGAGGCCGAGCCAATGCATCGATTCGAGGATCTGGTCGACCGAGTCCTGCGTCGAGCGGGCCACGTCGGTGTCTTCGATGCGCAGGATGAACTGGCCGCCGTGGTGCCGGGCATAGGCCCAGGAATACAGCGCCGTGCGCGCGGTGCCGAGATGAAGGAAGCCGGTCGGCGATGGGGCGATGCGGGTGCGGACAGGGGTGCGGGCGTCAGTCATGTGTTCAGCGATTCGAAGCCGCGCAGCAGATCGGCCTTCAGGTCCTCGACATCGTCGAGCCCGACGGCCAGCCGGATCATCCCTTGCGTGATGCCCGCGGCCTGGCGCTGCGCTTCGGTGAGACGGCCATGCGAGGTGCTGGCCGGGTGCGTGATGGTGGTCTTGGTATCGCCCAGATTGGCGGTGATCGAGCAGATGCGGGTCTGGTCGATCACGTGGAAGGCGTTGCGGCGGGCGCTATCGGCATCGCCGGACTTGACGATGAAGGAAGTCACCGCACCGCCGACTCCCGACTGCTGCGCCATCGCCAGTTCGTGCTGCGGATGCGACTTCAGCCCGGGGTAATAGACCTTCTCGACCTGCGGCTGCTGCTCGAGCCAGCTCGCGAGCTGCGCGGCGCGCTCGCTCTGCGCCCGCATGCGGATCGAGAGCGTCTCCATGCCCTTCAACACCACCCAGGCGTTGAACGGCGAGAGGCTCATGCCGACGCTGCGCATCACCGGCACCAGCTTGTCGTTGACGATGGCCTCGCTCGCGCAGACGGCGCCAGCGATCACGCGACCCTGGCCGTCGAGGTACTTGGTGCCGGAATGGATGATCAGGTCGGCGCCCATCTGCACCGGCCGCTGCAGGGCCGGCGAACAGAAGCAGTTGTCGACCGCGAGCAGCGCGCCGGCGTCGTGAGCGATATCGGCCAGCGCCCGGATGTCGCAGACCTCGGTCAACGGATTGGTCGGGCTCTCGGCGAACAGCAGCCTGGTCTGCGGCCGCAGCGCGGTACGCCATTGCGCGACATCGGTCTGCGACACGAACGTCGTCTCGATGCCGAACTTCGCGAACTCGCCGCCGAGCAGCTTGATCGTCGAGCCGAACACGCTTTGCGAGCAGATCACGTGGTCGCCGGCCTTCAGCAGGCCGAAGACGATCAGCGCGATCGCGCTCATGCCGCTGGCGGTCGCGATGCAGGCCTCGGTGCCTTCGAGGGCGGCCAGCCGCCGCTCCATCATCATCGTCGTCGGGTTCGTGAAGCGCGAGTAGACGAAGGCTTCTTCTTTGTTGGCGAAGCGCGCCGCGGCGGTCGCCGCATCGGGGTGCACGAAGCTGCTGGTCAGGAACAGCGCCTCGGAGTTCTCGCCCCAGGGGCTCGGCGGCAGGCCTTCGCGCACGGCCAGCGTGTCGAGGCGTGCGTCGGCCGGCAGCTTGACGTGGGGGATGCGCTTGTCGTCGCGTGCGGCGTTCATCAGCGCTCCGTGGCGCTTTGCAGCGCGAGCCGGGATCGATCGGCGTCTTCTTCCTCGAAGTGCAAGGCGCGCTGGGCCGCGATCGCATCGAAGTCAGCAGCGGTGATGTCGCCGGTCACGTAGTGGCCGTCGAAACACGATGCCTCGAAGCCGTCGAGCTTCGGGTTCAGCAGGCCGACGACCCGCTTCATCGCCGCCACGTCCTGGTAGATCAGCGCATCGGCGCCGATGAAGGCGCGGATCTCCTCGATCGAGCGGTCGTGAGCGATCAGTTCGTCCTTGGTCGGCATGTCGATGCCGTAGACGTTCGGGTAGCGCACCGGCGGCGCGGCGCTCGCCATGTAGACCTTGCGCGCGCCGGCCTCGCGCGCCATCTGCACGATCTCCTTGCTGGTGGTGCCGCGCACGATCGAATCGTCGACCAGCAGCACGTTGCGATCCCTGAACTCGCTGGCGATGGCATTGAGCTTCTGCCGCACCGACTTCTTGCGCTCGCCCTGCCCCGGCATGATGAAGGTGCGGCCGACATAGCGGTTCTTCACGAAGCCTTCGCGGTACGGCTTGCCGAGCTTTTGCGCGAGCTGCATCGCCGAGGGCCGGCTCGATTCCGGGATCGGGATCACCACGTCGATCTCGTTCGGCGGCATCGTCGAGATCAGGCGCTGCGCCAGGGTTTCGCCCATGTTGAGGCGCGCCTGGTAGACCGAGACGCCATCCATCACCGAGTCGGGACGCGCCAGGTAGACGTACTCGAACATGCAGGGATGCAGGCTCGGCTTGGCGGCGCATTGCTGGCTGTGGATCTCGCCTTCGAGATCGATGAAAACCGCCTCGCCGGGCGCCACGTCGCGGATCAGCTTGTGGCCGGTGCCTTCGAGCGCGACCGATTCGCTCGCGACCATCACCTCGCGCCCTTCCGGCGTCTCGGCATCGCCGAAACACAGCGGGCGGATGCCGTACGGGTCGCGGAACGCGAGCAGCCCGTGCCCTGCGATCAGCGCGACCACCGCATACGAGCCGCGGATGCGGTTGTGCACCGCCCCGACGGCGCGGAAGATCGCCTGCGGCGTCAGCTGCAGGTCGCGCACCGAGCGCTCCAGCTCATGTGCCAGCACGTTGAGCAGCACCTCGGTATCGCTCTCGGTGTTGATGTGGCGGCGATCGATGTTGAACAGCTCCTTCTTCAGCGCCTGCGCGTTCGTCAGGTTGCCGTTGTGCACCAGCACGATGCCGAACGGCGCGTTGACGTAGAAGGGTTGCGCCTCTTCCTCGCTGTAGGCGTTGCCCGCCGTCGGGTAGCGCACCTGCCCGAGGCCGACCGGGCCCACCAGGCCGCGCATGTTGCGCGTGCGGAAGACGTCGCGCACCATGCCGCGCGCCTTGTGCATGAAGCACTTCGTGCCCTGCATCGTGACGATGCCGGCCGCATCCTGCCCACGGTGCTGCAGCAGCAGCAATGCGTCGTAGATCAACTGATTGACCGGCGCCTTGGAGATCACACCGACGATGCCACACATGCTTTTGCTTCCTTGACTTCAAACGTCCGAACCGCGGGATGCGGGCAAGCGCGGAACCACGCCCGGCGGCAGCAGCGCAAGCAGTTGCTGCCGCAGGCCCTCGAGCCACACCACACCGACCGATGCCTGCCATGCGGGCGATCGCGCCCACGGCGTATAGCCAACCAGCGTGACGATCACCAGCAGCAGCACCACGCCGCGCAGCAGGCCGAAGACCGCACCCAGCAAACGATCGAAACCGCTGAGCGGGGACGCCTTGATCAGCATGCTGATCAAGCGCACGCCAAGACCCCAGATGATGAGCGCAAGGATGAAAGTCAAGGCGAAGGCGACGCCGTGCTGCAAAGCCGACCCGGGCGGCGCGAACGGAAGGTGCGGCCCGAGCATCGGCGCGAACCATTGCGCGGCAAAATAGGCGGCCACCCAGCCGAGCAGCGACAGCACTTCGAACACCAGCCCGCGCACCAGGCCGACGACCACCGAGATCGCGAGGATCGCCATCAGGCTGATGTCGACCCAGCCGATGTCGCCCATCATCGATCTCGCCTCACAGCGACAGCAGGGCTGCCGACAGTCCCGCGGATTTGAGCTTGCCTGCGGCACGATCGGCCTCTTCGCGCGAGACGAACGGGCCGACGCGCACGCGAATGCGGCTGCCGGCCGAGGTATCGACCACCTGCGTGTAGGTCTTCAGGCCGAGCTTCTCGACCTTCTGGCGGGTTTCGCGGGCGGCCGTGGCCTCGGCGAAGGCACCGACCTGGACGACGAAGCGCGCGCTGGAAGCCGAGGCGGCGTCGTCGGCCTTGGCAACGGGCTTGTTGCCGTCCTTGCCGTCCAGCAGCGCGCGGGCGCGGGCGGCATCGGCGGGCGAGGACGCCGGCGCGGCGGCCGGCTTGGGGGGCCCGGCGGGCGTGGCCGGCTTCGCGGTCGCGACGGCCGCGGGCTTGTCCGGCTTCTCCACCTTCTCGGGCTTGCGCGTATCGGCGGCGGTCACCGGCGGCTTCACCGGGGCTTCGGGCGGCGTTTCGACCGGCGGCGGCAACTCGCGCCCGGCATCGCCGGCGCTTTCGGTGATCATCTCGGGCGGCGCAGCCCGCGACGCCGCGGCAGCTCTCGCCGCCGCCGTCGGCCGCGCCGGCGGCATCGGCAGCGCGCTCGCCTTTTCCTTGTTCGTGATCTCGATCGGGATGTCGACCGGGATCGGCCGCGGATGGGTCTCGAACAGCAGCGGGAAGCCGATGATGCCGGCGCCGACCAGCACCACCGCACCGATCAGGCGCTGGCGCGCACGCGTGCGGGCACGCTCGACATCGTCGCCGCCGCCGCTCGCAGGCGCAGCCGGCGACGAGAACTTGCTCTTCAAAAGGGACAGCAGACCCATGCGTTGCCGGTGCCAGTGATCAGGGTTGTTCGAACAGGGAAAGCAGCGATCGGTGGCAGCAGGGCATCGACCGCAGGCCCCGGCACGGGGCGCAAAGAAAGGTTCAACCGAGATGCTTTGCGCTAAGGCGCGGGACGCCGTCTTTCAACACGCCACCCACGGTGAAGAAGGAGCCGAAGACAAGAATTCTATCAGCGGGGTCCGCAGCTTCGAGGGCGGCTTGCAGGGCCGATACCGGATCGGCATGGCAGGTGGCGGTCACCGGCATGGGGCTGCGCGGCAGGCTCGCGAACTGCGCCTGCAGCTCGGCCGCGCTGGCGGCGCGCGGCGTCGGCAGGTCGCAGAAATGCCAGGTGTCGACCAGCGGCGCGAGCGAGCGCATCATCGCCAGCGCGTCCTTGTCGCGCATCGCGCCGAAGACGGCATGCGTGCGCGGGAAGAAGCCCATCTGGTCGAGGTTCTGCGCGAGGGTCGCCGCCGCATGCGGGTTGTGCGCGACGTCGAGCACCAGGGTGGGCTGGCCCGGCACGATCTGGAAGCGCCCCGGCAGGTCGACCGTCGCGAGCCCGCTGCGCACCGCCTGCGCGCTCACCGGCAGGCGCTCGCGCAAGGCTTCGAAGGCGGCCAGCACGCCCGAAGCATTCAGCAACTGATTCGCGCCGCGCAGCGCCGGATAAGCCATCCCGCTGAAGCGCTTGTTGCGCCCCGTCCATGACCATTGCTGGCGATCGCCCGAATAGCTGAAGTCGCGGCCGATGCGCCACAGGTCGGCGCCGATCGCCGCTGCGTGATCGAGCAGGCGCTGCGGCGGCATCGGATCGCTGACGATCGCCGGCCGGCCCGCGCGCATGATGCCGGCCTTCTCGTAGCCGATGCTGTCGCGATCCGGGCCGAGGTAGGCGGTGTGATCGATGTCGATGCTGGTGATGAGCGCGCAGTCGGTGTCGATGACATTGACCGCGTCGAGTCGGCCGCCGAGGCCGACTTCGAGCACGACGAGATCGAGCGGCGTCTGCGCGAAGAGGCGCAGGATCACCAGCATCGTGAACTCGAAGTAGGTCAGCGAGATGTCGCCGCGCGCCGCCTCCACCGCTTCGAAATGCGGCAGCAGCGCCTGCGCATCGACGGCCGCGCCGTTGACGCGGCAGCGCTCCTCGAAATGCACCAGATGCGGCGAGGTCGTCACGCCAACCTTGTAGCCGGCCTGCAGCGCGATCGATTCGAGCATCGCGCAGGTCGAGCCCTTGCCGTTGGTGCCGGCCACGGTCACCACAGGACAGTCGAAGCGCAGCCCCAGGCGCGCACGCACGCTCTCGACGCGCTCCAGCCCCATGTCGATGGTGGTGGGATGGAGTCGCTCGCAGCGGGCAAGCCAGTCGGCTAGGGTCATGGCGGTCGGTGAAACAAAACGGGCTGCGGGACTGCCGCAGCCCGCGTCGGACAGGTCAGGATCAGGCGACCGCGTCGGCGTTCTGGCGCTGCAGCATCGCGACGCAGCGGGCGATGCGCAGCCGCATCTCGCGCCGGTCGACGATCATGTCGAGGGCACCCTTCTGCAGCAGGAACTCGGAGCGCTGGAAGCCTTCCGGCAGCTTCTCGCGCACGGTGTTCTCGATCACGCGCGGGCCGGCAAAGCCGATCAGCGCCTTCGGCTCGGCGATCACCACGTCGCCGACGAAGGCGAAGCTCGCCGAGACGCCGCCCATCGTCGGATCGGTCAGCACGCTGATGTAGGGCAGCCGGGCCTTCGCGAGACGGGTCAGCGAGGCATTCGTCTTGGCCATCTGCATCAGGCTCAGCAGGCCTTCCTGCATGCGCGCACCGCCGGTCGCGGCGAAGCTGATGAAGGGTGTCTTCTGCTCGATCGCGGTCTCCACGCCGCGCACGAAACGCTCGCCCACCACCGAGCCCATCGAGCCGCCCATGAAGTCGAACTCGAAGCAGGCGGCGACCACCGGCACCGTGTGCAAGGCGCCCCCCATCACGACCAGCGCATCGGTCTCGCCGGTGTTCTCCAGGGCGTCCTTCAGGCGCTCGGGGTATTTCTTGCTGTCCTTGAACTTCAGCGCGTCGACCGGCAGCACTTCCTGGCCGATCTCGAAGCGGCCTTCGGCATCGAGGAAGGCATCGAGCCGCGCGCGCGCCCCGATGCGGTGGTGATGACCGCACTTCGGGCAGACGTTGAGGTTCTGCTCCAGGTCGGTCTTGTAGAGCACCGTCTCGCAGGACGGGCACTTGATCCACAGGCCTTCTGGGACTGTGCGGCGCTCGCTCGGATCCGTCTGCTGGATCTTCGGCGGCAACAGTTTTTCAAGCCAACTCATGATGTCTGTCCTTCTTGTGGTTGGTCCAGCGCGGCCCGGATCTCCGCGATGAACACGCCTGCGGCACGAGCCACATTGTCGCGGGACTGGGTTTCGAGCAACTGCACCAGACGCGACCCGATCACGACCGCATCCGACACGCGCGCCACGGCCCGGGCGGTGGCCGCATCGCGGATGCCGAAGCCGACGCCGACCGGCAGCTTCACGTGGGCGCGGATGCGCGGCAGCATCTTCGCGACCGCATCGGTGTCGAGATGGCCCGCACCGGTCACGCCCTTCAGCGACACGTAGTAGACGTAGCCGCGCGCGATGCGGGCGACGTCCTTGATGCGCTGGTCGGTCGAGGTCGGTGCGAGCAGGAAGATCAGGTCCAGGTTCTTCGCCTGCAAGGCGGCGGCGAAGGCTTCGCACTCTTCGGGCGGATAGTCGACGACGAGGATGCCGTCGACGCCGGCTTCGGCGCAATCGGCGACGAAAGACCCTGCGCCGTGGCGCTGGTCATAACGCTCGACCGGATTCGCATAGCCCATCAGCACCACCGGTGTCAGCCGGTTCTTCTCCCGAAAAGCGCGCACGATGCCGAGCACCTGAGCCATGCCGATGCCCTTGGCCAAGGCGCGCTCGCCGGCTTTCTGGATCACCGGTCCGTCGGCCATCGGGTCGGAGAACGGCACGCCGAGCTCGATCACGTCAGCGCCAGCCTCAGCCATCGCCAGCATGATGTCGGGCGTGGCATCGGCAAACGGGTCGCCGGCGGTGATGTAGGGGATCAGCGCCTTGCGGCCCTGCGACTTCAGTGCCTCGAACACGGGCTGGATACGGCTCAT
>Ga0105239_10010648_pt1 | contig 10287 bp, 6 predicted proteins | sample KBSC44metaG_FD_92761 | JGI IMG/M metagenome (GOLD analysis project Ga0105239, IMG submission 92761) | Corn rhizosphere microbial communities from Kellogg Biological Station, Michigan, USA - KBS C4-4 metaG | ecosystem: Host-associated > Plants > Roots > Rhizosphere > Soil | place: Michigan, USA...
AGTAGAAAAGCGGAAATCAAAATCTCGTATGTTCTCGTAAAGGCACATCATTCGAAAAAAGCAAAAAGAAAGGGAAAAAAGAAACAGATCAACCGCCCTGTCTGTACGATCTTGGGAGACTTTTTCTTCTTTCTTTTTGTCTTCCGCGTTGCCCAGTCCCAAAAAACCCAGATTTGCTCCCCTTGTTATTCATGTCTCTTTTTCTAATTAGTACCATATTCCCCCCCCTTCTCCCCTTCTAGCCAGCCGCAAAGCCGTGGTCAAACCCAAGCAAACCCAGAACTCCTCGCTCACATGGGGCTTTTGGTGGGGGGGGGTTAATGGTTGTGTTTTTAACTTTTCACACGGACTCCTTGGGGCTCATCTGGCCCGAGTCCGGGGTACGCGGGGAGTTCTGCATTGGGGAGAGGCGGGCGCTCCAGCGGCGGAAGAGGGACTGGTTGATGGGGACGGTGAGGCCGCGCTGGCCCTGACGCTGCAGGGCGGCCAGCAGGGGCGACGGCGGGGTAGGAGGGTCGTCGTTGACCATCGTCGCCGAGGACGACGAGCCCGTCACACCGTTGTTGGCGGCGGCAGGGCCGGCTGGATGGCCATGCGATGGCTGCGACACTAGCGTTGTGCCGCGTGAGATCGGGGACAGCGTCGACGTCTTCTCCATGTCACGGAACGCTGTGCCCTCCATCTCGAGCGTGCGCAGCATGCTGGGGCTGTAGATGGGGTCTTCGAACTTGACGGCGGTGGCGGCTCGCTCGTGGCGCGGGATGGCGGTCGGGCTGTCACGGTTGATTTGGACATCGTCGTTGTCGGCGGACTTTTCCTCCGAGTAGCTCGGCAGATTGGGGATGTTCAACGACGAGCGCGGCGGCGAACCGGCGGACACGGCGTGCGACCGCCGTGCATATACGCTCCCGGGCAGGTGGTGGCTCAGGCTCTGCGATACGCGCCGTGTCGTCGCGCCCAGGATGCTGTGCGTGGCGTGTCGGATGGGCTCCAGGCTCAACTCGGCGGTCAGGCGCGGCTCGAGGCTCGCGTGCGTGGCGGCCCGGCGCACCATCGGCCGCCGCTGCGAGTGCCCCTGTTGCAGGGCTTGCTTCTCTCGCTGCCGGTGCAGGTTCCTCTTCATCTGCTCTGCCTTGTCGGGCACCGCGCACGAGATGATTTTGGTGAAGAACAGCTCGACGTTGGTGAGCCACCGTTTCACCTGGTCCACGTTGTTGACCACCAGGATGATCAAGTACGTCGGCACGCAGATCCCAACCGAGGTCAATGCGAATGGGAGGAAGGAGTCCTCGGGTGGCATGTTCGTCATGCCGAAAATCGAGGTTACAAATGTGAGGGGCAGGAAAAACATGGTCACAAACGTCAACAGTCGGATATTGTAGCCTTGTTCAACCGTGATCTTCGCTTGGTTGACAGCCTCTCGACTTTCCAGCACAGACGTTCCACTGAAGAGCCACTCTCGCAGACCTTTGATTTCCTTCTGTTGGTGTTGGAACATGTGGAGCACTTCATGCAGCTGCGCGATTTCCTTCTCAAAGAGCTTGCGGGTATGTTGCAACTTCTTGCGCCAATTACTATAACGGGAAGATTGGTCCTTGGTCCCTGGGAAGAGAGTTTTGTGCTCACCACTCCAGAAATCGTCATTGAACGTTTCGTTGTAAGCCACGATCATTGCTTTGATCTCGTTGACGAGAACACCCAGGGCCTGGGATGCCCAAAAATACCGTCGAGAGTACGAAAACTTATCATTCTCGAACAACAGCTCATCTCGCAATGCACTGTCGAATATTGTTTTATTTGGGGGCGTCGCCAACTGTATGATCTGTCGGTGCACCTCTTTGAATCTCTTGATGGCATCTCGATATTCTGCAAGGACCGTGGCGAGGAAGGCGTCAGGGCCATTGACGTAATGGTGAGATGTGTTATGAGCGTCGACACTGGAGTTCCAATCTGGGAAAGCCTGGATTGAGAGTACATGCCATGGGGCAAAGGGGTCGAATATATGACCAACTATAGACTTCGTCTTGCGAGAGTTCCGGCGCAGTGTATGACTCGCGCGGCCACCCAAGGACAAAGCCACCACAGCAGAACATGTTGCTAATGGTATGTGACCTTCTCTTGGTTCTGACAGTGCGTCGTCATGACTTTGCCATGGTAAGGGCTTGCGGCCCTCCCCAACTACCGTGTGATACTTAAACACAAACACTACGGACCTTTGTCTGCGGTGGTCTTTCTTCAAATAACCCTTTGTAATCATTTTTGTCGGGGTGTCGTCGTTGATGAGCAAGCGATAAATCGAGTCCATATCAAAATGTTCCTTCATTGTGAGATGGAGAGCGGCCAACAAGCTGGAAGGTGGTTCTCTCAGGGTGATTATGCGGCCGACGGCTTGCTTTCGGTTCTCATCTACATTGATGGACCTCAGAGCGTCCCAGGTGGCCAGCGGTCCATCACCTGAATCGGTTTTGCTGTACCGAAGAGGGGCACCATCTGTCCCTACATGATAGATATCTGCATGCTCGTGGTTGGCATCCAGCTGGTGCATATGTCTATCCTTGTGGAATATTCCATTTCCCAGGAGATTGAGATTTCGAAGAAGGTCCTGTAGGATGAACCTGCTGTACTTGTCCCAGTCATGGGTCATGAGATGCTCAATCAAGTCATTCTCGGTGAACTCTCGGGAGGGGAGTGTTTCTTGCGCAAAATACGACTCATCGTCATCGCTGTCAGAACTGTCCTCGGCGGTCCAGATAGATTCCTTTTGCCGACCGTCCTTGTCTAGAATGCGGTGGCTGGGATTGGTTCGACGGCTGGTGGTACTCGGCGCAATTTTGGGAGAAGCCGGCGAGTGATCGATGGCGGTTGCTATCAAAGACCCCGTTGAGGATACCGTCGGACGGTTCACAATTCCGGGTCGAACTTCAGGAAAAGTCGGCTGAGAAGTCGCCAGAGCCTGTGAGAGGGTCTCATTGATCTTTTCGAAGGTGGCGAGGTAAGCAGCCCGGTCGGCTTCGAGTTGTCGTATTAGCTGGATGATGGTTTCATTGTCGACAGCCATCTGAGGCGGTGGTAGTGGGGGGAAATAGCCATCGGCGAAGCGTGAAGTAGAAGCCTCAGGTAGGCCAAAGGGACCAGGCATCATTATTATAAGACTAGGAACGGAGGCGGCGAGGCTGGAATAGTAGCGATTGACACCATCGTGTAGGCGAGAGGCCGGACTGGCCTAGCCGCTTGCTTGGATAATTAGTCAATTAGTAAAGACAAGCAACAGTGGGTGCACCGTCCACCCATGTGCACATATTCTGGGGCCAAAAGCCAGTAGTCAAACAGGGCGGCCTTGGGAACGGAGTTCTGTTGCAGAATGCAAAAGTGTGGATCGGCATCAGCAGGTGGCCAGGACTCGAGAACTCCAGAGAGAGCTAGGATGAGAATATCCTCGCACTCGACACTGTACAGGATGTAGTACCACTCTCGTAGTGAAGCGATCCAACTATTGATAACAATGTCAGAGGGCCAGTGTTTCTTGCTTCTGTTCGCTTCTAGCCTTGTGCCCGATTGCATCAGTGTGTCTTGTCCGCGATGCCAGTAGGATTTTATTGAGGGCCAGAGGGTGTCATCTTCGGCCTTGAAAGAAGGCGACAGAACGAGGCACGGAGTCACCCGCCGAGGTCACGAGCAGCCATCGTATTGATTGTGTGCGAGCTCTTCCGCAGGCGGCGGCAGCACCACCTGGCCACTACGGAGAACTGCTCCAGCGGCACCAGTACCCATCATCATCACGATTCACACGAGATGATCGAATGGGTAATTGGTCGAACTTTGTAAACACCAAGCGAGCCGTTTCGAGGCTAAAGCAGTAAGTGGCAGTAAGCGGCTGTTAGCTGCCTTCCAATGGGACTGGCTGGCCTTAACCTCCGTCGCGCAGAGGGGCTGCAATCGCTGCAATCGGCTGCCTCCCTTGGTGCCTCCCGATGCACGCAAGTTTGGTTGATCAACCTCAATCAAGCCTTGTTTGCATTTTGTCGGTGAGACCTTTTAAACTGCTAGCCGAACGGAGCCTGACTTCCGGCCTTCAAATTCTTGTCTTTCCCCTTTTTCCCGTGATGAGAAAACCCGCAGGCCAGAGAGGCAGAAAGAAGTGGGACGCCTAGACTTTGCTGGCTCCATTTAAAGCTTTGCTTTTACAGCCAAGTTTGCACTTAATCTCGAAGGATCATGTAATGTGTAGCGTTGTCTATGGGGTAGACTCCCGTTGGAAGTGCTGGTGGCAAGAAATAGCAAGAAAGCACATATTTCTGCATTGTCTTGCGTCGACTCCACGCCAGTGAGGTATCGATGCCCAAGCACGGGCATGATTGTATCTAGCTAGCCATTATGCCACATTTCTTGGAAATGCCTGGCCTGGCATCTCTGCACATCACGAGACAGGTCCGCAGTATGTACGGAAAAGGCCCAGGCACGGCGGACACAAAATCCTGCTGAAATTCCAATCACGATACCAGGTGGGAGACCGAGGAGAGCTGATTTTTGAGAAAATATGCATATCGGGCTCGGCCGGTCTTGGACACACATTCAAAGCGCTATCGCTGCACTTCAAATGTGACCCAGTCAAGGACTCGAGGCTTCGGCTTTCGATGATGCTCCATGACTCGCAGCTCCCCATCCATTATCCATTGATTCCGCACAGACCGTCCATCTCACATTGAAACTCCCACGCCTTTCCACCTCAGTAGACCACCCCACTCACTGCAGGCCCAAACGCCTCTGAGGATGGAACGAAGACGCCGCAAGGTGGAGAGTCGTATCTTCGTATGAAAACCTGCATTGACAAATCATTTCCGGGTCCAAAAACACCGTCCAGAAGTGGTACAACAAGCAGCTTGTGACCATGAAACTCCACTGGATGTCGCCTAGGTTCGACTGAGTTGGAGCAACACCCGTCTCTAGATCTTCACACGACTGCCTTCCCTTTGAACCACTTTGACGAGGCCCTTATATGTCTCATCCCAACTCTCTCCGTCATCTTTCTCTGTAGCATCACCCTTTTTCTTCCCCAGGTCCCGACTCACCATGACCACGGAAGTAGGCCGCTTCGTTTGGCCGGCCATGCCAAGCTCGGCGCGTGAGGTCACGAAGATGTAGGGAATTGAGTGGTCTTCTGCTAGAACGGGAATATGGCTGATCACGTCCATCGGGGAGATGTCGGCGGCGAGTATAACCACACCGATTGGTGATGGGTCAGACGAGCTGCCGGTGGGAGACTTTCGAAGGGCTTTGACCACTTCCTTCACGCCGCGTTTGAGTGTTCGTTTAGCAGCGGCTGTCGAAAAACAGAAGCTGTCTTAGCAATCTTGACATACCATGACGGAGGGAGGTTGGGAGGAGAGCAGCCAGTAAGTTTAGCAAGCCACACGTACCTTTCTTGACGCTCTTGAACACTTTCTTCGAGACCTTATCGTCAGCAAGCGGGTTGGCAAAAGGTACCAACGCGCCAACAGGTCTGCTCAGTGTCGTTGTCTGTGCTTCTTCTGAGTCTGCATCCTTGACATCAACATCTGACGCCTCATCATCCTCGTCTTCGCTCTCTTCCTTCTTCAGCTTCTTTTCCTTCTTCCCCTCGACCTCGTTCAGCGCCTTCTCGGCAAGTACTTTCCGCTTCTCTTTCTTCTCCTTTTTGTCGGATTTGACCTTCTTCACGCCCGCGTCCTCCACCAGCTTTTCTTTGGTGCCCTTTTTCTCGGCTTTGCGTGCCGCCTTGCGCTCTTCTTTCGAGAGTGAAGTGTCCTTTTCTTTGGCCATTTTAATTTTCAAATCGAGATGATGCTTCTAGGGTTTAATGCTTCGTCGAGTGCGGGCTCTCGTGTCGAGGAAGCGTGTGATAAAAAGAGGCCTCTCTTTTAGTCCCGTTCTTGGTGGAGAAACCCGGCTAGACAAAGTGAATGAATCCGAGTAGGTCTGTTTGTAGGTGTAAAACCGTGCAGACAACAGTCCACGAACAAAAGCTCAGGTATGTGTATGGGTATTGCAAAATTATCTGGAAGTTCGCAGGCGGGAAAATCGAATTGGGAGGCCCTCCGCACACGAGAAAATACCTCCAGTCCACCAATCCAGCTTAAAATTTTGGCGGAGCTCTTGTGGCAGGTGACTAACCATTTCTGGCTAGTACTTTTGGTCTGCAAGCCATTGCCACACAGAGCCAAGTTGGCTTCGTTCATCCTCCCTAGATGATTGCTACGATTCTAGGAGCGAAAGCCAGGTACCGATACAAGGCATCACAGTCCATCTCCTCTCCATTATTGGAGGTCAGAGTGAACAACATGGGAAAAGCAAAGCGGAAACAATATGTGGTCCCATCGAGTCTATACATTACTTCTCCCTAACATATACTGATTAAAGCGGATTCCAAGACATAATTTTGTCCTGTTCACAGACTTGAGGTTTCGGCAATGTCTATCCATTGCACCTCCCCAAAGGGGGATCATCCAATATTGACAAACGGATATCACTTTCATGACGGCGGTGGTTTCCCCTCTCCGCGCCTCAAATCGAATGACGCTTTCCTGACCTGAGTCTCTGTCTCGCCTGCTTGTCGCTCTTGTGGTCCTGGTAAACCCTCGCCTCGCGGCCTATCAAAGGACTGCCCTCGAGGAGATAAATGCTCTTGAGCAAATACTGAGAGGCTGTTACGAGATGTCGAATGCTCCATTGCTGGAGGACTCCTTGCTCTTTCTTTCTCCGCCTGCCGTTCCTCCTTTGTCTGAGACATTTTTGCCTTCCACTTCCCAAAAATTCCCTTCTTTTCCGTGTCTGTGTTGTTGTTTTCTTTCCATCCTTCCCCGGACTCATTACTTGATGGGCCCATCAGCGACTGTTGACCAGGAATCGTTTCTCCATAGAGCGACGCCGATTGTGTTTGCTGAGAATCCCCTGTGAAACTCTTTCGAGGCCGGTGCGAGCTTCCCAGAGAGCTATTGCTTCCTTTGGCGCCTGCGTTGTGACCTATTGCAGGAGGGGGCCCAAGTGGTGAATTCTCTGCCTTTTTAGCCGACGAAGAAAACCGCCACCTGTGACGCCGTTTCTCCTTGTCTTCTGGTGCGACCTTGCTCTCATCGAGTACGTCGGCCTCCGAGTGATCAGTAAATGAAGACCTTGACTTTGTGGATGTGGGAGGAGATTTGCGCGGTTTCAGTCCGGTTGCGTTATTCTGTGCCGTGGTGGCACTCTGTGGGGCGGGAGTCGAGAAATCCGTCGTCGGCGCTTCGTTGACTGGGGTGGGTGCCGTGTTCATCAGAGCAGGGCCTGTGGGTGCAGCCAAAGGATCAAGCCGCGAGGCGCCGTTCAGATCAGGCGATGCTAGTGGCGTTTTGAAAGCTGCGGAGTCTTCTGCGTGGAGGGAGTTCACAGAACTTTGTGCACTCTCATTGTTGCTGCCGGGGAGTTTCGGTTTCTTCTGAAGCTTTCTAGGCTGTCGCTGTTGTTGAGGTTCGGAGGGTCCGAAGAGAGGAGACTTAGGAAACAAGTTGGAGATTTTCCTCTCTCGGGTAGTGATTGGTGTTGGTGCAGCAGATTGTGTAGGGGTTGTAGATTGGTTGACTTGTACTGGTGGGAAGTGCGCCGTATTAGACTGTTGTGGCTGAATCACGGGCTGTGGTAGAGCAGGCTGGCTGGGGATCTGCTCGGTTAGGTGCCCTGGTGCCCCCTGAGCGCTGAAAGCCTCATCCGGGCCGATGGAACCTGATCGCGAAGATTTTGATTCTGTAGCATCCTGATTTGCATTTGGTGTACCGGGGGTAACAGTTGCGGGACTCTGGGCGGGCGAATTCGAGTCCGTGGAATCATTAAGTCTTTGAAATCGACTTGGAGCGATGGCTGGCGATCGCTTAGATGGAACGGTATTGCTGCGAGCAATTTTAGCACCAGCTGTACCATCTGGGAAGGTTCCAAGTCCAGAGGGTGTTCCTGGGCTCGAGACCCCAGGACTTCCACGATCTCGGGACCCTCGAGAGGAAACCGAGACGTTACGGCGGACGCCGAATTTTCGCAGACTCTCAGTACCAGCACTGGCATTAGATGCGGAGCGACCCACAGCTTTTGGTGATTTCAGGGATGGTGCACCGCTTTCGACGTCCTTTTGCGTTTTCTCGTCTACAGCCGTGCCCGACATACCGATGAGGAAATTATCCTGGTTCTCGATAAGGAAAATCAGTACGTCCTGGCTGAGCCGATATTCTCGAGGAGCCATATCATGTGTGGGATGTGAGATGATGCCAGGCTGAAAGATGGCCGCCAGATTTGCAGCCGTCATGCGGTTTAGGTCGGACTTGGATGCGAAAACAGCCAAAAGATCTAGGATATAGAGCAGGAGTTGACGATTCAAGGGCGGAAGCTCTGTGATGAGCTTTTGGTAGGACGAAACCGCCGCGTTGTGCTCACCAAGGCTGAAATCAACCGGTTGCGCTTCGCCATCGGTCTGAGGGGGGCGTTGCGCCCTGCGCAAGGGATCGCGAAATCGATCATAGAAGTCAAGGGGTACGATGGGTTCCGGGAGTTGATTCAGGTATCGGCGAAGGATGTTGGCGGCATCGTGGACAGTGTATCCGGTCCAGTCTAGGCCCTTCCCGTATCTCTCAGGAGAATTGAAGATTGACTGCAAATCTTTGATCCGTTTTGCTGATCCACTCAGTCTGAAGATGCCTTCCACATCGGTTGCTAGTACCGTGTTAGCTGGGTATTCTTCTGGAATTCGTTTACAATGTGAGGCTTATGCACCTTTCTCTTTCAGGAAGACGCCGCATTTCGCCACGACGATGGGCACGTATCCGTAAATAAAGCTTTCACCACTCTCATTCTGGAGTGAGATGGCGACATTTGCGTATCTGATACTGTCCGCTAGAGGGACACCGAAGATGCCAGGTTGTATTTCGACTGTGAAATGAGTCAGCGACCAGTGGTAGGTTGGCGCAGCGACAGCCTTGAACTGTGCCACTCATCATCCTGTGAAGACATTACCTTTTTCATCTGTTTTTTCTGTTGTCTTTCGAAATTTCTTCCACCATGATGCCAATTCCCTTTTAGAGGGAGGGGAGACGGTAGATAGAGGAGAAGGGGCAGGGACGGTGCGCTGGAGAGGTTGGACAATGGGCTGGGGGGACGCCGCGGTGCCTGTGCCTCTGGTGGCCATCATGAGGCTACAGGCGCCTTGCGGTCTTCACCCGGTTCCAGAAAAGTCGGTTTGATCGATGTCCCAGAGCTGACAGCGCGTGCTGGTGGCTGGAGGGGCACGGATTTGGAAACCCGTCGCAGGCACAAACCCTTCCAACAACAGGTTCTGGTTCTGATAATCGCGAGGCGTTGATGATGGAAAAGATAAACGTGAATCGATGACAGGGGTACGAGGTAAATGCTGCTGAGGTGTACAGAATGAGAGGATAGGCAGAATTGAAGCGGGTTGTGGATTGAGGGATCAGCTGAAGGAAAGGCTGGCCAAGGAGGTCCGGAGGGTCGATCTGAGGTGGACACGAGGATGTCGCGCGGGTGCCCAGCGGCGGGGGATGGACGGGCAGCCAACTACTCTGCAAATGGGTTGCAGGAAGGGTGCTGGAGACGGTAGAGAGTGAAAAGAGAACAATCAGAGTTGAGAAAGACGCGATCAAGGCTGTTGTCAAAGATGAAAGGAGGGTTGGACTGGAACGGCTGGATGTTGATGCTGTGCCAGTGTCAGGTTGTGTGTCGAAGAACCTATTATTATTACAACCCTACGAGTAAGGTTTATTAAGTAGTTAGTTTCCCAAGGCAGAAGAGGGAGGTGGTTAGCAGTCACAGTCGCTGTTGGAGCAGTCAGTAGCAACGGGAAGAATACTAAGCAGGGCTATTGGGGGGGGCTCTAGGTAAGGGTGAGCATGTGGTGCGGGTAGCGGGTGCAGGATCTGCAGATGAGCTTCCAAGGACACCGTGCCTCGTACAGGGGCGTCTTTAGTGAGGGTGCAGGCGTCTGTAGGTGCAGCTGGGACGGGTGCATGTGGTGGCAGCAGAAATGGCAGCAGGTTTCTTCTTCTGGTCTCCAAGCACCCAAGCAAGCCCGAGTCCAACACCAAACTCGACTTGGACAGGCTCTGGTGGGCTTGGGGGCTGAGGATTCAACCCATTTTGACCAGGTGCACAACCCAAAAACGCCCCTCGGCCACTGGATGCCATTGATACGGGCGGTGGCGGCTGCTTATTGCCCCTCTAACCTGGCAACAGTCTTACTCTCGGCTCCCCCAAGCCTTTCGAGCCCCGAGTGCGAGC